>SAMEA104404106__coassemble_616_pt1 | contig 34662 bp, 28 predicted proteins | sample SAMEA104404106__metabat2_high_PE_053 | metagenome-assembled genome bin SAMEA104404106 (sample SAMEA104404106) | Balaenoptera acutorostrata
GGAATTGATGTGACTGTATGCAGAATCTTCTGCTGATCTTACCGGTGCTGCCCCTGCTGGGCGGTATTCCGGTGTACTTTATGGATGAGCGCAGCAAGCGCCGCAACTATATGGGCGCATTGATGCTGGCTGTTCTGCTGTGCACCCTGCTGCTGCCCTGGAAGGGGGAGAGCGTGGAGCTGCTGCGGCTGACTCCGGATTTGCGTCTGATTCTCCGGGCAGACAGCGTGGGACGGCTGTTCGGCACCATTGTGGCCTTTATTTGGTTTGTGGTGATGATTTTTGCCGACGAATACATGACCCACGAGCACCATCAGCCCCGATTTTTCGCCTTTTACACCATGTCCCTGGGTGCACTCATGGGCGTCTGCCTGGCGGGCAGCATGGTGACCTTATACCTATTTTATGAGCTGATGACCCTGCTCACGGTGCCCCTGGTTATGCACCTGGGCACGGACGCCTCCATTGATGCAGGCATCAAATACCTGGGCTTTTCCGTCTGCGGTGCAGCCATGGCGCTGTTGGGCCTGTTTTATGTTTCCGGCCTCACCACCACAGACGTTTTCATCCCCGGCGGCAGTCTGGACCCCCTTATGGCCCAGCAGTACCACAGGGGCCTCAGCGGTGCGCTGCTGCTGATGATTCTGGGCTTCGGCGCCAAGGCCGGTATGCTGCCCCTGTTCACCTGGCTGCCTGCGGCTCACCCCGTAGCGCCGTCCCCGGCCTCCGGTGTGCTGTCCGGCCTTATCACGAAAATGGGCGTGCTGGCCATTATCCGCACCATTTATTTCCAGTTCGGCGCAGACTTCTTCTCCGGCTCCCTGGTGCAGAAAATCGTGCTGACGCTGGCCATTGTCACCATCTTTGTGGGTTCCATGCTGGCCTTCAAGGAGCATAACCTGAAAAAACGTCTGGCTTACTCCACCGTGAGCCAGGTGAGCTATATTCTGTTCGGCCTGTTCCTGGTTTCCAGCCTGGGCATGGCCGGTGCGCTGCTGCAGCTGGTGTTCCACGCCTTTGCCAAGAACGGCCTGTTCCTGGCAGCAGGCTGCGTGATGTTTTATCTGCACCGCACCCGTACCACCCAGCTGCGTGGAGCGGGCAAGCAGCTGCCCTGGACCATGGCGGGCTTTACGCTGTGCTCGCTGTCCCTCATCGGCGTGCCGCCCCTGGCAGGCTTTGTGAGCAAGTGGTATCTGGCCCAGGCCGGTCTGGACTACGGTGGAGCGGGCATCTTCGGCGTGTGCGTGCTCATGGTTTCGGCCCTGCTGACGGCAGGCTACCTGCTGCCCATCGTGACCGACAGCTTCTTTGTGGGCGCTGACTTCAACTATGAGGCCAGACCCAAGCAGACCACCAGCTGGCGCACCCAGGCGCCGCTGCTGCTGTTTGCTCTGGTGGTGCTGGTGCTGGGCATCTTCCCCGGCATTCTGGATGGGGCCATTACCCCCATTGTGACGGCGCTGTTCGGTTAAACGGAGGCGGATGCACATGACCTTACTTTCGATTTTATTTCCCATAGCCATGGGCCTGGCGCTGCTGCTGTGTCATACGGCAGACCGTCGCCGCCGGGAGCTGTGGGTGATTGGCACAAGCGCTGTTACGGCAGCGCTGGCCGTTTCTGCGGCGGTGCTGACTTACGGCGAAACCTTCACCCTGCTGCGCCTTACGCCCAGCTTGCAGCTGGTGCTTCGGGCGGACGGCCTGGGCAGTATTTTTGCCGTAATGGTGAGCCTGCTCTGGGTGATTGCCTCTTTTTATGCCCTGGAGTACATGAAGCATGAGGGGGCGGAAACCCGGTTTTTCGGCTTCTTCCTCATGAGCTTCGGCGTGACCCTGGGCGTAGCCTTTGCGGGAAACCTGCTCACCATGTACCTGTTTTATGAGCTGCTGACCCTGGCGACTCTGCCTCTGGTGATGCACGCCATGAACGGCCGGGCCAGATACGCCGGCAAGAGCTACATTCTGTACTCCATGACCGGTGCGGCTCTGGGCTTTGTGGCGATGATTTTTGCCATGTACTACGGGGCCGGGGACTTCATCATGGGCGGCAGTCTGGACGCCTCCGCTGTTGAAGGGGGCCGGAACGTACTGCTGGGCTTTTATGTGGTGGGCTTTTTCGGCTTCGGCGTAAAAGCGGCCATTTTTCCCTTCCACGGCTGGCTGCTGGACGCCTCTGTTGCGCCCACTCCTGTGACGGCTCTGCTGCACGCTGTGGCCGTGGTCAAATCCGGCGTATTTGCCGTGATGCGCCTGACGTATTTCGTGTTCGGCGCTCAGCTGCTGTTTGGCACCTGGGCCCAGACTCTGGTGCTGTGTGCAGCGGCCTTTACCATTGCTTATGCTTCGGTCCGGGCTCTGCGTACCCCGCACTTTAAGCGGAGACTGGCCTATTCCACGGTGGCAAACCTGTCATATATTCTGGTGGGCGTGGCCTGCATGAGCGTCGGCGGCCTGGTGGCTGCGGTGGCGCACATGCTGTTTCACGCTGTGGCGAAAATCTGCCTGTTCTTTACCTGCGGTGCGGTGTATTACCGGACCGGCAGGGAATATGTCTATGAGCTGGAGGGTTTCGGTAAAATCATGCCCCTGACCATGGGGGCCTTTAGCCTGACGGCCTTCAGCCTCATGGGCCTGCCGCCCCTGTGCGGCTTTACCGGCAAATGGCTTTTGGGTACGGCCCTCATGGAAACGGGCCTGACCGTCGGCTGGATCGGCGCCGGTGCGCTGGTGCTCTCGGCCTTTTTCTCCTGTATGTATCTGCTGAGCATCCTGCTCATCAGCTATGTGCCCCGGGTGAAATTCGTTCCCCCTTACACGGAAAATCAGGACCCCAACTGGTTCATGAAGGGCCCCTTCGCGGCACTGTGTATTCTGTGCGTGGCGCTGTCCCTTTGGGCCAGCCCCCTGGTGGAAGGCATCACGGGCCTACTGTATTCATGAATGAACGCTGCACAAGAAAGGTGGTGACCAAGTGCATTCCTGGATGATTGAACTGCTGATTTTATTCCCCACGCTGGCCGCTCCGGTGAGTTATCTCCTGGGCAGACGCAGCAAGCAGGGAAGAGACAATTTCGTTGCCCTGGTGACGGGGCTGGAGCTGGTGCTGGCCATAGCCCTGGTGATGCACAGCGGCGCCACGGCGGCGATTCCCGGCGTATTCGGCCTGGGCCTGCAATTTGAAGCTGACGGCTTCCGGTGCATCATGGCCTTTTTGGCCGCTCTGGGCTGGTTTACCGCCACGCTTATGCTCCGGGAATACTTTGACCACAGCCGCAACCGCAACCGGTACTATGTGTTTTGGCTGCTGACTCTGACGGGCACGGTGGGCGTATTTTTGTCAGCCGACCTGTTCACCACCTTTGTGTTCTTTGAACTCATGAGCTTTGCTTCCTGGGTGATGGTCATTCACACGGAAAAGGACGACGCCCTGCGGGCAGCGGAAACCTATTTGGGTGTTGCCGTCATCGGCGGTCTTGTGACCCTGACGGGCATTTTCCTGCTGTATCATATGCTGGGCACCGTGACCTTCCGGGAGATGTACGAGGCTGCACAGACCGTGGAACGCCGGAGCCAGCTGTATCTGGCAGGCGGCCTGACTCTGGTGGGCTTTGCCGCCAAGGCGGGCGTATTTCCGCTGCATATCTGGCTGCCCACGGCGCATCCTGCGGCCCCGGCCCCGGCCAGTGCCGTGCTGTCGGGCGTAATCATCAAGTCCGGCGTGTTCGGCATTCTGGTGCTCAGCACCCAGGTTTTCCGCTACGATTACCCCTGGGGCATGGTTATGCTGGGCCTGGGCGTCATCACCATGCTGCTGGGTGCGGTGCTGGCGGTGTTTTCCATTGACCTAAAACGGACCCTGGCCTGCTCCTCCGTGTCGCAGATTGGTTTTATTTTGGTGGGCGTTGCCATGCAGTGCCTGCTGGGTGAGCACAATGCCCTGGCCGTAGACGGCACTCTGCTGCATATGGTGAACCACGCTTCCGTAAAGCTGATTCTGTTTCCCGCAGCGGGCGTGATTTACTGCACGGCCCACACCTTCGATTTAACAGCGCTCAGAGGCTTTGGCCGGAATAAACCCCTGCTGGCCCTCATTATGGCTGTGCCTATGGCCAGTCTGGCCGGTGTGCCCGGACTCAATGGCTATGTGAGCAAGACCCTGCTCCACGAGAGCATTGTGGAATATATTCACCTGGTTCCGTCCACGGCGGGGCTGTTTACGGCGGTGGAATGGCTGTTTCTGCTGGCAGGCGGCCTGACTACGGCCTATATGCTGAAATTGTTTGTCTGCCTGTTCGTGCAGCGTCCCCTCAATGAGAGATGGGCCCAGCCGGGCCCCTACGCCAGTCGGCTGTCCCTGGGCACCTTGCTGTGCCTGGTGTCCGTTATGCCGGTGCTGGGCCTGCTGCCTAATCTGCTGATGGACGGCATCGCCGCCTTTGGCCGCAGCTTTATGCTGGGTCACGCTCCGGCCCACGCCGTGCACTATTTTGCCTGGGTGAACCTCAAGGGCGGACTTATCAGTCTGGGCCTGGGCGTACTGGTTTACTGCCTGCTGGTCCGGAAGCTGCTCATGAAGAACACGGTCCTGGGCCCCGAATATCCCGACTGCTGGCCGGAGGGCTTCAGCCTGGAAAACGTGGTGTTCCGGCCGCTGTTTGAAGATGTGCTGCCCCTGCTGGGGCTGCTGCCTGCGCTGGCGGTGGAGCTGGTTGTGGACGCCGCCTATGTGCTTTTGCCCCTGCTGGGGGCAACGGTTGCCAGAACCTTGGAAAGCCTGGTGGATGGCACGGTGCGCCTTGGCAGCAACCTGATTTACTGCCGCCAGACGCGGGATATTGTGCCCCCGGAGGATCCGGAGTTTGCCGCCTATAAGGCGCAGCCGCAGCCCCGTGTGGGCTTCCGCTTCTCCTTTGCCTATAGCCTTATGCTCATGGGCCTGGGCCTTGCGGTGACGGTGCTGTTTGTGCTGCTCAGAGGATAAACGAAAATAAGAAAAGCCCCCTGTGGAATATCCATAGGGGGCTTTTCCTGTTGACATTTCTGCCAGCTGGTAGTACAGTCGGGGTGGCTATATGGCAAGCCAGTTCACCTGTGCAAAGATTTGATCGGCCAATTTATTATTCCACATTTCTACCGATAGTAAGTATTTGTAGATGTGATTACAGGTGCACAACTACACACATATTTATTGGAGGTAATAACATGGAAAGAGTGGACTATTTTAGACTGCAGGCAAAGAATCTGAAACGCGATCTTGGAACGAAAAAATTGGAAGAGGATGGGATTTATAGTCATGAGCCCAAGTATTTTGATGATATTGAAGACCTGATTATGTCCTATGATATTGACGAAGAAGCATATACATTGATGAAGTGTCAGCATGTAATTGCCAATCTGGCAGGTTTCAGCAAATGGGCTGATTTGATCAATGCGTCTGACGAGGCGTTAGAATTGGGCGAGCTGTTGCTAAAAAATCGGAATGCATTTTACATGCCCTTGCTTGAAGATTGGCAAATGTATCTTGCTATGAATGGATTTAGTGACTGGGATGACAGCACTAAGCTGGAATTGTTTAAAGCTGTTTATTTGAACCAGTAAACAGAAAATATTGTTTTTGCTTTGTGGAACAATAAATAAAAAGCGGCAGACCAGTCGGTCTGCCGCTTCCTTATATTTGATAATAAAAAAGAACTAACCCTCGATTGAATCTCTGACAATCAACCGAGGGTTAGTTCTGATGAATTTCCGGACTTCTCATTTTACTGAGCCTCCATTTGGAACGATGAATTTTTTGGATCTTTGCTTTCGTTCCCTTGCTGTGACTAAATAATAGCATGTACCGCCGGAACTGGCAAGATGTATTATGACTGAAAAACACCTGTAATTCTTAGACGAAATGCAAATGGAAAAGCAACCGGCAAAGTGATAAACTAATATCGTTGGGCAGTCTTCGGACTGCTCATTTTTTATTGCCCTTTGGGCTCTGCCGGGGCAAAGGCAGGTAAACCGAGAAAAAGAAAAAACCAGCAAACCTAAGTTTGCTGGTTTTGTTGGTTGCGGAGGCTGGATTTGAACCAACGACCTTCGGGTTATGAGCCCGACGAGCTTCCCCTGCTCCACTCCGCGTCACGATTTAGCTTAATTAATATACCATAAGGATTGCAGCTTGTCAACACTTTTTTGGAACATTTTTTATGATCCGGGAGACAGCTCTCGGCTGCTCTACCTTATTATATGAATAGGGCGGGGAAGTATACCGCAAAGAGCCCGTTTGTCTATTATTTTTTCTCTGGAATGAATTATGAATAAAGCATGAAGGAAACCAGACAGAAGTGCAGATTCTGTTGGTTTCTTTTTGGACAAGCCGGAAAAATGGGAAAAGCGCTGATTCGGCCGGAAAAGGGGAGAATGACAGATATTTGCCCAATATGGCTGAATGGTTGCATAAAGTGTATAATCGGAATATTATTTTAGGACATTAGACTAAAATTGGTGAGTAAAATAGTAAGATGTTATGAAAATATCAAACTCTATTGACAAATTATTAATTATTGATTAAGGTATAAACAATGTCGGCGTTCACGGAACGTACATAATTCAAGGAGGTTCTTTTCATGGAAAAGAAAAAGTTTAAGGGTTGGGGCATTCTGGCAGCTGCCTTCATCATGTCCTTCATCCCTACTGCAATTCTGAACAACTGCTTTGCACTGTATATGAACCCTGTCTGCGCAGACCTGGGCTTCTCCAACAGCAGCTGGTCCATGGTTAACCTGATTGCTTCTCTGACCAGTGCTATCGGCGCTATGATCATCGCCGGTCTGTACCAGAAGAAGAACATGAAGGTTATGATGGCTATCTGCACTGTCTGCACCGCAGCTTGCTTCGTCATCGCTACCAAGTGCACTGCTATCTGGCAGTTCTACGTAGTCTTCGGTCTGGAAAACATCTTCCTGGCTGGCCTGACTCAGCTGCCTATCTCCATGCTGGTTACCGCATGGTTCGAGTCCAAGCGTTCCACCATGATGTCCATCGCTATGGCTGGCGGCGGTATCGGTGGTCTGGTTTGGTCCCCCATCCTGACTAAGCTGATTGCTGCTTCCGCTACCGGTTGGAAGACCGCTATGCTGTTCTCCGCTGGTATCACTCTGGTTGTTATGCTGTTCACCGCTCTGGTTCTGGTTAAGAGATCTCCTGCCGAATACGGCACCGAGCCTTACCGCACCGGCGACGGCTCCGACGAGGCTGGCGCAGAAGTTGCTCCCGAATGGATCGGCGTTTCCAAGGTTACCGCTAAGAAGTCCGGTGCTTGGAAGGCTTGCATCGGCGTTGTAATGCTGGTTGGCGCTCTGGCTTCCGGTGTTACCACCCACGTTCCTAACTTCATCGCTTCCATCGCAGACAAGACCATGGCCGGTACTGTTCTGTCCATGTACTCTCTGGTTACCATCGCAGGCTTCCTGGGCGGCGGTGTTCTGATGGATAAGATCGGTCTGAAGAAGACCACCATCCTGGCTGTTGTTCTGCTGTCCATCGGTCTGGCTTCCCTGACCGGCGCTGGCATGACCGGCAATGCAAACCTGGCTTACGGCTACTGCATCTTCTTTGCAGCTGCTATGTGCCTGCCCAAGCTGCTGCCCGCTATCCTGTTCTCCACCGTATTCGGTGTTAAGGATTACGGCTCCATCTACGCTAACCTGAACCTGTTCTTCCTGATCGGTGCTGCTCTGGGTTCCGTCCTGACCTCTATCCTGCAGGGCATCCTGGGCTACAACCTGACCTGGATCGTTTACATCGTTATGGCAATCTGCATGTACCTGTGCGTTGCCGGCGCTCTGAAGGGCGGCGAAAACCTGAAGGCTACTTACCCCAACGGCGACGACGTCGAAGTTGCTGCTTAAGTTAAGCACTACAGCGTAAACGCAAACTGAAAAACAGTATCCCCCGAGGCTAAGGCCTCGGGGGATTTTTTATACAGTGGGGAAACTTCAAATTGCAAAGCCATACCCCGGATGATAAAATAAGACCGCTGCAAACTAATGCAGCGGTCTTATTTTATGAGAAAGAGCCGAATTTACTTTTTGCGGCCGAAGTTTTTCAGATGGGTGGAAACGTCGCCCATGGCGTGGGTAACGAAGTTACGGCTGGTGAATTCCCACTTGCCGTTAATCTTAGCCAGGGTGTCCAGCTTGCGGTCCATCCAGACGAACTTAGGCAGGAACTCGCCGGTTTTGCCCTGGATGACTACGGTGTAGCTTCTGGCGGTGGCGGTGCCTTCTTCTTCGTTGACCTCAATCTGGGGGTTAATGCACATGTGCATGGTCTTGGGGGTATTATCCTCGTAGGTCATAATGTCACGAGTGGTCTTCAGGTAAGCTTCGCGGTTTTTGCTGTAGGCCAGTCTGTTGTCATACGATACGTCGGCGTACTGCAGCAGGTCGGCAACCCCTTCAAAATCACCGCTGTCGATCAGCCAGCAATACTGGTAAAGTTTATTTCGGATTTCATTGACGTCTTGTGCTGACATAGTAGGAGACTTCCTTTCAAAATTAGATTATCATTAGTTTAACAAAGTTTTACGGAAGCGTCAATAAAGATGCACGGGAGGTAGGACATGATTGAAGTTTTGCATAAAGATGGGCAGGTAATTGTGTGCATAAAGCCTGTAGGTGTGGTTTCTGAGGACGGGGGCCTGCCGGATGCTCTGCGCAGTCAGGAGGGCGGCGAGGCATTTTGTGTGCACCGGCTGGATACAGTGGTGGGCGGCGTCATGGTGTATGCCCGCACGAAGCAGGCGGCCGCCAGACTGTCCAGAGACATTGCTGCGGACAAGCTGAGAAAAGAATACCTGGCAGTGGTAGAAGGCCGATTGGAACAGTCTGAGGGCGTTCTGGAGGACCTTCTGCTGAAGGACGGCAGTAAGGGCAAGAGCTTTGTGGTGGGTCGGATGCGTAAGGGCGTCAAAGCAGCCAAGCTCAGCTACAAGGTGCTGCAAACGGCGGAAACGGACTCCGGCGTATACAGTCTGGTGTGGGTGAAGCTCCACACGGGCCGCTTCCACCAAATCAGAGTCCAGTTCGCCTCCCGGAAACACCCCCTGGTGGGCGACGGCAAATACGGCAGCAAGTGCAACCGCTGCAAGGTGGCACTTTGGGCCTGGCAGCTGACGTTTCCCCATCCCAAAACGGGGAAAACCGTACAGTTCAGCGCTCTGCCCCCCAATCAGTTCCCCTGGAATCTGTTCGCAGAATAAAAAGACACCCCGAAGCCTGGGCTTCGGGGTGTCTTTTTTATTACTGTTCAGCGCCCAGCCGGTTCAGCACTTCAGTGAAGTACTCCGGCAGCTCGGTCACGAGGTGCACGGGCTGTTCGGTTCTGGGGTGAATAAATTCCAACTCTTTGGCGTGCAGGCACTGGCCCACAAGTCCCTTTTCCGGGAGCTTTGCGTGGCCGTAGACTTCATCGCCCAGCAGGGGGTGGCCGATATGGGCCATATGGACGCGGATTTGGTGGGTGCGTCCGGTTTCCAGCTTGCAGCGCACCAGGGTGTAGCCCCGATAGCGGGCCAGCACGTTCCAGTGGGTCACGGCATTGCGGGAATGTACGTTGGTGACGGCCATTTTCTTCCGGTCATTGGGGTGGCGGCCGATGGGAGCGTCCACGGTGCCGGAATCTTCCCGCAGGTTGCCCACCACCACGGCCCAGTAAATTCTGTGCAGGCTGTGGTCGCTGAGCTGGGCAGACAGGGCCAGATGGGCAGCGTCGTTCTTGGCCACAATCAGCAGGCCGGAGGTGTCCTTATCAATGCGGTGGACAATGCCGGGGCGCTTTTCGCCGCCTACGCCGGACAGGCTGTCGCCGCAGTGATACATGAGGGCGTTCACCAGGGTGCCGTCGGGATGACCGGGGGCGGGGTGGACCACCATGCCTCTGGGCTTGTTGACCACCACCACATCCTCGTCCTCAAAGACGATATCTAGGGGAATATCCTGGGGGACCAGGGGGACCTCGGCGATTTCCGGGATTTCTACGCAGAAGGTATCTCCGGCGCAGACCTTGTAGTTCTTTTTGACGGGCTTGCCGTTCAGCGTGACCTGTCCCTGGGTCAGAAGCCGCTGGGCGGCGTTTCTGGTGATTCCCGGTAATTCGCTGGCCAGCCAGGCGTCAATGCGCAGGCCGCCTTCAGCGGCGGTACATTCAATCAGCTCCATTGTCGTCCTCGTCAACATCTTCGCACTCAGCCAGAATGGCCTCCAGGGACATTTCCTCCTGGAGCTCTCTGGCGATTCGCTCTGCCTCTTCTTCCTCTTTGCGGATGGCGTTTACCACGTCTTCGGCGGTGAGCTCGGAGGTGTCTTCCGTGAGTACGGCGGGCATTTCTTCAAATTCGGTGAAGGGGTTCTTGTGGTCAAAGGGCTTGGGGTCACCGAACAGACGGCCGGTACGGCGGCGGTGTGCGGTTTCCTCGGGCAGCTTCCGCTTTTCGGAAAACAGCTTGAAGCCGGGCTTTTTTTCCTTGGGGCCGTCGTCGGCGTCCTTCTTCTTTTCCGGATGCTCTCCGGGCATGAGGATGATGAACACGCACAGGGCGATGCCGCCCAGCACGATGAAGATATCGGCGACATTGAAGATGCCGAACATCTTGAAGGGAGTCTGGAACATATCCACCACGTAGCCATACAGGGCACGGTCGATGGCGTTGCCCACAGCACCCGCAGCCACCATCACCAGGGACCAGCGGATATACTTGTTTTTCACCTTATGCTGCATAAGGGCATAGGTGACGCCCAGGGTGAAGCAGGCGGCCAGCAGCACGAAGGCCCAGCGGGCACTGCCGCCGGACATCATGCTGAAGGCGGCGCCGGTGTTGCGGTAATGAACCAAGTCCAAGAACTTGGGAATCAGGTGAATGACGCCCTCGCCTACGGGGACATTGACGGTAATAAAGTACTTCAGTCCCTGGTCGGCAATGAGTACCAAAAGTGCGGCAATCAAATAAAGCATTGCTGTTGTCGCCTCTCTTTCCTGGAAATATCAGTAGCAGGCGGACGGTATCCCGTCCGCCTGCTAAAACGGTAGTTAAACTTATTCAGCCAGAGCTGCGGCACAGCGTGCGCACAGTTCGGGATGCTCGGCGTTGGAGCCGACGGTCTTGGAATGCATCCAGCAACGAATGCACTTGGGATCCTCGCAGGCGTCAACCTTAACGGTCAGGCCGGGGAACTGCTCGCCCTGGTAGCCTTCGCCTTCGCCGGAAGCGACGTTGACGTCGGAAACGATGCACAGCTGCTCGAAGTTTTCAGCCTTGATCTGCTCGAACTCGGCCATAGCCTCGTCGGTCATGAACAGGGTCAGCTTAGCGTCCAGAGGCTTGCCCACGCGCTTTTCAGCACGGGCCATTTCCAGAGCCTTGTTGACGTCGGTACGCAGTCTCATGCACTTATCCCAGTAAGCAGCTTCCTGCTCGGTGAAGACGCGGGAAGCGTCGAACTTGGGCATATCGTTGAGCATAACGTGCTCGGTGTTTTCACCCTCAGCGTGGTTCATGGAATCCCAGATTTCATAGGTGGTGAAGGCCAGGATGGGGGCCATCAGACGGGTGATGACGGACAGAATCTCGTAGATTGCGCTCTGTGCGGAACGGCGGGACAGGGAGTCTACGCCATCGCAGTACAGGCGGTCCTTGATGATGTCCAGGTAGAAGTTACTCATATCCATAACGCAGAACTTGTGTACGGCCTGAGTAACCAGGTAGAAGTCAAATGCTTCGTAGCTGGCGGTGCAGCGGCGAACCAGATCGTTCAGGCGAATCAGAGCCCAGCGATCCAGAGGCAGCATGTCCTCGTAAGCTACGCGGTTAGCATTGGGGTCGAAGCCGTTCAGGTTGCCCAGGATGTAACGGGCGGTGTTACGGATCTTCAGGTAGATATCGGTCAGCTGCTTGAACTGCTTGTCGGAGCAGCGCATATCCTGGTGGTAGTCAGCGGAAGCTGCCCACAGACGCAGCAGGTCTGCGCCGTACTTGGGGATAACTTCGTCGGGGTAAACGCCGTTGCCCAGAGACTTGTGCATAGCCTTGCCTTCGCCGTCAACGGTCCAGCCGTGGGTCATGCAGATCTTGTAGGGAGCCTTGCCCTTGGTGGCAACAGCAGTCAGCAGAGAGGACTGGAACCAACCGCGGTACTGGTCCAGACCTTCCATGTACATGTCAGCGGGCCATACGCCGGGGCTGTCCAGTTCCATGGAGGAAACGTGGGTGGAGCCGGAGTCGAACCAGCCGTCCAGGGTGGAGGATTCCTTGGTGAATTCCTTGCCGCCGCAGTCGGGGCAGCAGAAGCCTTCGGGAACCAGGTCGGTGCCTTCGGAATCGAACCAGATGTTGGAGCCGTGCTCCAGGAACAGATCGGCCAGGTGGTCGATGGTCTGCTTGTTGCAGATAGCCTTGCCGCAGTCCTTGCAGTACAGCACGGGAATGGGCAGACCCCACTTACGCTGACGGGAGATGCACCAGTCTGCGCGTTCGTTGATCATGCTGACCATGCGGTCGTGGCCCCATTCGGGAATCCACTGGATTTCGTCGCAGGCTTCGATGGCCTTTTCACGGAAATCGTCAATGGAGCAGAACCACTGGTCGGTTGCACGGAAAACGATGGGGCTGTGGCAGCGCCAGCAGTGAGGATACTGGTGAACCACATCTTCATAAGCCAGCAGAGCGTTGCAGGCAACCAGGTCGTCGAAAATTGCCTTGTTGGCCTGGTCCAGAGTCAGGCCGTTGTACTTGCCGGACTCTTCGTTCATGCGGCCCTGATCGTCTACGGGAACGGTCATGCCGATCTTAACGCCCTTAGCTTCGTATGCACGGCAGGCATTGTAGTCATCAACGCCGTGGCCGGGAGCGGTGTGTACGCAGCCGGTACCGGATTCGGCGGTAACGTGGTCGCCGCAGATGATTACGGAAGGACGGTCCATGAGGGGATGACGTGCGGTCATGAGCTCCAGCTCAGCGCCGGTGAACTCAGCCAGAACATTGAAGGATTCAATGCCGGCAGCCTTCTGCACGGATTCCATCAGGTCACGGGCAACAATATAAACTTCGCCGTTGGGGGCCTGAGCCAGAACGTAAATGAAGCTTGCGTTCAGGCAGATGGCCAGGTTAGCGGGAATGGTCCAGGTAGTGGTGGTCCAGATAACGAAGGAGATCTTTTCCAGGGGAGCGTACTTGCTCAGCAGGCCCTTGTCGTCCATTACGGGGAACTTCACGTAAATGGTGCGGCAGGGATCGTCTTCGTACTCGATTTCGGCTTCAGCCAGAGCGGTTTCGTCGTGGGGGCACCAGTAAACGGGCTTCTTGCCCTTGTAGATGTAACCCTTTTCGAACATTTCGCCGAATACCTTCAGCTCACGGGCCTCAAACTTGCGGTCCATGGTGCGGTAGGGGTGATCCCAGTCGCCCATGCAGCCCATACGCTTGAAGGCGTTGCGCTGTACGTCGATGTAGTGGTCGGCAAATTCGTGGCAGGCGGTGCGGAATTCGGAAACGCTCATCTTCTTGTGGTCCAGCTTGTTCTGCTTGATGATGGCAGACTCAATGGGCATACCGTGGTTGTCCCAGCCGGGAGTGAAGGGAGCCTGGTAGCCGGACATATTCTTATAGCGAACGATAAAGTCCTTAATGCACTTGTTCATTGCGGTACCCATGTGGATAGCGCCGTTGGAGAAGGGAGGGCCGTCGTGCAGAATGAAGGTGGGCTTGCCCTCGTTACGGGCGACCATCTTTTCGTACAGACCCATGTCCTGCCATGCCTTGAGCATGTCGGGCTCTCTTTTCGGCAGAGAAGCACGCATAGGGAAGTCGGTCTTCGGCAGGTTAACTGTTGCGTTGTAATCCTTAGACATTATCTTTCTCCTGTCTTTCTATCATTAATCTTTGCTTGATGTATATGCGTATTACGGCGAAACGGAGCGATGATGAACCATCGCTCCGCAGCTTACGATTTTAAGAGGGGGAATCTACGGCCTTAGTCCAGGGAGAACAGCAGGGTAGATTCAAAATCGTCGGCGGGCTGAGCAGGGGTCATGTCCATCAGGTCATCCTCGGTCTGGGGAATTTCTTCCATCTGCTCGGGCTCATCGGCTTCTATTCGGACACAATCGGGCGCAATATCCCCGTACATAGCGTCGGGAATTTCGTCCAGAGCACGCAGATGGCCTTCGCAAATCTTGCGGGCGTCGCCTACGTACAGGGTGAAAGCGGCCTTGGCAGCAGCCAGGCGGGCTTCTTCGCTGGCAATCTGCTTCTTGAGGTCGGAAAGACCTTCCAGAGACTGTGCAGTTGCCTCGGTCACGATGGCTTCGGCCTTCTGTCTGGCCTCAGCTTCAATCTGTGCAGCCAGCTGCTGGGCAGAAACCAGAGCCAGACGCATAGCTTCGTCAGTTTTGCGGTATTCTTCCACCTTGTTGGCCAGAATCTTCATCTTGGACTTCAGGGTAGAAATTTCTCTCATGTTGCTGTCGAGGGTCTGTGCCAGAGTTTCCAGATATTCGTCAACAGACGCCATGTCGTAGCCGCCGAAAACAGCCTTTTCAAAAGACTTAGCTCTCAGATCCTGAGAAGTAATCATATCTTTAATCCACCTTTCCCCCACAAGTGAGGTTATCTATCAATCATCTAATATAGTAGAGAAAGGTCTGTTTAGAAAAACAGACCGTTGTTTTCCAATTCTTCCATGGTGTCACTGTTCATCAGGTCGCTGTTTTTGGGCGTGATGACGTAAGTGCCGTTGGAGATGCGGGAAATCTTGCCGTCAGAGGCATAGGTTGCACCGGCCATAAAGTCCAGAATACGGCGGCCGGTTTCCCGGTTGATGCCGTCCAGGCTCATGAGCACAATGCGCTGGGCACGCAGGTGGTCGAAAATCACCTTGGTGTCCTCGTAGCGTTCCGGCTTCATGAAAACAATCTTGCCGGCGCCGGCTGCGGTTTCGGCAGCAGCTGCACCGGTACGGCCGAAGCGGCCGCCTTCCCTGCGGGACAAGAAAGAGGGACGAGCTGCGGGCGCAGGGGCCGGAGCTTCCTCGGGGGTGTCGTATTCAGGGGTTTCGGTATTGAAAAAGGGATTGCTTCCTGCTGCTCTGGGAGAAGCAGGTCTCTGGGGACGCTCGTCGTCTACCAGTTCCTCTTCATCATCGTAAAAATCTTCATCTTCGTCATAAGGACGGGTCAGACCCATCAGAGCATCAAAAATACCCATTGGTTACCTCCGTTTACTGCTTTAACTGTCCATAATCTCTCGGCCCGAAAATACCTGTGCCGATTCGGACCATATTGGCCCCTTCCAGTATCGCGTCTTCAAAATCATTACTCATACCCATGGACAGAAAATCCATGAAAATATTATCGTATTTTTTTGTGCAAATGTCAATAAAAAGCTCATGCATTTGTGCAAAATAACCCCGATTTTCTCCGTTTTTTTCAGATTTTGGGGGAATGGCCATGAGCCCTCTGACACGAATGTGGTCCAATTTCTCCGCAGTTTCCAGAATTTCGGGCAATAGCTCCGGCAGGAAGCCAGTTTTACTCTCCTCGCGGGCAATGTTAATTTCCAGTAAAACGTCCTGCACGATGTCCAGCTGGGCGGCCTTTTTGTTGATGGCCTCCAAAAGCCCTGTGCTGTTTACGGAGTGAATGAGGCTGCAGGCGCCCACCACGAACTTGACCTTGTTTTTCTGCAAGGAGCCGATAAAGTGCAGGTCTGCACCCTCGTAAGCGTTCTGTTCCAGTTTTTCCACCATTTCCTGAACGCGATTTTCTCCGCAGACCTCCAGGCCCGCCGCAATGGCCCGCTGCACCGTTTCGGCGCTGTTCATTTTGGAAGCGCCCACCAGGGTAATGGTACGACCCTGGGCAGCTGCAGCAATGCGCTGTTTAATGCTGGCGATATTTTCTTCGATCGTCATACGCAGCATCTCCTTCTTTTCCGTAAAGTGTTCAAAAATCAGGATATTGCCTGCAGCAGAACCTTCTGCTGCAAGCAATATGCTCCTTTTGGGTCAGCAGCTTCCTTCCGCCATATGTACCTCAACCAGACGGGAGGGGGTGATGGTGGAAATGGCGTGCTTATAAATCATTTGCTGTTTGCCATCGGAGTCCACAAGGACCACGAAGCTGTCAAATCCGCGGATTTCTCCGCGCATCTGGAATCCGTTGGTCATAAAGACCGTCACGGGCACCCGATGCTGTCGGGTGAAGTTCAAAAAGGTATCCTGTAAATTCTGCATACGGCTCGCTCCTTTGTGAGCAGTTTCTATCTGCTCCGTACATACCATAAATTTCCCGGCCCGTATGGCGGGATGCTGGTATTGTAGTACAAGCCGTGGGGGATATTTTGTCGATTGCTGTCGCGGTTTTTCCGGCAGTGAGAATTTATTCCTCGGTGATGCCGTTGCCGTCCTGCCAGGCAGAAATAATGCTGTATACGGCGTTGGGCAGGTCGGGGGTCTTGTGCCAGTGAATCCAGTGGATATCCTCGTTGCGGCGCAGCCAGGTCAGCTGGCGCTTGGCATACTGGCGGGAGTGGAGCTTGATGAGCTCCAGGGCTTCGTCCCGGCTGAGCTTATCCTGGAGGGCCAGCACGGCTTCTTTGTAGCCGATGGCCTGCATGGCGGTGCTGTCCTCAGCCAGACCGTCTTCCAGCAGCTCCTTGACTTCATCGAACAGGCCCAGGACGTTCATGCGGTCAACACGCAGGTTGATGCGGTTATACAGGTCCTGCCGGTCTTCAAAGTCCAGGGCGAACTGCAAAGCGTTGTAGCGCTTGGGGCGGGCCTTGGTTTCCTTGTCATGCTGGGAAATGGTGGCGCCGGAGAGCATAAACACCTCGATGGCCCGGACGATTCTGCGCTTATCGGCAGGATGCAGCTTGGCTGCACGCTCGGGGTCGATGCTGCGCAGCAGCACACGCATAGCCTCGCCGCCCACCTCGTCGTACTGCTGCTCCAGCATCTGGCGCAGACGGTCGTCGCTCTGGGCCTCGGCAAAGTCCCGACCGGCCAGCAGGGAGTCGATATACAGGCCCGTGCCGCCCACAACGATGGGCACTTTTCCCCGGGCAATGATGTCGTCAGCAATGCGGGTAGCCTGCTCAACATACAGCGATACGCTGAAATCCTCGTCGGGGTCGGCGATGCCTACCATGTGATGGGGCACACCGTCCATTTCCAGGGCAGTGGGCTTGGCGGTACCGATGTCCATGCGGCGGTAAAGCTGCATGGAGTCAGCGCCGATGACCTCGCCGTTGAGCGCTTTGGCTACGGCTACGCCCAGGGCGGTTTTACCTGTTGCGGTAGGTCCGGTAATGACAATCATATTATAAGACATGAACACACCTCAATTTAGTTTCATGGATAATTCTAGCAGTTAAGTCAGCTGCATAATGGTCAGGGCCAGATAGTTGTTGGACATATGGAACAAAATGGCGGTCCAGAGACTGCCGGAGTACTCATAGCTCCAGGTAATGGCAAAGGTGATGGGCAGGTATTGCAGGGCGTACAGCAGATAGCTGGGGTCCTGGAACACCAGGGCGTACTGCCACACATGGTATATGGCAAACAGGCCCATACTTACGGCGTAGGCCAGTATCCGGTTCTTTTTCCGCAGGGACTGGAACGCCACGCCCCGGAAGAGAATTTCTTCCAGAATGGGGGCGAAAAATACGCTGATGGCGGCCGTCACATTATATGCAGTGTCGGCCATGGCGTCGATGGACTGGTCGTTGGGGCTGTCCATATTCAGTCCGAAGGCCAGCATGATGAGCGTCATCACAACGCTCAGGCCGTACCAGATGAGGTTGCCGAACAAAAAGCCCTTCATGCAAAGGATCGGGTGATCCAGCATGTGGTCAAATTCCCGGCGCAGCAGTTTCCAGAAGACCAGCAGCACGACGGTCAGGCTGATGCCGTAATACAGCAGGTTTGCCTGGGCCTCGGTCATGGAAAAGGGCAGATAGGGCTCGGCAAAGGCCAGCGCCAGGGGGAGCACAAAAATATGGATGACCAGGTAAATCCAGCCGAATATGACCTCTTTTTTGGTGCAGTCGGCGGTAAACTGGTTAGGTAAACGATTAATCATGGGCATTTGCCTTCTGTTTCAGTTCATAAAGGAAATTGAGCGCTGCCAGGGGGGTGAAGCTGTCAGGGTTCATATCCAGCACCAGGTCCAGAATTTCCTGGGCCTTGGGGTCGGCGGCAGAGCCCATATCCGGGCAGTCCAGATTGCGGAACAAATCCGGGGTCTGGAACATGGCGTCCTTCTGGGCTTCCAGCTCCTGGAGGCAGGCGTTGGCTCTGCGCACAACGCTCTCCGGTACGCCGGCCAGCTTGGCCACCGCTACGCCGTAGCTGCGGTCGGCAGCGCCGGGCTTGACGGTGCGCTGGAAAATCAGGTCGCCGTTTTCGTTTTTGGCCGTGACATGGTAATTCTTGATGCCGGGCAGCTCCTCACTCATGGCGGTGAGCTCATGGTAGTGGGTGGCAAACATGGTTTTTGCCCCCAGCTTACGGCGGTCGGCGCAGTATTCCAGCACGGCTCTGGCGATGGCCATGCCGTCATAGGTGGAGGTGCCGCGGCCGATTTCGTCCAGCAGAATGAGGCTGTGCTTGGTGGCGTTTTTGAGGATACCGGCCACCTCGCTCATTTCCACCATGAAGGTGGACTGGCCGGAGGCCAGGTCGTCGGAGGCGCCGATTCTGGTGAATACCCGGTCCACAACGCCCAGAACGGCCTTTTTGGCCGGGACGAAGGAACCAATCTGCGCCATGAGCACGATGAGGGCGGTCTGACGCATATAGGTACTCTTACCGGCCATGTTGGGGCCGGTGATAATCATGGCCGAGTCTGTGGAATCATTGAGGAACAGGCTGTTGGGCACAAAGAAGGCGTCCTTCTGCACGGCCTCCACCACGGGGTGGCGGCCTTCCTCAATATACAGGGTGCCGGAGGTGTTGACCTCGGGGCAGACATAGCGGTTGCGCATGGCCACTTCGGCCAGGGCGCACAGCACGTCCAGCACGCCCACGGCATCACCGGCGGCCTGAACCCGGTCGGTCTGGGCGGCCACAGCGTCCCGGATCTGCACGAAGAAGCGGTATTCCATGTCCTCAATGCCGTCTTTGGCGGCCATGAGGGCGTTTTCCAGCTCCTTGAGCTCGGTGGTGAAGTAACGCTCGTTGTTCACCAGGGTCTGCTTGCGGATGTACTCCTCAGGCAGCTCCACGTCCCCGGCAGAGCGGGGCACGTCGATATAATAGCCGAATACCTTGTTGTATCCGATTTTCAGCTTTTTGATGCCGGTGCGTTCACGCTCCCGCTGTTCAAGAGCGGCCATCATTTCTGCACCGTGGGCCCGGACGTCCCGGAGCTTGTCCAGCTCGGCGTTGAAGCCGGGGCGAATCATGCCGCCTTCCCGGACGGACAGGGGCGGCTCGTCGGCGATGGCTTCGGAAATCACCTGGCACACGTCAGCCAGGGTATCCATTTCGGCAATGCGCTGCAAAGCGGGGGCCTGACAGCGGGAAAGGGCCAGACTCAAATCGGGCAGCACCTTGCAGTACCCGGCCAGGGCGGCCAGGTCACGGGCGTTGGCGGAGCCGAACACGATGCGGCCGATAATGCGCTGCATATCGCCTACGCCCCGGAGCATCTGCCGCAGGTCGTCCCGGAGAATGGTGGACTCCACCAGCTCAGCCACGGCGGCGGAGCGGTAGGTAATTTCTTCCGGGTTCAGCAGAGGCCGTTCCAGCCAGGAACGGAGGGTGCGGCTGCCCATGGGGGTCTTGGTTTTATCCAGCACCCACAGGAGACTGCCCTTCTTTTCGCCGCTGCGGAGGGTTTCCGTGAGCTCCAGGTTGCGGCGGGTGGTGTAGTCCAGCTCCATGAAGCGTCCGGCAATGAACAGCTCGGGGGTCTTCAGGTAGCTCAGGTCGGCCTTCTGGGTGGTGATGAGGTACTGCAAAAGAGCGCCTGCCGCCTGAATGGCGTGGGGTGCCTGACCGAGACCCAGAGCGCCGGTGGTATCTACGCCAAACTGCTGGCACAGCAGCTGGGAGCAGGCGTCGTAGCCGAAGCTGCTGTCCAGGGTCTGCATGGTGCAGCTGAGCTTATTGAGCAGGAAGCCCCGGATAATTTCACTGCTGGCAGCGCCGGAACTCAGCACGGCCTCTTTGGGGGCAAAGCGGCCCAGCTCATTGACGATGTGCTCGGCGGCAGCGTGGTCAAAGGCGGCGGTGCAGAATTCACCGGTGGAAATCTCGCAGAAAGCGATGCCGCCGCTGTTGGTGGTTTCGTTATAAAACACGGAGCAGATATAGTTGGAGCGGCTCTCGTCCAGCATGGAGCTGGCGGTGACGGTGCCGGGGGTGATGATGCGGATAACGTCCCGCTTCACGATGCCCTTGGCCAGGGCGGGGTCCTCGGTCTGCTCGCAGATGGCTACCTTGTACCCCTTACTTACCAGCTTAGCAATATAGACCTCGGCAGCATGGTAGGGGACGCCGCACATGGGGGTGCGGTCGTCGGGATTGGCCACGTTGCGGTCCCGGGTGGTCAGGGCCAGATCCAGCTCTCTGGAGGCAATTTTTGCGTCCTCGTCGAACATTTCGTAAAAGTCGCCCAGACGGAAAAAGAGCATGCAGTCCTGATACTGTGCCTTGATTTCGTTGTATTGCTTTTTCATGGGGGTGTTTTCAGCCATTGTTACCTGTCCGTTTCTTGTGAATTTTGGTTGGTTTAGTCGGCCAGCTTGCCGGAAAGGGCATAGGTGTTGCTGCCGGTGATCTCTACCTTCACAAATTTGCCGATGAGGCTCTTGTCGCCCTGTACGCGTACCAGGCGGCCGCCCATGGTACGGGTGCTCAGCTCACCGGAATCGGTGCAGCCGTCCACCAGCACGGGCAGAATCTTGCCTTCATAGCTCTTGTGAATTTCAGCGGAAATGCCGTTGGCCATTTCCACCAGCTTGTCAAAGCGCACCTGCTTCTGTTCCCGAGTGTAGGGGTCGGGGAAGGAGTAGGCGGGGGTGCCCATTCTGGGGGAGAAGATGAAGGTGAACATGGAGTCGTAGCGCACCTGCTCTACCAGGCTCAGGGTGTCTTCAAATTCTTCGTCTGTCTCACCGGGGAAGCCCACAATGATGTCGGTGGTGAGTACCAGGTCGGGCATATATTTTCTGGCCAGGTCAACCTGTTCCAGATACTTTTCGCGGGTATAAGAGCGGTTCATGGCCTTCAGCACACGGCTGTTGCCGGCCTGTACGGGCAGGTGCAGCTGATGGCAGCACTTGTCGCATTCGGCCATGGTCTTGAACAGCTTTTCCGTTGCATCCTTGGGGTGGGAGGTCATAAAGCGGATGATGAACTCACCGGGGATGTCGTTGATCATGCGGATGAGGTCGGCAAAGTCGCAGACGTCGGGGCCCAGGTCCTTGCCGTAGGAGTTGACGTTCTGGCCCAGAAGGGTAATTTCCTTGTAGCCCTCAGCCACCAGACGCTTTGCCTCTTCCACGATTTCCTCAGGGCGGCGGGAACGCTCTCTGCCGCGGACGTAAGGAACAACGCAGTAGGTGCAGTAGTTGTTGCAGCCGTACATAATGGACAGCCATGCCTTCACGCCGTTGGTGCGTACCTGGGGGATGCCCTCGTATACGGTGCCCTCGCTGGGCTCAACTGCGTAAACACGCTTTTTCTGGTGCAGCTTCTTTTCCAGCAGCTCAGGGAAGCGCCACAGGTCGTGGGGGCCGAACACCAGGTCCACATAGGGGTAAGAATGCTTCAGCTTCTCGGCCATGTGGGGCTGCTGAACCATGCAGCCGCAAACGGCGATGATCTGGTTGGGGTTCTCCTTTTTGGAGTGGGTCATGTGGCCCACGTTGCCGAGGACGCGGGTTTCGGCGTGCTCACGGATGGCGCAGGTATTCACAATCATGATGTCTGCCTCGTGCTCATCGTCGGTGAAGCCGTAGCCCATTCTGGCCAGGTAGCCCCGCAGGTTTTCACTGTCTGCCTCGTTCTGCTGGCAGCCGTAGGTATCCACCAGGGCCAGCAGGGGCTTTTCTGCGTTTGCATGCTCGGCGGCAATGCGGTCGCAAATCAGCAGCTGCTCGTCGATGGCAGCGCTGTCCAATTCAACTCGTTTATATGCCATAAAAACTCCTATATTGCTTAAAAATCAAAATAAATACACATCGAATTATTATATCAAATTAGTATAGCTTTTACAATATCATTCCTGTATAATGAACTCAATGTAAATTCGGGGTTTTCCTGTGGTTTTTGTAGGCTTTCGGGACAAATTCTGTCCGTTAATTCGGCCCCAAACCACCCCCTTTGAACCAATGCTTGATCGGAGGAATGTATATGTCCGAAATTAATATTCTTTCTCCTTTTGTGGCTGACCTGATCGCCGCCGGTGAGGTGGTAGACAGGCCTGCTTCTGTTGTAAAGGAGCTCATGGAAAATGCCTTCGACGCCGGAGCCCACACCGTCACGGTGGAGCTGCGCCGGGGCGGCACAACCTATATCCGCGTCACCGATGACGGCAAGGGCATGGCCCCAGAGGATGCGGGCGTGGCCTTTTTGCGCCATGCCACCAGTAAGCTCAACGATGAGCGGGGGCTGGAGAGCATCGGCACCTTCGGCTTCCGGGGTGAAGCTCTGGCTGCGGTCAGCGCTGTTTCCCGCATCGAAATGACCACCCGCCAGACCGGGGCCGAAACCGGTGTGCGGATGACCCTCACCGCAGGCGATATCCAGGAAATGTATGAAACCGGCTGCCCCGAGGGCACCACCATGATTATCCGGGACCTGTTTTTCAATACGCCTGCCCGCCTGAAATTCCTGAAAACCGACCGTGCCGAGGGCACCGCCTGCGTCCAGGCCGCCATGAAGTGCGCCCTGGGGCGTCCGGATATTTCCGTGCGCTGCATTAAAGACGGCAAGGAGGAATTTTTCTCCCCCGGCGACGGCAAAATCCAGTCCTGCGTGTACCATCTGCTGGGCCGGGATATGGCCAAAAATATGATTGAGTGCCTGCCTATTGCCGATGATATCCGGGTTTCCGGCTTCATCAGCTCTCCGGCTGAGGGCCGGGGCAACCGCACCAGCCAGTACTTCTTCGTCAACGGCCGTGCCATCAAGTCGCCCATGCTGCAAAAGGGTCTGGAGCTGGCCTACCGCAACCGTCTGCTCACGGGCCGCTACCCCTACTGCGTGCTGTATGTGGATATCCCCTACGGCTCTGTGGATGTGAACGTACACCCGGCCAAGGCGGAAGTGAAATTCTCCAACGAGAAGGCCATTTTCGACGCCGTGTATTATACCTGCCTGGAGGCTGTGGGCAAGGAAGACCGCCTGCATGAAGAACCCTCCACCAAGACCACCGGCATGGTGCAGAGTCCCGTGCCTGCCCCGGCAGCTAAGCCCGCACCGGCCCCCGCCAGACCGGAATTTCCCCGTCCGGCAAACCCGGTGACTCCGGCCTATACCAATAGGCCCCCGATGCCGGAAGCTCCGGCAGTCCCTGCTGCCCCCGCAGCTCCGGCTCCTGCCGAGCCGGACAAGGTGCGCTATGACGAATCCGGCCGCCTCATTCCTTCCGATGACGGCCACGAACTGGAGCGCTACGATATCCCCCTGAAGCTGAAAAAGTCCTATATGCTCCATGACGTAACGGCCAATATGGAGCCTGCCGAGCAGTTTATGCCCGACCAGCTGCCCGCCGACGTGGAGCAGGTAGATACCACTCCCGCAGAGCTTCCTCCCGTGCAGGAGCCGGTGACCCAGGGAGATCTGGCCCTCACCATGGAGCCCATTGTGCCGGAAGAACCTGCCGAAGAGCCTGTGCAGCAGACTGTTTGGGCCGATGAGCCCACGGAAGGCCCTGTCTGCGAGCCTTTCCGGGTAGTAGGTGAGGTGCTCACCACCTATATTGTGGTGGAGCACGGGGACAAAATGACCCTCATTGATAAGCATGCCGCCCACGAGCGCATTAACTTTGACCGGCTTTCTTCTTACCACACCGACGCCCCCAGCCAGATGCTGCTGGTACCGGAACTGCTGAAGCTCAGCCGCCAGGACCAGGATATGGTCTGGGAAAACCTCAGTACCTTCCAGAGCCTGGGCTATGAAATCGAGGAGTTTGGCGACGGTGCGCTGATGCTCCGGGCCGTTCCTGCCGGAATTGACCCCTCCGAGGGCCGGGCCGCCATTGAGGAGCTGTGCGAAACCATCTCCGGCGGACGCAAGGTGACCTATGACCAGCTGCGTCAGGAGCTGCTGAAAACCGTGGCCTGCAAGGCCGCCATCAAGGCGGGCAAGAGCTCTGCACCCCAGGAATTGGAAACCCTGGCCAGAGCCGTACTGTCCGGCCAGGTGAAGTACTGCCCCCACGGCAGACCCGTTTCTGTTACCTTCACCCACTACCAGTTGGATAAGCAGTTTGACCGCATTGTGTAAGCCCATAAAAGACAGCGCCCTGCAAACGGAATGTCGTTTGCAGGGCGCTTTTGTCGTACGGAAAGTGGGGCATAACCATAAATTATGATGACAAAAAAGGATAAAGGTGGTACAATATTGCAAAATACTCTTGCTCACAGGAGGAAAAATCATGAAAAAGATGAATGTCATGGTGTCACTGCTGCTGGCAGTGGTACTCATGCTGGGACTGTGCGCTTGCCAAAATAAGCAGGCTCCGGCCCCCGAAGCAACACCTATTCCCGAGGCTACCCCCGCACCTGATGCGACAATTTATACCGCACGTGTGGATAACAGCGTATATCGTTCTTTTCCCGAAGCTACCCCCGACAATGCCCTTGGTTTTATGAATAAGGGTGTCCAGGTGAAATATCTGGATGAAGAAGGCGACTATATTAAGGTTTCTACCCCCGTCGGCGTAGACGCTTGGGTATTTGGTTGGTATCTGGAATGCCAGGACCCCCTGGTGGAACGTCAGAGACAGACCAAGTACATGAAGAGTCTCATTGAACGCGATAAGTTTGTGGATATCCCCGGCGACCCCATTTACACCTGTATGGCGGGTCTTCTCAACTGCCGTGTACTGCCCACCGTGGACTCTGCTGTGCTGTGCCAGCTGGAGTTCGGCGATGAAGTCCGGGTAGTCGGCCGTGAAGGCAACTTCTATCTGTGCGCTCTGCCCGATGGCAGCGCCGTGTACTGCTCCGTGAATTACATGGAAGAGCAGGCCATGTATGCCGAGGTGGAAGGTGCAACAGACCTGAGCGTGTTCATGCACGAGGCAGACTTCGATCTGCGCTTTACTACAGAAAAGAACATCACCGGCGAGGCCCAGTATCCCGCAGTTCCCCTGCTGGAGGACTCCACCGCCCAGATGCTCAAGAAGGCTTTTGACGCCTTCCGTGAAGACGGTTACACCATCAAGGTTTACGACGCTTACCGTCCTCTGTCTGCCCAGCAGGCTCTGTATGCAGCCGTTGGCAACGACAAGGTGGTCGCTGACCCCACCAATCAGCCCAGCCTGCAGCAGCGTGGCCGCGCTGTGGATATTTCCCTGGTGAATATGTACACCGGCAAGGAACTGAGAATGCCCACGGCAATCTTCGATTTCCGTGAAGGCGCCCTGCGGGTGAACAAGGACTCCTGGAACTGGGATACCCGCCAGAATGCCGAATACATGGCCAGAATCATGACCGAAGCCGGCTTCAAGGCAACCGGCTGCTGGTGGCACTTTGAAAATCCCGGCCACTATGGTCTGGCACCCGAACTGGACTATGAAGCACTGACCTATGTACCCGTTTCTCAGTATTTGGCCGCAGAAAAGGAAGCTGAGGCCCTGGCCGCCGAGCAGGCAGCCCATGCTGCAGTGGTGTCTCCCGACCCCTCTGCACAGCCTTCTGCCCAGCCCTCTGCGACTCCGGAAAGTGAGGGAAATTAAATGACCGTTTTGGAACAGATGCGTCACAGACGCAGCACCCGGGCCTTTAAGCCCGATATGCCCGACCGCAGCCTCATTGACCAGGTGATTACCGCCGGTACCTATGCGGCAAACGGCAAGGCCCACCAGGCCGGCCTCATCATTGCCGTGACCAATAAAGAGGTCCGGGACCAGCTTTCCCGCATGAACGCCAAGTTCATGGGCAAGGACGAGAGCTTCGACCCCTTCTATGGCGCACCGGTTGTACTGGTGGTGCTGGCTGAGAAAAACTGGCCTACCCACGTATATGACGGCAGCCTGGTCATGGGCAATCTCATGCTGGCCGCTGACGCCGTAGGCCTGGGCTCCTGCTGGATTCACAGAGCCCGTGAGGAATTTGAAACCGAAGAAGGAAAAGCCATTCTGGCCCGTCTGGGCATTGAAGGCGAGTACGAGGGCATTGGCCACTGCGTACTGGGCTACTCCGCTGAAAGCGAACGTGAGCCCGCCCCCAGAAAAGAAAACTTCGTTTACTATCTGGACTGAATGAAACCCAATAAAACAGGCAGAGCTGCTGCGGCAGCCCTGCCTGTTTTTCTTTTAGCGAGAAGCGTGATAGGCCGCTTATGCGGAATGTACGGAACAAGTGACCTGTCCCTCTTTACTGAGCTGAGACGTACACCGTAAAAAAGGCCGCTGCACCTGCAGCGGCCTTTAACGTGATTCAATTACTTTTCCAGAATGTAAGCAATCTTACCCTTGTAAGCGTCGGGGTACAGGGACACGGGATCGTCCATAATGTCGTTGTAGCACCATACGCCGTTCATCTTCACCAGCATGAGGAAGTTTTCCTCGTGGCCGGCCTGGTCACGGTAAGTGGGTTCACCGGGAGCCCAGGGAATGTAGTCGGAGGTTGTGCCGTCCAGCCAGACGATGTTGCCGGCCTTACGGAAGCCGCCGACCCAGATCATTTCCACATCCAGTCTGTCGGCCATCATGGTGATGGCGGAGAACTCGTCCTTGCTGCCGATGGAAACCAGATGACCGCCGTTGCGGGTGCAGTTATCAGCGGCTGCACTCCAGGAGGTATCGGCTCTGTAGAGCGTGTAACGGCTCATGTCGATATTGGGGACGGGGGAGGGAGTAACCTTCACCACAGGGGCCACCGTGGGTGCGATGGACGGTGTGGGCAGGGGGGTGATATCCGGGGAGGCGTTGGGGTCAGCCACGGGAACCGTGGGGGTCACATTGGCAGGGAAGCCGTTGATGGGCTGATTGTTGCCGCCCTGATTGTTTACATTGTTTTCGTTTCCTTCGGGCAGATCGCCGGGGGTGGATGCCGGGGGATTCTCGGAAGAACCGGGGTTGTTGGCCTGGGAACCGGGAGAACCGGCAGAGCCGAACTGCATGGCCACAGCGGCCACCATGAGGATGGCGGCAATGAGCAGCACAGCCACCAGGGGACGGACGCTCATCTTTTTGGGGCCTTCTTCGGGCTCAATGGGGTCCATCTGGATGTTGGCAGCACGCTTGGGGGCGTTGGCCTTCTCCGTTGCAGCAGCGGCTGCAGCGGCTTCGGCGGCGGCCAGAATGTTGGCCATCATCTTGGCTTCACGGGCCTGACGGGCCTTGAGCAGCTCCATGCGGTCAGCCATAGCGGTGGCTTCGGTTTCGGCCTCCTGGGCGAACTTGCCGAAGGCCTCCTTCAGCTCAGCGATGGTGGCATAGCGGTCGGCAGGGGTGTAAGCGGTAGCCTTGTCGATGATGGTGTTCAGGGTCTTGGAAACGGGGCTCTTTTCAAAAGCCTCGCCGCTCATTCTGCGCCGCAGGGCCTCAGCACGGTCACCGGACTGGGCACCGGGGTACAGGAAGGGCAGGCAGCCTGCATTGGCCCAGGTGTACATCATAAGGCCGATGGAGTAAACGTCTGCCTGGACGCTCTTTTCGTTGTTCCAGAACACCTCAGGGGCCAGATATTCAATCTGCTCAGCAGTGTACCGGACGTTGTCGGCACCCAGGGCGTCGCCGATGGCTACGTTGCCGTCGTCATCCATGCTGATGTTCTGGGCGTTTACGCCGCCGTAAAAGGGCAGGTCCAGGGCTTCCACAGCGTCCATGAGCTGGGTGCAGAACTGAACGAATACCTCCGGGGTGAACTCGGACATACGGTCGGCGAGGATAAATTCATTTTGGAAGTGATTGGCTTCAGACATATTTATATCCCTCCATGAGGACTAGAATATTCACCGCCAATATATCACGAATTATACGCATCGTCAACGAGAAGAGCGGTTTCAGCGTGGGATTGGGGGATTATTCCAACATTTTATCAATAATGGCATTGATACGGGTGATGTAGCTTCTCAGCTCACGGTTAGACCGTCCGCCCAGGGTTTTAGCCACACGAAGTAGACGTTCTGCGGCAGCAACCAGTTCCCCAAGGGTACGGGCGGCCTTGCCGCGGATGCGTTCTTTCACAATGGGCACGCCCTCGGTGACCACTTCAAACTGCTCGGTAAGCAGGTTGTAGCAGGTGCCGGAGTAGGGGGCGTAGGCGGTGAAGCCCAGCTCATCGTGCAGGGTGTCGGCAAAGGCGTTGCAGACCTGGTCGTCGCCGTGGTTCACGAAAACGGCCTTGGGGGGCTTTTTCAGGCAGCCGATCCACTCCAGCAGACCGTCCCGGTCTGCGTGGCCGCTCATGCCGGGCAGCCAGCCGATTTCGGCATTGACGGCGATGTCCTCACCGAAGAGCTTTACGCTGTCCACGCCGTCCAGCAGTCGGCGGCCCAGGGTGCCCTCAGCCTGGTAGCCCACGAACAGCACGGTGCTGTCCGAGCGCCACAGATTGTGCTTCAGGTGGTGGCGGATACGGCCTGCGTCGCACATACCGGAGGCGGAAATAATGACCTTGGGTGTGGTGTCGAAGTTGATGGCCCGGGATTCATCTACGGTCTGGGTGGTCACCAGGCCGGGGAACACCAGGGGGTTCACGCCCAGGTCCATAATGGCCTGGGATTCGGCGTCCAGGAAATCCCGGTCGCACTGGAGGAACACACTGGTGGAGTTTTCGGCCAGGGGGCTGTCCACGTAGACGGGGAAATCCGGATGGCCCTTGACCAGATCGTTGTTTTTGATTTCCCGCAGGTAATACAGCATTTCCTGGGTACGGCCCACGGCAAAGGCGGGGATGACCACGTTGCCGCCCCGGTCGAAGGTATCCTGGAGATACTTGGTCAGGGGACGGATGACGCTCTTCTGCTCCTCGTGGAGCCGGTCGCCGTAAGTGGATTCAATGAGCACGAAGTCGGCCTCCTCCACGCCCACGGGGTTGCGGAGAATGGGCTGATTTTTGTTGCCCACGTCGCCGGAAAACAGAACCTTGCGTTCCTGTCCGTTCTCGGTGAGCCAGACTTCAATGTTTGCCGAACCCAGCAGGTGCCCGGCGTCGTTGAAGCGGATGGTCATGTGCTCATTGATTTGGAGTTTGGTGCTGTAATCGCAGGGGTGCAGCAGCTTGATGGCGCCTTCTGCGTCATCCAGGGTGTATTTGGGTTCTACGGGGCCGCGGCCGGCACGCATTTCCTTGCGGCTGTCGCGTTCGGCGTCCTGCATCTGAATGTTTGCACTGTCGCGGAGCATAATGCCGGCCAGCATGCAGGTGGCGCTGGTGGCATAAATCTGACCCCGGAAGCCGCTTTTGAACAGCAGGGGCAGATTACCGGAGTGGTCAATGTGGGCGTGGGTCAGCAGGACGAATTCGATTTCCTTGGCGCTGACGGGCAGCTCCACGTTTTCGTACAGGTCCTTACCCTGTTCCATGCCGCAGTCTACAAGGCCGTAGCAGTTCCCCACCTGGATGAGGGTACAGCTGCCGGTGACCTCATGTGCTGCGCCGATAAACGTTAATTTCATAATAGACCCTCCTTTTTACAGGGGTGACGGGGCTTAGAGAGCTGCGATGGTGGCCATGATCACGTCAATGGACTGCAAAGCAGCCTTCTGGGCAAAGGTATGATAATCCATGGTGCCTCCGTCGCCGTCGGAGATGGTGCGGAGTACGGCAAAGGGCACATGGTTTACATAACACACGTGACCGATGCTGCCGCCTTCCATTTCTGCTGCAACGGCGCCGAAGGTGGAGTGAATCCAATCTCGTTTTTCCTGGGTGTGGATGAACTGGTCGCCGGAGGCCACGGTACCCACAATGTGGGGCACGTTCAGACTCTCTGCGGCCTGGCCGATGGCCTGAACCAGGGCCTTGTCTGCGGGGAAGTAAATCTGGTTGATGCCGGAAATCAGGCCCACGGGGTCACCCAGGGGGCTGGTATCCATATCGTGCTGGCAGACCTGGTCGGCAATGGCAATTTCCAGAACCTTCAGACCCTTGGTGACGCTGCCGGCAACGCCGATGTTGATAACGCAGTCGGGGCTGAAGCGCAGGATCATGGTCTGGGCGCACATGGCGGCAAAGACCTTGCCGATGCCGCAGACAGCGGCCACTACGGTGTGGCTGCCGATGGTACCCTTGACGAAGGTGATGCCGCTGATGGTTTCGCTGGTGGGGTCAGTCATGGCGTTATGCAGGGCGTCAACCTCAATCTGCATAGCGCCGATAATTCCGATAGTCATGTTACTTAGTGTTCTCCTTTCGGGTAGTGAAAATCGTTGTCGGGCAGAGCGTTCAGCACATCCAGATATGCACGGCACTCGTCCTTGGCGGCCTGCAGATTCAAACTGCGATAATTGCCGCACTCTATTTCGCTGCAACCGAAAACAGGGCCGTCGTAGGCCAAAATCTGCGCCAAAACGGATTTGGTTTGCTGGAAGACTACCTGGGGCTCGCAGTCACGGGTCAGCAGGTAAAAGCCTGTCTGGCAGCCCATGGGGCCGAAGTAGATGACCTGCCGGCCGATTTCGCTGTTGCGCACAAAGGTGGCAAACATATGCTCCATGGTGTGCATGGCAGAATCGGACATGAGGGAGCCGGTATTGGGCTTTCTGGTACGCAAATCAAAGGTGGTGATGTCGCCGTCGATCCGGGAAATATAAAAGCCGGGATTCAAAATGGTATGGTCAATTTCAAAGCTTTTAATGCGCTGGATATCCATGGGAATTCCTCCTTCTTTTTCGGTCGATTTCTTACTTTATATTATAGTGGCTGGGGCCATCTTCGTCAACTTCGGGGCGGCGAATTGGTTGCAATTTAATCCCAAGCCTTTTATAATGGGAGAAAGAAAAATGCAAAAAGAGAAGGGAGTAACGCTGATGAATTTTCTCAAACGTGTGCGTTGGATTTACCTGTTTTTATCGGCGATTCTCATTGCCATCGGTGTATTTTTGCTGATGTGGCAGGAACTTTCCATCAGTCTGGCCTGCTATGCCGTGGCAGGCGGAGCGGCCATTTTCGGCCTGGCCAAGCTGGTGACGTATTTTGTGCGCCATGTGGAATCCATGGTGGAGCAGTATGACCTTTCCCTGGGCATTATTTGCCTGGCTGTGAGCGCGCTGTTTGTGCTGCAGCCGGCAACGCTTCTGGACCTGATTCCCCAGATTCTGGGCGGATATATTCTGCTGGACAGCATCTTTAAGCTCCAGGTGGCCATGGACGCCCGGCGACTGGGCAGCGGCGGCTGGCTGATTATGCTTTTGGGCGTGTTCATCTGCGGTGCCTGGGGCGTGAGCCTCATTGTGCAGCCGGAAATGCTGGCACCCTATAAAGATACTCTTTTGGCCGGCGGCCTCATTGCCGACGGTGTGCTGAATCTGCTGGCGGTGCTGTTTATTGCCGTAACGGTGAAAAAGCCCGGCGCAGACGGCGGGGTCATCAGCGGCAGTATGGACGGCTTTGCTGAGCGGGTGGAGCCCACGGCGGACAGCCGTATCCCCACTGTCACAGAGGTTGTGCCCGTGGAGCCGGAGCCCCACAGCGACCTGCCTTCCTTCACGGACCTCATTGACGACGCCAGAGCCAAGACCAATGCGCCTGAGGGCAAGGGCGGCCTTTTCAGCTTCTTTAAACGGAATAAATCGTCTGCGGAAAAGTCTGCGGACGCCGCATACGATGTGGACTATGACGATTATGATGATGAAGGAGACATTTACTGATGAGTTATGTTCGTAAAGCAGAGTGCAAGCCCATTGAGCACATGGTAGGCGGCCCCGGCCGGGTGCTCAGCAGCAGCCTTATTGAAGGCCCCGAAACCCTGTTCCACAGCGGCAGACTGTTTGCCCACAGCATTCTGGAAAAGGATTGCGGCATCGGCTTCCACACCCACACGGATGAATGTGAACTTTATTATATCCTGAAGGGCGAGGCGGAATACAACGATAACGGTCAGGTGAGAACCGTTTCAGCCGGAGATATCACCTATACCGGTCCCGGCGAAAGCCACAGCCTGACAAACCGCAGGGACGAGCCCGTGGAGATTATTGCACTGATTCTATACAGCCAGCAGAGAAAGCCTGAATAAACATGCAAAGAAAAAGCACCCTTAAACAGGGTGCTTTTTGTGCTCTTTATGGGAAATCGGTGACTTTTTTCAAAAAAGCCGGGAAAACAGACCGATTTTGCCATGCAATAGCCAGTCCCGGACAGAAATTGTACTGGCACATATGATGAACTTATGATAAACTAATACTGTTAAACGTGTCACCAGACCAAACCATATAAAGGAAAGAGAGAGTGTAACCTATGGTCGATTTGTTTGCGACACTGGTAGCCAACATCAGCACCCTGATGTACAGCAAGGTGTTGATTATTATGCTGCTGGGCGTTGGCCTGTATTTTACGTTCCGCACCAAGTTTGTGCAGATCAGAATGCTGGGCGAGTCCGTCCGTGTCATTATGGAAAAGAAATCCGACGGCAAGAGCGTGTCCTCCTTCGAGGCCCTCATGGTGTCTACCGCCAGCCGTGTCGGTACCGGTAATATTGTCGGCGTTGCCAACGCCATTGCCCTGGGCGGCTACGGCGCTGTGTTCTGGATGTGGGTGATTGCTCTGGTGGGCGGCGCCTCTGCCTTCATCGAAAGCACCCTGGCCCAGATTTACAAGAAGCGCGACGCCAATGGCGGCAGCTACGGCGGCCCCTCTTACTACATTGAAGCAGCACTGCACAGCCGTGTGCTGGGCATCATCTTTGCCATTGCTCTGATTTGTGCTTATGCCATCGGCTTTAATATGCTTTGCTCCTTCAACCTCATCACCAGCCTGAGCAGCTACGGCTTCTACGGCGACCCCGAAACCTCTGTGGTTCCCCTCATCGGCGGCCTGATTCTGGCTGTCCTGGTGGGTATCTGCATCCTGGGCGGCGGTCAGCGTATTGTCAAGGTCACCCGCGTGCTGGTGCCCATTATGGGCGTTGTGTATATCCTCATGGCCCTGGTGGTCTGCCTGCTCAATGCCGGTATGATTCCCGTGGTTCTGCAGAAGATATTCGCATCTGCCTTTAACTTCCGTGCAATCTTCGGCGCCTTTGCCAGCTCTGCCATGATGGAGGGCATCAAGCGCGGCCTGTACTCCAACGAAGCCGGTGTGGGCTCTGCACCCAATGCAGCAGCTGCCGCTGAGGTCAGCCACCCTGTTAAGCAGGGCCTGGTTCAGATGCTCAGCGTATTCATCGACACCCTGCTCATCTGCACCGCAACTGCGGTTATGTGCCTGAGCAGCGGCCTGGAGCCCGATCCCGCACTGAAGGGCGCACCCTTCGTGCAGGCAGCTCTGTCTGTGAACTTCGGCGACTTCGGTTACTACTTCATCACCTTCGCTCTGCTGCTGTTTGCCTTCACCACCCTGCTGGGCAACCTCTTCTACTGCGAGGGCGGCATCAACTACATTGCCGGTCATGAAGTGAAGCGCAGCACCATGAACGTCTTCCGCATCGTGGCCTGCTTCATCGTCTTCCTGGGCGCACAGCTGAAGTTCGGCCTGGTCTGGGATATTTCCGACGTGATGATGGGCGTAATGGCGCTCATCAATCTGCCCGTTATCGTCATTCTGGGCAAAACCGCCCTCAATGCGCTGGAGGACTATGTTGCACAGCGCAAGGCCGGCCAGGAGCCCGTATTCAAGGCTAAGAACATCGGCCTGGAAGCTGACCTGGACTACTGGAACTGAGTCGAAAGCCGGACAAGATACTGATTCTGTCTCAAAAAACAGTGTTCTTCCCCGAAAGATTGTAGTTTTTCACGGAAAAATTACCGGAAAACCCTGTGAGATTTTCCTCCGAAAATCCGTGTAAGCGTAAATTTTTGATTTACATTAAAGATCTTTCTTGCTATACTACTCAAGTAAAAGACTTGAAAAGATCTTCATTGATTTTAATGGGTAAACCCCAAAGGAGCGTATATTATGAGCCGTATGATTGGTACTGTATCCCGTGGCGTTCGCGCCCCCATCATCCGTAACGGTGATGATATTGTAGAAATCGTGACCAACTCCGTGCTGGAAGCAGCAGAAGACGGCGGTTTTGAAATTCAAGATAGAGATATTGTTGCAATGACCGAAGCAATCGTAGCTCGTGCACAGGGCAACTATGCATCCGTTAGCGACATCGCAGAAGACGTTCGCACCAAGTTCGGCGGCGAGACCGTGGGCGTAATTTTCCCCATTCTGAGCCGTAACCGCTTCGCTATTTGCCTGCGCGGCATTGCCAGCGGCGCAAAGAAGGTCGTTCTGATGCTGTCCTACCCCTCTGATGAAGTGGGCAACCACCTGATCAGCATGGA
>SAMEA104404106__coassemble_700_pt1 | contig 31765 bp, 32 predicted proteins | sample SAMEA104404106__metabat2_high_PE_053 | metagenome-assembled genome bin SAMEA104404106 (sample SAMEA104404106) | Balaenoptera acutorostrata
GGTGCTTAAAAGCTTTTAAGCTTTCTTACATTGTTTAATTTTCAAGGTACATTCCCGCCTCAGCGGCGATTTTGTGTTTCGCTCTCGCTGAGAGCTTAGTTATAATACCATCTGAAAACCCATATGTCAAACGTTTTTTACCACTTTTTTCTCATTTTTCGCGTCTTTGTTTATTTGTCCTATGACTCCATGGATTATGTTCCCTCCGGCAGGCAATTATGCCCAATAGTCCGGTTACCGTGTCCTTACTTTCCCGCACTACCGTGAATAAAAAAGCACCGGAAGCGGATGAATTTCCGATTCCGGTGCAACTTTATACTATATTAATTTTCCAGATGCTCCACGTGGGTCTGGTTCTCGTTAGCCAGCAGGTCAGCCAGCGTGATACCGTCAAAATAATTATTGACCAGCTCATTGAGTTCCTGCCACATGGGTCTGGTACGACAGTCGGGAACATTATCGCATAGTGTCGATCCACAGGACATACATGCAACAGCCGTCAGATCGTCCTCAGTCAGACGCAGCACGTCGCCTACTCTGCACTTTTCCGGTGCAACCACCAGACGATAGCCGCCGCCCTTACCCTGTACTGCCTCCACAAGGCCATGTTTCGTCAGTACGGGCATAATCCGCTCCATATACTTCAGACTGACGCCCTGACGCTGGGCAACCATCTTCATGGGGAGGAATCCCTCACTCTGATGCTCTGCCAGATCCAGCAGCACACGCAGTGCATATCTGCCGCGTGTCGATACTAACATATACGTTCACCTCTTTTAGTTACTTAATTAATGTGCGTCACAGGCGTGTGCGCAGTGATCGCAATCGGGGAAGATGCTCTTGTCGTATTCACGGCCGCTTCTATCATAATAATCCTTCAGTGCTGCCTTGATGGCTTCCTCGGCCAGTACGGAGCAGTGAATCTTATGTGCAGGCAGACCGTCGAGCGCCTCAGTTACTGCACGGTTGGTCAGCTGCAGAGCCTCAGAAATGGGCTTGCCCTTGATGAGCTCCGTAGCCATGGAGCTGGAGGCGATTGCGCTGCCGCATCCGAACGTCTCAAATTTTACATCAGTAATGATGTCGTTGTCAATCTTCAGGTAAATCTTCATGATGTCGCCGCACTTTGCGTTGCCGACTTCACCGACGCCGTCTGCGTCATCCATTGCGCCGACATTTCTGGGGTTGCGGAAATGATCCATTACTTTTTCAGAGTACAGTGCCATAATAATTCTCCTTACTTAATCACAAATTCGCGTTCACCGTTCATCAGTTCTCTCCATACGGGAGACATGTTGCGCAGGTAGTCCACCACTTCGGTCACCTGCTGAATGGTGTAGTCAATTTCTTCCTCGGTAATTGCATGGTCCAGGCTTAGTCGCAGGGAGCCGTGGGCAATTTCGTGAGGTCTGCCCAGAGCCAGCAGCACGTGGCTGGGGTCCAGGTCGCCGGAGGCGCATGCAGAACCGGAAGAGGCCTGAATGCCCTTGTCATCCAGCATCAGCAGCAGGCTCTCGCCTTCGATGCCCTCGAAGCAGAAGTGGACATTGCTGGCCAGTCGCTGCACAGGGTCGCCGTTGAGGATGCTGCGGGGGATTTTGCTGAGGCCCGCAATCAGTCTGTCACGCATGACAGTCAGGTGGGCGTTATATTCGTCGATGTGGGCGTTTGCGTCTTCCAGAGCCGCAGCCATGCCCATGATGGCGGGGATATTTTCCGTACCGGCTCTCTTGCCCCGTTCCTGAGCTCCGCCGTTAATGATGTTGGTCAGGGGAGTGCCCAGCTTGGCGTACAGTACGCCGATGCCCTTGGGGCCGTTGAACTTGTGGGCAGAGATGCTCAGCATGTCGATGTTCATGTCCTGCACGTTAATGTGCTGGTGACCGGCAGCCTGTACGGCGTCGGTGTGGAAGGGTACGCGGTGCTCACGGCATACCTTGCCGATTTCAGCGATGGGCTGAATGGTGCCGATTTCGTTATTGGCGAACATGACCGTAACCAGAGCGGTTTCGGGGCGAATAGCCTCGGCTACCTGCTGGGCAGTCACAATACCGTTTTCATTGATGGGCAGCAGAGTTACCTCAAAGCCTTCCTTTTCCAGAGCCTGGAGGGTGTGCAGCACAGCGTGGTGCTCGAAGGCGGTGGAGATGATGTGATTCTTGCCGCGCTTAGCGCCTGCCTTTGCTGCAGATACGATAGCCTGGTTATCGGCCTCGCTGCCGCCGGAGGTGAAGTAAATTTCCTTTGCGCTCTTTGCCCCCAGTACATCGGCAATACGCTGTCTTGCGTCAGCCAGTGCCTCGGCTGCAACCTGGCCTACACTGTGCAGGCTGGAGGGGTTACCGTATACGGTTTCCATATAGGGGAGCATTGCCTCGATGGCCACACGGCTCATCTTGGTGGTTGCTGCGTTATCCAGATAGAGGTTCATATATTCTCCTTTCCACCCGTCCGGAACTCCTAAAGGTACGGGTGTACGGTGTTTTTTCTTATTTCCTACTTACTTAGTAGGTTGGTTGCATTATAACGTACAGATACCGGTTTTGTCAATACTCCAAAAACAAGTTTTCGTAAAAAAATGACCCCTGTGTTTTGTACACAGGAGCCATTCGAGGGGGAAGATTCTACCATATATAGTAATTGGAGGATTAATGCTTTTTGAAGAAGGCAACGGCTACAGCGCCGGGGCCGGTGTGGGTGCCGATTGCACCGGTGACGCAGCGGTACTCCAGATGGTCACGGGAGGGCTTCCACAAATCGGAGCTGTCCTCCATATATTTGAGCAGCAGGCTGTTGTCCAGACCGGTGTATCCCAGAAGTACGGGGCGGTCAAAATCGACGCCGCCGGCTGCACGGATTTCCTTAATCATCAGGTTGTTGCCCTGCTTGGAGCCCCGGGCCTTACCCAGCACTTCGATTGCGCCGTCACGCAGCGTAATCACCGGCTTAATGGACAGCAGTCCGCCTGCCACAGCGGCGACCTTGGAAATACGGCCGCTGCGCTTCAGGTACTCCAGCGTATCCATCAGTGCAATGACGCTGACTTTATCCCGTTCACGGGTGAGGGTTTCGGCAATTTCCTTTGCGCCCATGCCCTGCTCAACAAGGCTCATGGCGTACTCGGCCAGAATACCGGCGCCGATGGCCGCATTGAGGCTATCGACTACGAACACCTTGCCGGGATACTCAGAGGCGGCAATGCAGGCGCTCTGGTAGGTACCGGAGAGCTTGGAGGAAATGGTGATGACCACAGCCTCGTCGCCGTCGGCGATTACGCGCTCATAGGCCTGGGCAAAGGATGCCGGGGCGGGCTGGCTGGTGGTGGGCAGGACGTCGCTTTCAATCAGCAGTTCATAGAACTTTTCGTGGCCGATATCAATACCGTCAATGTATTCCTTGTCACCGAAGGTGATGACCAGGGGGACAATTTCCACCTTGCCCTGCAGGCTGTCGGGTGCGTCGGTTGTCGAATCAAGAATCAGTCTTACGCTCATAGGGGTAACTCCTTAAATATCAATTTTCGGGGATGCCATTGGCACAAATGGTTTCCAGTCGGCCTTCGATTTGCCGCAGGGCGGCATACAGGGCCTTTCTGACTTCCGGGTCCAAATCGCCGCCGGCAAAATTCACGGCAGCAACGGCCTTCTGGCAAACATAATCTGCCGCCTGCTGTCCCTCCTCTGTGAGGGTGAGCAGTGCGCGGTACTGGTGCTCTGTGCCGCCCATCCGGGTGACGAGGCCTCAGTCTTCCATTTCGCCGAGCATACGGGACACTGCCGCCTTGTCTTTATCACAGACCTCGCAAAGTGCGGAAGCCGTGATGCCCTGGGGGCACCGTTTCATGGCCACAAGATACTGGGCATAGGGCCCCTTCAGGCCGTATTTCACCATTTCGTCCCGTTCGATTTTCTGGATATCCCGGTAAATGCCGGAAATTGCAGCAACGAACAGTTCAAAGCGATCAATCATGTACCTTGCCTCCCATGAAATTTGTTGAGTAGTCAACATCACGCATTATACGCATAACTTGTTGACTTGTCAACAAGTATTCTGTAAAAAAGTCCCCTGCCGCAGGGGGGGGCAGGGGAAAATTCATCACAGGCCGTATACCAGCCAGATATAGATGTATGCAGGAATGATGGCCGCCAGGGTAAAGGGAATACCAATCCGCATGAAGTCCTTGTTGCGTACCTCGTGCCCCTCCCGACGGAGGATACCGATGCCGGTAATGTTGGCTGAAGCCCCGATGGGGGTGCAGTTCCCGCCCAGGGTCGCACCGGACAGCAGACCGAAGTACAGCACCGTGGGGTCAATTTGCAGCGCTGCAGCCAGTCCGGACACCACCGGCAGCATGGTAGCCACATAAGGGATGTTATCAATGAACGCAGAAAGCACCACGGAGGCCCAGAGAATCACGGAATACAGGAAGAACACGTCTCCCCCACCGGCTCTGGCCAGCAGACCTGCCGCAGCGTCGATGACGCCCATGGCGGTAATACCGCCAATCATGAGGAACAGGCCCAGCAGCAAGCCAATGGTCTGCAAGTCGATTTCCTTCATCGGAGCCAAAAGCGCCCCAACACTCTTTTTCCGGAAGCCGTGGTACACACAGCCCAGAACCATAAGCACGCAGCAAATAAGACCGTTGGTGATGTCCGGTTTTTCCGGCAAAAAGGACGCCAGAATCAGCAGCAGGATAGCCCCCACCAACAGCACCGTGGGCACATAGTCCGTCACCACAGTGCGCTGCATCATTTTGGGCAGCGCCGCTTTTTCTTTACGGAACAAAAAGGCCAGAATCAGGGCCGACAGCAGCGCACCCAGCTCCACAGCGAAGAAAATGGAGGGCTTACCCTTATACCAGAAGAAGTTGAGGAAGCTCATGTCCGCATAGGAGCCCAGCATAATGGCCGTGGTATCGCCCACCAGCGTGGCTGCACCCTGCAAATTGGACGACACCGCAATGCCGATAATAAAGGGCACGGGGTTCGTGTCCAGCTTTTTGCAGATGGCCAAAGCCACAGGTGCCACCATGAGCACCGTGGCCACGTTATCCACGAATGCGGAAATGATGCCCGCAAACAGGGCCAGCGCCACCGCAGCCCACTGTACATTGGGCACCCGCTCCATAACCAAATCCGCCAGCAGGGACGGCATTTTGCTTTCAATAAACAGGGCCACCAATCCCATGGTGCCCGCAATCATCAGCAACACATTGAAGTCGATGGCTCCCAGCACCTGTCCCAGGGGCAGCATCCCCGTGAGCACAAAAACAGCACCGGACGCCAGGGCAATATAGGGCCGGTACTTGCCAAAGGCAAGCATCAGAACGTAGGTAACCGCAAACAGCAGAATGGCAGCAGTCATGCCGGAGCCTCCTCAAGTTGAATTTCAGAACAGTTGTTCGTGGGAGTCTCAGTTTATCATATGTATACAGCACGCTCAATTCGCTTAACGAATCCCTAACTAATCCTTAACAGCAAAACAAGCTGCCGCAGATTGCGGCAGCTTGTTCATTTATTTCATTTTGTTTTCCAGCTCACGCACCCGGCGTTCCAGGATGGCCAGCTGCTGGGTCAGCCGGATAATCTGCATCCGCTGTTTGGACACGATGGCCGTTAGGGACACCAGAATCACCAGCACGAATACCCCTTCCACCAGGAACACGAAGTTGGAGGGGACCTCCACGCCCACGAAGGCTGCCAGAGAAATGGGGATTTGAGGGAAGATGATGCACAGCAGCAGCGCAAAGGCCAGAACGAACCAAATGAGGGAATACTGGAAAATCAGCTTACCCCGGCGCAGGTCGTTCACAATCATGAGCAGGAACAGCACGACCACCACGGTCAGCGTAATTTGCAGGGATAGCTCCATGATTATCCGTCCTTTCTCAGTGCGTTGATGAGCAGCGCCAGTTCAACCTTCATCATATAGTTCACGGACTTAAAGCCGGTAATGGAGGACACGCCGCCCTGACGTTCATTCATGAGCACCGGCACCTCCCGTACCTTGCCGCCCCGTTTCAGGGTGGTCACAATGGATTCGGGCTCCGGGTAGTCCTCGGCGTAGTGTTCGCTGAACACCTCCGTCATCTTGCGGTTGCAGGCCCGGAAGCCGCTGGTCACGTCGTGGATTTTCTCACCGCACAGCAATTTAATGGTGGTGCTGATGATTTTAATGCCCAGTCGGCGCAGACCGGTGGACTGGAAGCCCTCTTTGGTAATATACCGGGAACCGATCACCATATCGGCCTCCCCGGAAATAATGGGCGCAATGATGTGCTCGATAAACTCCGGATTGTGCTGTCCGTCCCCGTCCAGCTGCACGGTAATATCGTAGCCGTTATCTCTGGCGTAACGATAGCCCGTCTGCATGGCCCCGCCGATGCCCAGGTTTCCGGGCAGGTTCAGATAGGCATACTGACGTGCCTGCAAAATTTCAGCTGTGCGGTCCTTGGACCCATCGTTTACCACCACATAGTCATACTGGGGGAAGTGCTCCACCAGATTGTCAACCACCTTTTCGATGCTTTCTTCCTCGTTGTAGGCGGGAATAATGACCAATACTTTCAATCTTTCTCTCCTATACGTCTTACATACAATAGCCGCCCAGCACTGCCGTCACCGCTGCGATATTGAGTACCACACATACCGCGATACACAGGCCGTTCAGCTTTTCTTTCTCTATGGGCAAATTAAACTTGCTGTTTTTCAGCAGAAGCAGCAAAGGCAGCAGCAGAGGGTAGAAATACCGGCCCTGTACGCCCCGAATAAAGGGGGCCGCCACAAGATTAAAGGATACATACAGTGCCGTCAGCACCAGGGCCCAGGAAACGGCCGCCGTAAACAGGCAGTCCAGCTTAGGCAGCGCCGTGAGGGTCTTGTTTCCCGCCTCCCGGTCAAACAGGGCCAGCACCAGGGCCGTCAGCACAGCCAGCCAGGTCCACACGGGATGCAGCGTACCGGTAAAGCCCATTTCGGCAATAGACCCGGACAGATACACCGTCCAGAAGTCCCGCACATGGCTGAGCATAATCATGATATAGGTGGGGATGTGAGTGAGAATAAACTTCACCTGGCCCACAACACTCATGCCGGGCTCGTACCACTGAATAATGCCCTTGTCCGCACCAAACAGAAGCGTAGCCAGAGACACGCCGCCCACCAGCGCAAAGACCAGCAGCCAGTGCAATATGGCCTGCTTTTTTCCGCCGAACTTTGCCATGGGCACGCTGAGAATCAGCAGGCAGAAAGGCGCATAGGGCAGCTTGCACATGGCCATAGCAGCCACGCACAGAGCAAACAGGCTGGGCAGGCGCCAGTTGAGACTGCCGTCCTCCGCCGTGAGCATATTCATATAGAGGGCCATAGCCAGCAGGGCAAAGGATACGGTCAGGGTATCGGCGGTGTAAATACCGGCTGAGAACAGGGCATAAGGCACAAGGCCCAGCAGGAACAGCAGGCGCTTACCCATTTTTGCATACTTAATGGCGAAAAATACCACCAGCGCATAGCCCAGTACATTAAAGATTCGTCCGGCGTAGAAGGTGGTCACGAAGCCCAGACCCAGCAGACGGGCCAGCAGAATACCGATGCCCGCAAAGAAATAGGGCACGAAGGGATAGGTGGCCGCCGTGGTGGCCCGGTGCTCGCTCACGGGATAGTCCGTAGCGTCGTAGCGCTCCATGAAGGCCTGCCGCTCGTCGTAGGTGTTGTGGGGGCTGTTGGCGGTGCCGGTATAGTAGAAGAAGTCATCCACATCGGCAATCCAGTGGTTTTCCCGCTCTTCGTCCAAGCCCAAATCGAACTGAGCAAACTGATAGGCCCGGACAAAGTGTGCGCCCTCGTCGTAGCCGTACCAGGCAGGGGTCACCAGCGCCAGGTTCACGCCAAACACAATGGCAATGACGAGGAAGCTCACATGGAGCTTTTTCCCAGCCAAATCCCGGTAGACCAGGAAAAACAGCACCGTGCCGGAAATACTCACCATGGCAAATACCCGCAGCCAGTTGAGCTCCAAGGTATTGTCCACGGAGAGATCGCCCAGGACGATTTCCCGGTCGTCCCCGTCCATAGACAGGAGAAACTCCACATTTTCGGCCTCATCCATCACCCGCAGGACGGAAATTTCCTTCATGCGGTGGTTTACGTCGTAGTGGTCGCCAGCCTCAACGCTCACGTGCATGAGCGGTGTTTCGGGGGTGGTGGCAATGCAGAGCCTGCCGATATACTTAGGTTCCGTCACCCGGAAAGAGGGCGTCCCTTCCCCCAGGATCAGGGTTCCACTGTCCTCCCGCTCCATGTTGCTGAGCGTAATATCCTCCGGGCCCAGTACGGTCACTACCCGGTCAGCTTTGTCCAGGGCCATAATGCCGCCGTTGAAGCCGTAGAGCTCTACGCAAAGGCTGAGCAGCACCAGGAGCACCAGAGCGCAGGCAAACAGGGCGTGTTTATGCTGTAAGCGTTTTTCCAAATCGGTTAATCCTCACTTAGTTTCATTCTAACTTAATAGTTTATCATAAAGTATTTTTAAACGCAACGAAAGCCGCATTTCGCCCCTTGCCCTTTTATGTCTCGGAGGAAGTATGCTATACTGGAAAAAGTGCCGGTTGCTGTAACGAAAAAGGACTCTATCCAGTGGATAGAGTCCTTTTCTCCATGTGGAGTTACTGTTCCAGTGCTCTGTCAGCAAAGGCGATGAGGCCGTCTACTACCTCATCCCGGATGGCCAGCTCGTTGTGGATTTCATGGCGGTAGCCGGTATAGGCGTGCACTTCCGTCTTATTGCCGCTGCGGGCCAAGAGATTGGCCACATGATACAGGCCCTCACCGTAGTTGCCGCAGGGGTCCTGGTCGCCGGAAATCAGATATACAGGGATATCATCGGGAACCATAGGCGCCCAGTCTTCACTTTCAATGAAGTGATACAGCTGCACGAAGTCCCAGGGCAGCTCGATGGTGGTATCGAAGGTATTGAACATATCCCCGGCGTGGTCGGCCACGATTCTGGGGTCATTGGCAATCCAGTCCGCCGGGCCGTTGGGGTTCTCCACCCGGTCGGTCATACCAGTAAACACCTTGTCGAACCACTCCCCTGCAGGCTGATAGGGGTCAGCCTCGTAGGCTGCCCGGAATGCCGGGTCCTCGTATTCCACTTCGCAGCCCTCCCACTGGGAGCACAGGCCGCAAAGCATCAGGGCCTTCAGGTCGTCGCCGAACAGGGCTGCGTAGGCTCTGGCCAGCATGGAGCCCCAGCTGTGGCCGAACATCATGTAAGGCAGGCCGGGATAATCCGCAACGGCCAGGTCGTGCAGGGCCTTTTCATCCTTCAGATAGGTCAGATAGCCGCCGGAATGAGGGTCGCCCAGAGTGCCGCCGTCGTAGCCGGTTTTGCCGTGGCCCAGATGGTCGTCGGCGTAGACCACATAGCCGGCCTGCTGGAACTTGCCGATCATGTGCATATAGCGGCGGGAATGCTCGCCGTAGCCGTGGACAAGCTGGATAATGCCCTTGGCTTCGCCCAGAGGACTGTAAGACCAGGCCTTAATGGTGTCCCTGCCGTTGGCGGAGGGGAAAGAAATCTCACGAATAGACATAGGGGGTACTCCTTTCAGGTTCTGTGGCTTGTGCCACTCAGGTATATTTCTATTGTACGTCTTCCGTGCACAGCTGTAAACCAACAGAACCGGACAAAATTCCCCCGCTCTTTCGTGCAAAAAGCCCCAGCCGGTGAGCCCCTGGGAATATTCGCCCCGGAAACAAGTGCCAGCGGTAATTTATTTTTATGGTTGTCACCTTTTACGGCGTAGAATTGTATTATTGGTGAAAGGAGCATGCTTATATGAGATTACCGCTGGAGGAGCTGGTAAACGAATATCAGAATACTCTCTATGTTGCCGCATTCAGTATTTGCAAAAACGCCCATGACGCCGAAGATGTGGTGCAGGACACATTCATCAAGTATCTGACCAAAAATACTGATTTTACATCAAAAGAGCATATCAAGGCCTGGCTTTTGCGGGTTGCCATCAATACCGCAAAGAATAAGGTCACCTCTTTCTTTCGCAGAGAGGTTGTTCCCATAGAAGACTATATGCAAAATATAGAGATGCCCAATGCGGAAGCAGGAGACTTATTTACTGCGGTAATGGCGCTTCCCCTCAAATACAGAGTGGTCATTCATTTATTTTATTATGAAGACTATTCGGTAAAGGAGATTGCCGATATTCTGAACATCAGCCAAGATAATGTAAAGACGCGGCTCACAAGAGGCCGTAAACAATTAAAAGAACAATTAAAGGAGGAATGGAAGGATGACTAATCACGAGCAGTATAAACAGGCTTTTTCCGCAGTTCACAGCCCTTGCAGTTCTTCCATGGCAGAAAGGATACAGCACCAAATGAACGAAAGACAGAAAACGAAAAAGAAAACCCTGCGGTTTGTGGCTTCCCTAGTCGTATGCGCTGCCCTGTTAACCACGGGCACAGTAAGCTATGCCGCTGATTTTGGCGGCATCCAGAGAAAACTGCAGCTGTGGATTCACGGCGACCAGACCGCGGTAACAGTTCAGCTGGACGGAAACGGCGGCTACACCGCAGAATATACCGATGAAAACGGCAATCCCGCCCACATGAGCGGTGGCGGCGTTGCCACCAATCCCGATGGTACGGAGCGTCCCCTGACGGAAGAAGAACTGCTGGCCCATTTGCAGGAGCCTGCAACCGGCAAAGAAAACGGAAGATCTTATCTCTACTGGTTTGACCAGAAAATCGACCTCACCGACCAGTTTGAAGACGGCTATTGCTATGTCAAGCTGGTCCACGGGGAGGAAACCAGATACCTCACCATCACGGAAAGTCTCGGTTACGGTATGAGCGAAACCAGATACCTTTCCCCCAGGGAATTCCGCGTTGAATAATGCAGTCTACCCATAAGTGCAGAAAAAGCAGCCGCAAATGCGGCTGCTTTTTCTTACGTTTATGTATGCAATCTTTTCATCCCATCATGGGCAGGGGCTGCTGAGTAAGACCCGAAAAGAGCGCACCGCAGGCTTCCCCGAAATTTTCGGGCAGCCGGTAACGGTCATCGCCGAACATAACTAGCCCCAGCTCCGGCACCACGTAGCCACCGAAGGTGGTTTCATCTGCCAACACGAACTGCACATAGAAGGATTTTCCCTCCGTCTGGGCATGGCCCACCGCCTGGTATTCCTCGTCGGTCAGTGCAGCCGCCGCACTCTGCTCCAGGGCCTGGAGCAGCTGCTCAGTCTGCTTTTTCGTCAGCTCCCGCAGCACCTCCCGCTTGCCGTGATCCAGAATCTGCGTCAGCTCCGTGTACTTGTGCACCTTAGCCTGGTCGAAATAATTCACCAGGTCCAGGGGCGTGCCGTCCAGATGCGCCACCTGTTCTGCCAGATACACCTGGCCGTCCAGCTTCACCGCCACACGGAAACGCTTGTCGTAGGTATTCAGGGCATAAACCTCACCGCCCATGGCGTAAGTAGTGGCCAGTTCTGCCTGACCGTTTTCCTGGGGATTTGCCTGAATATCCAGGCTCAGTACCCCCAAAGATTCTCCCAGCAGAGTTTCCAGCACGGCATACGCTGCGCCGTTTTCCAGAAAGGCGTATCGGCTGCCGTTCAGGTTCATGAACTTCCGCATACTGTAGGGGCTCTGATCCGCAGCCGGTGCTGCCACCCGCAGGGGCTCCGGCTTACTCTGCTGATGGCTCAGCATGGGAATCACCACCATTAACACAATAATCAGTAAAAGCTCCAAAATCAGGGTGCTCATTTTGGGCTTGGGTTTCTGTCGTTCTCGGATAAAATCGTCTCTCATTGTTTCTCACCTCATCATCGTTTCTCTTCCCGTTTTCACAGGATGGGTTCAATCACGGCCAAAAAGTACTCCGCCAGGTTTTCCGGGCTCTCCTGCATACCGCCCCGAATCCACCACTGCACCATGTTCACGAAGCTGCCGGAAATGTGGTTTTTCAGAAAGGCCTCCGGCACCCGGGGGTTACTGTGCACCAGATTCTGCACCAGGTACGTATACACCACGTTGTCCAGATACTGCCGGAAGTAGAACAGGAACACGTCGCTGCTCTCCCCGGTCAGGAGCTTGGCGATGGTCTGGCCGTTGTCTTTCAGGTGGAACAGAATATGGGTCACAATGGTGCGGGAATCCCCCTCGGCCAGGCTGAAATCGTGGGAAGACTCCGTATCGGAGCGCTCGGCGAACACATGGGCGAACAAATTGTCGCACAGCTGCTGCAGCAGGGCGTCCTTGGTTTCAAAGTGGGCGTAAAAGGTGGTGCGGCCCACGTTGGCGGCATCGATGATATCCTGCACCGTAATTTTATTGTAGCTTTGCTGACTGAGCAGCTGCTCAAAGGCGCTGAAAATAGCGGTCCTGGTTTTTTGCTGTCTGCGATCCATGGCGTACCTCCCGAACAAATGTGCTGAATTGTTCCCTACGGTGCAAACGGGCCAAATTATGCCTGTTTCCCCGGGGACAGAGCAGATATACTGTAGTTAGCGAACAAGATGTTTGCTATCGTATGTATTGTACGCGAAAACTGTTTAAGATACAAGGGAGGCATGAAAAATGCTGAAAAAACTATGCGATACCTTCGCCGGGCTGAAAATGACCATTGTGTCCGGCGTATTTCTCATCGCCAGCCTGGTGCTGATGCTCACAGGCCACAAGGTGAAGTTCGATCCCGCCTGGGTGACGGTGGTGCTGTCCGGCTATCCCCTGCTGTACCTGGCCATTACCCGCCTGGTGTATCAGAAGTGGATTAGCTCCTGTCTGCTGATTTCCATTGCCATGGTGGCGTCCCTCATGATTGGGGAGCTGTTTGCCGCCGGTGAAGTGGCCTTCATTATGGCCATCGGCGCCATTCTGGAGGACATGACCGTGGCCAGAGCCCGGAAGGGCCTGTCCCAGCTCATTGCTCTGAGCCCCACCCAGGGCCGACTGCTGAAAGAAGACGGCACGGAGACCATGATTCCCGCCGAAGAGATCCGGGAAGGCAACGTGCTCCGAGTGGCCCCCGGTGAAACTGTCCCTGTGGATGGCGTGATTTTGAAGGGACAGTCGTCCATCGACCAGTCCGTCATGACCGGCGAATCTCTGCCCGTGGATAAGACCGTGGGGGATGAAGTGTACTGCGGCACGGTGAACTGCTTCGGCTCCATGGACATCCGGGCCACGAAAACCGGCGAGGATTCCAGCCTGAAAAAGCTCATCCGCATGGTGGAGCAGGCCGACGAAAAGAAGGCCCCCATGCAGCGTGTGGCGGACCAGTGGTCTGTATGGCTGGTGCCCATTGCCCTGGCCATTGCCATCGGCGCCTTTGTGGTAAACTACTTCATGGGCATGGAGCTCATGACCGCCCTGAACCGAGGCGTAACGGTTCTGGTGGTATTTTGTCCCTGCGCCCTGGCCCTGGCAACGCCCACGTCCATTATGGCGGCCATTGGTCAGGCAGCGAAAAACGGCGTTATCATCAAATCCGGCGAAGCCCTGGAAACCTTGGGTAAGGTGAACACCATGGCCTTCGACAAAACCGGCACCATTACTTACGGCAAGCTGGAAGTCAGCGACGTTCTGCCCGCCGAAGGCATGGACGCAGCCCAGCTGCTGCGTCTGGCCGGCAGCGCCGAAGCCCACAGCGAGCACCCCCTGGGCAAGGCCGTTGCCGCCAAGGCCAAGGAAGCCTCCGGCGTACTGCCCGAGGCTGCGGACTTCCGCATGGAAGCCGGACGCGGCATTGCCGCCACGGTGGAAGGCCGCCGACTGTACTGCGGCAGCCAGGACTACCTGGCGGGCCTGGGCGTCAGCTGCGGCGAAGATGTGCTGATGAAGCTGCAGGAGCTGCGCAGTCAGGGCAAGGCCACCATTCTGGTGGCAGAGGGCCAGACCGTGCTGGGCATTCTGGGTCTTTCCGACGTGCTGCGTCCCGAAGCCCAGGAGTGCATGGACCGGCTGCAGGCCATGGGCGTGCACCCCGTACTGCTCACCGGCGACAACGCCAGAGCCGCCGAGCATTTTGCGCACCGCTCCGGCATTACGGACATCCGTGCCGAGCTGCTGCCGGAGGACAAGGTGGGCGCCATTGAGTCCCTCAAGACGGAAGACAGCATTGTCTGCATGATTGGCGACGGCGTGAACGACGCCCCGGCCCTCAAGACGGCCCACGTGGGCGTGGCCATGGGCGGCATCGGCAGCGACATTGCCATTGAGGCAGCCGACGTGGCCCTCATGCGTGACAGCTTGCAGCAGCTGGTATATCTGAAACGGCTGGCCACCTCCACCCTGCGGACCATCAAGGGCAACATCACCGTGTCCATGTGCATTAACGCCGTGGCGGTGACGCTCTCCGTGCTGGGTGTGCTGAACCCCGTGACCGGTGCCCTGGTGCACAATGCGGGTTCCTGCCTGGTGGTGCTGAACGCAGCCCTGCTCTATGACCGCAAGTTCAACTAAGTGGAAAACTAAAAAAGAAGTGGAAAACCCTTTGGTTTTCCACTTCTTTTTTGCCATCCGGCCACATTTCGCCCACAGGCTATGCACATTTGTGGAAAAGCGGGTCAGCATTCTGTAAATATCCGGGGAAAGGACTGGAATTTCCGGTGAGATAGGCGTATTATGTCTATATTAGGTATTCCTAAACTCATTGTGACACCGCTCATAGAAAGGAGCAAATGGATTATGGGGCTGATGAGTAAGCTATTCAACAACACCCGGAAGCCGGAGGGCTTTCTCGGAAAAATGATGGTCAGCAGCATGAACTCTGGCCACGCCAAGCTGGCGGCCTGGGGCATGGAGCACCTGCAGGGGCTGCAGCCGGGGCGCATCGGAGACTTTGGCTGCGGAGGCGGCAGCAATGCCAGCAAGCTGCTGCAGACCTACCCCCATGCCACGGTGACGGCGCTGGACTACTCCCCCGTCAGCGTAGCCAAGACGGAGAAGGTGAACCGGAAGGAGATTGCTGCGGGGCGCTGCACGGTGGTGCAGGGGGACGTATCTGCCCTGCCCTTTGAGGACTGCAGCTTCGATTTGGTCACGGCCTTTGAGACCATATACTTCTGGCCTGGCCCGGAGGAGAGCTTCCGGGAGGTATACCGGGTACTGGCCCCCGGCGGGGCATTCCTCATCACCAACGAGTGCGACGGCTTCAACCCGGCCGACGACAAATGGGTGAACACCATTGAGGGCATGCGGATTTACAAGCCCCGTGAGCTCATGGCGCTGCTGAAAGCCGTGGGCTTCAAGGACATCAGCGCCGACCACGACGAGGCCGTGCACCGGGTATGCGTGCTGGCCCGGAAATAAGGCCCCCGGCGCAGCCGCCGACCACCCCGAAAACGCAAAAAACCACCCCCTGACGGGGGTGGTTTTTTATTGCGTCATGCCCAGGGGCCGGGTTTTTCCAATCAAGCGTTGAGGCTGTTGAAGTATGCGACAGCTTCTGCGTCAGCGGTGGTGACGTTGTTGCTCAGGTCGTTGGACTGGATAGCGAAAGCATTGACAACGATCTTTTCTGCGCTGCATTCATTCAGAGCCTCTTCGTTAGCCTCTTCCAAAACGGTGAAGTCAGCAAATACAGCGGGCAGAACAACCTTGTCGGTAGATGCAGTAACAACGGCCTTGTATCTGTAAACAGCCATGCCGGCATCGTTAGTTACGCTTTCCCAGTTTACGGTATCAATGGGCAGAGCTTCCAGAACATCAACCAGACCGTTTTCGATTTCAACGTAAACGTAGCAGGGTTCGCTCTTAGCAGCAACGGTAACGGTGGGGTCCTTCACATAGGTGTGGCCGGGAATCAGCTTGTATTCGTTAGCCTTTACACGTGCCAGAGCTTCACCCTCTTCGTTCTGCTTTACAATGCCCATTTCATCGGTGTCTGCTTCATCCAGAATGATGTCCACCTTACCAACGGTGAAGGTGTTTTCCACTTTGTCAGAGTCGGTGAAGTAAGCCAGGGTGCCGCCGATGACGGAGACTGCCAGCAGACCAACTACCAGGCACAGGGCAAGAATTCTTTTTTTCATAATCGTTTTCTCCTTTGGGGTATTTCCGAGGTGCAGTGCCTCGATTTTGCTTCGCTGTTCATCATTGGACATTTACCGTCTTTTCTTATGGTTTTTGTACAATTAATGACAAGTGATGAACTTATTGTAGCACACTATTTGTACATACTCAACAGGCCCAACCGTCGGAAATCCGTTAAAAATGGACATATATTGTCTTTTTACGGTCGTCTGGAGAAAACTGGGGCAATCCGTCACCACTTTGTCACCGGAAAAGGGCCCCGGTTAACGGCGCCTTAATGAAAAAGGCCGGTCTTTTCACAGGGACATAAATAAAATTTGGACAAAAACCGGGAATTTCCCGGTTTTTCGGCCATTTTCGGGGAAAATTTTCCCCGCCGCCGTGGTCCGGGCATAAAAAAATCCCCCGAAAATCGAGGGGGATGGGGTTAGCAATTACGCTATCTGTAATTCGGATGAATTACTTTGCTCAGGGGTTCATGGGCAGGCCGGAAGCTGCGAGATCTTCGTCGGGATTGTTGAAGCCTTTGGGCTGGATAGCCTGTGCAAATACGGAGATAGTCAGATTTTTCAGATCAAAGTTCAGCGCTTTACCGTTGGGCAGTTTTCTTCCCCGGAAAAAATAAAAACCCGACCGACAGATTCCTGCCGATCGGGCTGTATCATTTACTTATGTACTTATGCAATTAAAAAGGCAAAAAGAGCTGTATCATTCGCCATAAGAGGCACAAACTGCAGTCCAAGCGTCGGATACATTCTCAAAGCCACTCTGCTGAATAGCGTAAGCGTTAACAACAATGGTCTCGCTTTCCTGGTTGCCAACGATAGCGGCCAAGTCATCGTTCGTCAGATATTCGCTAACAGGGATGGTCTGGAACACAGGCAGCTCCTTATCACTATCCTGCTGGGCATACTTCTGGTAGTAAACATTTGTTTGGTGTTCAACCGGCTGCCAACCATTAGCTGCAATCTGTTCTGCCAGGCTGGCAGAGATTTCTTCGCTTACCAGGTTATTCTGGATTTCAACGAACACATAGCTATCTTCGCTATTGCCCTTAACGGTAACAGTGGGATCCTTTTTGATTTCCTCGCCGGGAATCATGTGGTATTCGTTATGATTGCCACGCTCATCGCTCTTCATGTCAGTTTCTTTCAGCTCAATATCAACCTTACCGACGGTAAAGGTGTTGGTAACTGCATCCTGAGAAGTCAGGTAAGCAAAAGTACCGCCGATAGACATTACTGCGACCAGAACCAGAGCAGTAATCATCATGATTGTTTTTTTCATGTTCTATTCCTCCTTAAAGTTTTCACAGCCTTTGCTGTTTGGGTATCGGCACAGAACAAGAAATCAACAATGCCAAATACGTAAGGTCAGTATATCACCGTTGTTTGTGTAATGCAACAAAACGTACGGACGTGTTACCCACTTTTATAGACATATTTTGTCGTTTTCGGGTCAAAGTGGACGGATTGACCGTTAAGGCTCCGTGAAAACACAGAATCGCCGACTGCCCTGGGGCCGTCGGCGAGTTCTTGTTGTGTGTGCGTCATCTTATGGTAAGAGATGGCTGTTTCGGACAGGTAAGGGGAAAACGTCCGTGCTGGGCTTACAAGTCCCGTACTCGGCCGCCCTGTCCGAAGATATGGGCAATTATACCATGCACCCCGTCTTTTGACAATCTTAATGTGCAATACTCCCCGGAATTATTTTGCTCTATGGAAACAAAACGCCCCCACGGCCGGAGCTATGGGGGCGTATATGTGTTTGTGTTGCGGACGGTTCCCGTCTTATGCGTTCAGTGCTGCAACAGCTTCCTGTGCGGCAGTCTTAGCGCTGACGTTTTCAGCCTGGATAGCGTATGCAGTCACGGTGATTTCTGCACCAGCGTAGTCACTCAGGTTGTTGACGTCTTTGTCAATGTAGAAGCCGCTGAATACCTGCAGGTCTACGCCGCCTTCAACGGTCTTGTAGTACTGGTAAATGTTTTCGGTGCCGTCAACCAGCTTCCAGGTGGGAACGAAAGGTCCAAGAACGGGAACACCTACGTTGACCTTTGCAGTCATCTGGTTTTCAATGGTGTCGTAGCCGGTCAGGCCCAGAGCGCCCTTGTTGCTCTTGATGATGGGCTTCAGGGGGTTTTCAACCTTTACGAATACATAGCATTCCTCGCTGTCCTCGTCAACGTGAATGACGGGGTCCTTGACGTACTGGCCGCCGGGCATGATCTTGTAATCATTGCTGAGAACGCGGTCTGCGCTCTTATCAGGCTGGCCGTTTTCGTCAACCTTGCTCTCGTCCATGGTGATGGCAATGCTGCCAACAGCAATGTTGTTCTTGACTTCTGCGGTGCTGCTCAGGTAAGCAATGGTGCCGCCGATGCTCAGCACGGCAACCAGTACCAGGGACAGGACCATCATCAGTGTTTTCTTCATGATGTGTTCTCCTTATTGGGGGTATTTTTTCCTCTTTTCTGCCAGGCAAAAAAGCTGATTTCAGTATATCATCCCCGTCAGGCCACAACAATCACTTTACGGTAAAACTAAGACAGTTCCTGTCATATGGTGCTTTTTGGGACACATTTATCCCTGCTTTCATCCTATCTTTGCACCTATTCCAGTGCATAAAGAAAGCGACCGGCACACAGATGTCGGTCGCTTTTGCTGTTCGGTTTTCGGGGGCTTATTCCTCGTCCTCGTCTTCGCCCTTAATGGCGCTGATGAGCTCCGGCATAAACAGCAGCAGCACCAGCAGTGCGCCGCCCGCAATGGCCAGATACATACCGGGAGGGTTCTGGATGAAGTTTGCCACATAGCCCATGTTGGGGATGGTGAACACGGGGGTACCTACCACGTTTTTGTAGTGCACCAGGGTGCCGTCTTCAAACTCGTTGGCGTCGCCCTTGGTACGGAAGCGGATGACAGAGGAATCCTCCTCATCAGGCACAACGCCCGCAATGCGGTGGGTGGCCAGGGTGTTCTCGTCCAGCATGAAGGTGATCACGTCGCCGGTTTCCAGGGTGAAGGGGTCCACGTCCTTTACGTAAATCAGGCTGCCCGTGTGATAGGTGGGCTCCATGGAGCCGGACAGTACCGTATATACCTGCATGCCCATGAGTTTCGGGCCCGCCAGCATGGCCGCCAGGGCCATCACGGCAATCAGTAAAATCGTGGTGAAGCAGTTCCACACACGCTTAAAGGTTTTTGACATAGTGCTTTGTCCTCTTCTTTCTGATTTCGGCCCAGGGCCGTAACGCATAGATGTGGCTAGTGTAGCATAGGCCCGAACCTATTGCAACTCCCATAAAAACACAGCCGGTAAATCCAGTGGATTTACCGGCTGCTGCCTTATTTCAGCGCAGAGAGAATCTGTCGCTTGTAATTCAAAAATTCCTGGGTCAGGTTGAAGTCATGGCCCCGGGGCTTGGACTCCTGAATGATGAGCTCCTCTCCGATTTTTCCGTCCACCAGCAGATAAATACGGTCAGACAGCAAAATCGCCTCGTCAATGTCATGGGTGATGAACAGGGTGGACAGCTTAATCTGCTCCATCACGTCCAGATACCACTCATGCACCGACGCTTTGGTGAGCGTATCCAGAGCCGAAAAGGGCTCGTCCAGCAGAGCCACGTTCTGGCTGAACAGGTAAGTCCGCAGCAAAGCCGCTCTCTGGCGCATACCGCCGGACAGCTGGGCCGGCCACAGCTTTTCCGTGCCCTCCAGACCGAACTCCTTAAACAGCGCCGTTGCCTGTTTCCGGGCCTCCTGCTTGCTCACGCCCCGCAGCAGCAGAGGCAGGCATACGTTGTCCTGGATGCTGCGATACGGGAACAACAGGTCCTTTTGCAGCATGTAGCTGATGCGGCCAGGCTTACCCGTCACATCTTCGCCGTCCAGATATACGCTACCCTCGTCGGGCACCAGCAGACCGGAAATCACGTTGAACAGCGTGGTCTTACCGCCGCCGCTGACACCCAGCAGGCACACAAGCTCCCCTTCCCGCAGGGTGACGGACACATCGTCCAGCACCTTTCTGCCGTCAAAGGACTTGCTGACGTGCTTTACTTCCAGTTTTTCCATAAATTATTCGGGCAGGAACTCGTTGCTGTAACCGGCGTGAATGTCAATTTCGCCCTCCAGCAGTTCGTTCTCGTTGAGCCAGTTGAAGAAGCCGCTCCAGCGGGCGTCGTCAAATTCGCCCCAGCGTGCAGCGTCTGCCTGGTACTGTTCGGCCAGATATTCCTGGCTGGCAACAACCAGCTCGGCGCTGTCGGCCAGTTCGGGAGCTGCCTTCATCAGAATTTCAGCAGCTTCCTGGGGGTTAGCCATAGCGTCTTCATAGCCGTGAGACAGAGCAGCCATAAAGGCCTTGGCAGTCTCGGGGTCGTTTTCCAGCAGGTCGTTGTTGGCAATAATAATAGGGGTGTAGAAGTCGAACACCGGATCAATGTCGGCAAAAGCGAAGTAATCAGTGTCCAGATCGGCTACCTGGCAGGCGATGCCGGCCCAGGCGTAGAAAATCCAAATAGCGTCCACAGACTTGCTCTGCAGTGCGGATACTTCGTCGGTTACGGTGGAGGGAATCAGCTCAACCTTGCTGAAATCGCCGCCGTCAGCTTCCATAACCTGCTCAATGGTAGCCTTTTCTACAGGCAGATCCCAAGTGGCGTACTTATGGCCTTCCAGACCCTTGGGTCTGTCCATGCCTTCACCGGCACGGGATACAATGCCGGAGGTATTGTGCTGAATGATGGCTGCAACAGCAGTGATGCCCAGAGGGCTGTCGCCGATGAGGCCGGGAGCAATGTAGTCCTGGAAGCTCACGCCGAACTGTGCCTTGCCGGAGGCTACCAGCACTTCTGCGCCGTCCTCGGGGGGCTGTACCACGGTGACTTTCAGGCCGGCGTCTTCAAAGTAGCCCTTTTCCAGAGCAACATACAGGCCGGTGTGGTTGGTGTTGGGAGTCCAGTCCAGAACAAAGGTGATTTCCTTCAGTTCTTCGCCGTCGCCTTCAGCGACTGCGTCGTCCTGCTCCTGGCTGGGCTGACCGCCGCAAGCCACCAGAGACAGAGCAAATACCAGGGCCAGCAGCAGTGCGAGGCTGCGTTTCCACTTATTCATAGTTTACCTCTCCTTAGTTTTTCTTATGATTGTCGTTGAGATGCCGGTAAGGCATACACTTCTTTTCCGCCAGGTCCACCAGTGCCATGAGCAGCAGGGAGACCGCCGAAATCAGGAAAATTACCGCAAACATCTTGTCAAAGGCAAAGGCCTTCTTCACGCGGGTCATGTATACACCCAAGCCGCTGAAGCCGCCCAGCCACTCGCTGATTACAGCGCCCACAACGGAGTAAGCTGCTGCAATACGCAGCCCGGAGAAGAACTGCGGCATGGCGGAGGGAACCTTGATGTAGCGGAAAATCTGGAACTTGCTGGCGCCCATGGAGCGCAGCAAGCCCACAGCATCCCGGTCCACGCTGCGGAAGCCGTCCAGCAGGCCCACCGTAATGGGGAAGAACGTCACCAGCACGATCAGGATGATTTTGGGGGTCATCTCATAGCCGAACCACAGCACCAGCAGGGGCGCAATAGCCACCGTGGGGATGGTCTGGGTGATGACCAGGATGGGATAAAAGGCTTTATAGAGCAGCTCGCAGGAATCCATGGCCACGGCAAAAGCAAAGCCGATGGTCACGCCCAAAAACAGGCCATAAAAGGCCTCCTGCAGCGTCACCGTCAGGTTGGACAGCAGCGCAGGCCAGTCCTTCACGAACACCTGCACCACGTCCACCGGGGACGGCAGCATATATTTGGGCACAAGCCCGCTCACGGAAGCCAGCTGCCACACAATGAGCAGCAGTCCGATGGCGATAAACGCCGGAAGCTTACTGCTTGTGGTGCTTCGTAACTTTCTTGTCAATGGTCAAAATCTCCCCTTCCGGCTCATAGACGACCTTGATGTAAGCAGAAACCTTGGGTGCGCCTGCACGGATAGCCACGTGCTGGCACTCCTTCACGATGTCCATCAGCTCGTCGTAGCTTTCGCCCTCGATGGTGGTTTCAAACGGCCCAACGTAGTAGTTGAGGCCGGTAGACTGAATGTAGGCGATCACCTCGTCTACAATACGTACAAGTTCGGTGTCATTTTCTGCCATAGGCAGGGTCTGAATTGCAACACTTGCTTTCATGTTCTTTCCTCCTTATCAACTTAAAACCAATACAAAAAGCCCGCCGGTTTTCTGCCGGCGGGCTTAACTTTTGCACATTTTAAAACGCACATTGGCTCTTCCTACGCTGGCATTACCCAGATCAGGTTAAAGGGTCACGGTCTTGCCCGTTTCTCAGCCTGTTTGCACAAGCTCCCCTGTATTTTTCTTCATTTTAGGACCTTTAGACCGGTTTGTCAAGGCATGCAGCCAAAAAGCAAAATTCCTCATATTGACGTAAAAGCGGCACATTAGCCGTCTGCTTCCGGTAATCTGCGTCCGTTTTACCACATAAATGTAAAAAGTCTCCCGAAAATGCAGACAATCCGCATTTCCGGGAGACATGATTTTATTTCAGGGTAACGTTCAGCTTTACGGGGTTGTGGTCAGAGAAGGCAAAGCCTAGGTCTGCATTTTCCACAGCGTTCACTTCCACGTTGGGGGACACAATAAAGCCGTCCAGCACATAGTGCTGATTGTTTTCAGTATCCGCCACATCGTAGGGCCGGTTCAGCAGGCGGCAGGTGGGCGTTTCCACGTCATAAACGTAGCGCCAGCCATCGGGCAGCTCATTGCCGTCCAGCATACCGGGTGCCCAGTAATCATCGTGGACGATGGGGTACTGTTCCATGCTGCCGGGGAAGGTCTGGTTGAAGTCGCCGCCGGCAATGACGTAATTGCCCTTTTCATACTCGCCGGAGATGAAGTCCAGGAGCATCTTGGTCTGGGCCAGCTTGCCTTCGCCGTCGTCGTAGGCTTCCAGATGCAGGTTCACCAGAACCAGCTGCTTGTCGGAGCCTTCAATGGGCAGGTAGCTCACCAGCAGGCAGCGCTTCAGGTTGGCTGCACGGACGGGCCAGTCAAAGGGACAGGGCAGCGCAATGCGGTTAGCCTCGGTCATCGCAAAGTCGGTGGTGGTCAGCAGGCCGCTGTTCACCTTACCGATGGGGGGCATGGGATAGGGCACGAAGGGGCAGGAATAGTTATAAGCGTAGGCGGAATTGTCCAGGGCCAGCATGGCGCTCTCGTCAATGCCGTAGGTTCTCTTGGAATCCTGGTCCACCTCCTGCAGCATAAGCAGGTCGGGGTCCTCTTCTTCCAGGAAGGCCGCAATCCCAGCCAGATAAGCCTTCACGGTTTCCTCGTCAGCGGCCTGGACTTCCTTGCCGCCGTCCATAAAGAAATCGGAATCCTTGCCCAGACCGCCGTAACCGATGTTCCAGGAAATAATCTCCAGGTCATCTTCGGCGTTCAGCTGCTTGCTGTCAGAAGCGCTTACTCTGGCCGCAGGCTCTACAGGTTCGGGCTTATACTCGGCAATGCTCAGCCAAGCCACCAGTCCCACAGCCGCCAGAACGATTACCAGCAGCACATACAGGACAACGCGTAATGCTTTTTTCATGTTGTTTCACCTCATGGTTTTCCGCTGCCGGGATGTTTTCCCGGCGCGGTCTAATGTTGTTCTATTATATTAAACTCCCGCCGAAAATTCAAGGCATTGTCCCGTCAGGGGCCCAAATGGGTAAAAAAAAGCGCCGCCTGTTGGCGGCGCTTTTGCGCTTGCTCATTCATAAAAGCGGAAATCGCATTTCGGTGCACCCTCTGCCAGGGTCATGGTGCGTTTCAGCCGTATGCCCATGAGATCCACCAGCATAAAGTCCAAACTGCACAGGTACTTGGCCAGTTCCGGGCAGCCCTCATCCCGGCACAGCTTGCACACGCCGCACTCCGTATAGTCCAGGCCAAAACGGTAATCCGGGCTCTGTTCCAGCACATCCACCACCCAGTCGTTGGCGTACTGCCGTTCGTGGGTCTGTTTGGACCAGCTGCGCCGCTCCTCCATACGCTTTTCACTGAAATAGGACTTGCCGCTGCCCATCATGGCCTTGACCATTTTACTGGTCCGCATACCTTCTTCCATGATGGCAATGTTCTCTTCCGGGCTGGCCGTTCTCACCCGGTTCATGGCGATGAAGAAGGCCGCCAGGGTGTAAGAAAACAGCAGGGTATTTTTTGCGCCGATATCCGACGCCCGCTCCAGGATTTCCCGGTACGCTTGCCGGATTTCCCGGCGTTCCTGCTTATCCGGTACGCCCTTACGTACCATGCCGGACATTACCCGGCCGAAAAGATTCAGTGTCACAGTAAATTGCATAATACACCTCCACAATTACATCACACAATATGGTCTTTCCGGGGACAGCTCCCCCGAAAAACTCAGTCTGCCAAAAGCACCGTAAAGGCGCCCCGCAGCATTTTGTCCAGAATCCGAGAATGGGCCAGAACCTCTTCCCTGCTGAACCCCTGGGTCACCAGAGTCAGCATGGTATCCACCTGCATATGAACAAACTGGTCCAGCGCAAACGCATCCACCGGGTGCTTCCGGGGATACACCGCATCCCAGGCCTCAATGAGGGTAGAATAATGGGCCTTGGAACAGGCGGCGAAGTCATCCAGGAAGGCCTGCACCGCCGGATGACCGGTGTGGGCCAGCATAATATCCGCCACGGGCTTATGCTGCTCATAAAAATCCTGCATGAGCACGCAGCTTTCATAGCCCGCCTGCGCCGTATCCATAAAATTCTCCCGGGTAAAATCATGGGGCCGGGCGTACTGCGCCCGGATAAAGTCCATGAAGGGCACCGTCACCGTCTCAATCACGGCCCGGAACAGGGCGTCCTTGCTGGGGAAAAAGAAATACAGTCCCCCGGTGGTCACACCGGCTGCTGCGCTGATGCGCCGCAGGGACGAAGACTCGAAGCCGTACTGGGAAAACTCCGCTGCCGCAGCCTCCATGAGGCGCTGCCGGGTTTCGGCAGAGTCGACGCCGGCTTTTTTGGGCATAGGCTCACCTCCATTACATAACACTGTTATCTTATTCCTATACGCCGGATTTGTCAACTGTCCCCGGCGGCACTTTACCCAAAAACAAACACCTGGCAGAGAAGTTTCTCTGCCAGGTGTTTCACTTTTATTCACTTAGTCTACAACGCTCCAGTAGCTGTGGCTGGGCACCAGATACATGGGGCACTCATCCTGCCAGCCCTCGGTGCTCCGGTCGGGCTCCTGCCAGCCGGTTTCGTAGAAGAAGGACTGGGCTTCGGGCAAGTGGTGCTCAGCGGCCTTTGCCCACTGCACATCGTCGTCCCGGTTCACCAGCTCCAAACGGGTCCAGCCGTCTTCACCGCCCAGGAACAGCACATCGCCGTAGAAAGCGTACTGCGTGTAGCCCGGATACGTTGTTTCCCGGAGCTCGCCGGGCGTCAGACCGTCGTATTCCACCACTTCTCCGTCATCCCGGAACTGGTAGACCATCACGCTCTGGAAGCTCATCTCCCAGAAGCCGTGCTGCAAATCCCGCTGGGTAAAGCTGCAGTCTGCCCGGCAGGGTGCTGCGCTGTGTTGGCCGCTGCGCTTTACGCTGTAATCTGCGCTGGGCACCAGAATCTGGGGGCCGTCCCCCATCCAGAACTCGTCGTCTTCGGCGGGCTCCCAGGTGGTTTCATAGAAAAATGCGCCGGATTCGGGAACCAGGTCCACTACGCTGCGGTCCCAGCGATACCGGTCGGCGGCGTCCACCAGCTCCAGGGGCGTCCAGCGGCCATCGCTGTCGCACAGCCAAAGGGTCTGCCCATGCAGCTCATAGGCTGCGTAAAAGGACTCGTCATTCTTCTCCGCTTTGCCGTCTGTGCCCACGAAATACTCCTTGGTGGTGCCGTCAGCACCAAAGGTATACAGCAGGGGCGCCTGCACAAACTGCTCCCAGGCATGGGATTCCAGGTAGTCCCGGACTTCCTGCTCCTGACGGCATTCCTCATGGCACCAGCCGTGCTCCCCGTCAGTATGGTCGTGATCTTCGTCATAGCAGCCGCGGCCTGTATCATAGCAGCTGCGGGAAGTTTCTTCATCGTAACATCTGTTCTCACAGTGCCGTCCGGCCTCCATCCACTGCACCTGTCCGGTTTCACCGTGTACGCTCACACCGGCCAGCAGCGTCAAAGCCATCGCAAAAGCAAACATTCGCTTCATGTCGTCCTCCTTCTCCGGAAAAAGCGGTTTCTCTCACTTCCGGGTTTTCTTATTATATATAGTATACCTGCATATCCCGGCCCTGTACAGGTGCTTCCCCCATTTCTGTACCGAAAAAGTCCGGGGTTTCCTGTGCAGTATTGCAAAATTCTCCAGGTTTTCGGGTCTATTTTTAACGACCTCGAAAAAATATGTCTTTTTGGTACAAATAAATCTATTTGGGATAGAAATTTATTTCAATTTCTGGTAAAGTCTTATTATTAGGGTAAACTAACAAAAGCACATAGCTTAGCCTATGTTTTAAGAGGAGATGATTGCTTGAACAGCACCACCGCCGAAAACAGCACCAACCATCTGACGGAGCCCAAGAAGCACCGCGTTGATGTAACCATCCTGCTGGAAAACGATTCCTGCAAGGTGATGAAGCTCATCGGAGATGACGGAGAAGGCATGATGACCATTTATCAGGTCATGGACGGCATTAAACTGATTTATAATGATTTTCATATGTCCGGCTATCTTTCCCAGCTGGACCATAACGAAAGCGGTCTGTATATTGACCACTGCATCGAAGGCCGCATGGAGCTGCAAACCGGCTCCGGCACCGTGCACCACATGGAAAAGCACGATATGCGCATCGACCGCTACCCCCATTACAGCGGGTCCTGCTATTTCCCCCTGTCCCATTACCACGGGATTACCATTTGCATTCAGCCCAGAGCAGAGGACTCTTTACGCAAGGAGTTCCCCACCTTCTCTGCCCCCTTCACCGAGCTGGCCGATAAGTTCTGCCCCAAGGGTCAGCCCCTGACCATCCACAACGATCCTTCCCTGGAAAATCTATTTCACTGCCTGTATCATCTGCCGGGCACCGTCCCCAAGGAATACTTCAAGCTCAAAATCATGGAGCTGCTGGTGTACCTGGGCAGCATGGACGTGGATGTGTATAAAATCGACCGGCCGTACTTCTACACCGGCCAGGTGGAGAAAATCCGAGCCATCCACGAGCTCATGACCTCTGACCTCACGAAAACATATACCGCCGAGGAACTGTCCAAGCGGTTTTCCATCAGCCTCACAGCCATGAAGCACTGCTTCAAGAGCACGTACGGCACCCCCATTTATACTTACCTCAAGCAGTACCGCCTGAGTCACGCAGCCAAGCTGCTCATCACCCGCCGGGATCTGAAGGTCTCGGAAATCGGTGCCATGGTGGGCTACGAAAGCCCCAGCAAATTCACGGCTGCCTTCCACGAGCTCATGGGCCAGACGCCCCTGGAGTATCGTAAATCCCACTGATTCCTCTCCAACAGCATTCATAAAAAAGCGCCCCCGATGTGAAAGCATCGGGGGTGTTTTCTTATTCCGTCAGGGATTCTTCCTCCGGCAGACCGTCTCCGTCTGCATCGGGGGCAAATACGCCGGTTTTATTGTGGTAGTCCTTCATGAGCCGCACCGAGGCCCAAACCAGATACAGCTGCACGAAAATCAGGGGGAAGCCCGCCAGCAGCGACAGGGTCTGCACGGCTTTCAGCTGGTTAATCACCAGAAGAGAAATGGACAGCACAGCCAGAACACCGGCCCAGAAAATACGCATACTGCGGCTGGGCTGCTGGTCGATTTTCAGGTGCTTGCTGCTGCCGCTGGCCAGCACATAGGCCGACGAGTCGATGGTGGTAGCTAGGAAAATGAAAATCAACACGCAGAACAGCACCACCATCAGGGGCGCCATGGGCATATGATGCAGCAGCAAGTCCAGGGTCACGTCCTGGCCGTTTTGGGCCAGAGAGGCCGCCAGATCCAGTGCGCCGCTCTGCTGCACCTTCAAGGCGTAGCCGCCGAAAATCATGAAGCAGGCCCAGCAGCCCAGGGAGCCCCAAACCAGCTGCATCCAGACCACTTTTTTCAGGCTGCGTCCACGGGAAATCCGCACAGTGAACAGGGCCATCATGGGCATAAAGGTCAGCCACCAGCCCCAATAGAAAATGGTCCACATTTTCTGGAACTCGCCGGAGCCAAAGGGGTCCAGCCAGGTGTTGAGCCGCACAAAGTTCTGGAAGTAAAGGCCCATGGAGTTCACTTCCATTTTCATAATGTCGTTGGTTCCGCCCATAAACAGCACGACGCCCAGGAACACAATGAGCAGCACCATGTTGAAGTTGGACAGCACCTTAATGCCCTTATCCAGGCCCCGGAACACGCTGAAACTGAAAATGGCAATCCAAATGAGCACGATAACCACCTTCAGCAGCATACCGTTGGGAATGTTGAAGGTGTTGGAAATGAGCAGAGAAATCACGGGCACTGCCAGGCCCATGGCCGTGGAAATGCCGGCCACGATACCGAACTGGACGAAAACGTCCAGGAGCTTTCCGGCAAAGCGGGAGAACTTGCCCTTGCCCAGATATTTGGTTACCACGCTCAGCCGCAGGGACGGCTCCTTCTTCTGGAATACCAGAATAGACACGGCAATGATGGCCGGGATGTAAAAGGCCCAGGCGCTGGGGCCCCAGTGGAACTGGCCGTACATATGGGCATACTCATATGCCTCCGTGCCAAAGGGCTCCATACCGAAGGGGGGCTGACTGAGGTAATACAAAGGCTCCAAAAAGCCCAGAATGACCACGCTGGAGCCTACGCCGGAGGTAAACAGCATGGACGCCCATTCAAATTCGCTGTACGCCTGCTCGGCATCCGGGCCCCCCAGCTTAATATCGCCCACGCCGGAGAAGGTCACCCAGCCCAGCAATAAAAAAGACGCCACACAGGCCAGAACATAAAGCCAGCCCAGGTTTCCCGCCAGTGCGTCGTAAACACGCTGAATCATGGCCTTGGAAACCTCGGGCTGCACAATAAAGCCCACCGCAATACAGGCAATCAGCGCAAGGGTGGGAATCACCACGGAAAGGTCTATGTTTCTCTTTTTATCTTGCATGCGCTCCTCCTCATTCTGTCTCGCCTGTACCGACCTCATGGAGACAGCTGCTGGGGAAGTCTCATGCAATCGCCGACAAACATCGCGTCTTCTCATAAAAGAATGTCCGATTGCGTTTTTCCCGCAGTCGGAACCATTTCGATTCATAAATTGGTCTTGTCAAGTCTATGGTAGTCTGTTTTTCATAAACACAAATGGCCAAATTATAAACTTTTTGTGTGAATTGTTACAGTTCCCGGAAACTGTAACAAAAAAGCCCACCGCATTGCGGTGGGCTTTTGCCGGTTTCAGTCATGCAGGTATTTTTGGATGAAGCGGTCGATTTTTCGGCCATAGGCCACGGGGCAGGTGTACATGCTCTCAATGTGCCGGGTTTCATAGGGGAAAAAGCAGTCTTTTTCTCCCTGATAGTGTTCAAACAGCAGAGGCCCGTTTTCAAAGGGCACCAGCTTATCATCCCGGCCGTGGACAAACAGCATGGGGATGCGGCTCTGATTCAGGCTCTCCTGCACATCGGAGTCATTGAGGTCGTAGCCCGCAATGGCCCGGTTCAGCACACGCATGGGCTGATACATGGGGCCGATTTGGTGCTTCAAAGAGGCTTTGGCGTTCACAAAGCCGCTGTCCTCAATGATGAACTTCACGTTTTCCGGGCAGTGGCTGCTCATCTGCATCACCGTGGCTGCTCCCATGGAAAAGCCGTGGAGGATGATTTGGGTGTCGTCCCCGAAGGTTTCCCGCAGGAAGTCCAGCCAAAGCAGGCTGTCTTTGGCCTCCAGGATATCAAAGCCGATGAAGTTGCCCTGACTTTCCCCGGCGGCGGTGTTATCCGCACAAAACAGGTCGATGCCCCGGCTGTGGTAGTAGTCGTAGAACATTCCCGCCGTCTCGGCGTGCTCGGAGCGGTAGCCGTGGATGATAAAGGCGATTTTCTTTCCCTGAGCGCCGCCTGGATAATAAAAGCCCTTGAGCTGCTGGCCGGTGGAGGACGTGATGCTGTACTCCTCATGGGGTATTTCGCGGAATTTCTGGGCCTTTTTGTCCCGGAAACTGTAGTACTCCGGCTCGTGGCCCTTGGGGTCACTGAGCATGGTGATGAACGCCGAAGGCTTGCGGTAAAAGAGATGGCGGTACATCTCCTCGGTGAGAAAGGCAGCGCCCAGGGCCGGAATGGCCAAGATGCGCTTCTTGAGTTTTTTCATGGATGGATTTACCTCACTGTACGGGGAGCAATGCGCCTACGCTGGCGAGCAAGGTGCACAGCACCACTAAGATTTGGAAGGGCAGGGTGCCGAAGGAGCCCACAAGCTCCGCCGTGCCTCTGCGTTTGCGGGACAGGTTATAAGCAATGATGATGCCGATGCCGGTGACCACCTGAATAAGACTGGCAAAACGGGTGAAGCCCACGAAGGTGGCCACGCCGAAAAAGGCGATGGCGAGACAGGGCAGGGAGGCGGTCAGCCAGCTGATACGAATGCCCCAGTGGGTCTGTTCGTGGACGATATCCCGCAGGTTCAGAGTATTGGCCCAGAAGGAGGTTGCCAGTGCCAGGAGGGTGAACACATAGCCCACAACGCTGACCCAGCCGCCCAGATGGGCCGCCAGGTCCACCAGTGCGCCGTCCTCGGTGATGTTCTCCCCGGCCCCCAGCAGGGTAATCAGGGTAATGACCAGAATGAGGCCCACGTTAATGGCAAGGCCGGAGGCGATGGCGGCTCTGATGCGCTTCACATCTCCCTCCAGGCCCTTCACCACTTGAGGCGTGGACATCACAGCCGACAGGGAGAAGGACACCATGCTGAACAGGGCCAAGGCGTTATTGACGCCGTGCCAGCCGGAAGGCAGGCTGCTCATGGGAGACATTAAGGTGGCAGCGCACAAAATACCCACAACGCCCACCATAGCCACAACGGCCAGCTTTTCGCAGATGCCCACCAGCTTCATGCCGCAGAACACGACGCCTGCGCCCACCACATAAAACAGCAGCATGCCCACGGCGTCCGGCAAGCCCAGCCAGGAGCGGAACACCGCGGCGGCGCCGGTGAGAAAGGCGCTGACGTTGAAGATAACGGACAGCCCCAGGGTCACAAAGGCCACCCAGGTAAACACGGTCTTAATCTTGCCGGAGAACAGCTCAGCGTCCAGACAGCTGATGAACTGGGCCCCGTTGTTGTTATACGACAGCTCTGCAATAATGAGGTGCAGCACCACATTAAATAAGTAGCAAAAGGCCACAATCAGCAGGATTTCCCGCAGACTGTTGTGGCTGGCCAGATAGGGCACCGATAAGATGCCGGCACCCACGCCGTGGCCCACAATGATGCTGGTGGCCTCCAAAAAGGTCAGCTTCGATTCGCCTTGAATGTTTTTCATATAAACCTCCCGGTTTCTCATTTTTCCTTGTCTTGATGATACTTTGCCCCTCCTGCCCTGTCAAGCAGTTTGCACCACGCCGACAAAATTATCCCGGATAAACGCAGAAAAGACGCCGGCCCAAAAGAGCCGACGCCTTTCCTGCGGGAATGGTTTGCTATG
>SAMEA104404106__coassemble_728_pt1 | contig 30817 bp, 31 predicted proteins | sample SAMEA104404106__metabat2_high_PE_053 | metagenome-assembled genome bin SAMEA104404106 (sample SAMEA104404106) | Balaenoptera acutorostrata
TGACTGTCCTTGCAGTGCACCAAATCCAAACGGCCGAGAATATCCAAGGCCCGTTCTTCATCCGGGTCCGGCTGGCCGCTCATAACCTCCTGGAGCACCGTATCGGCGCACAGCTGGCCATAGACCGGCTGGGCCACCATATGGCATACGGCAGCACGCTGCTCGGCGTTCAGATTCTCGCCGTCCATGGTGACTTCCCGGCTGTCGTCCTGGTCAATACCGCAGAGCATCCGGGCAAAGGTGCTCTTGCCGGAGCCGTTCTCCCCTACCAGGGCCACAACGATGCCTTCATTCTCCTGACTCAAACCGGCTTCCAGTTCCTCCGGCGTCAGGTTCACCACTCTGCGGCGGCGTTTCATGCCCCGTAGCTGCTTGCAGCGCAGACCCATGCGGGAAATATCGCTCTGGGAAAAGGCCCGGAAGGTTTCCCCCGGCATATCCCAGACAATGCGGCCGTCGGCCATATAGACCACACGGTCACACAAATCAGCTAAATAAAAAATCCGGTGCTCAGCAACCACAATGGTTTTGCCCTCCTGCTTCCAGCGGAAAATGGCCCGCTGCAAGGCTCTGATATGGGCGGCGTCCAAATTGGCAGAGGGTTCATCCAGAACCACAATTTCTGCGTCCTTTGCTGCGCCCACTGCACTGACCAGCAGAGCACTGGGGGTGGCATTTTTATCCACCTTGTTGGACTCCGGGGCAAAGGCGCCGTCGGCGCTGCTTCTCACCAGTTCGGTGGCTTCCACACCGCCCACCATCACAGAGCCCCGCAGTTTACCTGCATACTCCGTGGGGGCAAGTCCGGTAATGAGTCTGGCGAGGGTACTCTTGCCGCAGCCTGACAGGCCACACAGCAGCACCAGCTCCCCTTTCCCAATGTGCAAATCTACGTCAAACACGCCGCTACGCCCGTTTCCGTAGGTAAAGCTCACCTCATGTAAATCGATCATATGTTCCTCCGTGGCTGTGGTTCCGCCCTTTACGCAGAACCGGGGCTTTGCTCAGTCCCTTTCGTGACTGAATATCTCTCTATTGTTAGCATATGCTAACTCTCATTCGTTATCAGTATATGCTACTTGCAAAACCATGTCAATAAGTGACTATGTAATTCTTTTGGGCAAATATGGTCATTCTGTTCCATACCTTCATCTTTTTTAGGCCCTCATAGGCCTTCTATGCGGCTTTTTCCTATATGGTCATCTGTATACGGCAGTGCCGGTCTTATGCTGTTAAAACGGCGTATAGCTTCTCTATCTCCCGTATTCCAGGGCAGTTCTGCTCTCTTTCGGTAAAAAAGCCCCCTGAACCAAATGGTTCAGGGGGCCGGTTGTGTTTGTAGAGTCCGTGAAGTTCACGTGCAGGGGTTAAGAATCAGGATTAATCCTTCTTCTTGCGGCTGTTCATAACCAGCAGAACAACAACAGCGATGGCCAGCACACCAGTGAGGATCATCCAGATGTTGGTGCCCTGTGCAGCTTCGGGAGCAGCTTCGGGAGCAGCTTCGGTACCCTGAGCAGCTACGGTTACTGCGCTGACGGTGCCGCCTTCAAGACCGCGGTGGAACGGATAGGTGGTGCGAGCATCGGTGGGAACTTCGGATACAGACAGAGTGGTCCAAACTGCGCTGTCGTAAGGACGGATAGCCATGGTACGACGTGCGCTGTCGTATGCAACGGTGTACTGGGTGTAGGTGTCAACGCCGCCGCCCTTAACTTCGTTGTCTTCGGTCATGTAGTTGTAGTAGTACAGCTGGTTGTCGTTCTGGTGAGGTGCCATAACGGTGCTCATGAGGGTAGAGCCCATAACCAGCATGTCTTCGTTGGCGATCTTGTTGCCTTCGTCAGCCAGCCAACGCATCATGGACATACGTACGAAACGGTCGCGAGAAGCGTAGGATGCGGGGAAGGTCTTGTCGCCCTTCTTTTCGCCGCCGAAATCAATGCCGTTCAGCGTGATCTTATCGAAGCCTCTGTGGAACAGCTCGGTAGAGTTGGAAACGTAGTCGTCCAGAATAGCCATGCTCTCGGGGTAGGTGGGAGAGTTGGACATAACGCCGTTGGATTCATAAACGGTGAAACGGCCGGGGTTTTCGGGGTCGGTAGCTTCCAGTACAACGCTGTTGCCTTCAGCATCAACGAATACCAGGTGCATGGTAGCTGCGTAGTCAGAGCCCAGAACGCCGTCTACCAGCAGAGCGCTGACGTAGGTGTTCTCAGCCAGAGCGCGAACTTCTTCAACGTTGGAGCACTGAGCCAGGAACCAGGTAACTGCTTCCATAGCAGCCAGGCTTCTGCCGCCTTCGGGCAGGTTCTCAACGGGGAAGCTGGTGCCTTCCAGGAAGTTCTGCAGGCCGCAGATCAGGCCGGCGTCGTTCATACCGTCCAGCATAGCCAGAGAATCGGAGAAGGACATACCGATGACGGTGTGGTCAGGGGTAATGGTGCCGGATGCCATCTCGATGGGAACGCCAGCGGGATAGGATACCAGGTAAGAAGAGGCGATGTAAGAGCCATTTTCGCCGAATACGTTGTAGCTGTCGTCCATATCGCAGGTACGGAACCAGTATGCATCGCCTTCAGCGCTTTCCAGCTGTACGCTGGTGCATGCGTGAGCTGCGGGGGCCTCAACGACCAGAACTGCGACCAGCATCAGGCACAGCATAACCGACAGCAAACGAGACATTTTGTTGTGTTTCATAATTTCATTTTCCTCCATTCAAATTTGCCAGTGAATTTCCAGTAATTTCCCGGATCTACAAACTTGTTTACGGCATTTTTTCAGAAACAGCAAAGTTCTGCTGTTTGCGGCAGACTTCGTTATTTCCTTAACTACATAATACTATACGCTTTTCTCCCGTGGCCGTCAATGAAAGACAATGTTAAAATGAATATTTTGTGAATACTGTTAAATTATTGTTTAATTTTTGCACACCATGTCCTGTTTTCCGGACAGATTCTGACGTGATACGTGTGTTTAGTGGAGAGAATATTTCCTGTTAAAGATAGTTGTTTTTCGTCAGCGCACTTTTATGCATTACTGCGGCAGACAAAAAAGCGCCCCGGCCAAAGCCGGAGCGCTGAGTCAATTCACAAATTTTGGGTCAAATTGGCGATAATGCCCACCACGGTTTCCCCGAAAATGAGCATTCCCATCACCCGCATGCCCATGGGTCTGGGGGACTTGCCGAAAGCCAGCAGGAAGGTGCAGGCCAAAAGCAGCACCTGAGCCAGACGCTGCAGCACACCTGCAGCAAAAATGCTCACAAACAGCATGGCTGCCGTAGAAATGGTCAAAAGCCATAACGCTTTGCTCATCGCCGCCCCCTCAGTCTTGCAGCAGCGCAATATAACGCTCCATGCGGTTAAAAATCTCTTCCAGGCTGAAATAGCCGCTTTCCCGAATGGTCACCCGGCCTTCAATATAAACAAGAATCGTGGGCACGGAAAAGACGCTCTCCCCTGCTGCCAGCTCCCGGAACTGCTCCACAGGCACATAAAGACTGCGGCAAAGGGGGTGCTCAGCGCACCAGGAGTCAATTTTCTGCATAATGGCGGTGCAGGGGGCACAGGTATGGGAGCCGAACTGCACCAGGAGCATGGTGCTGCTGTGAATCAGGGTGCTATAGGCTTCTGCGTGTTCTAGTGTGTTCATGGGGCTCCTCCGGGAATCGTTCTTGCCGTCAAGCTTACCACAGACAGCAGCTCCGGCACAAGAGAAAAATCCCCCCACAGGCACTGTGGAGGGATACTTTTTATACAGAACGGGTAAATTTGACGGTCTGGCGCTCACCGGTGAGGGTCAGCACGTTGCGGGAGATTTCAGCCGAGTAGACTTCCTCCCCGTCGGCGTAGCGCAGGTGCAGCTCGTCACCCTTTACGCTGAAATGGAAGTCCTGCTTAGCCCCGGTGCCGTCGGCGGTAAAGCCGGTTTCCCAGGAGCCTTCGCCGTTGCGGTTCAGGGTCAGCTTAATGGTGCAGTCCTCCGTGGCCGCGCCATCCTCGCCGCCCAGAACGGGCACCTTGGCCTCAGCCACCCACTGGCCAGTGAGCTCTGCTTCGTCCAGCTTTCCGCCGCCGGAGCAGGCGCACAGCGTAAAAATCAGGCACAGGGCCAGAGCCAGCGCCGTCAGTCGTTTTGTCTTCATCATATGTTCACCTCATCTATCGGTTTACCCTTCGGGCGGTTTGTCGTCGGAAGGGTGAATGTCTTTCAGGTCTAAAACCGCCATAAGCAGCCCAATGACCACCATGGACAGGGTGGTGGCCGAGACGCTCTTCATCATGTAGTCCACCCCGCTCATTACCAGCACGGTTCCCAGGGTGTCCAGCACCAGGAACAGCACTCTGGCACCGGTGAGGCCCACAACCTGCAAACTGAGCAGGGACCGGGGCAATGCCTTGGCGAAAACTTCCAGGGGAAAGCCAATGATTCCCGAAAGCACGAAGAACTGCACCACCTTCCAGCCGGAAGTGAAGGTCAGACCGAACAGGCGCATAATGCTGCCGCCCAGGCTCGACAGTCCAATGACCACAGCCGCCAGGACAAGAAAAACGACGCCGGTTCCCAGCAGACCGCCTAAAATCTGTTTCAGTTTTTTCATCTATATTTCCTCATAAAATTCTTACCGTTATCCTATCACTGCGCCACAGAAAGTGTGTGAACTGCCTGTTAAACCTGATTGCAGACCTTGGCGCAGTCGTAGGCTTCCACCCCCAGCCTCAAAAGGCGCATGATTTGCAGCTCGTCCACGGCGTCATACAGGGCGTTGTGGGTTTCGCAGTAGCTGCTGTCCCCCGTGAGCATCCGCAGCATGGGCTCCACGCCGTAGCTCCGTTTGAGTCTGCCCGTCTTGCAGCAGTCGGCCCAGTCCGGGATGAAGGGATTGTACTGGCGATAGGCCGCAACGCGCATAATATCGTACCAGGTGAGGCCGCCCAGCTCCGGCAGATGGGTGCAGTCAAACCGGGCATTGTAGGCAAAGATTTCCTCCACGCCCCGTGCACTGAGCCAGCCTGCAATGTGTCCCAGCACCCGCTCCCTACTGCCCCGGTAGGCCGGGGAATCGTCCGTGAGGGCCATGCGGTCGTCGTACATACCGCCCACCAGGTCTTCCGGCGTCAGCACATAGTAGCGCTGCTCCACCGGCGCATAGCTCAGCCGGTCGGCCAGCACAATGCCGATGCTCATGACCTGGTCGTACCAGTTTGTTTCCGTGTCGATTACGGCAATATACGGCGGTTTTCTCATGGATTCTCCCTCAATTCTTCGCAAAGTGTAGGATAGTATACCGTATTTCCGAGGAAATGGAAATAGCTTGCATATATCTTGCTCCAGCATTAAGCAGCAATAACATCACAGCCCCTGCAGAACTTCTGCAGGGGCTGTCTTTTTATTCTGTACTTTAATTTTCCAGGGTCCAGCCCGTGGCGGACTGCCTTGTGCGGAGGAAGTCTGCATACAAGCCCGGCTGCTGGCGCAGCTGGTCGGGGCTGCCCTCCTGGACAATGCGCCCGTCTTGGATGGCGATGATACGGTCAGCCCGCTCCACGGTACTCAGGCGGTGGGCTATCATGATCACGGTTTTATCTCTGGTGAGCTCGTCCACGGCGTCGAAGAAGGCCCGCTCGTTTTCAGCGTCCAGGGCACTGGTGGCCTCGTCCAGAATGATGATGGGCGAATCCTTCAGCATGGCCCGGGCAATGGAAATACGCTGCTTTTCGCCGCCGGACAGGTTACTGCCGCCCTCCAGCACCTGGGTGTCGTACCCATCGGGCAGACTCATGATGAAGTCGTCGCAGCGGGCTGCCTTGGCGGCTCGGCGAATCTCCTCCAGACTGGCCTCGGGCTTACCGAAGCGGATGTTGTTGGCGATGGTATCTTCAAACAGGTACACATTCTGGAACACAATGCTGATGTTTTCCATGAGCGTTTCATAGGGGATGCTGCGGATGTCCGCACCGCCCAGGGTAATGCGGCCCTGCTGGGGGTCCTGGAATCGGGCCAGCAGCAGGCAGAGCGTGGTCTTGCCGGAACCGGAAGGACCGATGACCGCCGTGAGGGTATGAGGGGCAAAGCCGGTGGTGATATCGTGAAGCACTTCCTGTTCGCCGTAGGCAAAGTGCAGATGTTCCACCCGGATTTCCTCCCCCCGGGGCTCTGCTGCCGGAGTTTTCACTTTCAGCTCCTGCACCTGCTGAATTTCATCCAGCTCGTCCAAGCCGCTTTCCAGCATACCGATCATGGACAGCATGGACCCGGCCTGATTCAGCGCCCCATAAGCCACGGCGCTGAAAATCAGCAGGACGATGGCCTTTTCCGGGCCAAATTCCCCGGTCACGAAGGTGAAGTACACGGTGGCCAGCAGAAGCAGACTTTCAAACACTGCAATAATCACTTGTCCGGCAATCTGCGTGCTCATGGAGACTGTGGTAAGGCCGATATTGGCGTCACGGCTATCGTCAATGGCCCGCTCCAGTCGGGCGTCCCCGATTTCGGGGCAGAAGGACTTGGTGACCTTAATGCCCTGGAGGAAGGTCAGACAGGCCGTGGCCAGCTCTGTCTGGGCTTTCTGCCGCACAGGGGCGTTTGCCCGGGAAATCCGCATTTGCAGGGACACCACCAGCAAGTAGCCCACGACGCCGACGCCCATAATCAGGCCCATACGCCAGTCGTAAATCATCATGAACAGCCACATGGCCGCCGCATTAAACAGTCCCGACACAATGCCCACCATGCTCATGGTAGAGGCCATTTCCACAGAGCCCAGAGTGCTGGTCAGGGTGGAAATCAGCTTTTCCGCAGAGCTCTGATGGAAGTAGCCCAGGGGCACCTTCCGCATTTGCCGGGCAACAGCAGCACGGCAGTCGGCGGTGGAATACATCCCGGATTCCAGAGAGAAAATCTGCTCAAAATAGCTGGTGGCAAAGCTGCCAACAATGCAAATGAGCGTATACACAGCCACACGGATAACCCCCTGCTTCACGCTGAGGCTGCCCAGCAGCACAGACACCGCAGACATGAGGGCCAGCAGCTGGGTGATGCCCATGGCGCTGCGGATAAAGGAAAGAATCAAAGCCTGTACCAGTTCCCGATGGCGATTTTTACTGAAGGCCCAGAGTTTTAACATAGTTGCTTTCATTTTCTCAGCCCTCCTTAGACAGTGCCCAAAGCTCTGCATATGCCGGGCAGCGTTCCAGCAGTTCCTGATGGGTGCCGATCTGGCGAATTTCGCCCCCGTCGACGTAGGCAATCTGCTGGGCATTCACGATGGTGCTCAGGTGATGGGCCACCACAATCAAGGTCTTTCCCTTGGCCGCAGCAGAAATGGCCGTTTGAATGAGCGCCTCATTTTCCGGGTCGGCACTGGCGGTGGCTTCGTCCAGAATGAGGATGGGGGCCTGTTTCATCATGGCCCGGGCAATGGCAATGCGCTGCTTTTGCCCGCCGGAGAGCTTGGAGCCCGCCAGTCCCGCCGGTGTGTCGTAGCCCTGGGGCAAAGCCCGGATAAAGTCGTCACAGCCCGCTGCCCGGGCTGCCTCCTGCACCTGGTCGTCACTGGCCTCCGGGCAGCCGATGCGGATATTATCGGCAATGCTCCGGTCAAACAGGAAGGTGTCCTGGTCCACATTGGCAATCAGGGCGTTGAGTTGGGCCTGGGTGAAGGCGGACATGGGCTGGCCGCCGATGGTGATTTCGCCTCTGTCTGTATCCCAGTACCCGGCCAGCAGCCGGGCAATGGTGGACTTACCGGAGCCGGAGGGCCCCACCAGAGCCAGCATGGTGCCAGCAGGCACCGTAAAGCTCACGTCCTTCACCGCTGGGGCGCTGTGTTCATCATAAGAGAAGGTCACGTGGTCGAAGCGAATTTCAGCGGATTCCGGCTGTGCCCCTTCTCCCCGCTTCAGTTCGGGATATTCCAGAATATCCTTCATTTCCTTGGCCACGGTGCCCATCTGGGCCAGCTGGTCAAAGTAGTTCATCGCCGACATGAGGGGCTGGAAAATACCCATGGTGAGCAGCACCGCCAGGAACAGGTCAGCCCCGGTGAGGCTGCCGCTGCCGTAAAACAGCAGCCCGGCAATGAGCACGGGGAATACGGAAAACGGCGCAATGGCCATGCCCAGGGCGGAATAGGTCTGGGTTTCCTTCTGCCAGCCCACATTATAGGCCGCATGGCCGTACACGGCGTTTTCATACTTGCTGCAGCAGGCGTCGTCCTGGCCGAAGTTCTTAATGACCTCGATGCCACCCACGTACTCCGTGACGGCCTGGTTCATGCCTTTCGCAGCAGCCAGCTGACCGGCGAACTTCTCCTCGTAACCCTTCATCATGCCGCCGGTGACGGAAAAGCCCAGCATAATCCAAATGAGGGTACACAGGCCCAGCCGCCAGTCCAGCACAAACAGCCAGATGAGCAGCGCCAAAGGCCCCAGCAGGTTGCCGGTCATTTCCGGCAGCACATGGGCCAGGGGCGTTTCCATATTCTCCACCTGGTCAGTAATGAGGGCTTTCAGTCTGCCGCTGCCGTTCACTTCAAAGTAGCCCATAGGCAGGCGCAGCAGCTTATCCATCATGGCCTGACGGACATCCCGGAGGGTGCGGTAGGCCGCCTTATGGGAACACCAGGTTGAAAAGTTGCACAGCAGTGCGTGCAGCAGCTTACACAGGGCCGCCGCCAGAGCCAGCAGCAGAACGTGCTCTGTCCTGCTCCGGTCAAATACCGCTGCGGCAATGAGGCCCATAAAGGCATAAGACGCCAGATTGGCGCACACACCCAGAATACTCACCAGCACGGAGCCGGTGTACAGGCCCTTGTAAGGCTTCATGAAGCCCCCTAATTCCTGAAAGAACGAAGACTGCTGTTCCTTCGGCTCCTTGACTTGTTTTTCTTTTTTCAAGGCAGTTCCATCCCTTTCATATTGTAAGTTTAAACTAACACATAGCTAAAAAAGAGGAATCCTTTACAGGATTTCCTCAAACAGAGCCCGCCATCCGGCTTCCAGGAAATGCTCTACCTGCGCAAGACAGCTAATGGCCTTTTCTTTACTGTAGCCCTTCTCCAGAACCTGACGGTATATGCTGAACTGTTCATTCATAATGAGGGCAACGCCGTCCAGGTCGGCTTCCGTACCGCTGAGCTCACGGAGAAAGTCCAGGGTGCTCTGGGTTTTCATCTCCATCATGGCCTTCAGCTGCTGCTCCAGGCTGCTGCCTGCACTGCGGCAGAACATGAGCACGCAGGCGTCATAATACTCAAAGAGCATATCCAGGTAAAAGCGCTCCTCAGTGCGGATGACCTCCAGGATTTTTTCCGGGTCCCGGCTCTGCTGTGCTTCCATATATAATCCATAGAAGGACTGGGCCTTGCCTGCGGCTTCCCGCATGGGTTCCACCACCAGGCTGGTGAACAGTTCATCCTTGCCGGAATACCGGGTGTACAAGGCGCCGGTGGTGATGCCGGCCCGCTTGGCAATCTGGTGCACCGAGGCTTTCTCGAAGCCCTTTTCCAAAAACTCTGCTCTGGCGGCCTCCGTAATCTTGGGGTCGAGGCTATGATCTTTTACTGCCATATGCTTCTCCTTTACGGTTCTCTTATCAATAACAGTGTTATTGATGTACTTATTATAGGCCCCTGTTCTTCCCCTGTCAACGGCCCAAAGAGGCTTTTGCAGGATTTGTCACAAAAATAACCAAATTTTTCCGCAAATTGTTGGATAACCCATAGATTGCTTTTTATGCATAATCAGGTAGAATAGTTAATAGATTCACATTTTGGGTGCAGCAAAAAACTACACGAAGTCCCGATTTTGTCCCGATTGGTTTTTCCTTCTCCTGCAAGATTTCCGGCAAAAACGTGCATTACTCCCCGCTCTGAATTTCATACGAATTGGCTTTCATCAACAAGAAATGTCCGGCAATCAGCGCAATTCACCCTGTTTTTACCAAATCTACAATAGAAGTTGACACGGCAAAAATCGGACTTTTTGCAGCAGAACTTGTAGTAATTTTAACATATTACACAGTTTTGCGGGTACTAATCGTTAAAATATAAATATAATTTACAAATGCAAAAAGTCGTGCTATAGTAAAGATGCTGTTGGACGCCAGTTTGAATTTGAAAAACGCCAAGCATGAAATTTTAGGAAGGCAGGTAAATCACTATGGGATTTTTGACTGGAAAAACTGCTATTATTACCGGCGGTGGCCGCTCCGTTCTTTCTAACGGCAGATGCGGTTCTATCGGCTACGGTATCGCCACTGCATACGCAAAAGAAGGCTGCAATCTGGTATTAACCGGTCGTAATATGAAGAAACTTACCGACGCTAAGGAAGAGCTGGAACGCCTGTACGGCATCCAGGTTCTGCCCCTGGCTGTGGACGTTGCTGCAGGCGCAAACAACGAGGAAAATGTTACCCGCGCCGTACAGCTGGCTTATGAAACCTTCGGTGACATCCACGTGCTCATCAACAACGCTCAGGCTTCTGCTTCCGGCGTTCCTCTGGAAATGCACTCCACCGAACAGTTCGACCTGGCCATCTACTCCGGCCTGTACGCTGCATGGTATTATATGAAGGCTTGCTATCCCTTCCTGTCTAAGACCAAGGGCTCCGTCATCAACTTCGCCTCCGGCGCAGGTCTGTTCGGCAACTACGGTCAGTGTGCTTACGCTGCTGCTAAGGAAGGCATCCGTGCCCTGTCCCGTGTAGCTGCTACCGAATGGGGCCAGTACGGCATCAACGTCAACGTCATCTGCCCTCTGGCATGGACCTGCCAGCTGGAAAAGTTCCAGGCTGAGTTCCCCGATGCATTTAAGTCCAACGTCCGTATGCCCCCCGCAGGTCATTACGCTGACACGGAAACCGAAATCGGCCGCGTTTGTGTACAGCTGGCTAACCCCGACTTTAAGTACATGAACGGCGAAACCCTGACGCTGGAAGGCGGCATGGGTCTGCGTCCCTAACTGTCCCCGCATTGCAGTTTATGTGCTGCACTGTGCTTATAGGAAATAATGAATTTGTGAACATGCCCCTTTAGGAGCAACAGGAAAGGAAGTACCAATATGCGCAAACTCGACACTATTCAGAAAGAGCATCTGCTGGATCACGCTTATGCAACCGATAACCCCGACCACAGCGGCGCTAACCATTTCTATACCGTCATGGACTCCAGTGACAAGATGATCATGGGTTACATCCGCTTCCAGCAGGGTGCTCGCTCCAGCGACGACCTGCCCAACGGCCTGCGTGACGATGACCTGCTGGAAATCGTTCGTGACCGCCTGAAGGGCTTCCAGAACGGTCCCTTCCCCTGCGAAGAGAACGCTAAGGCTCTGGTTGCCATTGAGGAAGCTCTGGAGCAGCTGAAGAAGCGCACCGACAGCCGTTATGAACGCGGCGTTCTGGGTCTGGAAGTAAAGTAAGTCCCCTTCGGGCCATTTCCCCCCTTTTCATATTGTAAGCTGTTAACCGCCGTCTGCCGTCAGGTCCTCCTGCGTCAGGCGGTGGTTTTTTGCACTTTTTTGTGGGAAAACCCGGCAATTTACAATTCAGCCCTTGCATTTTCCGGAGAAATTGTTTATTTTATTTTAATGTGCATACACTATAAGGAAGAAACCAAGGAGGTTTTTTCCTATGTCATCACAGCGAAAACTGCTGCACGCCAAACAAGCTGAGCTGCTGGGCATGCAGTCGGAGCTGCATCAGCTCCAAGGCAGCCTGGACGACCTGTATGCCCGCTTTGACCGCATCACCGACGACGCCCAGCTGGACGCCTGCATTTATGAAATCAATGCGGTCATGTCAAAATACGATTACACCATGCAATGCCTCAAGGCATTTGATGGCTGAGGAAAGGATAGGTACATAACTTTGGAACTCAATATGGAAACCATCGTGATCCTGGTGGTGGCCGTAATCGCTGCGCTGCTGGTGATCAAGCTGCTGACCGCCCCCATTCGCTTTGCCTTTAAGCTGCTGCTCAATGCGCTGAGCGGCTTTGTAGTGCTGTTTCTGGTCAACTTCCTGGATAGCTTCGTGGGCATCAGCCTGGGCATCAACTGGTTTAACGCTCTGGTTGTGGGCTTTTTGGGTGTGCCCGGTGTGGTGCTCCTGCTGCTCATCAAATACTTACTGTAACATAAAACCCGCACGGTGCGTTTTGCACAGTGCGGTTTTTTCTTACATGGGCAGAAGTGCCTGGGCTACGTTGAAGTAAAGAATCAGGGAAAGGGCGTCCACCATGGTGGTAATGAGGGGCGCTGCCATAATGGCCGGGTCCACCTTGAGGCAGTCAGCCACAATGGGCAAAATGGCGCCGATGACCTTGGCCATAATGACCGTGGCCACCAGAGCAATGGATACCACCAGGCCCGTCATCCCGATGCCGGGATAGGTCAGCACCAGACGGAGATAGTTCACGGTGCTGAGCAGGATGCCCACCAGGATGCTGATGCGAAACTCCTTCCAGACCACCCGGAAAATGTCGCTGCGCTGAATTTCACCCAGAGCAAGACCGCGGATGACCAGGGTGCTGCTCTGGCTGCCGGCATTGCCACCGGTATCCGTGAGCATGGGGATGAAGGTCACGAGCAGCGGAATGGCCGCAAAGGCGTCTTCATACCGGCCCAGAATAGAGCCTGTAATCATGCCGGAAATCATCAGCACCAGCAGCCACACAATGCGGTGCCGGGCCAGGGACAGCACCCCGGTTTTCAGGTACGGCGTTTCGCTGGGCTGCACGCCGCCCATGATTTCCATATCTTCGGTGGTCTCCTGCTGGATGATTTCCACCACGTCGTCTACGGTGATGATGCCCACCAGGCGCTTTTCGCTGTCCACAACGGGCAGGTCCACCAGACTGTATTTGCTGAACAGCCTGGCCACGTCCTCCCGGTCCTCCGTGGTGGGGACGCTGAACCAGACGTTGCCGTCCATCACTTCACCCACCAGCTGGGTATTTTTCGCCAGCAGCAGGTCTTTGATGTCCACCACACCTTCCAGCACCCGCTTGGCGTCGGTGACGTAGCTGGTGTAGATGGTTTCGCAGTCGTCGCCGGTGCTGCGGATTTTGGCAATGGCCTGTTCCACGGTCATGTCGGCTTTCAGCTCCATAAATTCTGCCGTCATGGCGCTGCCCGCAGAGTCCTCCGGGTAACGCAGAAACTGGTTGATGAGGGTGCGGGTTTCGGGCTTGGCTGCTTTCAGCACCCGCTTGACCATGGTGGCAGGCAGCTCTTCCAGCATATCCACTGCATCGTCCAGATACAGCTCCTCCACGATGCCCCCCAGTTCCTTATCGGTCATAGTGGCAATCAGGGTCTGCTGGGCCTCACCGGACAGCTCCGCAAACACGTCAACCGCCAAATCTTTCGGCAGCATGCGGAACAGAATCACCGACTGTTCATGGTTCTGGGCCTGCTCATACAGCTCCTCCAGCAGCTCGGCAATGTCCACCGGATGCAGCTCCGTGAGCTTTTCCCGCAGCTGCTTCAGCTCCCGGTCCTGCACCATCCGGCACAGCAATTCATTCTTCAGGTTTCTCAAGTGTATGTCTCCTTTCATTTGCATGATTGGGACGTACAGCAACAAAAAAGCACAGGCATGACCGGTAAGCCTCCGCAGACCGGCTAATCCGGACTGCCGAAGCGGCTTTCCTGTTAATGACTGTGCGCAGGGGATTCACTTGCGGCCTTGGGGCCGATGCTCAGAAAATGAGTGAGGCGTACGACCCGTCAGGTTCCGCGTGACCGCCGTCTTGCACTGTACTTTGTCCAGCTATATCCAAACCGATCGTCCCTCCTTTTCGTTAAGATTTCGTTTATCGTTTGGAAACCGTAGACAGTATACGCCTATCTGCGTTTCATTACAACCCCAATATTTCCAATTTGGGACAAAGAAGCCGCCGGAGCACAACGCCCCAGCGGCTTCTTCCATATTCCTCATGCGTTATTTCGTCAGTGCGTCCACGACGGCTTCCAGATGCAGACCGTGGGAGGCCTTCACCAGAACATAGCCGCCCTCTTTCAGCAGACCCTTCACGGCCTGGCACAGGCTTTCGGTATCTGCAAAATGGGTGACGTTTTCCATACCGGCTGCCTTGGCGCCTTCGGCAATGTCTGCACCCAGGCTGCCGCAGGTAATCAGGCGGTCGATGCCCAGGGCCTTGCATACCTGGCCCATTTCCCGGTGCATGGCGGCGCTGTCTGCGCCCAGCTCATACATATCGCCCAGGATGGCGGTTTTGCCGCCGGGGCACATGGCCAGAGACTCGATGGCAGAGGTCATGGAGTCGGGGTTAGCATTGTAGCAGTCGTTGATGACGGTGTAATGCTCGGTTTCCAGAACGGCGGATCTGCCGCCCACGGGCTGGTAAGCGGCAATGCCGGCAGCGATGTCTGCATCGCCCATACCGAAGTTCATGGCCACAGCCGCAGCACCCAAAGCAGCGCTGAGCATATGCTTGCCGTAAGCGTTGATGGTTACGGGAATGCGGCGGTCCAGCATAACGATATCACAGGTGATGCCGTCCTTGCCGTGGACTTCCACGTTTTCGGCGTGGATGTTGCTGTCCTCAGAAACGCCGTAGGTGAAAATATCCAGAGGGGGGTACTGGTAGTTCTTCAGCAGATCGTCGTCACCGCTGACAAAGACGGTGCCGGTCTTTTTGATATACGGCATCATCTCAGTTTTAGCCTGCAGCACGCCCAGACGGTCCATGAGGAACTCCAGGTGGCAGCGGCCGATGTTGGTGTATACAGCCACGTCGGGGCGCACAATGCTGGCCAGATGCTCCATCTCGCCGAAGTGGTTGATGCCCATTTCCACCACTGCCACCTGGTGCTCAGGGGTGATGCTGCAAATGGTCATGGGTACGCCCATGTGGTTATTAAAGTTCTTTTCGGTTTTCAGTACCTTGAAGCGCTGTTCCAAGACACTAGCAATCATTTCCTTCATGGTGGTCTTGCCCACAGAGCCCGTAATGCCTACCACGGGGATGTGCAGGGTGGCCCGGTAAGCTGCGGCAATGTCGCCCATGGCCTGAACCACGTCCTCCACCACGATGCAGGGGTGGGTTTCCCCTTCGGGAATATGGGTCACCAGGCAGGCTGCTGCGCCGTTTTCAAAAGCCTTGGCCACAAAGGCGTGGCCGTCGGTGTTTTCACCGGGGAGTGCGGCAAAAAGGCTGCCCTGGGTGACAGCACGGCTGTCAATCACCAGGTCCTTCAGTTCAATGCCGCTGATGTCCTTCGTGCTGATGCAATCGCCGCCGCAGGCAGCGGCAGCGTTAATGAGTGTCATACCCTTCATGCGTATTTCTCCATAGATACCTTAATGATCTTCTCGCACAGTTCGCCGTAGCTCATGCCCTCTGCTGCACCCATCTGGGGGATGAGGCTGGTGGGGGTCATGCCGGGCAGTGTATTTGCCTCCAGGCAGTAAATGGTCTTATCGGGGGTGTTTGCCATAATGAAGTCGATTCTGGCGTAAACATCCAGGTGCAGGGCCTTGAATACCCGCTCTGCCAGACGCTGAATGCGGTCGGTATCCTCAGGGGAAATAGGTGCCGGGCAGATTTCTTCTGCCATACCGGTCTGGTACTTGGTCTGGTAATCGTAGAACCCGGCCTTGGGGATAATCTCAATGACGGGCATGGCCTTGCCGTCCATGACGCCCACCTGGAGCTCACGGCCTTCGATGAACTGCTCCACAATGACCTCGTCCTCGTACTGGAAGGCGTCAGCCAGAGCGGCGTCGTATTCCTCAGCGCTGCGGACAACTGCAGTGCCCACGGAGGAACCACCGGAGCAGGGCTTTACCACGCAGGGCAGAACCACGGGCTCATAGGGCGCCTCTGCCTTGTGCAGGGTCACAGCCGCAGCGGTAGGGATATCCTTATCCCGGAACAGGCTTTTGGATACGCCCTTATTCATGGCAATGGCGCTGCCCAGGTAGCCGGAGCCGGTGTATTTGATGCCGGCAATGTCCAGAGCTGCCTGGAGCTTGCCGTTTTCGCCTTCTTCGCCGTGCAGGGCCAGGAAGGTCATATCGGCGCAGCGGCAAATATCCAGGACGTTATCGCCGATGAGGCTGTCGTTATCCTGCTTGCGCTGGGCCTTGATGGCTTCCAGGTCGGGAGCGGTCTTTTCTACCTTGTAAACGGTGTTTTCCCGCTTACGCTGGAACAGCTCCATGGGGTCGGTATATTCCTCGGTACAGCCGAAAAACAGGTCCATGAGCACAACATTGTGCCCCCTGTCACGCAGAGCGTTGGCTACGCCGTGGCCGGAGGACAAAGACACGTCACGCTCGTGGGTCAGTCCGCCGCAAAGTACAACAATATTCATGGTATTTCTCCAATAACTAACTAAATTCCTAGCAGTGCCCAAGACACATACACCGATAGTTTATCACATTCAGCGCCTCCATTCAAATTTTTTTATGAAATTGAAATTCACGAAAATAATTGATGCAAAGTGCCCTGCTTTTATGATATACTATGATGGCTAATGAAAGGGATGAACCGAATGAATTATATTGTCATGGATTTGGAGTGGAACCAGGCGATGCGCAGCGACAGCGCAGTGTTCAATAAGCTCCCGATTCATCTGCGCGGGGAAATCATTGAAATCGGTGCAGTTAAGCTGAACCCTGACATGACCCCCGGCGAAGAGTTTACCATTGACGTGCGGCCTCAGTTTTTCCGCCGCATTCACTATAAAGTTAAGAAGATCACCGGCTTCGATAAGGAGCGCCTGGCCCACGGCGTACCTTTCCCCGATGCACTGGAGCAGTTCCACCAGTGGTGCGGTGACGACGTCACCTTCCTCACCTGGGGCATCGACGACCAGGGCATTCTGGAGCAGAACATCATTATCCACGACCTGGATTGGGACTGGATTTCCGGCTGGGTGAACCTGCAGACCATCTACTCTCTGCAGACCATCGGCGAGAAGGTGCAGCGCAGCCTGAGCTCTGCCATGGAATTCTTCGATATCGAGCAGACCCGCGTGGCCCACGACGCACTGGGCGACGCTTATAATACTGCCCTTGTCTGCACCCATCTGGACATGGAAAAGGGCCTGAAGGACTACGCCGACGCCGCCCGCATTATGGCTGAGCGCGTGGCCGAAAAGAAGGTACGCACTGCCGCTGAGCCCCAGCCCATCGACCACAGCGACCCTGTGGAATTTGTGAGCAAGGCCGACGCCTTCTCCAGCGAGCTGGCAGAGCCCGTGTGCCCCATCTGCAAGCAGCCTATGACCGCTGCCCGGTGGCTCAACCAGGGCGATCAGCGCTATATGAACATCCACACCTGTCCTGAGCACGGCAAGTTCCTCACCCGTCTGAAGTTCAAAAAGAGCGAAGCCGGCCTTTGGGCCGCCACCCGCCTCATGTACATCGCAGGGGAAGACACCGAAGCCTTCTACCGGGCCAAGGCCCAGCAGGCACGCCGCAGAGGCAGACGGCATCCCCCCAAGAAAAACACCACTCCGGCAAAATAAGCTGCTGCACAGCAGGCAGGACAATTCCGTCCCGCCTGCTGTTTTTTGCGCCCAATTCAGTGAAAACTCTCCCCTAATTTCTGTTCCAAAGTGTTTTCGTTTCAGAACAATTAGCGAAATGGACTATTTTATCTGTTCACATTGTAAAATACAAGCCACGCTTTTATGCAAATTATCCAGAATTTTAATACATCCTTGTCATCGCCGTTCATATCATGTAAAATAAGCACCAGTAAGGGAAGAAGCGAACAGTATACGGGATGTTTCTCCTTTTATCGTCACGAACAACACTTAACCGGAGGAACAATATGAACGATTTTACTTCCGTTCAGGAACAGCCCCGTCACCACTCCCCTGAGGATATTATCCGCGATAACAAGGGCACCAGAGCCATCTGTGCCTATTTCTATGACCTGTTTGAGCGCAATCACAGCGGCTTCCGCTGGATGAAGGCCAACCCCACCACTCCCATTTACCCCAAGGTCAATCTCCACAGCATTGACCTGTGCTACATGGAGCAGGTGAAGAACTCTTCTCTGTGGGCTAATCGTCAGGTCCGCAACATTGCCATTGCCTCCTATACCTTTGAAGAGATTTATCAGTGGTATCAGCTGGGCAAGGGCGAAGGCTATCTGGAGCTTCCCGACCGGGATGACCGCCTGATTCTCAAGGGCCTTATCACCCAGGAAATTCTCCGCCATGACCACATCAAAAACAGCGACGGCCTGGTTCTGGCAGACCCCAGCTGATTTATTGAATCTATCGCAATTTGATCCCCTCTATACGAGACCCGCTCATGTGTACCCATGGGCGGGTTTTGTTTTCCGGAAATTCCGGGAAATTTGCAGGTTTTGTAAAATTGTTCTTAAATCCGTAACAGTTCCGTGATACAATGGGCCTAAATGAAGTAAAACCGCCTGCAATGGGCGGAGTAGGAGTTAGGATATGGAATATGAATTTACAACCTGCCCGGCGTGCAAAACCACCCTGCGCGTCCCCGGCGATAAGGGCCGGATTCGGGTGACCTGCCCCAAATGCCAGCACGTGTTTGAGCACGACGGCACCATAGACCCCAAGGCCCCGGAAAAAACGGCTGAGCCCAAGAAAAAGAGCTTTTTCTCCAGTCTGTTCGGGGGCAAGAAAAAAGCAGAGCCCCAGCAGAAGGTCAAGTCCGAGGCAGAACCCAAACGGGAACAGCCCCGCACAGAAGGCCCTGCGGACCTGGAATCTCTGGAGGATAACCCCGGCGCAAAGGCCGTGTGCGCTTACTTCCTGGATATGTTCCAGGAGGACCATGCGGGCTACGAATGGCTGAAGGCTAACCCCAACTATCCCCTGTACCCCAATGTCCGGGAGGACGGCGTTTCCCTGTACTATCAGAATAAGCAGGGCATGGACACCATGATCGGCCACTTCCCCTTCACGGTCATCAACAAGTGGAACGGCTTGCAGGACGGTAAGGGCTTCACCCAGGTGACGGATATTGCCCTGCGCAAGCAGCTGGAAACCCTGATTCTGCGCCGTGTGGACGCTCTGGACCACATTAAGCTCAGCAATGGCGGTCTGGCCATTAAGCGCTTCGGCTTCTAAGAAAAACGAAACAACAAAACGCCCCGGGCACATCCGTGTCCGGGGCGTTTTTCTCGCCGTTACAGCTGGGTATTCCGTTCAAAATAAGTGCGGGAGCACTCTGCGTCCAGATTAATCTGGTCACGCAGTTCCTCCACCTTGCTGAACTTCTGCTCAGGGCGCAGGAACTTGAAGAACTCCACACGGATGTTCTTCTCGTACAGGTCCCCTTCAAAGTCCAGAATGAAGGTCTCCACCGTGACAGCGCCGCTGCCGCTGACCGTGGGGCGCACGCCGATATTGGTGACGCCGGGGTAGGTTCTGCCGTCATCCAGGTACACCTTGGTGGCGTACACCCCGTGACGGGGAACCAGCATATCCCGGTCAATGCGCATATTGACGGTGGGGGTGCCCATCTTGGTGCCCAGGCGGTGGCCATGCTGTACCACGTCGCTGAGCTCGTAAGGATGGCCCATCATCTTATCTGCCTCGGCCATTTTCCCTTCCAGCAGGAGCTTACGAATCTCCGTGGAGCTCACACGCTGACCGTCCACACAGACGGGGTCAACTACATCGAAGCTCAGGCCGTGCTCAGCACAGTACTGCGCCATTTTTTCGGCGTCGCCTCTGCCCCGGCTGCCAAAATGGAAGTCGTGGCCGATGACAAAATGCACTGCCTCGAACTCCTCCACCATCATGTCCAGGAACTTGTCCCAGTGCATGTGCATGGTTTCCACGTTGAAGTGGATGAGGATGAGCTCGGGGATGCCGTACAGCCGCTGCATAATGGAACGGCGGGTATCGTTATTGCTGATGAGGGGAACGGATTCTCCTCGCACCAGTGTGTCCGGGTGCACATCAAAGCTGATGGCCGCCGGTGCAGCATCCAATTCTTGGGCCCGTTCTACTGCCTTGCGCAGCAGTGCCCCATGTCCCAGGTGCACACCGTCAAAAAAGCCCAGTGCGACTACTCTTCTCATATCCTTTATACCTCAAAAAAGCTCTTTATGGTACTTGCGGTACCCTCTTCCACCTTGCCCAAAGCCAGGAAGCTGCCGGACTCATCGTAAAAACGATAAGTACCGTCGGGCTGGGAAAGAGAAAACTGGCCGCCCACCAGAGTGCGCTTGGTCTGCTTGGGGGTGAGGGTCAGTGCGGGATAGCCCCGGAACAAATGGTCCACGGGCAGCAGCAAACTTTCGGCCTCGCCTCTGGCGGCCGCTTCTGCCACCTGCTCCAAAGTGAGGGCGCTGTCCAGACTGAACTCACCTGCTCTAATTCTGCGCAGGCTGCTCATGGTGCCGCCCACGCCCAGGGCCTCGCCCATATCGTTGCAAAGCGTGCGAATGTAGGTGCCCTTGGAGCACACCACGTCCAGGCAGAAGTCCCCTTCCGGAACATTGCCGCCCTCCACCAGCTCCAGGCTGTGGATGGTGATGGCTCTGGGCTTACGCTCTACCTCACCGCCCTTTCTGGCGATGTCGTAGAGCTTTTTGCCCCCCACCTTAATGGCAGAGTACATGGGCGGAATCTGCTCCTGGGGGCCCGTAAACCGGGGCAGGATGGCCTGTACGTCCTGGACGGTAGCCGTCTGAGGCTTTTCCGCCAGCACGGTGCCGGTAATGTCCTGGGTGTCGGTGGTGACGCCCAGACGCAGGCCCGCAATATACTCCTTGGCGTCGGCCTCGGCAAATTCCACGGCCCGGGTGGCCCGGCCCACGAAAATCACCAGCAGGCCCGTGGCCATGGGGTCCAGGGTACCGGAATGGCCGATACGCTTTTCATGCAAAATGCCGCGGAGCTTCCCCACCACGTCGTGGCTGGTCCACTCCTGGGGCTTATCAATCAGTAAAATTCCGTTCATGCAGGCCACTCCATGTTGATGGCTTCCAGCAGCTGCTTGGCTGCGGTATCCACATCGGCCTCAATCTTGCAGCCGGCAGCCGCAGCGTGACCGCCGCCGCCGAAGTGGGCGCAGATATTGCTCACGTTGACGCCGGGCTTGGACCGCAGGGAAATCTTGGAATGACCTTCGTCGTTTTCCTTGATGGTCACGGCCACAATAACCCCTTCGGGTCTGCCGGCCAGATTGGCCAGGTCGTCCATGTCCTTTTCCTGGATGCCGCTGTCAGCAAGCATCTGCTTGGTGATTTTGGCAATGGCAATCTTGCCGTCCCGGTGGAACTCCATCTGGGAGTAAATCATGGATTCCAGCATAATGCGCTCACGGGCAACGGAGCGGAACAGAATCACGTTCAGCTTGCCGTTTTCTGCGCCGTAATCAATGAGCTCGGCTGCAGAGCGCAGGGTACCGGCTTTGGTGTTGGTGTACTGGAAGCAGCCGGTATCCGTGGATACGGCAATATACAGCAGGTCTGCTTCTTCTTTGGTGAGCCCGCCGCACAGGTCCTTGATGATTTCCAGAATCATCTCACCGCAGGAGGCCCGGTCCCCGTCTACCCAGCTGTCTTTTGCATAGTAGGCGTTAGAGGCGTGGTGATCCACGCAGACGTCCACTTCCCCGCTGAAGCCCAGGGGGAGCATGGTGGGAGAGGCCAGGTCAACGGATACCACCGTATCATATACATAGTCCACAGGCGCGAAATACCCGCCCACGAAGGGCAGGTATCTCTCTGTGGCCTCTTCATTGGGGAACAGGTAAGCCTGCTTACCGCTGCGGCGCAGAGCGCTGCAAAGCGCTCCGGCACTGCCCAGAGTGTCCCCGTCGGGACGGGTATGGGTCAGCAGCAGAAAGCGGTCGTGTTCACGCAGAAATTCTGCCACAGCTGCGCAATTCATTCGTCGTCCTCCATATCTTCGTCGGACAGCTCGGGAATGTGGAGGCCTTCCAAAATCCCGCTGATTTTTGCGCCATATTCAATGGATTTATCCAGTTCAAACACCAGCTCGGGGGTGTAGCACAGGTGCAGGGCGGAGCCCAGCTCACGCCGCAGCCAGCCGGATGCGCTCTTGAGGCCCTTCTTGAATTCCTTTTCGTCCTTCAGGCCGTAAACGCTCAGCCATACCTTTGCATAACGCAGGTCGCCGGTGGTCTCCACACGGGTAACGGTGATCATGCCCTGCTCAGAAACGCGGGGGTCCTTTACCTGACGGAGACGGTCAGCCATAATGCGCTGAATATCGTCGTTAATTCTTCCGATTCTAGTAGATGCCATAGGGGCTTCTCCTTCCTCGATGGTTTAAGCTCAGGGGTTGATCTGGCGCATCACGTAGATTTCCAGTTCGTCGCCTTCTCTTACATCGTTGTACTTATCAATCTGCAGGCCGCATTCGTAGCCTTCCTTAACTTCCTTCACGTCATCCTTGAAGCGACGCAGAGAAGCCAGCTCGCCTTCATAAACGACGATGCCTTCACGGACAACACGAACACCGCTGTTGCGTTCAATCTTACCGTCGGTGACGTAGCCGCCGACAATGGTGCCGACCTTGGAAACCTTGAAGGTCTGACGAACTTCAACGTGACCGATGACGGCCTCTTCAAACTTGGGTGCCAGCATACCCTTCATGGCTGCCTCAACCTCGTTGATGCAGTCGTAAATGACGGAGTACATACGCATTTCAACACCTGCACGGACAGCGCTGTCACGGGCAGCTGCGTCGGGACGGACGTTGAAGCCGACAATCAGTGCGCCGGAAGTGGCAGCCAGCATAACGTCGGATTCGTTGATGGCGCCTGCTGCAGCGTGGATAACCTTCACGCGGACTTCCTCGTTGGTCATCTTCTCCAGAGAAGCCTTAACAGCTTCGGCAGAGCCCATAACGTCGGCCTTAACAATGATGTTGAAGTCCTTCAGCTCGCCTTCCTGGATACGGGAGAACAGGTCGTCCAGAGTGACCTTCTTGGCAGCGCCGAACAGAGCGTCCTTCTTCTGCTGCTTGCGTTCTTCCACCAGCTCACGGGCCATACGTTCGTCGGTAACGGCGTTGAAGGTATCACCGGCAGAGGGAACCTCGCTGATGCCGTCGATTTCTACGGGGATGGAGGGGCCGGCTTCGGTGATGCGCTCGCCCTTATCGTTGATCATAACACGTACACGGCCAACAGCAGTGCCGGCAATGATGATATCGCCCTTCTTCAGGGTACCGTTCTGTACCAGAACGGTCATGACAGGACCGCGGCCCTTGTCCAGACGGGCTTCAATAACTGCGCCCTTAGCTGCGCGGTTGGGGTTAGCCTTCAGTTCCTGCATTTCTGCCAGCAGAACTACGTTCTCCAGTAGCTCGTCTACGCCCATGCCGGTCTTTGCGGAAATGGGGCAGATGATGGTGTCGCCGCCCCACTCTTCGCTGACGAGGCCGTACTCGGTCAGCTGCTGCTTGATGCGGTCGGGGGTTGCGCCGGGCTTATCCATCTTGTTTACTGCAACAATGATGGGAATTTCGGCTGCCTTTGCGTGGTTGATGGATTCAACAGTCTGGGGCATGATGCCGTCGTCTGCTGCGACAACCAGAATGGCAATATCGGTGACCATGGCGCCGCGGGCACGCATGGAGGTAAATGCTTCGTGGCCGGGGGTATCCAGGAAGGTGATGGGGCTGCCGCCGATTTCTACGGTGTAAGCGCCGATTGCCTGGGTAATGCCGCCGGCTTCGCCAGCTGCAACGTGCTCGTCACGGATGCGGTCCAGCAGAGAGGTCTTACCGTGGTCAACGTGGCCCATGACAACAACGACGGGTGCACGGCTGACCAGATCTTCTTCTCTGTCTTCAGAGTCGTCAATCAGGCGTTCCTCAACGGTTACGATAACTTCCTTTTCAACGATGCAGTCAAACTCCATAGCAACCAGTGCTGCGGTATCGTAGTCGATGACGTCGGATACGGAAGCGAAGGTGCCCAGCTTGATGAGGGTTTTGATGACCACAGCTGCGCTCTTCTTCATGCGGCTTGCCAGCTCGCCTACGGTGATCTCATCGGGGATGGATACCTTGGTCTGGGCCTTGCGGGCAATTTCCAGCTGCAGACGCTGCATGCGGTCCTTCTCCTCCTGCTTGCGCTTGTTGGAGGGGGTCTGCTGACGCTGTCTGTTCTTGTTGCCGATCTTTTCCTTGCCCCGCTTCATGCGATCAGCCTTGTCACCGGCCAGCTCATCGTACTTTTCGTTGAACTTGTCGATGTTGGTGCTGCTTGCTGCGCCTCTGGTATCCACGATACGCTTTTCAGGTACCTTCTTGGTTACGGGCTTATTTTCCTGGGGCTTATTCTGTGCCGGTGCACTCTTTTCCTGGCGGTGCTGGTTGCTGCCGCTTCTTGCACCCTGTTCCTTTTTCTCTTCTTTCACAGTCTCTTCTGCCACCTTTTTTCCAGTCTCTTCGGTTTTCTTAGCCTTCGCCTTAGGCGCTGCCTTGGGAGCCGGCTTGTACAGCTCTTCCAAACTCTCCATCTGATTGTGCTGGGTCATATATTCGAAAATCACATCCAGCTCTCCGTCCTCCAGAACCTGCATGTGGTTCTTAGGAGTAGTTGCATAGTCTGTGAGAATCTGGGTAATCACTTTCGATGTGGTTTTGAAGTCTTTTGCTACTTCGTGTACACGATATTTTTCCATACTCAAGCCTTTTTCCTCCTTTTACCGAACTTTTTATTCCGTTCGTGTGCCTCTTTCTCCGCTTTGCGCTTCGTGGCAATCACCTGCTTTTCAATCAGCCGGTTCGTCACTTCCTCGTAGCCCTCATAGCTGGCGGAAAGTGCACGCATAAATGCCACCGCAAGACCCAAGTCCTCTACGGCAATCATAGAGGTTGAGCCCTTGCCCAGACGGCCTGCCAGCATGAATTTCTCATAGGGCAGCACCACCAGGGGGATATTTCTTCCATGTACAAAGCCTTTGGCACGGCTTACGGCGTTGCTGGACGCATCCTGCGCCAGCAGCAGCACCTTTGCCTGACCGCCGCGGCAGCTCGCACCGCAGTCGGTTTCGCCAACAGCACAGGCATGTGCTTTACGCATAATGCCCAAATAGTTCAGCGCTTTATCCATTTTCTTCCGCCTCCATTTCCTGTTCCAGGCGGTCGTAAAGTTCATCCGGAATCTGGATTTCCAGAGACCGCTCCAGCGCCTTCGATTTTCTTGCCTTCTTGAGGCAGGCACTATCCTTGCAGATATATGCGCCTCTGCCCGACGCCTTGCCCCGTGTATCCAGGCTGATTTCTCCTTCCGGAGAACGGACCACCCGAATGAGGCTCTGCTTGGGCTTCATCTCACGGCAGCCGAGGCACTGCCGCATGGGAATTTTCTTCTGCATCACAGCTCGACTCCCTTCCTATCTTATTCTGCCTGGCTTTCAGGCTTAATATCAATCTTGAAGCCGGTGAGCTTTGCAGCCAGACGTGCGTTCTGGCCTTCCTTGCCGATGGCCAGGGACAGCTGGCTGTCGGGCACGATAACACGGCAGCTTCTGCCGTCTTCCATCATGGTGACGCTGATAACGTCTGCGGGAGACAGAGCAGCAGCAATGTACTCCTCGGGCTCCTGGCTGTACTTGATGATGTCGATCTTCTCGCCGCACAGCTCGTCAACGATGGCAGCAACACGGCCGCCGCGGGTGCCGACACAAGCACCGATGGGATCAACGTTCTCGTCAGAGGAGTAAACACTCATCTTGGTGCGGCTGCCTGCTTCACGGGCAATGGACTTGATTTCCACGGTGCCGTCGAAGATTTCGGGTACTTCCATCTCGAACAGGCGCTTAACAAAACCGGGGTGGGTTCTGGAAATGAGCACCTGGGGACCTCTGGAGCTGTTGCGGACTTCCACAACGTAAACCTTGATGTGGTCGCCTTCACGAATCTCCTCACCGCGGATGCGCTCGTTGCCGGGCAGCATAGCTTCGGTGATTTCGGAGTTGGAGTTAATCTTGATGTTGGCTGCGCCGGTACGGGGGTCAACTCTGGTAACGACGCCGGTGAGCAGCTCGTGCTCCTTAGAAGTGAACTCGTTGTATACCATGCCGCGTTCTGCTTCACGGATACCCTGGATAATGACCTGCTTTGCAGCCTGAGCAGCAATGCGGCCGAAGTTCTTGGTTTCTACGGGGATGGCAATGGTGTCGCCGATCTTAGCGGTGCGGACGGTCTTTCTGGCTTCTTCCAGACTAACCTCGCAGTAGGGCTCGTAAACGTCGTCTACGACTTCCTTGTGCTCGATGAGCTGAATGCGCTTGCCTACTTCGTCAACCACAACTTCGACGTTGCCTTCGTATTCAATGTGGTCCTTGCGGAATGCTGCCAGCAGTGCCTGGGTGATCTTCTCATACATATATTCCTTGGGAATACCCTTTTCTTTTTCAATATCAGCAACTGCTGCAAAAAATTCTGCGTTCATTACTTCTCCTTACCTTTCTGAATATGATTAAAACTCTACGTGCAGTTTAACCTGGGCAACCTGGGCCTTCTTGAGCTCCAGAGTTTTGCCCCCTGCGGTGATGGTGATATTGCCGTTATCGTAAGCGTCCAGCGTGCCCACGTAGCTCTTCTGGCCCTCAACGGCCTGATACAGCTTCACGGAAACCTGTGCGCCCATGAACTTTTCGAAGTCGGAGGGACGCTTGAGCTCACGCTCAAGGCCTGCAGAGCTTACCTCGAAGGTATAGCTGCAGGGAATGGGGTCGGCCTCATCCAGCACGGGGTCCAGCTTACGGCTGAACTTCTCGCAGTCATCAATGGACACGCCCTCGTCCTTATCCAGATATACACGCAGGAACTGGGTGCCTGCTTCCTTTACAAACTCTACATCCCAGATTTCCAGGCCCAGTTCCTGGGCGATGGGGGTTGCAAGGGATGTGACCTGATCAGTAATCTTACTCATAATCCACCTGTCTTTAATCCATTCAAAATAATCATATAAAAAGGAGCGGGCTTTCGCCCACTCCCTGCTTACCATGTACTAACTATTCATAGTATACCATAGTTTTCTGTAATTGCAACTATTTTTTCCCGGTCTTTTTTGTAGGTATTCGACAGTTTAGCCGGGATAGGGGCTGGTCTGCACCTGCTCCTGCTCCGATTGGGCCTGCTGCTCCAGGTCAAATTCCACGTTGCGGGATGCCACGATCATCACCAGTACGGCTGCCAGGATAATCGCAAGGGCTCTCAGGCCGAATTGTTTCAGCAAATTGATTGCATGCTGTGCGCCCACGGTACCCCTCCTTTCGGTTTCGTCAAATTAGCTTACAGTATACCATGTCTCGCGCTATTCGTCAAAGCATCGCCGTAATTTTTCCATTGCCCGCTTTTCAATGCGGGAAATGTAGCTGCGCGAAATATGCAGGGATTTTGCCACTTCCTGCTGGGTCATGGGGGATTTTCCGGTTAAACCAAAACGCAGACGAATCACCTGAGCCTCCCGCTCCGGCAGTCCGTCTACGGCTAACCGTATTTGTTCAATCAGTTCCACCCGTCCCAGTCGTTCCAAACGCTCATCGTCTACGCTGAGCACATCCATGAGGCTCACGCCTCCGCCTTCTCCGTCCAAATCCAACGCTTCCGTCAGGGATACGTCCCCGGCGGTCTTTTTTTGGGTCCTGAAATACATGAGGATTTCATTCGAACTCAGCACCGCTGTTGGGACTTGGGCCCATAAAATCAGTGTCTTTCAGTGTCTCTTCCAGACACACACGGTCGAAGTCAAAGGTATCGTGGAAGGCCGCAGGCAGTTCGTCCTCAGACGTTTCCTCAAACAGTCCGCTGAGGTCAGGATACTCAATTTCCCCTTCTCCGCCAAAAAGCACCATGTGGGCTCTTGTACCGTCCCAGATGACCCTTCTAACCACGTTCTTCAGTGCAGACCTTCTCTGTGCCAAAGTCATTTCCTGTTCCTGGGCGCAAAATGCCTTGAGCATCTGCTCCAGAAGGCCAAACTGTTCTTCGTTCAGGGCTTCCTGAGAGATCATGGACTCCAGCTCGACGATGCGCTGATCCAGACGCTCGCCTTCCTCGCTCAGTTCCTCAATGCGGTGCATAATGGTGGTTCGGACTGCGGGAACAGCCGCATCAGCCAAGGAATCTACCAGAGCAGTCATGCGCTTTTCCGAAGCCTTTTTCTCTTCTTGCGCCATCACAAGCTCCGTCTCGTAATCGCCCTTGTTCCCCGCATAAAGGGATCGAGCCTGCTTCATCTGGGTCACGAAGGTGTCCTCGTCGTACTGCAACTTTTTCAGCTCTGCCATGACGGTATCATCCAGCACAATGCCGTTGCAGTTGGGGCAGTCGCACAGGGTTCCCTTGCTCCGTTCCTTGTCTCGGCAAATATACGTAAAGCGCGGTCTACCGTCATCGGCGGTGCCCTTGGTCAGTCGGGGGAACATGCGGCTGCCGCACCGACAGTACAGCACACCCGTGAGCAGTGCTTCATTCTTCTTGGGCTGACGATACGCCCGTACCTTGTTGTTATCTATGGTACTCTGAATCGCTACCCAAGTTTTACCGGGAATGATACCGGGGTGCAGTCCCACGGAAACCACCCACTCGTCCACGGGGTTGGCCGTACCTGCCTTGCCCTTAGCCTGGTTCGTGCGATTATAGGCCATGATTCCACGCACGCCGTCAAAGTCTTCCGGCTGGGCGTAAAGGTCTGCTTTTTCTCGCAGGAAATAATCGCGGGCGTCGCTGTCAGCAATCATGTACACGGGATTCTGCAGCATGGACTTAATGGAAAACCGATTGAAATAAATGCCGGTCTTCGTCTTAATCCCACGCCGAATCAGCTCTGCCTCAGTTGCCGCCAGAGACTCCGTTTCGGTGTAAACGCGGTACACGCTGGCAACAATCTGGGCCTCCTCCGGAACCAGCTTCAGCTTAAAGGCCTTCTTCGTTTTGCCGTCCACCGTCACGGTTTCCACGCTCTCGGACACATAGCCCGTAGGGGTTGTCCCGCCCAGCCAGCGTCCGGTCTTGGCCAGCTCGTGCATGTTGTCTCGGATTCGCTCTGCGATGGTTTCACGCTCCAACTGGGAAAAGACAGAGGCAATGTACATCATGGCTCTACCCATGGGCGTGCCGGTGTCGAACTGCTCCCTGATGGATACAAAGGCCACGTCCAAATCTGCCAGTTCTTCAATGAGGCCGGAAAAGTCGCTGATGTTACGGCTGATTCGGTCCAGACGGTACACCACAATGGCCTGGAATTTCCGCTGATGGACCAACGTCATCATCTTCTTAAAGTCGGGGCGGTTCAGGTTACCGCCGGAAAAGCCCTCATCCTCAAATACCTGTGCTGTTTCAGCAGCTTTATCGCCGTAGTGCATCCGGATATATTCCTTACACATCTCCACCTGGTTTCCTACGCTTTCGCCCTTTCCGGTAAACTTGGATTTACGGGAATAGATGGCAATGGCGTTGCCGTTCTTTCTCATAGTCATCCTCCTTTTTGTCTGTAATATATATTTGATATAGTATACCAGCTTTTGTTCCCTTTTTGCGGAAAAAAGAAACCTTGCCTGTACCATGTTTAGCATAGCACAAGCAAGGCTGTAATTCAATGATTTAAAGTGATAATGTAGTGAATTTTCATTTTACCATTTTCGATTTTTGTCCAATCTTGAACCATCATAAATTCAGTGCTATACTCAAAATACACCTTACATAATTTTTGTAGATAATTTAAGGAGTGATTTTATGTCTAATGAAATTCTATTAGCAATTGAACCTAGTTCTTCTCTTGTATGTAGAGTCAAAAATGAAGCACTTCCCAATAGTATAAGAACTGAATTCATGAGAGACCGTGATCGTGTTTTATATTCTGAACCCTTCCGTAGACTTGCAAGTAAAACACAAGTATACAGTGTTGGTAATGGCGACCATATGCGGACTAGACTTACCCATACGCTTGAAGTGTCGCAAATCGCTCGTACAATTTCAGCCGCATTAAATTTAAACTGTGATTTAACCGAAGCAATTGCTTTAGGCCATGATATCGGACATACGCCTTTCGGTCATGTCGGAGAAAGAACACTTCATTCCATTATGACACCACACGCAAATCATATCATAAATGGGTGTCCTTTTGACAACAATCCATTACATCATATTGAAGAGTATGGTTTTAAGCATAATTTACATGGTGTTAAAGTTGCTTATTCTTCTAGTCTTAACTTAACGAATTACACTTTGTATGGCATTCAAGTTCATTCAAAATTGAAATATGACAAAAATCAGGCCGATTTCTTTGAACTAGGTTATTATCAGCATTTTCAAGATCAATTAAAGACGCCGAAAGGAAACGATGCTTGGTCCTTAGAAGCTTACGTAGTATCCATGGCTGACGAAATCGCACAAAGACACCACGACCTTGAGGATGCTATACTTGGGCGAATTATTACTAAGAAAGAGGTTAACTCTATTATTGATAAGCACTTTACTAAGTGTCGCCCTCCTAAATTAGACGATTCATTGGATGATGCTAGCTATAAAACTACTTTGTCTTCATTCATTGTCAATTTCCTAGTAGAAAAATTAATTGACTCTTCAAAGACTAATATCTTAAAATTTCAAAAAGATAATAATGCAGAAGAAAATCTTTCTCATATATTTGAACAGCAATTTGATAGAGATTTCCTAAGTAAAATAATCTCGTATGATGATGAGTTTAAAAGTAAAGAAGCCGAATTTTCGAAAGAAATCAGTACTCATGTACTATCTTCATATGATATACAAGTTTCAGACGCAAAAGGTGCCTATGTTGTAAAAAAGCTATTTGAAGCTTTTTATATGTCCCCCAAACAGCTTCC
>SAMEA104404106__coassemble_791_pt1 | contig 28834 bp, 22 predicted proteins | sample SAMEA104404106__metabat2_high_PE_053 | metagenome-assembled genome bin SAMEA104404106 (sample SAMEA104404106) | Balaenoptera acutorostrata
TCCACTCCTCAAAGGGGGTGGCGTCGTAGTCAATGACGGGAGCCTCGTCGGGGGTCTCTTCTGCGTCACCGGCTTCCGGCTGCACTTCGGGGCTGGTCTGCACCTCTTCCTGGGCGTCGGGGGTCTGGGCAGGTTCGTCCTTCCCGCCGCAGGCGGCCAGACTCAATACCAGCACCAGGGCCAGCAGTAAACTCATATACTTTTTCATATTGATCCTCCTTATGCTGCCTCTTGCAGCATAAGCCGATTATATACCCGTCCCCGGAGATTACAAGGTCTTTATTTGGCCGGTTTGTAAACAGTTTGTGGCAAAAAACGCCAGTTATTTAGGCCAGCCATTGACGTGCTATTCGGGATATGATATTCTGCCATTTAGCGTAAGCTAATTTACACCGAAAATCACCATGCGTTCTATTCCGGCGAACCTGCTGCGCAGGTCCGCTATTTTTTGCCTTCGACAAGGACGAACGGCACCGGCATAGTTGTCGGATTGCCCCGAAAACGGTCCAGCCGGACCCGGTTCATGCACACTTTTTCCCTGAGCTGCTTATACTGTATTGCTCGCCTGAGAGAAAAAGTTTGCCAAACCTGGCCGCCCGGCGCAATTTTCCGTTGACATGGAGCAAGATTAGGAATACAATTACGGAGTGATAAGGCATACCTAAAATTAAAAAGAGGTGCGATAAGATGACATCCAACAAAGAAGATTATCTCAAGACGATTTACGACGAAGGCGGCTACGATACCTATGTATCCAATAAGGTAATTGCGGAAAAGCTGGGCGTTGCGCCCCCTTCCGTATCCGAGATGCTGTCCAAGCTGCAGCACGACGGCCTCATTGAATACCGGGCCTACCACGGCTCCAAGCTCACCGAGAAGGGTCTGGCTTCCTGCATTGGCGTCGTTCGCAGCCACGAGCTGTGGGAAGTATTCCTCATCGAGCATCTGGGCTTTACCTGGTGGGAGGCTCATGAAGAGGCCCACCGTCTGGAGCATGTTGCCTCCAAGAAGCTGGTGGACCGTCTGGATGAATTCCTGGGTCATCCCCAGACCTGCCCCCACGGCAGCCTCATTCCCGATGAAGATAACCCCATCCCCAACCATGTGGGCAATCTGTTCAAGATGAGCGACATGGATATCGGCGAGGAGGCAATCATCGCCAAAATGACCGAGGACCATAAGCTGCTGGACTATCTGGAGCGCAGCGGCATCAAGCTGGGCAAAATCATCAAAATCGTTTCTAAAGATGAGTACGAAGGCCCCATTGCCTTCGAACAGGAGGGTGTTCCTATCACGATCAGCCATAAGGCTGCAACCCAAATTTTTGTGAAATCCAAATAAGTGAGGTAGCTACGTGTATTTAACCCCTAAGAAAACATTCAGCGTAAAACGTCTGGCTGTGCAGGGCTTTACGGCTCTGCTGGCCCTTACCATGCTCTTCTCCCTGACCGCCTGCGGCGCCCAGGAGGAAGCAGACGACGGCAAGCTGCAAATTGTGACCACAACCACCATGCTCTATGACCTGACGGCCTCCATTGCCGGAGAATATGCCAACGTCACCGCCCTCATGGGCCCCGGCGTTGACCCCCATCTGTATCAGGCCAGTGCCGGTGACGTGACCAAAATGCAGAATGCAGACATCGTTGTGTACAACAGCCTGCACCTGGAAGGCAAAATGGGCGATATCTTCGCCAGCTTAAACGATCAGGGCAGAGACATCATCTGCGGCGCAGACGGCATTGACCCGGAAATTCTGCTGTCCGACGAAAACAATCCCGAAATCTATGACCCCCATGTGTGGTTCGATGCGGGCATTTGGATGGATGTGGCCGAGCATACGGCTGAAAAACTGGGGGAATTTGACCCTGAACACGCAGAAGCATACCAGACCAACAAGGACGCCTACGTGGCTTCCCTGACGGAACTGGATACCTATATCCGCGGCCGTGTGGCAGAGCTGCCGGAAAACGCCCGTGTGCTGGTTACGGCCCACGACGCCTTCCGCTACTTCGGCCAGGCCTACGGCTTTGACGTCCGTGGCCTCCAGGGCATCAGCACCGATGCCGAGGCAGGCACCGCCGACGTGAGCAATCTGGCGAAATTCATTGCCGATAACCAGATCAAAGCCATTTTCGTGGAGTCCTCCGTGCCCCCCAAGAACATTGAAGCCCTGCAGGCCGCCGTTAAGGCCAGAGGCTTCGACGTTGCCATCGGCGGCGAGCTGTACTCCGACTCCCTGGGCGATGAGGCCTCCGGTGCCAACACCTACGTGCTCACCTGCAAGGCCAACATCGACACCATTGTCGATGCACTGAAATAAAAGGAAGTGTGTTCATGGAAGGAACGATCATTGAAGTACATGACCTGACAGTTGCATACGATGAAAAACCGGTACTTTGGGATATCGACCTGGAAATTCCCAAGGGCAAGCTGGTGGCCATTGTGGGCCCCAACGGCGCCGGTAAAACCACACTGATCAAAGCCATGCTGGGCCTCATTAAGCCCGTATCCGGCGCAGTACACTTCAAAATGCTGCCGGATAAGCATTTCCGCAATAAAATTGCCTACGTGCCCCAGAGCGGCAGCGTGGACTGGGATTTCCCGGCCACGGTGCTGGACGTGGTCATGATGGGACGTTACGGCCATTTGGGCTGGTTCAGACGTCCGGGCAAAAAGGAAAAGGAAATGGCCATGGAAACCCTGGCCAAGGTGGGCATGGAGAGCTTTGCCGACCGCCAGATCAGCCAGCTGTCCGGCGGACAGCAGCAGCGCGTCTTTTTGGCCAGAGCCCTCATTCAGCAGGCCGAAATCTATTTCATGGATGAGCCCTTCAAGGGCGTGGATATCCAGACGGAAAAATCCATCGTGACGCTGCTGAAGGAGCTGAAACAGCAGGGCAAGACGGTCATTGTCGTGCACCACGACCTGCAGACCGTGCCGGAATACTTCGACTGGGTGACCCTCATTAACCTGAAGGTCATTGCCAACGGCCCTGTGCGCCAGGTCTTTACCGAAGAAAATCTCAGCCATACCTATGGCAATAAAATCTCCGTGCTGAAGGAGGCCATGTGATGGAAAGTCTTCTTGCCTTGTTGCAGGACTACACCTTCCAGACTGTGGCTTTGGGCTCTGCGCTGCTGGGCATTGTCAGCGGCGTATTGGGCAGCTTTGCGGTTTTGCGGAAGCAGAGCCTGCTGGGCGACGGCGTATCCCATGCGGCGCTGCCCGGTGTGGTGCTGGCCTTCCTGCTCACCGGCAACAAAAACACGGAGGTCCTGCTGCTGGGCGCCCTGTTTACGGGGCTGATGGCCACGTTTCTCATTGTGACCATTGTGAAAGAGTCCCGCATTAAGTTCGACAGCGCCCTGGCCCTGGTCATGTCCGTATTTTTCGGTCTGGGCATGGTTCTGCTCACCTATGCGCAGAAGGTCCCCAACGCCAACCAGGCAGGCCTCAAGCGCTTTATTTACGGGCAGGCCTCCACGCTGTTGGAGCGTGACGTGATTTTCATGGCTATCTGCGGCGGTATTCTGCTGCTGATTGTCGTGCTGTTCTGGAAAGAGTTTAAGCTCTTTGCTTTTGACCCCGATTTTGCCCAGACCCTGGGCTTCAAGACGGCAAAGCTCAACCTGCTGCTGTCTTTCCTCATTGTGCTGACCATCATCATCGGCCTGCAGACCGTTGGCGTCGTGCTCATGAGCGCCATGCTCATTGCCCCCGCCGTGGCGGCCCGCCAGTGGTCGGATAAGCTGTGGGTCATGGTGACCCTGGCTGCCGGTTTCGGCGCCTTGTCCGGCGTTGTGGGTACGCTGTTAAGCTCTGCGGTGCCCGGTCTTCCCACCGGCCCTGTCATTGTGGTCTGCATCACCATTATTGCCATTTTCAGTCTGCTGTTTGCCCCCGGACGGGGCATCGTGCAGAAGATTTTGCAGCGCCGCCGCAATAAGGCCCGCTTCGCTCTGGAAAGGGGGAAGGGTGCATGAGTGCTGATTTGGAAATTCAGCTTATTGCTGTGATTGTGGCTGTGGCCTGCGCCCTGCCCGGCACCTTCCTGGTGCTGCGAAAAATGTCCATGATGTCCGACTCCATTACCCACACCATTCTGCTGGGTATTGTGCTGGCTTTCTTTGTGACCCATGACCTGGGCTCTCCGCTGCTCATTGTGGGTGCGGCCATCATCGGCGTCGTGACCGTTTTCGTCACGGAAACCGTGACGAAAACAAAGCTGGTTTCGGAGGACTCTGCCATCGGCATTGTGTTCCCCCTGCTGTTTTCCATCGCCATTATTCTGATTACCCGTTATGCAGGCTCTGTACACCTGGACACGGACTCCGTGCTTTTGGGTGAGCTGGCCTTTGCCCCCTTCGACCGTCTGGTGATCGGCGGGGTAGACCTGGGCGCAAGAGCCATTTACACCTCCGGTGTGCTGCTGCTCATTAACGTGGCCTTCATCGGTATTTTCTACAAGGAACTGAAAATCGTCACCTTTGACCCCATGCTGGCAGCTATTCTGGGCTTCTCCCCGGCGCTGCTGCACTACGGACTCATGACCCTGGTGTCCCTCACCACGGTAGGCGCCTTTGAGGCGGTGGGCTCTGTGCTGGTGGTGGCCTTTATGATTGGGCCTCCCGCCACGGCTTACCTGCTCACCGACGACCTGAAAAAAATGCTGCTGCTCAGTGCCGGCTTCGGCGCAGCCAGCGGCGTACTGGGGTACCAGCTGGCTGCCGTGCTGGACGTATCCATTGCGGGCTCCATGGCCGTTGTGACGGGTCTGATTTTCACCCTGGTATTTGTGTTCGCCCCCAGACGGGGCCTCATCAGTGTGCTGAACCGCAAAAAGCGGCAGAGAAAAGAGTTTGCCGAGGCAACTTTGCTGCTGCATATTTGCTACCACCACACCATGGCCTCTGCGCCTCAGGAAAACGGTATTACCACCGTGATTGAGCACCTGCACTGGGAACAAAAGAAGCTAGATGATACTATCCGTGCTCTGGTACGCAAAAAGTGCATCGTCCTGGAAGACGGCGTACTGATGCCCACGGAAACAGGTCTTTTGGCCGAACAGGAATTTACAAAGTTTTTAACGCGGTAACTCGCCGCTTAAAGTCCTGAAAAACGAAAGAGCCACTGCCATAGGCAGTGGCTCTTTTGTGTTTTCAGATCGAGTACCGGGATTGTGCCGGACGTAGTGCGCCGCCCGGTGACGGCCTGCCCGAGTAAACCGGGATGGCCGACTGATGCTTGTGATAAAGCCTCCCCTTGAGGGGAGGCTTTACTGACACCCCGCGTTACCGGGCAGAGCACCCGGTTCAGTGCCATGTGCGTACTCGAGTTGTCGTCGGGGACACCCTGCGTCACCGGGCAGAGAACCCGGTTCAGTACTGTGTACGTGCTCGAGTTGTCGGCGGGGACACCCCGCGTCACCGGGCAGAGCACCCGGTTTAGTACCATGTACGTGCTCGAGCTGTCGGCGGGGACACCCCGCTTACTCGGCCTGTCCGACCATATTTGCAGTGCGTTACCGGGCAGAGCACCCGGTTCAGTACCGTGTACGTGCTCGAGCTGTCTGCGGCGACACGCCGCTAGAAGCTGCGGATTTGGTTCTGAATGAGGGTGCCTACGGTTTCGGCGAACATATCCAGGTTGCGGATACGGGCGAAGTTGCGGCCGTAAATGGTGTGAGCGGCGGGCACGTCCTCGTCCTCGCCGGTGAACACGCAGATGACGGAAATGTCCTGGCGGGTCAGGGTACGGACCTCGGCGGCGGTGTTCAGCACGCCGTAATCTCCGCCGTAATCCACCTTGCGGCCGTTCTGTTCCATACGCACCACGTCGTTGGGCTTGGCGTCGGACAGGAGAATGACGATTTTCCGGTCGGCGGGGGAGTCCTCCATTTCGTGCAGCAGGGCCTTGATGCCCAGACCGTCACGGTTGCAGCCTGCGGTAAAGTAGTTGAAAATATTGTCGTTTTTATCGGACTCAAAGTAGTCCCGGTACCGGGTGAGAATGGTATAGCCGCTGAGGGAGCAGAAGCTGGACACCCGCACGGGGATGCCGCAGCGGGTCAGGCTCTCGGCAATCATGTAGCCCTGGGCGGATACAATCTCGGTGCGCTTCTCCTGGGAATTGGAGGCGTCCAGCAGAATGTCCACGCTGAGCTGGCCCGGGTCATTTTGGATGACCTTGGTGAATACCTTGTCGTCGTTGAGGTACACCCCACGCCAGATGCGTCCGGCGTCCAGGGTACCGGAGGAGGTACGCACGGTGACGGGCTGCAGGTAAGCCTGCAGGGCGTTGCGGATGCGGGCCGTCAGCCGGATGATGCTGTTGCGGTTGCGGATGGCGTCAGCCTTGTAGGCCACCCGGTTGGCGTCCATCTGCTTGATGGCGTCCTTGCGCCGGTTGGCGGTGTAGCCCCGGATATTGGGGTCATAGTGGGCGCTGCCGGTGGTGTAATACAGGTGGCAGCCCTGGTGGTTGCCCCGGCACAGCTCCTGTTCCAGCTTGGCGGTGGTGCGGGGATCGTACAGGGCCTCGCCGAAGAACTCCGTCACGTGCTTCTTGATGGCCTGCTCGGTCTCCTCGGCGCTCTTATCGTTGATGTGGTGCATCTTCAGCGCGCCGCCCACCATGCGGCCTCCGGCGGGGGTGTGCTCGCTGTAGCCGCGCAGCAGGGCGCGGACCATGGGCAGCTCCACGGCGTCGTTTTTGCGGTTGAAGATGAACCAGTGTTTTTTCTGCTTGCGCTCGGCGGCCTCTTTGGCCTGGGTCTTACCGGGCCGGAAGCCATACCAGACCAGCAGGAAGTGCAGGGCAGCTTCCACCACCTGGTCTGTGTCCAGATCGCCGGGAAATTCCAGGTCATTGAGCACCTTTTCGTCCCAGCTGCCGAGGCCCGTGGGTTTACCCAGAACCCGGCGATAGTGTCCGGCCTCCAGGGATTCCAGCTGGGTGGGCACGCCGGTCATGTTGTCCAGCACATAATGGGCATAGGTCTCCCGCAGACTGGGCAGAGCCGGACGCTTGGGGGCTTCCTTCTGGAAAACGGCGTTTTCCAGGCCCATCCACAGCAGCTGCTCATAGATTTCCTCATCCTTGCAGCCTGCAATGGCGGCAAAGAGCTTGTCGATTTTTTCCTGGTCGTAGTTTTTACGCACGGCGCCGATGATGCTGTTCCAATATAGGTCGGCCTGACCCTCCAGGTCGTACGCTTTGACTTCGGGTTCAAAGGAGTAGTCCTGGGCGGCGTTCCAAATTAAGTTTCTGGCCCGGCGCTTTTCGGATTCCTGAATCTCCATTAGTTGAACACATCCTTAGGCATGAGTTTGGCCGGCATACGGGTACGGATGATGTCGCTGACCAGCTGCTTTTCAAAGTCGTCGAAGGACTTATCCACAATGCCCATTTCCAGAGCGGCATTGCCCTCCAGACCGGCGTGCATGAGCCGGACGGCGGACATGAGGCCGCGCAAATCCAAAGGCTTGGTGGATAGCTCGCCGCCGTCGCACTTTTTCTGCAGGTCCTGGAACAGCTCCGTGAAATGCTGGGCATAGGCGGGCTTCAGATCCGGGAACTCACGGCCCAGCAGCTTCATGAGGCCGTCGTCGCTGATGGCGGGCATATCCACCACAACGAAACGGGAGGCCAGGGCCTCGTTCAGCTCACGGGTGCCGGCGTAGCCGTAGTTCATGGTGGCGATGAAGCGGGTGGCTTCGTTGAGCTCAATGCGGTCATAGCCGGGCATGTCGATGGCACGGCGGAAGTCCAGGGTGGCGTGCAGCACAGCCAGAGATTCGTTCTTGGCCATGTTGATTTCGTCCAGAATACCGAAGCCGCCTTCCTCGGCGCAGCGGTAAATGGGGCCCTTACGCAGGCTCACGGCGCCGTTTTCAAAGGTGTCGGTACCCAGAAGGGTGGCGGCGTCGGTGTTGATGTAAAACGAGACGTTCCAGCTGGGACGGGCAAAGACCGTGGCCAGGTTTTCCGACAGGACATTCTTACCGGTGGCCTTGGGGCCCACCAGCAGCAGGTTCTCACCGCACAGCAGGGCAGTCAGGGCCTTTTCCCAAATGTCCTTACCATAATACAAATATCTGGGAGTGGGGATACGCTTTGCCAGCTTCTCACCGGCGGGGAAACGCTGGCGGAAATGCTCGATTTCACTGATGATTTCGGGACTGACGCCCTCAGTTCTTAAAAAGTCTAACATAGAATACCTCCATGAATTTTTTCCTTTATAATGGTATCATAACACGAATTTTGCCGATGGCAAGAGCCATGTTTCGGCCTGCGGAACTTCCGGATTAGGCGTGCGGTAAACTCAGGACGTGGGACGGCCATTTTCCCTGTGGGGGCATTTGTCCGTAAAACTGGGAAATTCGGGCCAAAAGGCCGTTAAAATGATGCAATAATTGCAAAAAATTAGACAATCTTTTCCGGCTCCGGCCTGTAAAACCGGGCCAAATCCGGCCCCAGCCGGGAAAAATTGGCCTTAGCGAGATTTTCATGCAATTCCTCTTGCATTTTCTCCGGATTGTGGTAGACTCATTGCCGTAATTTGCGTTTCCGGGGAGAAATGACATGAAGAAAAAAACCATCGTAAAAGACTATGTGCTGATTATTCTGCTGGCCCTCATTTCCGCTGTGACCTATGAGGTGTTCATTCTGCAAAACAGCTTTGCCCCCTCGGGCATCAACGGCATAGCCACCATGATTCAGTATAAAACCGGCATCAGCGTGGGCGTTTTGAGCTTCGCCTTCAACGTGCCCCTGTGCCTTGTGGCCTTCTTCTTTGTGGATAAGGACTTTGCGGCCAAGAGCCTGACCTATAACATCCTCTTTTCGGCCCTTCTGGTGCTGCTGAAGGAGGGCGTTGTGGACCTGAGCGCCTTCGTGTACAAAACCGAGAACGGCACCAGCACCATTCTGGCCCCCATGGCGGCCGGCGTGCTCAACGGCCTCATGTTCGTGGGCGTCATCAAGCATAACGGCTCCACCGGCGGCATGGACGTGGTGGCGGCCATCATCCGGGTAAAGCGGCCCCACCTCAACATGAACTGGCTGATTTTCGTGCTCAACGCCTCCGTGGCCTTCGGCTCCTACTTTGTGTATGACTACCAGATTGAGCCCGTGCTGCTGTGCCTGATTTACAGCTTCATTTACAGCTCCGTCAGCGATAAGGTGACCAAGGGCGTTAAGGAAGCGGTGAAGTTCGAGATCATCTCCGAAAACTTCGAGGATATTTCCCGGGACATCATCGACCAGACCCACCACACCGTCACCGTAATGCCCGCAACGGGTATGTACACCGGCAAGAACACCAAGCTCATGGTGTGCCTGGTGAATAAGCGGGAGGTCATTGAGGTGCAGAAAATCCTCATGAAGTATCCCGGCACCTTTGCCTACACCTCCAACGTCACCGAGACCCTGGGCCTGTTCCACAGAACGGCGCAGCCCCGGTAAAAACAGTGCATCTCCAAACCTGTGAATTTTCTTAAAATTCACAGGTTTTTTGTTGTTTAGCCGTGGACTTGGGGGTATGATATGCTGTAAGAAAGCAGGTGAGCGTACTTGAAAGAAATTTATACCATCAGCGACTATATCTACTGGCGTGGGGACCTGAAGCTGGAAAAAGAGCCCTTCAACGAGGTGGATGCGCTCATTCTGGGCATGGTTTGCTATCTGGATTTTTCCGGCGTGATTCCCGGACTGGACAGCAAGCGGATTGTGACCCTGCGTGAAGCCGTGACCCGCTTTGACGGCACCCCCTATAAGGACCGGAAGCTGGGCGTCATCATCCCCGATGACATTCACGGTATGGTGCAGGATCTGTCCCTGACCCCCAGATTTTATGATGCAAAAGTGTTTGCTTACGAAAATATTGTGGATGAGCAGCAGGAAATGCAGTTCTGCGCCCTGAGCTTCCGTCTGTCTGACGGCTCCATTTTCGTTTCCTTCCGGGGAACCGATGATACCATCGTGGGTTGGAAGGAAAACTTCAATATGTGTTATATGTCCCATGTTCCGGCCCAGGAGCAGGCGGCCAGATATCTGAACCGGGTGGCCCGGGAGCATGACGGCCCCATCCGTATCGGCGGCCACTCCAAGGGCGGCAATCTGGCCATCTGGTCGGCGGTGAACTGCGATGAGGACGTGAAAAACCGCATTGTGCGGGTGTACAGCAACGACGGCCCCGGCTTCACCCCGGAAATGGTCCGCAGCGAGGCTTACCAGGCCATGCGGAAAAAGTGCATGACCTATGTGCCCCAGTCCTCCGTGGTGGGCATGATGATGGAGCATGACGAAAACTACCAGCTCATTTATTCCAACCGTAACGGCCTGTGGCAGCACGACCCCTATTCCTGGGCCGTGGACCGGGACCACTTCCTGTATGTGGATGAGCGGTCCAGCTTCGGCGAGCACTACGACACGGTGCTCCGGGAGCTCATGGACAGCATGACCCCTGCAGAGCGCAAGAGTCTCACGGAGGATATGTTCCAGGTGCTGGAGGCCACGGGGGCCAAGACCCTCACGGAGCTCACCTCCACCAGAGGCACCATCAAAAAGGGCATTAAGGCTCTGATGGACTACGACCGGCCCCGCCGCAGACGCATTGCCCAGATGCTGCGCCTGATGCTCACGGCCCAAGTGGAGTCCGCCGTGCCGGAAAATGACCTTCTGTCCGCTTTCCAGGACAAATTGGAGAAAATCGAGCGGAATAGCCCCGTGGATTTCTCTGATTGGCGGGACTGGTTTGATTAATCGACCGTTGCAAAGCCCCCGGGGCTATGCTATACTGGCGTAACCGAGAAATCGGGCAAAACAAGTAAATGGCTGCCGACGTGAATGGTTGCGCGTCGAGTAAGCACTGTCAGAGTAGGTTCAGCGCGTTAAGTGCAGTGGGACGGGATGTTGCTCACTGACGAAACACCACCCAAAGCGAGTTTGGAGTGTGCGATGCTGCGCCGCGTCCGCTGCCATGAATCGAGCTTAGGAAACTTCTTTCGTGGCACCTGCTGCGAAAGGAGTTTTTTATGCAGAACAAAACCAGAAGACTAACCGTAAACGCCATGCTGGCCGCCCTGAGCTTCGTGCTCAGCTACATCGCCCTGGATATGCAGGTGGTGAAAATCACCTTCGAGAGCTTCCCGGTCCATGTGGGTGCGCTTTTGCTGGGCCCCGCCTCCGGCGGTACCATCGCCCTCATTGCCACGGCCCTGTTCCAGCTGCTGCGCCACGGCATCACCCCCACCACTCTGCTGTGGATGGCCCCCAATATCATCAGCGGCCTGGGCCTCGGCATGTACGCCAAAACTAAAAAGTTCCAGCTGACCCGCAAGCAGATGGTTATTGCGGTGCTGATCGCCGAAATCGTCATCACCACGGTCAATACCTTTGCCCTCTATGTGGACGGCAATATGTTCGGCTGGTATAAGCCCGACGTATTCTTGGCTGCCCTGCCTGTGCGGTATGCCATCTGCCTGGTGAAGGGCGTGGCGTATGGCTACATTCTCCATCCCGTTGTGGTCAAGCTGCAGAAAACTGTACTGAAATAAAATAAAACTATTCCAATCGGACTGTTTTCCTAGACGGTCCGATTGTTTTCATAATAAAAACAATCTTTTTTCGATTTATCCTTGACATTTGAGGGAATGCTCGTATAATGAGGAACATAACTTAATACAGGAAGATAGAGGCGCGGCTGACAAGAGTAAGCATGTTGAACCGGGAGACACCGGGTGCGTGAAAGGGGATGCCGCCGAGGGACAAGTTTGAGGTCTATGGAGCTTGATCCTGGGTATACGTTTAAGAGGCGTATAACTGTCGCGAAAGCGGAGCGCTGTCTGTGCCAATAGAAATTTTGATTGTCATGTATCGCAGCCTTTGCTATACATGGCTTTTTTGTTTTTATTGGTTTCTGCTTTCCAATGTGCTATCCCTGTGAGAAAGAGAGCGAAAGATTATGAGAAGAAATCTTAGAAGAGCAATTCCCCTGGTGGCCATCCTTGTTTTATTGGTTGCCCTGTTCAGCACCCACGTTGTGGCAGCCGGTGACGCCGCTGCTGAAGCTGTCAGCCCCTTCTATAACACCGTTTGGGCTCTGCTTCCCCCCGTCATCGCCATTGCACTGGCCCTCATTACCAAGGAAGTTTACTCCTCCCTGTTTATTGGTGTTGTTGTCGGCGGTCTGCTGTACTCCAACTTCCAGTTTGAAGGCACCCTGCTGCACGTCATGAACGACGGCATTGCCGGTGTGCTGGCTGAAAGCTACAATGTCGGTATTCTGATTTTCCTGGTGGTTCTGGGCGCACTGGTTTGCCTCATGAACAAGGCCGGCGGCTCTGCTGCATTCGGCCGCTGGGCACAGACCCACATCAAGAGCCGTGTAGGCGCTCAGCTGGCCAGCGTGGCTCTGGGCTGCTTGATCTTCATTGACGACTACTTCAACTGCCTGACCGTAGGCAGCGTCATGAGACCCATCACCGACACCCATCAGATCTCCCGCGCAAAGCTGGCATACATCATTGACGCCACTGCCGCTCCCGTCTGCATCATCGCCCCCATTTCTTCTTGGGCTGCCGCTGTTGCAGGCTTTGCAGAAGATGGTCAGGGCCTGACCCTCTTCATCCATGCCATTCCCTTTAACTTCTACGCCATCCTCACCGTTGTCATGATGCTGGCTCTGGCCTTCATGAAGATTGACTTCGGCCCCATGGCTGTGAACGAAGCCAACGCCATGAATAACGGCGACCTGTTCTCCGGCGTGAACCCCTATGAAAGCGCAGATCCCGACCACGAGAACCCCAACGGTATCGTGCTGGACCTGGTATTCCCCATTGCAACCCTGATTGTCTGCTGCGTAATCGGCATGATTTACTCCGGCCGTCTGAACGGCGCTACCGGCTACATCAACGCCTTCTCCTCCGCTGACGCTGCCGTCGGCCTGATGCTGGGCTCCGTTGTGGCAATGATCATCAGCTTCGGTTACTTCCTCATCCGCCACACCATCAGCTTCGGCGACATGATGGAGTGCATCCCCGAAGGCTTCAAGGCCATGGTTCCCGCTATCCTGATCCTGACTCTGGCTTGGTCCCTGAAGGCCATGACCGACTCCCTGGGCGCAAAGCTCTTTGTGGAAACCTTCGTTGAGACCTACGCAAAGGGCATGCAGATGTTCCTGCCCGCCATCATCTTCCTGATTGGCTGCTTCCTGGCTTTCGCCACCGGCACCAGCTGGGGCACCTTCGGTATGCTGATTCCCATTGTACAGGGCGTATTCCCCATGAGCGATCCTCTGGGTATCATCTGCGTTGCAGCCTGCATGGCCGGCGCTGTTTGCGGCGACCACTGCTCTCCCATTTCCGACACCACCATCATGGCTTCTGCCGGTGCTCAGTGTGACCACGTGACCCACGTATCCACACAGCTGCCCTACGCCATCACCGTGGCCGGCGTTACCTTCGTGAGCTACATCATTGCCGGCTTCGTGAAGAGCGCCTGGATTGCTCTGCCCATCGCGATCGTGCTGATGCTGGTGACTCTGGCAGTCATCCGTACCATGTACAAGAGAAGCGCTGCAGAGAACTAAAGCAAACAAAATCACGCAAAAGACCGACCCGGTTTCCGGGCCGGTCTTTTTTTCTGTCCGGAAGCCGGGAAATAGGGAAAATTCATAGACTGTCCACAATACAAGGACAATAAAGGCGCCCGCTTGCAGAAAAAGCGGGTGCTTTGCTTTGCCTAAACCTAAGAAAACAGACGGAATTTGCCCGATTCCGGGGCCGCAGCGCCCGTGAAGACGGCCCGGGACGGCCACTTGTCGCCGGTGGCGGGGGAAAGCGGCGGGGAGTGGCTGACTAATCGGAATAGTTGTATAAACGGGACAGAAACTGACTATGAGCGAATTTTGGACACGAAAGATAATTTGTTCTGCAAAATAGAACATATGGTAGGACGAATATGGGATAAAATGCAAAAATAACTGTATTTTAAAGATGAATAAATTAAAAACGGCCGCCAAGCTCCTGTTAAGAAAAAGAATTTCTGTAAAATCTGCCGGACAATTACAAAAAACCGTGCAAATATGTGCAAAAATCAAGATATATGCGCTGAGCTGCGGAGTATTCATGCGAAAACACCGGAATATCAGCCAGAATTCAAGGAAGTGGCATCAAAGTGAACGCTTGTGGATTTGCACAATAATAACTAAACAAAGACAATTTCCGACACTTAGAATAAATGGGCAAAAAATACGCCGATTTCCTGCAAAAATGCCGGTATTACAAGGGTTTTGCGGTTTTCGGCTCGTTTGTGTTTCCCCGATTCCATGCTATAATAATACTATCTATCGTATTGCCGTGTCATATTTTGTCTAACCGGCAAAAGAGATAGGCAATTTGAATCCTGGGAAACGGCGTCTGGGAAACTGTCCGCCGCAGGAAGTATATTTTGTCTCTTGAAAGGAGAAACATCATGAAAAAGAGAACAATGGTCGCAGGTCTGCTGGCAGTCGTGCTGGTGCTGACCACTGTAATCGGCGGCACCCTGGCTTGGCTGACCGCGAAGACCCCCGAAGTAACCAACACCTTCACCGTGGGCAACATCGACATTGCCCTGGAGGAAACCACCGGAGAGGAATACAAGATGGTTCCCGGTGCGGTACTGTCCAAGGACCCCGCTGCAACCGTTGAAGGCGGCAGCGAAGCCTGCTGGCTGTTTGTGGAAGTGGTCAACTCCGCTAACCTGGAGGACTACGTGAGCTTTGAGTACCGCTCTGACTGGCATGAACTGAAGGCAGAAGATACCCCGGGCAGCAAGGTGCTGTGGCGCAAGGTTGCAGCTTCCGACGCTGACCAGGACTTCCCCATTCTGCTGGAGAATCAGGTGACGATTCGCAGCGATGTGACTAAGGCACAGATCGACGCACTGTACAATGAGCAGGGCGAAGTCAATGCCGAACTGCTGCCCACCATGCGCTTCACCGCTTATGCCATCCAGCAGGACAACCTGGACCTGACCGGCAGCACCGAAGCTGAACAGGCCGCTGAAGCCTGGACCATGGTCAAGGCAGCCGCTAAGCCCTGAGCTTAGGCACCCTACTATATAATATAGTACATCCCAATAACCCGACCCCTACGGGGGACGGGTTATACGAGAGTACCCGATGGCGGGTACTGCACGGATATTGTCGTATAACCCGCAAGGTTATGATGAATTTGTAGTTCAATCGCTTCGCAGCGAAATGTTGAGGCGAAAGGAGATACCCGAATGAAACTCAAAAAACTAATTGTGAGTCTGGTCATTGTGGCAGTTCTCTGCACCGTGACGGTAGCCGGTACTCTGGCGTATTTCACCGACGAGGTGACCACCAGAAACGTGATTACCTCCGGCGGCATTGATATTGTGCTCAATGAAAAGACGACGGACGGCCTGGATTTCCCCGAAGAGGGCATTTCCGGCGTGATGCCCGGTTCCAGTGTGGACAAGATTGTGTCCGTCACCAATACCGGCACCGGCACTGCATGGATTCGCATGCAGGTGGAAACCTCCATCCGGAACCCCCAGGGCGAGGCACTGCCCCTGGAGCTGGCTGAGGGCAAGGACGCCATCCTCATTGACTTCAATGATGCAGAGGATGCCGACAGCGCCGCCAGATGGTTCAACGTGGATGGCTACTGGTACTACTCCGTGGCACTGAAGCCCGGCCAGACCACCGAACCCCTGTTCAATATGGTGACCTTTGCTCCCGAAATGGGCAACGAATACCAGAGCTGCAATGTTCTGGTGAACGTCAGCGCCCAGGCAGTACAGGTGGCCAATAACATTCCCGACGGCGGCCAGATTGATAAAATCGCCGGCTGGCCCGAAGCATAAGGAGGAGGTAATTGCATATGAAAAAGATTACTTCTTTATTGCTGTGCATGGTGCTGATGCTGTCTTTGATGGCAACCGGCGTTGCTCCGGAGGTTAGTCCCTCCGCCAGCCCCGCAGCGGAAGTCACCACGCCTGTCACCCAGGAACCCGCAGCACCCTCTCAGGAGCCCGCAGCTCCCTCTCAGGAACCTGCAGCTCCCTCTCAGGAGCCCGCAGCTCCCTCTCAGGAGCCTGCCGCACCTTCCCAGGAGCCCGCAGCTCCCTCTCAGGAACCCGCAGCACCCTCCCAGGAACCCGCAGCTCCCTCTCAGGAGCCCGCAGCACCCACTCAGGCACCCGAACTGAGCTTTGCCCAGCGAGTGGATCGCTGCCAGAACATGGCAGAGATTTTTGCCCTTCTGGACGGCCTCACCGATGCTGAAAAGCAGGTGCTGACCCAGGCAGACGAAGATTATCTGAATGCCAAAGTCAAAGCCCTGGAGGATGCGCAGAATGCCCGCAATGAGGCAGCTCCCGCAGAGCAGGAGCCCAGTGAGCCCCCTGTGGAAAGCGAAATTTTCATCCCCTCCGCCAACGTGACCGACGTTGCACCCTTCCTGCCCGCAGTCAGCGGTGCAGCAACCTTTGCCCTGCCCTTTGCCAGACCCGCAGAGGAGACGGACAACGGCCTGGAAGTTTCCAAGTCTGCAACGGTTAACGACAACGGTACATACACCATTACCCTGGAGGCTTACGCCACCGGCGACAAGGTAATCACCGATATCAGCAAGCAGGTTCCCACGGACATCGTGCTGGTGCTGGACCAGTCCGGTTCCATGAAAGATGCTCTGGGCAAGTCCGACCGCTATGAGCGCTACAACGGTGATGAACGTGAAAACGCAAATCTGTACAATCACAGACTGAATAACAACAGAGGCGACAAGAACCTGTACTATAAGCTGGACGACGGCACATATGTACAGGTTAACGTGGAGCGAAAAAACGTTAATGTGGGCGGTAAGTATACCCAGTTCGGCAATGAACGCACCACCAACGAAGAGTATTACGATAAGGCAAATGGCTGGCTTGGAAGCGGCGGTGAGCAGCTGTATGTCAAGATAGACGGCGAATTTCAGGAAGTAACAATCAGCTGGAAATCCGACAGCTTTTTGAGCAGAAAAGGTACCTACACCTATAAGGTCGGCGACGCTGTAATTGCTACCAGTAAAAATGACAAAGATGACCCCACCTTTGCTCTGGAAGGACACACGGTAGAACAGGTGCTGTACACCCATAGCCGTGGTCAGCAGGACTATGAATACACTTACAGCTACAAGCTGTCCGGCCAGGACAGCGTGATTATCGGTAAGTCCGTAGGCGAACGTACCGAGTTTACCGCAGCTGACCTGTACCGCCACGAAACCGGCACCATTTCCAGACATACCGCTCTGGTCAATGCACTGAACAGCTTCGTGAGCTCCGTAGAGAAAAAGGCTGTCGGCGACCCCAACACCACCGATGACGACGTCAACCACCGTATTGCGGTTGTCGGTTTCGGCAGTGGCAAAGAGTATGATTTTGAAAATACCGAGCTGCTTATTGGCAGCCGGGAGTACAATTACAACACCCTGGGCATGAGTGGTTCCAAGCGCAGCAATAATGCCGAGTATCTGGAAAGCGCCTTCCAGGATATGGACCAGGAAGCAGGCCGCAAGAATGTGCGTGACTCCATTGGTAAGCTGGCAACCGAGGGCGCAACCAAGGCTGACCACGGCGTGGAAATGGCCGAGGCAGTTCTGGACGCCAATCCGGTTCCTGCAGGCGAAGAGCGCAACCGCGTTGTGATTGTCTTTACTGACGGTGCACCCACCAACCAGAGCGGCTTTGTACTGCGTGTTGCCAACAGCGCCATCAAGTACGCTGGCAACATTAAGGCTTCCGGCGCTACGGTATACAGTGTAGGCGTGTTCCCCGGAGCAGACGCCACTAAGGCCGGCAATAAGCCCAGTAGTGACCTGGATCAGGACAGGAATCTGACCAACGCATGCAACTGGTTCATGCAGAATCTGTCTTCCAATAACGGCGTAGTGCAGACCCCCAGCTACTACCTGTCTGCCAATAACGCCACCGACCTGGACGATATCTTCAAGAACATTGCCGGTCAGATTGAAACCGGCGGCTCTACCACCAAGCTGGACAGCAGCGCTGTGATTCGCGACGTAATCGCACCTTCCTTCCAGCTGCCCGCAGGTACTGCGGCATCCGACATCCGTCTGGAAACCTACAGCTACAGCGCTGACGGCCAGTGGACCCCCAACGGCGACCCCATGGGCGCTGTGGCCAGCGTGAACGGCGACCAGATTTCCGTCACCGGCTTTGACTTTGCAGAGCACTATGTCGGCACCGTCACCACCGACAACAGCGTAAGCTACCGCGGCGATAAGCTGGTCATCAGCTTCGACGTCGTGACTAAGGACGGCTTCCTGGGCGGCAACAACGTGCCCACCAATACCATTGCCGGCCTGTATGAAAACGCATGGACAGAAAAAGCGGTGGAACTGTTCCCCGTACCCGAAGTGAACGTGCCTATTCGTGACCTCACGGTCAGCGCAAGGGACTTCAACGTATACGCCATGACGGGAATCACGGTCAGCGATATGCGGTCCGGCGTTACGGCCAGCGCAGGCAATGTCCAGCTGAAGCCCACCGAGGAAAACTTCGGTCTGGAGCCTTGGCAGAATGCCTATGTGAACATCGACTTCCGCACAGCGGACAGTGACCTGGCAGACCTGCTGGACGATACCGAATACACCGCCGGCCTCACCGTATCCCCCAAGACTGACGGTCTTGGCGCAAAGGGTGCAGCTGCCCAGACGAAAACCGGTGAAGCTGTCGGCAACATCCACGTCTTCCTGCCTAGCATTTCTTTCTATGATTCCGCACTGAACCTGGGCGAGACGCCTGTGTATATGGAGCAGAATTTCGGCGATGAAAATTGGGAGCACGGTAATCAGTATCTGGACGATAGCACAGAGATGTATACAGAACGCCCTGAAATCACCTACACCTTCTCTCCTGAGGCAGCACCCCTGACCGCAGAACTGGAAGTCTATGTGGAACAAATGCTTCTGAACGGTAAGGCTATTCCCGCTGATCATGTGTTCTTCTTCAGAGGCGCCAGGGATACTTGCCCCGAGTCCTGCGATATGTACGGTAAGGTCTACCCTTACCAGGTAGGTCCCGATGAACCGAACTTTAAGGTACACGTGAAGAGCTTCGACCTGGTGATTTCCAAGACCGTGGCCAATAACCCCAACCCCGACCAGCTGTTCGTCTTTGACGTCCGTGATGCTGCGGGTAAGCTGGTTACTCAGGTAGTTCTGAAAGCCGGTGAGTACAAAACCATCAGCGGCCTGTCCGTCGGCAGCTACACCGTAACGGAGAACACCGAATGGAGCTGGCGCTATGAAGCCCAGCAGCCCAGCATCACCGTCAGCGCAAACAGCGTGGTGAACGGCATTGCAAGAGCGGACTTTATCAACAGCCCCAAGACCGACAAGTGGCTGAGCTTTGAAACGAATATTCTCAACGAATTCGGCGAGGCTGTAAAGCCTGACGTAAAGTAAGAAAGGAGGCAGTTAAATGCGGTATCACGGTAAACATGAAGCGCCCAGAAGCGCAAGACACAGCATGAAGAAAACCGGAGTTCTGTTGGCTGCACTCGTTCTGATTGTCAGCCTGACCATAGGCGGCACCGTCGCCTACCTGATGGACCGGACCAAGCCGGTGGAGAACGTGTTCACCCCCAGCAAGGTGACCATTGAGATTAAAGAAGAATTTGACGGCTTCGAGAAGAAGGACGTGGGCGTCACCAACACTGGCGACGTTTCCGCCTATGCCCGTCTGATGCTCACGGAAACCTGGGTGAAGGTGGGCGAGGACGGCAGCCGTACCCCCGTGGCTAAGCCCGAGGGCGCCAAGGTCATCTGCACCCTCACCGCACCGGAAAAGTGGCTGCAGAGCGACACCGGCATTTGGTATTACACCGAGCCCCTGGCTCCCGGCGCATCCGCAACCCTGTTCAGCAGCATTCGGTATGAGGCCCCCCAGGGCTACGCCGTTGACGTGCAGGTGCTGGGTGAGGGCATCCAGGCAGAGCCTGCAGAGGCCGTCTGGAATGCATGGCCTGTGGCTGTTGGCAATGACGGCAGCCTGAGTCTGAAGTAAGGGAGGTAAGAGAACATGAAAAGACTGAAAAATGTACTTACCGGCCTGATGATGGCGGCCCTGGTGCTGGTGAGCACCGCGGTGCCCGCCTTTGCCGCAGACTCCACTGTCACCTATAAGGGCGGGGCAGAGCACTTTGTGGTGCTGCCCGGCAGCGACAAGAGCAGCACGGACCTGTTTGATAACTTCAAGAATATGTTCCCCGGCGACACCCGCACGGAGGAAATCAAGGTCATCAACGATAAGGACAAGAACACCGACATCAAAATCTATATGCGCTGCGTGGGCGCCGAGGCGGGCTCTCAGGAGTTCCTGAACGCCCTGAACATCACCGTGAAGGCCAAGGGCGGCAGTGACGCCCTGTATGACGGCCCTGCGGATCAGGCATTCCCGGCCAGCGACTGGATTTTCCTGGGCACGGCCCATTACGGAGCCAACAAGACCCTGAATGTCACCCTGGAAATGCCCATTGAGCTGGGCAACGAATATGCCAACCAGACCGGCATTGTGGACTGGCAGTTCAAGGTGGAGGAGGTACCCGTGAAGGTGCCCGGCACCGGCGACGAGTCCAACATCGGCATGTATGTGATTCTGATGCTGGCCGCTCTGGTGATTGTGATTGTGGTTTTGGTGATGCTCAAGCGGAAGCAGAGCGAGGGCTCTGAGGACGCCGACAGCACCGACGACAACGACAGCACCCGGCAGTAAACCCCAATAAGAAAACGCCTCCTGCGTGAGCAGGGGGCGTTTTTTGCAATGTGGCGCAGAAAGAGGAAAACAGAGGAAAAGCGAAAAAGAAAATAAACGAATCAGGGATGAATACGGAAATGATTATTGCATACCATGATATGCGCGAAATAACTTATTGTAAAACACATGAAAATAAAAAATTATTTTGCGAAATGACAAAAATTCGGTAAAAAGTTTGTTAGTTAAAGTTAACAAAAAGGAGACAATATATGACACTTGGTTCACAAAATACGAAAAAATGTGGAAATTTATGGAATTTGTAAAGAAAAATCTACTGAAATACGGATAATTTAGATTGTATTTACAAAAATCCATGTTATAATACAAATATCTATCATATTGGACTTTTGTACGCATCAAGTATTTATGACCTGATGATAGGATGAACGTATTTCCGTCAGACGGGGCTGCTTAAACCGTCTGCAGAAAAAAATTTTTTTTCTCTTGAAAGGAGAACTTATTATGAGTAAGAAAATGATTGCCGGTCTGCTGGCTGTAGTGCTGGTACTGACCACCGTAATCGGCGGCACCCTGGCTTACCTGAGCGACAAGACCGAAGCTGTTGTGAACACCTTTACTGTTGGTAACATCGACATTGATCTGACCGAGTCTACTGGTGACAGCTACAAGATGGTTCCCGGCAATAAGTATGCCAAGGACCCCGTTGTCACCGTTGGAGCAGACAGCGAAGAGTGCTGGCTGTTTGTAAAGGTTGAAGAAGAAAACAACGACATTGCAAACCAGCAGGGTGAAAAGTACGTTCAGTATGCTGTAAATGCTGAATGGAAGAAGCTTGAAGGCGTAGACGGCGTGAACAATGTTTGGTACAAGGAAAAGGTTGCTGCTGGTTCTACTCACTATGTCCTGGCCGACAATGCTGCAATGAATGCTAACGGTTCCGTTACCATTAACGAGAAGATTACCCAGGATGATATGCCCCTGACGATTGATGAGTACCCCACTCTGACCTTCACTGCTTACGCAGTACAGAGCGCAAATATTGAAACTGTCGAGGCTGCTTGGGAACAGGCTAAGAACGCTGCTGAGTTCAGCGCTAACGCTTAATTTTCCCCTGCAAACTACTATTTCATACATAGTACAATCCATAACCCGGCCCCTACGGGGGTACGGGTTATACGAGAGTACCCGGGCGGTGCCTGGATATTGTCGTATAACCCGCAAGGTTAAAAAATTTTTGTAGATCAGTCGCTTTGCAGCGAATCAGCTGAGGCGAAAGGAGATACCCATATGAAACTCAAAAAGATGATTGCGAGTCTGGTCATTGTGGCCGTTCTGAGCACCGTTACGGTGGCCGGAACTCTGGCGTATTTCACCGATGAGGTCACCACGCGCAACGTGATTACCTCCGGTAATATCGACATCGTGCTCAATGAAAAGACCGCCGACGGACTGGATTTCCCCGAAGAGGGCCTTTCCGGCGTGATGCCCGGCACAGATGTGTCCAAAATCGTGAGCGTCACCAATACCGGCTCCGGCACAGCCTGGATTCGTATTAAGGTGGAGACCACCATTATGGACGCTGATGGTGAGCCCCTGCCCACCAAGCTGGATGATGGCAAGGACGCCATCGTGATTCGATTTAACGATAAGGACCGCAAGTGGTTTGCCGTAGACGGCTATTGGTACTATTCCGTGGCCCTGAAACCCGGACAGACCAGTGAGGTGCTGTTCGACTCCGTGGGCTTTGCCCCCGAAATGGGCAATGCATATCAGGGCTGTAAGGTACTGGTGGACGTTGCTGCACAGGCAGTCCAGGTGGCCAATAATATTCCCGCAGGCGGCCGGATTGATAAAATCGCCGGTTGGCCCGAGGCATAATGAAGGAGGTAATTGAAGATGAAACGAATTACTTCTTTATTGCTGTGCGTTGTCATGATGCTGTCCCTGATGGCAGTCGGTGCCGTGCCCGAGGCTGCACCTGCAGCTGACGCTGCCAAGCCCGCCGTCTCCGAGACCGTGCCTGCGCCTGCACAGACATCTGCTGACCCCAGCACCGAGCCTACCACGACGCCCAGCGCCGAGCCCACCACGACACCCAGCGCCGAGCCCACCACGACGCCCAGCACTGAGCCCACCACGACGCCCAGCGCCGAGCCCACCGAGGAAACCGAGGTTCCTAACCCGACTCCCGAAACTGCTGAGCCCACCATGCAGGAGCGGTATGAGCAGCTGATGGCCTGCGAAACCTGGGAAGCAGCAGAAGCATATGTCGGCTCTCTGACTGCCGAACAGCAGGAAGCACTGGCACAGTACATTCAGGCAGACGCACAGCGTCTGGCTGACTATGAAGCCAAGCTGCAGCAGCTTGCACCTTCCATTGAAGTTGTACCGCCTGTGACCGTTCCCGTCATCCAGGCTGGTCCCATGCTGCCTGCAGTGGATGTTTCCGAGCAGATGGCTGCTACCCCTATGCTGCTGCCCATGGACTGGGATGATGCAGATGCAGCCGGTGCAGCGAAGGTGGAAGATCCCAAAGACACTGCAGACGGCATTTATGCCGACAAGCGTGTTACGGATAACGGTAACGGTACTTACACCATCACCATGGAAGCCTACACCACCGGTGAGGTAAAGACCGAAACCAAGACTACTCCCGTGGACATTGTTCTGGTTCTGGACCAGTCCGGCTCCATGAATTTCAGCTTTTCCGGCAGTGATAACGGCACTAAGGAGAGACAGAAGGCTATGAAGTCTGCCGTCTCGGGGTTCATTGACAGCGTTAGTAAAAAGTATTCTGCAGAGGCCGACCACCGCATTGCGCTGGTGGAGTTCCGCAGTGATGCTGAAGTGATTAAGGGCTGGACCACAGCAAATGCAGCCGGTGCAGCCAGCCTGAATAAAGTGGTAAAGGATCTGCGTGCAGAGGGTGCAACCAATGTGGGTGCCGGTATGCAGCAGGCAGAAACCCTCATGGGCCCCGGCTATAACTATACCGGTAACAATAAGGAACGCCAGAAGGTTGTGATTGTCTTTACTGACGGCGTACCTACCACCGGCACCGAGTTCCACACCGGCGTGGCCAACACAGCCATTAGTTCTGCAAAGAACCTGAAAGCTGACGGGGTAACGGTTTATTCCATCGGTATTTTCAATGGTGCAAATCCCGCTAAAACCTATGGCGATGAAAAAAACCTTTATCATAAATCCAACGGTACTGTTGGCTCTAAGTGGGGCGCAAAGGAAAGCCTTTTCAGCGGTGATGTTGCATTGAACGATATTGGCGCCGGTAACCGCTTCTTGAACTATATATCCAGCAATTATAAAGATTCCACAGAAATCGGCATTGAAAGTTATCATGATGTAATTAGCTATATCCCTTACCGCTTTGTTGATGGCTGGAAAATTATACGGAACTTCACCCGCACTGCCCCAGCCGATAAGAACTACTATCTGTCTGCCAAAAACAGCGCAGAGCTGAATACCATTTTCCAGACTATTTCTCAGCAGATTGGTACGCCCACGATTGACCTGGGCACCAAAACCGTAGTGAAAGACGTCATGTCCAAGTACTTCAAGGCACCTGCTAATGCGGACGCTGTTAAGATTTATACGGCTGACTATAACGGCAGCGCTTTTGAGCAGCAAGTTGAATCCAACTTGCAGGCTACTGTTGACGGTGATACCGTCACCGTAACCGGCTTCGACTTCAATGCAAACTTTGTTACGAATACGGCGAAGGCTGACGGCAGCTTCGGTAAGAAACTGATTATTGAGTTTGTGACCGAGCCCAAGGACGGCTTCCTGGGCGGCAGCGCTGTTCCCACCAACGATTCTTCCTCCGGTATTTATGAGAAGCCCAATGCGAACAAACCTTTGGAAAAGTTCCCCAAGCCCACTGTAGATGTTCCTGTCGGTCCTGTGGCAGTAACCGCACCTGATTACAATGTATACCTGTTGGGCGGCGTTACCGCTGAGCAGATGAAGAGCGGCGCAACCTATGAGGTAACCGCATATCAGGACGGTAAGCTGTCTGAGACTAAGACGGAGATTAACCCTAATGAACCGAATTACGGCTTGGAGCCTTGGCAGACGGCGTTTGTTGCGCTTACCGATAGCGTGGACCCGGCAACTGGCCACTCCAATTTGACCGACGACGCCGAATACACGGTGACTCTGCATGTCGGCGGGCAGCCCTACACTGCAACCGGCAAGATTAGCGTGTTTAAGCCCGTTGTGACCTTCCAGGACAGCACCATCAACATGGGCCAGACCGCAAATTACGATGGTTCTGACACGGCAAGCACTGTGACCAAGAACTTCGTTCAGACCGAATGGAAGCATGATGCCCAGGATGCAAAGGATGTAGAGGTGACCGGTACCGCACCCGAGCTGACCTTCACGTACAATCCCGCAGCTGCCGCATTCACGGAAGAAACGCCTGTCACTGTGACAAGTGTTCAGATTAATGGTACTGAGGTAAAGGAACACACTGCCTTCTACAGAATGAAAGAGGCCAAGTGTGACAGCAAGTGCGATTTACACAATGCAACCGCACCTCAGCCGGTTGAGAATGATATCAACTTCAAGGTACATATCGGCACCTTCGACCTAACCATTAGCAAAACGGTTAAAAACGCTCCTGCAAGCGCTGCGGACGATACCTTCGTCTTTACCGTAAAGCGGGACGGCCAGGTGATTACCCAGGTAACCCTGAAAGCCGGTGAGCGCGTAACCATCAAGAATCTGCCCTCCGGTGAATACACCGTAGAGGAAGATTTGAACTGGAGCTGGCGATACACTTGTGACAACCGCATCCAGAATGCAAATGCAGTGAATAACAGTCTGACCTTTACGAATAACTTCGAAAAGAACCAGTGGCTGAACTTCAGCTTCGATAAGCTGAACCAGTTCCAGCCCGTAACCCCGGCAGTAAACTAAGGAAGGAGGCAGTTAAATGATGTATCACGGCAAACACGAAGCACCGCAACGTGCTGCAAGACATTCGTTCAAGAAGGCCGGCGTGCTGTTGGCTGCGCTCGTCCTGATTGTGTCCGGCGTGGTGGGAGGTACCCTTGCGTACCTCGCCACCAGCACCACGCCTGTGGTGAATACCTTCACCCCCGCTGAAATCAAAATCGAGATTGAAGAAAATTTTGATGAGCAAGTAAAGACTGATGTCGGCATCAAGAACACCGGCGATGCAGACGCTTATGTCCGCATGAAGCTGGTGGAAACCTGGGTCAAGGTGGATGGGACTACCCGTACCCCCGTGGCTAAGCCCGAAAACGCATCTGTGAACTACGACCCGGCTACGCCCGGCACTGACTGGTTTGAGATGGACGGCACCTGGTATTACAGCAAGAAGCTGGCTGCACAGCAGACTGCTGCTCTGTACAGCAAAATCACCTACACCGCTCCCGAGGGCTACGCCCTGGACCTGCACGTTATGGGTGAAGGCATCCAGGCTGTACCTGCCGAGGCAGTGGAAAATGCCTGGGGTGTTGTTGTAAATGCCGGCAACATTGCTGCCCGGTTGGGTTAAGGGAGGTAAGAGAACATGAAAAAACTGAAAAATGTACTTACCGGCCTGATGCTGGCAGCCCTGGTGCTGGTTTCCACTGCAATGCCTGCCTTCGCCGCTGACTCCACCGTCACCTATAAGGGCGGCGCCGAGCACTTTGTGGTGCTCCCCGGCAGCGACAAGAGCAGCACGGACCTGTTCGATAACTTCAAGAATATGTTCCCCGGCGACCGTCGTACGGAGCAGATTAAAGTCATCAACGACAAGGACAAGAACACCGACCTGAAAATCTATATGCGCTGCGTAGGCGCTGAGGCTGGCTCCGAGGACTTCCTGAGTAAGCTCAATATCACCGTAAAGGCCAAGGGCGGCTCCGACGCCCTCTATGATGGTCCCGCAGACGGCAAGTTCCCCGCCAGCGACTGGGTGTTCCTGGGCACAGCCCACTACCGTGCCAACAAGACCCTGAACGTCACGCTGGAAATGCCCATCGAGCTGGGTAACGAATACGCCAACCAGACCGGTATCGTGGATTGGCAGTTCAAGGTGGAAGAGGTTCCCGTTAAGGTCCCCGGCACCGGCGACGAAAGCCACATCGGTATGTACGTCATCCTGATGATGGCCGCTCTGCTCATCGTGATTGTGGTTCTGATTACCATTAAGCGGAAACAGAACGATGATGACGAAGACCAGATGTAAACTAAACACAAAAACGCCTCCTGCATGAGCAGGGGGCGTTTTTTCCGTATAAAAAAGCAGCAGTGCTAGGCGCTGCTGCTGCCGCTTTAACTGAACGGCCGGTCAATATGAATCACGGCGTAGGTGTCCGGCCAGCTGGCCTCCACAAAGTCCCCCAGAAACTCCTGCAGCTCCTCCGGCTGCATCCGGGACCCGAAGGGCAGCACCGCATCAAAAATCAGGTTCGTGTGGGTGGGCCCCTCCACCATCCGGAAGTCGTGCACCGTCACCCCGTCCTCCAGCTTGGCCGCAAAGGCCGTCACCGCCCGGCGCATTTCGTTCTGCCGGGGATCGTCCAGGGTCACCGGGTCCATGTGAATCACCGCCATGCACCCCAGCTCCTCCTGCAGCGTCTGCTCGGCCCGGTCAATGGCGTCGTGCAGCCGGAAAATGTCCCCGCTGCCCGGCACCTCTGCGTGCAGCGATACCATGCATCGCCCCGGCCCGTAGTCGTGCACCATCAGGTCGTGGATGTTCAGCACCTCCGGGAAACGCAGCACAATGTCGTGCACCCGCTGCACAAATTCCGGGTCCGCCGGACTGCCCAGCAGGGGATTCAGCGTCTCCACCGTGGACTTCACCCCCGTGTACAGGATGAAGCAGGCCACCAGCAGACCGCACCAGCCGTCGGCGTTCACCTGGGTGAACCGGTTCAGCCCCATGCTGAACAGCACCACCAGGGTGGATACGGAGTCCGTCAGGCTGTCCAGGGCCGTGGCCTGCATCCCCGGTGAGTTGATTTTGCCCCCGATGGACTTGTTATAGCCGTAAATGTACAGCTTCACCAGGATGGACGCCAAAAGAATCCCCGCCGTCAGCAGGCTGGCCTCCACCGGCTCCGGATGCCGTATCTGGTGCAGGGCGTCCCCGGCCAGCTGGTAGCCCACCAGGATAATCAGAATGCTCACCGCCAGCCCGGACATATATTCCAGACGTCCGTGACCAAAGGGATGATTGGGATCGGGTTTCAGCGCCGCCAGCCGGATGCCCAGCAGCGTGATGATGGACGACCCCGCATCGGCCAGGTTGTTGAAGGCGTCCGCCATGACCGCCACAGAACCCGCCAGCAGCCCCGCCAGGTATTTTCCCGCAAACAGCAGGAGATTCAGCACGATGCCCATAAGGCCGCACAGCGTGCCGTAGGCACTGCGTACGGCGGCGTCCGTGTAGTCCTCAAAGTGGGGAATCAGGCGCCTCGCCAGAATATGAAGCATATTCGTCACCTCTCTTGTTCTTTGGGGACTATTGTACCATAGTTGGAGGGAATTACAAGGGATAAAATGCCGGGGATAGCAGTTTAGCGACGTCTAACACGCTGTAAGCGAAGATTAATGTTTAACCATATAATCACATTAGATGAAGCTAACGCGTAAAATAAACGATTACAGAGAGTTTAGGCTAACAGAAGTGGAAGCGTCTTAGCCTCCCCTTGAGGGGAGGTGGCAGGCCATGGGCCTGACGGAGAGGTGAACCGAGGCTGTGTATTGCTTAGGCGCAGCCTCCTGCTGTGCAGGACGGGAGCTGTTGGTGGCCGTGGGCCACGGTAACGCTTCTACGAGGGGGAACTGCGGTTCACCTCTCAGTCGCCTTTAGGCGACAGCTCCCCTCAAGGGGAGCCTTGGTACGTGCGCATCGGCCATCGGCAGCGCTATGGCGTTGTACCCTCAAGGGGGGCCTTGGAACGGGTACTATACTGCCGATTTTGGGCATAAAAAAAGACCGCTTACCAAGATGGGTGTCCATAAAACAGTAACCCACGAAAATTACTGATATAGGGCATCT
>SAMEA104404106__coassemble_908_pt1 | contig 25876 bp, 15 predicted proteins | sample SAMEA104404106__metabat2_high_PE_053 | metagenome-assembled genome bin SAMEA104404106 (sample SAMEA104404106) | Balaenoptera acutorostrata
AATACGAATGTGCGGATAAAAAGAAAAGCCTAGAAGAACCTTTTACAGTCCTTCTCGGCAATTCACTTGTCCTGCTGCAATGCTCTTTGTCTTAATTTCAGTAAACTGTCCTTAGAAGACTCTGGCATTTGGTCGGGGGTGTTTCCGTATTTTAGCGGGTTAGTCCTGCTTCTTCTTTGCCATCACATAGTATACCGCAGCAGCGATACCGGCCAGGGCCAGCACGATGATGAGGATGAATCCTAAGTGACCGCCGGAAGGTTCAGCGGGAGCAGCCTCGGGGGCTGCGGGGACTTCTTCCGTTACCGTAAGGGTCACGTCCGTCATGTCGTACAGGGCGTTTGCCTTGGTCAGGAAGCGATTATACGCCGTCAGTGCGTAGTAGCCCTGCTCGGTGGCCATGGGGTCCTCGCCCTTACCCATCAGGTGGGCAAAGCCCTTGCCGTCGGCAAACAGGCACAGACCGTCAATGGCGGACATACCGTTCTTCACGAAGCGGGGGTCCTTGTCCGGGTCAATGCCCAGAGCGGTGAGGGCCACAATCACCTGGGTGGAGCCCTCGGAGGTCACAATGCCGCCGGAGGAGAACTGACCGTTATCCAGCTGGCAGTCGCTGAGCAGCTGCAGGGCTTTTTCCACGGCTTCCTTCACCAGCTGGTTGTCCCCGTAGTAGGGGGCCAGGGCCTGGAGGGCCATGCCGGTGATGTCCACGTCGCCGCGATTACCGGCAAGGCTCCAGCCACCGTCGGGCAGCTGGGCGTCCAGAATGTGCTTCAGCAGCACTTCCCGGCTAACGGGCTGGACTGCATCGGGATTTTCGGGCAGCTGGTAGTCGTGGGAATCCAGGGCGATGAGGGCCCAGATGGGGCCGTTGATGCCCTGCTTGGTGACGTACTGCATATCCGTAAGACCCATGAGCAGGTTGTGTCCGGCCACATTGGTCACGTCCTTACCCAGAGCGGTGAGGGCCAGAATCACACGGGCGTTGTCCGTGGATTTTGCCGGGTGCAGCTGCTGGGCGTCGTTGATGTTTTCTTCCACGTAAGCCAGCACGTTTTCGTAGTAGGCTTCGGGAATCTCGTAGCCGCTGCGGGCCAGACCCAGCACCAGCCATTCACCGCCGATTACGCTGACGGTGGGGGCGGTCTCCTGCAAGATGCCGTCCAGGTGCTTACCCACGGCGGTATACAGGGCCTTCTGGTCGGGGCCGGACAGCTTCATGAGGGTCTGTTCGGCGTTATACAGCACGTTGTAGTTGGAAACCAGGGCCTTCTGCAGGTCGGTGAGCTGGTTGTATGCCTTGCGGGCAGCTTCCACCTTCTTGGCAGAGTCCGCAGTCACCCGACCGATGTCCCGGATGAGGGCTTCCACCTGCTGGGCAGCCTGCTTGTCGGCGTCGGTGCTGTTGAGCTCAGCCAGCTTCTTTTCTGCGGCGGTGAGCACATTGTAGTTGGAAACCTGCTTCTTCTGTGCAGCGGTCAGGGCGTCGTAGGCCTTGCGGGCTGCGACGATTTTCTTGGCGGAATCCTTAGTGACGGTGCCGATGTCCCGGATGAGCTGCTCGGCGTCCTTAACGGCCTGCTGGTCGTCGGTGGCGGGCAGGTCCTTGTCTTCCAGGGTGTAGTCATCGGTGTAGTGGAACACGATGCGGTCGCCGTTTTTCAGGCTCTGCTCGGCCACGCCCAGGGTGGGATGCACGCCGTTGAGCAGGTACATCCAGCCGGAGCGGGGGCCGTTGTCAAATTCACTGAGGCCTCTGACGGTGCGGATGTAGGTGCCGTTGGAGGAGTTGTAGCTTTCTCCGGCCATGGCGGCGGCAAAGGCGTCCATCACCACGGCGTTTTCGGGCACGGTGACGGTCTTATTGACCCACAGCTGCAGGTCCTTGCGGCTGTGGCGGTAGGTATGTACTTCGCCGTTGTCGCCGTGCTTGCGGTCGCCGTAGAGCTGGAAGGACACCTGAATGTCCTTGCTGGGGTCGGGCTTCACGGGGGCCTTTTCCACGAACAGACGGGTGGTGACCTCACCGTCGGTGAACTTCACGGTGATTTTGTAAGTGCCGTCGGTGAGGGTATCCAGGTAGGCTTTGTGCAGGGTGATGACGGTGGAGCCTGCCTTGGCGGAGTAATGGGCCTTGCTCAGGGGCTGGCCGTTGACTTCCACGCCGGAGAACTTGCCGAAGTCGCCGTCTACGGTGAGCACGGCGTCGCCGGTGATTTCACCCTGGGTGAACTTCTGGTTTTCGCCGGAAATGAAGCTGTATTCGGGCTTTTCGGGGTCAACCGGAGCCTTAGCCTCCAGGGCCCAGTAGGAGGACTGACCCTTGGCCAGTCGGTCATAGGCGTCCAGGGCCTGCATGGCCTGGATGGTGGCCATCATGTTGACCTTGCCTTCGGTGTGGGTAAAGCCCTCGCCCTTCACGTAGTAACGATTCTGGGCGGTCATGAGGTTATCGGTGGGGGTGGAGAACTGGGGATCGGTGGCCAGGTCCATGCCCAGCACGGTCAGGGCCAGGATGGTCTGGGAGGTTGCCTCGCTGTTTCCGGCGTCGAAGCCGTCATCCAGGGTGCCTGCCAGATAAGCCAGAGCCTTGTCGTTGGCGGCCTTGTACTGACCGGCATAGGGGGCCAGAGCCTGGAGGGCCATGGCGGTGGTGTCCACGCCGGACTCGCCGCCTGCGAACAGGGGGTAGCCGCCGTCGGCGTTCTGCATAGCCACCAGGGCCTTGGCCATGGCGTCACGGCTCCACTTGGCGCTCTCGGGGACGGGGGTATTGCGGGCGTCCAGGGCGATGAGGGCCCAGGCCAGCTCGTTGGAACCGGCATCCAGGGCGGGGTGGTTATAGAGCATAGCGGCCAGGTCTGTGCCGCCGATGTTCGTGATGTCTTTATTCAGGATAGACAGCACCAGGGCCACGCGGGCAATGTCCGTGGGCTTCTGGGTCTTGGGCCAGGACTGCACGGCAGCTTCCACTTCGGCGTAGTACTTGTCCAGCTCTGCCTGGGGCAGGGACTCTCCGGCGCGCAGGAGGGTGAAAATCTGCCAGTCGTCGGCGGGGTAGCTGTAGCCCATGTGGCCGATGATGTAGTCCGTGGCGGCCTGCTTACCCTCAGCCACAAAGCCGGGGATGTCGAAGGCTTCAGGAGCCTCGCCGGGCTCCACGGTGAAGGTGATGACCACGGGCTGAGCGCCTGCGGTTTGGTCCACGGGGGTGCCGGTGGCTTTAACGGTACCGGCTCTCAGACCCTGTACCACAAAATCGGAGGAGGCAACCCAGTTGCCGCTGTCGGGGTGATTCACGTCGCGGATCTGCTGCAGATCGTTGGGGCGGGTGATTTTCACGGCGCCGGTGCCTTCGTAGGACCAGATGAGGTTGGGCTCCGTGACCACAGAGCCGCTGGTGGACTTACCGGTGAACTGCAGGGGCAGGGGCTCCGTGACGTACTCGGTGACGGTCATGGTTTCGGGGCCGGTGACGGACAGCAGGGGGTTCTTATATACGAAAGAAACCTGGCTCTGGCCGGTAATGGTGGTTTTCTCCCCGGTAACGGGGTCGATGTTGTCAATGGCTGCGGTAAAGGTCACATCGCCTGCGCCCATGGGGACGTAGCCCTTGGGCAGGCTGGAGCTGAAGTAGCCAATGGCGGGGTCACTGGAAGAGACGGTGTAGCCGTCCAGATAGCTGGCGTTTTCCGGGATAATGCGGACGGTGGTTTCCAGCGTATTGAACTCTTCCTTATACATACTGTTGTGACTGTGAATCACGTTCACGCCGGTAACGCTGGGGTAAATCTCCTGTACGGGCACGTACTGGGAGGTCAGCTCCACCTGGGCAGACACGCCGTTCTGGGCGGTGACGGTCATGGTGGTGGTGCCGGGCTTAGTGAAGCGGAACACGCCGGAGTTCACCACGTTGTGAATCAGACCGGCATCTTGGGGCACGAAGCGGAACAGGTTGCTGCTGAGCTCCACGGGTTCGGTCATGCCCTCAATGGAGGCCATAACGGTGATGTGGCCGTCACTGGAGCCCATGACGGTGTGCTTGCCGCCGGTGACGTCCTGACCGTCAATGAGCAGGCGGATGGCCGTGATGTTCTTGGCAGCGGACTGCACTTCGATTTCGGCCACCTTGCGGGCGGGGCCGTCCTGGGGAAACTCCGTGGCTTTTACCACGGCCGTACCGGTGGCGTAAACGTAGAACCGGCCGTCACGCATATTGATGGCCATGGTGTTGCCTGCATTTTTGTCGTCGCAGGACCATTCGATGCGGCTGCCTTCGGGCACGCCTGCCAGAGTGAAGGTACCGGCCATGCGGAAGTTATCGGCCAGGTCGGGGGAAACCTCCAGGGTCTTCTGAACATCGCTGGGGGCCTCGGCGTTGTGGGCCTGGAACTGTACCTGATAGAGGTTCTCGAAGTCCCCTTCGGGGGTGTAGTCCTTGTTGTCACCGAAGTAGGGCAGGCCGTCGCTGCCCTGACCCCAGGTGGTGCCGTTGGGGCCCTTCTGGGCGTTGAGCAGGTCGCGCATTTCGGTGGTACGCAGCTGCTTGTCGGTTTTGGCCATGCTGCTTGTGAGGGCAGACTCCGGCAGTGTATTCACGGCGTAGTCGGGCCAGTAGGAATGGACCAGGCTGCCGGAAGTGTACTGGGCGGCAAAAGCGCCCTTGGTGGCACGTTCCAGGGACAGGCTGTTGGCGATGATGCCGCCGTCCAGCTTCTTCACGAAGCCGGAGCCGTTGCCGGAGAAGGTGCTGCGGCAGTTGAGGATGGCGCCCCGGAGCACGGTGGCTGCGGGCGCGGATTCCTGGCTGGTGGTGCCGGTGAAGTGGACGTTCTGAATCACGCCCTCTTCGGTGACTTCCATGAACAGGGGGTCCACGGCGGAAATGGTGATGGTGTGGCCGTTGCCGTCCAGCACACCGGCGAACTGACCGGCGAACCAGTAGCCGCTGGTTTCAATGTCGTTTTCCAGGCGGTAGAACTTACCTCTGGTGTTTTCTGCATCCACGAAGTTCAGCTGCTCAGCGGAAGTAACGGAGATAACGCCTTCGGCGGGCAGCTCCACAGCGGCGGTGGGCAGGGGCTTTTTGAGCCCGTCCATAGCCTCCTGCAGGGCCTTGCGGGCCTCAGTGACTTCAGCCTGGGTCAGACCGTCCTTAGTGAGCAGGGTTTCGGCGTTCCGGAGTGCTTCTTCCAGCACGGCCCAGGTCTGGGCGGTGTAGTCACTCTGCTGCAGTGCCTTAGCCTCTGTGATGAGGGCTTCCAGGTCAGCGGTGCTGACTTCGGGTTTTGCTTCGGGCTGGCCTGCTGCCAGCTTGGGATATGCGCCGGGAACGGCTGCCCAGTGGTAGCCGGTGGCGGGGAGATTTTCATTGAGGAGGGCAGCAAACTCAGCGGTTTTCATGTCCTCACGGGACTTCTTGGCAAAGCGGCCCTCGTCCTTATTGTACTGGGCGCCCATGGATACGGGGGTATCGCCGTCGGCAAAGTAGGCCTCCGTAATCACGGAGGGGGCAGACTCGTCTCGGCTGATGCCCATGAGGCCGCCGAACATCATGCCGGTGATGTTACCGGCACAGAAGCTGTTGCGGATGGTGCCGCCGACGGATTCACCCACCAGACCGCCTGCATCATTGAGGCTGTCGGCCACGGGAGCGGTGGAGAAGCTATTGAGAATGGTGCCGCCGGTGAGCTTTTCTGCCATGGCACCGAAGGAGGGACCGAACTGCTGGCCGGTGACGGGCACAGCGGACGTGACACCCAGGTTCTGGATGGTGCCGGTGACGTTCTTGGCCAGGGGCTTACCCTGGAGGGTGATGGTGTGGCCCTTGCCGTCCAGGGTGCCTGCAATGAGGGCAATCTGCTGGCCTTCGGCCAGAGTGATGTCAGCGCCCAGCTCCAGGGTCACGCCCTGGGGAATCTCAGCGGGCAGGTCTTCGGCCTGCATGACCTGGGGATTGGCGGGCTTGGGAACGACCAGCTTGGGCAGAGCGCCGCTCACGGCTTCCCAGCGGAAACCGGTATCCTGGATGTCCCGGTTCAGCAGCTCCACAAATTCAGGGGTCTGCATTTCTTCCAGGGACTTCTGGGCGAAGCGGCCGTCGGCCTGATTATACTGGAGCCCGGCGGAAACCGGGGAGTTGCCGTCCCGGTAATAGGCGTCCATGATGGTGGAGGGGAAAGAGGCGTTGGCGCTGTTGCCAATGAGGCCGCCGAACATCATGCCGGTGATTTTACCGGCGCAGAAGCTGTTGCGGATGGTGCCTCCGGCGGATTCACCCACCAGACCGCCTGCATCATTGAAGCTGTCGGTCACGGTGGCGGTGGAGAAGCTATTGAGAATCTTGCCGCCGATCAGGCGGTTGGCCATGGGACCGAAGGAGGGGCCAAACTGCTTGCCGGTAACGGGTACCGTGGAAGCAAGGCCCAGATTCTGGATGGTGCCGGTGACGTCCAGGGCCAGGGGCTTACCCTGGAGGGTAATGGTGTGGCCCTTGCCGTCCAGAGTGCCTGCAATGAGGGCAATCTGCTGGTCTTCGGCCAGGGTGATATCGGCGCTCAGACTGACGGTGGTACCGGCAGCGATTTCCTGGGGCAGCTCCTGGGCAGAGCCTACAGTGAGGCTGGCAGGCTGGGGCGCTTCCTCTGCCAGCTCCAGGACAGGGATATCCATGGCGTGACGGAGATTTTCCAGGGTGCTGTCGGCCTCAGGCTGGGTGAGGTCCTGGTTGTTAAGCGCTGCTTCTGCTGCGGAAATGGCCTCTTGTAGGGCAGACCAGTCGCCGGGGGCGTAGTCAGCCTGCCGGTAGGTCTGGGCTTTCTGCAGGGTCTCTTGCAGCTGCCGGGTATCGGTCAGGCCCCGGATATCCACGGTGGGAACTTCCGGTTCTTCCGGGAGAGCACTCTCCGGAAGGGTCTGACTTTCTGCAGCCTGGCCGGAACCGTCTTCTGCGTGGGCGGTCAGGGCCGTCAGGGGACCTGCCTGCACCAGCAGCATCAGGGCCAAAAGCAGGGCCATAGCGCGTCGTTTGATGGGGGTTAACATGGATTGCTTCATCAAAAACTCCTTTTCTGATTGTATAGGGGTTATGGATATTCTCTCTGCCGAACTCTGGGAAAAACAAAAAATCTTTTGCCCGAGAGCAAAAGATTTCCCTAAAAAAGCGCACAATACCCCCAACCCAGGGAAGTATGCCCTTAACAGGTACTTTAGCTCCTCATCCCGGAAATACCGATAAATAGGCAGTGGCAGGTCTTCTGACTCGGCTTCATCCTCCGAAGCATCTTCTCAGCCCGAGGGCCAATGATGTGTCGCTTCTTCGTCCGCCTCACAGCAGGGGTGACTGTACCGGTCTTGCACCGGTTTCCCTTTTCACCCGAATAAACGGTGTTTATCCGGGACCACGCCTTCTATGTGATTGTACAGAGAGTGACGGCAAGGAAACTTGCCATACAAAGATATCATAACACAGATGCGGGGCCTTGAATAGCAGGCAGGGCAAGGATTTTAGGATTTTGTCGGATTGCCGTACGGGGAGAAATGGGCGCTGGGACATCATGGTCAATATGCCCCAAAAATGCCGGAGCGGGCAAGCCTTGGAAAGCTGGAAAATATAGGATTATCTTGGCGTTTTATGGATAAAAATGTGATGCAAGGTGACTAAAAATAAAAGACAGTGTCAAAAAATAAGTGTGCATATTTCCCGATTATTAACAAAGATTGAACGAGCTATTGCAAATAATTCGCATTTTGGGTAAAATCATAACACCGAATTAACGGTATTCCGGAAAAACAGACACGGGACAACCATGAATTTTCTTTCCTTTGGGAAAGGGCTTGTGTTGCCTCGGCTTTTTTTATGGCCACGGCTCCCCGGGGGGAGGCGACGGCCGCTTCCGGTGGAATGAACAGATATGAAAGGCAGATGAACATGGAAAATTTCGAAAGTTTACTGGTGCTGATTAACTCCTGGATTTGGGGTAAGTGGCTGGTATTCGTACTGCTGGGTCTGGGTGTGCTGTACACCTTCACCAACGGCTTTGTACAGGTACGTCACTTCGGCTACATTATGAAAAAGACACTGATTGACTCCTTCAAGGAAAGAAACACCGATAAGGGCTCCGGCTCCGTTTCTTCCTTCAAGGCAATGATGGTTACTCTGGCCGGCAACGTCGGCGGCGGCAACGTCGTAGGCGTGGCAACGGCAATCGTTGCCGGCGGTCTGGGCGCAATCTTCTGGATGTGGTTTGCTGCATTCTTCGGCATGGCGCTGAAGTACGGCGAAATCGTGCTGTCCCAGATGTACCGCGGCAGAGACGACGAGGGCAACCTGCTGTCCGGCCCCATGTACTACATTCGTGACGGTCTGCACATGCCCTGGCTGGGCGTGGTCATTGCTGTGCTCATGACCATTAAGATGATGGGCGCAAACCTGGTGCAGTCCAACACCATTTCCGGCATCCTTGCCTCCAACTATAACGTACCCACCTGGCTCACCGGTGCCATCCTCATCGGCCTGCTTATGACCATCACTTTGGGCGGTCTGAAGCGTGTAGCCAACCTGGCAACCACTCTGGTACCCGTAATGTCCGTATTTTACGTGGTTGTCGGCCTGCTGGTCATCATCCTGAACATTCAGCAGGTACCCGCAGTATTTGCAACCATCTTCCGCGAAGCCTTCTCCCTGGATGCTGCTGTAGGCGGCACCGGCGGCTATGTGATGGCCCGCGCTCTGCAGAACGGTATTACCCGTGGTATGTACTCCAACGAGGCCGGTGAAGGTACCGCACCCTTCGCACATGGTTCCACCATCGTGTCCCACCCTGTTGAAGAAGGCATCACCGGTGTTACCGAAGTCTTCCTGGACACCATTGTCATCTGCACCATTTCCGCACTGGTTGTAGGTGTTACCGGCATTTACCAGACCGATACCTCCGCTACCGTTATGGCCATCGAGTCCTTCGGTACCGTATGGGCGCCCCTGCGTCACGCAGGCGCATTCGCTCTGCTGATTTTCTGCTTCACTACCCTCATGGGCCAGTGGTTCAACGCAGCCAAGAGCTTCACCTATGCCTTCGGCCCCAAGGTGACCTCCGTATGCCGCTACATCTTCCCCTTCCTGTGCATTGTGGGCGCTACCACGAAGATCGACCTGGTATGGACCATGCAGGACCTGGCTATGGGCCTGGTGGTTATCCCCAACATGGTCGCTCTGCTGATTCTGTGGCCCCAGGTCCGTGAGCAGACCAAGGACTACTTCACCAAGGTGAAAAACGGCGAAATCAAGTAAAACCCAAAAGCACTCCCGGCTCCGGGGGTGCTTTTTCTTTTGGTCTGTTTGCAGTTTTCGGCCCCTTAGCGTATACTGAGGCCAACTATATAAGATAAGGAGAACGACAATGCATCTGTTAACCGATGAAGAAAAACGGCTGGTGAACCGGTATTATACCCTGTCCCGCCTCATTGGACCCTCCATTGCCGCAGCCTTGGTGCTGCCCTTCGTCTGGTGCGGCCTGGTGGCCATCAACGAGGTGTTTTTGGACGGCCAGAGCACCGGTTTCCTGCCCCTGTATGTGACCATGGCCCTGGATGGGGTGCTGGTGGCCGTGTTCGGCTATAGCACCATTTCCGTGAGCATGGGGGTGCGCCGGGAGGAATGGCAGCTGATTTTGCAGAAGATAGAGCGCCAGAGCTATACAAACCAGGCCCTGGACAGCCGCTTCCGTATGCCCATCGGCCCCCGGAAGCCCTTGACCCCGGAGAGTCTGGGCGTGCAGCCGGGCCGAGCCCGGATGCTCCGTCTGCTCATCTGGCTGCTGCCTTTGGTGGTGTTGGTGGGCAGCATGCTGCCGGAATTTCAGCACAGCCGAGAAGAAAAGGCCATGCAGATTGTTCTGGTGACCGATACCCAAAAGCGCATTGAGGATGCCTTTACTGCTGCCGATTACCGCTGCAGCGGTGACGATCCCCAGGACGGCTACAGGCAGTATATGATGAACTGTCAGCCCAACGAGGACCTGGGCGACGACCGGTATATTTACCTGCAAATAGACCGCAGCGGCAAGATTGACAGCATTTCTTACCATATCGCTGTGGATACCAGCATCACGCTGGAAGAAAACTGCCTGCAGTTCAGTGCGGTTGTGCAGGAAATGAGCGGAATACTACAACGGGCAGCTGTGCCTTATGAAGAAAGCGCTCTGGCGCATCAGACGGAAATTCCCCGGGAACTCATTGACCTGACCGTGGATGCAGGCGACGAGGAAAGCAGTTTTGAAACCCTTGAACGGGAAAATATTTCCCTGAGCCTGTCCTTCAACAGGCCCGATAGCGGTTTAGAAGGTGCGTATCTGTACTTTTCCGTGAGAACCTGAATGAACTGAAAAACACCCCGCTCAAGGCGGGGTGTTTTTTGCTCTGTGGCAGGGGTTACGGCTGAGTCAGCTTGGCCAGATCCTGCTCGGCGAAGTTCCGAATGGTGCTTCTTTCGGCGCTGTCCTTGGCGTAGGTAATGGCCTCGATGACTTCATTGGGGTCATACCAGGGGGCGTTGGCTGCGTAATCATCGGGCAGCTTACCGAAGGCGTCAGCGATGGTATTGAAGGCCATGTTTTCGGCGTCCACTTGCCGGAGATAGCTCAGGCAGGCGTCGTAGGCTTCTTCTATATATTGCTCCTGACCGTGGCGCTCAATACCGGAGAGCGTTACCAGGGAAAGGGCGACTTGCTGATGGACAAGGCCCCGGTCATCCTCAGGGATCTTGGGGTCCTGCAGCAAGGCGGTGATCTGCGGCAGGCAGCTGCTGTCACCTTTTTTGGCCAGTTGGAAGCCTGCACGGGCCTGTACCACAGCGTCAGGATCAGAAAGCAGTGCCTTCAGGGTCGCTTGGGCGTCTTCATTTCCGGCGCTAAATTGCAGTGCTGCAGGGAGATTCCGGCGTACCAGGACGGACTTGTCGTTTGCGGCGTCCAATATGGCGCTGTAAATATCGTCGGATGCCTTAGCCAAAAGCTGGGAGGCCAGCAAAACACCTGCCCGCACGGTTTCATCCGGGTCATTGCGGATGAGCTCGGCAATTTGCGAAAGCGCTTCCGGGGAGGTTCTGTCCAGGACGTCATACACAATCTGGGCCAGATAAATGCGCAGAATGGGTTCTTCTGCGGCTGAGAAGGCGTCCACCAGAACGTCGCCGCTGGTGATTTTCACGCCATATTCGGTGTCCAGCCGCTCAACGGCGCCCATGAGGTGTGCGGGAAGCAGGACAGCTGCGCTGTCATTGAGCTCGCCGTATACGGCGTAGCGGTGCAGCTGCAGCAGGTCTTCGTCAGTGCTGTCAGCGCCCCGGGTCAGCTTTTCCACGATTTCTTCAGCGGAGAGGGCTTCAAATTCTTCCTTGGGCATGAGGGGCTGAGCTTCGGCTGCAGGGGTGGGGCTGACGTAGACGACATCGGTGGGGCCGGGCTCAGTGGGTGGCTTTTCTCCGCCGCCGCAGGCGGTCAGGGAAAAGAGCATCAGCAGGGCCATGAGTAGAGCGATTAACTGTTTCATTGTTGTTCCTCCTTTCTCGGTGGGCCGGAACAAGGGGCTATGTGACTAATGCGTGCTTTGTGAGAACAACTGTTCCTTGGTGGTGCTCTTAGTATAGCAAAGGAAGCCACGGGAGAACAATGGCACCGGGGATAAACCTGCCCGAAACCATATGGTACTTGGGAGTAGATTTCCCGAAAAAGGAGGGGTTACAAGGAAAAAAGCAGCCTTTCCCATGGGAAAGGCTGCTTTTTTTATGCCCAGTGATTTTGCAGAAAGTCCAGGGTTTTGCGGAAAGCATCCTCATTGCTCTCGGCGCACTGCTTTGGATATTTCCGCTCTACGCGGAAGAGCTTTCGGCTTTTGAGCCGGTAGGGCAGCAGAAAATGGCTGGCGTAGGGGTAGTGCTCAAAGAGTACGGCGCGGTTGTAGTTTGCGTCCTTCAGCTGCTGTACCATGACTTCTGCTGCTTCCATGGAGGGCCACATGGCGTCGTTTTCCGCCGCCAGCAAAAACACCGGGGCGTCCATACGCTGGATGGGGATATAGGCTTCCTGGGGAGCATTTTGGGGCAAATCCTCATAAATGGGCCGCAGGCAGTATTCCCGCCGCCGGAGCATGGCCCCGAACAGGGCTTTTTTGCTGAACTGCAGCGGGGCGAAGGGAATGTCACGGCCCCGGAAGATAAAGATGGAGCCCTCACACAGGCCGGTCTTAGAAACGTAGTCATTCTTTTTCTGGAAGCCCTGGCCGCAGACACACATGGGATTCACGGCTACCACACAGCTGAACAGCTCCGGCAGGTAGCTGGCGCACAGCAGAGCAAACACAGAGCCCTGGGAAATGCCCCAGATACCGATTTTTTCATAGCCCCGGCTCCGGAGCCACAGTGCGGCCTTTTCGCCGGATTCCAGGGGGATGCCGCTGAGCTTTCTGGGCAGGCCATCCCTGTTCCAGTAGGCCAGGGCCAGCACTGCGAGCCCCTGGGCTGTATATTGCTCGGCAATGAGCTTCGTGAGGCTGAACATCCCGTCTGAGCCACCCACCATAATGAGTGCTTTGCCGGGGTACCGGTCTTGCTCCGGTGTATAGAGGGCAGAAATAAAGCCCTCACGCTCCAGAGTGGTTTCCGCCGTGGGGGTCAGTGTCAGCAGCGGCTCTGCAGGTTCCTGTTTTGCCTTTTTCATATCCTCGCTCCTTCTCTATTCGCTTATGCTAACCCTTATGGTACGCCCTTTCCCGAAAAATTGCAACGAAGAGCAAAACGCCCCTGACCGGCAGGTCAGGGGCGTTTTTACTTACAAAATGGAGCTGAAGGGAATTTCCAGCTGCTTTGCCCGGGTGTACAGGGTGATGCGCTCCCGGAAGCGCTCTGCGGCCAGCGCACATTCTGCGGGTGTGGGGTGGCTGGCGGTCATTTCCCAGCGCAGCTCCTTCTGCTCTGTGGGCTGGGCCCCTTCCACCTTGCCCTGGCCTTCCTTCAGGTTTCCGGCCACGGCGCCGTTGCAGACATAAGAGCCGATGACCTCATTGCGGTCTTTCACCAGGTTGACGCCGGTCTGCACCGTATCGAAGGCATGGCTGCTGTCGGCGTAATAGCCCAGGGTGCAGAAGACGCCCACGGCCTTGCCGGACACGCTCTGCAAAAAGGCTTTGACTTCATCGCAGGGACCGCCGGACACGCCCCAATACCCCAACAGCAGAATATCGCCGTCCAGGGCGGGCACGCCGTCGGCCAGATTGTGGATGGATTTCTCCGGGGCCTGCACACCGTCGTAAATGGCCTTGGCCAGACGCTCGGTGCAGCCCGTGAGGCTGGAATAAATGACTTGTACCTTCATGGTATCTCTCCTTTACGGTTTGGCGGAACGGAAACCGGCCTGGCTGAGAAACCGGTCGGCCTTCTCTTCCTCCGGGGAAGTGAGCAGGCTTACGCCTACATAAACAATGAACGACAACGTAATGCCCAGAATCACCTGCTGGGCAGACTGGGGCTGCCAGAAGGAAGGCAGGGCCAGGCCCATACTGATGGCCAGGTTATACAGGCAGTACAAAAAGCCCACGGCAATGGAGGCCAGGGCCCCCTTGGTGTTGCCTCTGCGCCAGAAAAAGCCCATGAGCAGGGGCACGAAAATGCCCGTGGTGATGATGTCCGAGGCCATCCAGGACAGCTCCAGAATGGAGCGGATACGCAGGGAAATGAGCAGGGCCACGGCGGTGACGGCCAGGGTGGCCATGCGGGAGCGGCGCAGCTGCTTCTGCTCGTCGCTGCTGGGGGGCAGCAGGTCCAGAATGAGGGTCATGGAGGCGGTATTAATGAGGGAGTCCATGGTGGACATGATGGCCGCCGAAATGCCGATAAACACCAGGGCCCCCAGTACCGGGGACATATAATCCTGCACCAGCGCCGTGACCACGCCGCCCTGGGGCAGGGTGGGGTAAAGCACAAAGCCCGCCATACCCGTGAGCACCACAATGAGGTACAGGGGGATATAGGCAAAAAAGCTCATGACGGTCATCTTTTTGGCGTCCCGGTCGGAGCGGGCGGCGGAAATTCGCTGCCAGACGTTGGCCTGAATCATCCAGGCACAGCCGAAGGTGATGACGTACATGCTGTATTTGGACGCCCCGGCCCGGAAGTCCAGGAAGCCGGTTTTTCCGGCGGCCTCAGCGGCCTCCCGGATGCCCGACAGGCCCCCGGCCTGATGGAAGCCCACGGCAAACACCGCAAAGGCGGAAATCACCAGCAGTACAAACTGAATGATATCCGTGAGCACCACCCCACGGAAGCCGCCGAACATGGAATAAATGAGCACAATGAGGGTGCCGGCCAGTACGGCCCATTCATAGCTGAGGCCCAAATAAGAGCCGAAGAAGTCGCCTACGCCCACCATCTGGGAGGCGGCGTTGAACACCATGAAAATCAGCACCAGCAGGGAAAGAAACTTCGCTGCGGTTTTGGAATAGCGGGCTTCCATCATGTGGCCCTGGGTGAGATAGCCCACCCGGCGTATGCCCGCTGCGGACAGCATCATGAGGAAGGTGGAAATGAGCACCGGCACGCCATAGTACCAGAAGGCCCCCAGGCCGTCGCTGTAGGCCAGGTCCGCGGTGGACAGGGCAGAGCCTGCACCCCACCAGGAGGCGATGAAGGTAATGGACAGGGCCCAGTAGGGCAGGCTGCGTCCGGCAAAAAAGTAATCCAGTACGGTGTGATTTTTCTTTTCCCGAGTGACGGCAATGAGCAGCACGGCAAAATAAATCAGCAGGCCGATCATGGAAATGAGTTTCAGTGAGGTCATAGTGCGAGGTCCTTAATCTAAAGTCTAGGTTTACTATACCACAATCCGCGGACAATACCAGAAGTTCCGGGGAAAAATCCCCCTGCGCCGTAGGCAAAGCAGGGGGATGGGGCTTATTCGTCGTCAGCGCCGGTGAACTGGCTCTGGTACAGGTCGGCATAGAAGCCGCCCTTTTGCAGCAGCTCCTCATGGGAGCCGGTTTCCACAATGTCACCGTCCTTCATGACGAGAATCAGGTCGGCGTCCCGGATGGTAGACAGTCGGTGGGCGATGATGAAGCTGGTGCGGCCTTCCATCAGATGATCCATGGCCTTCTGGATGGATACCTCCGTGCGGGTATCCACGCTGGAGGTAGCCTCGTCGAAAATCAGGATTTTCGGCTCGGACACAATGGTGCGGGCAATGGTCAGCAGCTGCTTCTGGCCCTGGCTGATGTTGCTGGCTTCCTCGTTCAGCACCGTATCGTAGCCCTGGGGCAGGGTGCGGACAAAGTGGTCCACCTGGGCGGCCTTGGCGGCGGCAATGACTTCCTCGTCGGTGGCGTCCAGTCGGCCGTAGCGGATGTTTTCCATGATGGTGCCGTTATACAGCCAGGTGTCCTGGAGCACCATGCCGAACATATCCCGTAGGTCATTCCGGGCAAACTGGCGCACATCGTAGCCGTCCAGCAGAATGGCGCCCTCGTTTACATCATAAAAGCGCATAAGCAGCTTTACCATGGTGGTCTTGCCGGCACCCGTGGGGCCGACGATGGCCACCTTCTGGCCGGGATGGACAACGGTGGAAAAGTCGCTGATGATGGTCTTTTCCGGGGTGTAGCCGAATTTTACATGGGCAAAGGCCACTTCGCCGTGGATGAGATCGGCGGGCAGGGCGTCCTCGGGGTCGGCGGTTTCTTCCTCTTCCTCCAGGAACTGGAACACACGCTCGGCGGCTGCGGCAGTCTGCTGCAGGACGTTGGAGATGTTGGCAATCTGCTGGATGGGCTGGGTGAAGTTCCGGACGTACTGGATGAAGGCCTGGATGTCACCGACGGTAATGGTGCCGTGCAGGGACAGGAAGCCGCCCAGAATACAGATGCCCACATAGCCCAGGTTGCCCACAAAGTTCATGAGGGGCATCATCATGCCGGACAGGAACTGGCTCTTCCATGCAGCGTCGTACAGACGCTCGTTGATTTCGTTGAAGGTGTTGATGCTCTCTTCTTCGCCGTTAAAGGCCGTGACCACCAAATGGCCGCCGTACATTTCTTCCACGTGGCCGTTGACTTCGCCCAGGAATGCCTGCTGCTTTTTGAAGTAGGGCTGGCTGCGGCGGACCACATTGCCCACGATGATCAGGCTCAGGGGCAGGATGCACAGGGCCACCAGGGTCATGAGCGGGCTGATAATGAGCATCATCACAAGCACGCCGATGAACTGGGTCACGGCGGTGACAATCTGGGTCATGGACTGGTTCAGTGTCTGGGTGACCGTGTCCACGTCGTTGGTGATGCGGCTGAGCACGTCGCCGTGGGAGACACGGTCGAAGTAAGACAGGGGCATACGGTTGATTTTTTCGCTGATGTCCTGGCGCATACGGTAGCTGATGCTGGTGGAAATTTTGGTCATGATGAAGCCCTGAATATAGCCCAGCAGGGAGCTCAGGACATACACCAGACCCAGGAACAGCAGAATCCGGGCCACGGCGGAAAAATCAATGCCGCCGGTGCCGGTGAGCTGGGCAATGATGCCGTTAAACAGCTCGTCGGTGGCAGAGCCCAAAATTTTGGGCCCCAGCAGGGACAGAACCGTGGAGGCAACGGCAAACAGAATGACCATGACAATGGCAGGCAGATAGCCGTGCAGATAGTCAATGAGCTTGCGCATGGTGCCCTTGAAGTCTTTGGCTTTTTCACCCGGCCGTCCCGGACGGGCGTTTCTTCTGGAGTTTTGCATTAGGCCAATTCCTCCTTTGACAGCTGGCTTTCCGCAATTTCCCGGTAGGTCTTGCAGTTGGCCAGTAATTGCTGATGGGTGCCCTTGCCCACAATGCGGCCTTCATCCAGCACAATAATCTGCTGGGCGTGCATGATGGTGGATACACGCTGGGCCACAATGAGCATGGTGGAGTTTTCCGTGCAGGTCTTCAGGGCCTTGCGGAGCTTGGCGTCGGTTTTAAAGTCCAGAGCGGAGAAGGTATCGTCGAAGATGTATACGGGTGCGTTTTTCACCAGGGCTCTGGCGATAGACAGTCTTTGCCGCTGACCGCCGGACACGTTGGTGCCGCCCTGGCTGATGGGGGAGCCCAGTCCCTGGGGGAGCTGGGAGACAAATTCCGTGGCCTGGGCCACGTCGCAGGCAGTTTGCAGGGCGCTGTCGTCGGCGTCAGCTCTGCCGTACTGCAAATTGGAGCGGATATCGCCGCTGAAGAGAATGCCCTTCTGGGGCACGTAGCCGATGGCTTCCCGCAGCTGCTTCTGGGGCACGGTGCGGATGTCCACCCCGTCCAGGGTGATGCTGCCCTCGGTGACGTCGTAAAATCGGGGGATGAGGTTCACCAGCGTGGATTTGCCGGAGCCGGTGGAGCCGATGAAGGCTGTAACTTCGCCGGGACGGGCCGTGAAGGAGATGTGCTCCAGCACGTTTTCGCCTGCCCCTTCGTAGCGGAAGGACACGTCCTTAAATTCCACAACGCCCTTTACGTCCTGGGGCAGGGAATCGGTGTGCTGGGCGTCTTCCACACTGCTGTGGCAGTCCAGCACCTCGGCAATGCGGTTGGCAGAAACTGCGGCACGGGGCACCATGACAAAGACCATACTGATCATGAGGAAGGCCATGATAATCTGCATGGTGTACTGGATGAAGGCCATCATGTCGCCCACCTGCATGGTGGCTTCGGCAATCTGGTGGCCCCCCACCCAGACAATGAGCAGGGACACGCCGTTCATAATGAGCATCATAATGGGCATCATGGTGGCCAGAGCCCGGAACACAAACAGGTTATTATCGGCCAGGGCCTTATTGGCCTGGGCAAAGCGTTTTTCTTCAAAATCCTGGGTGGCAAAGGCACGAATGACCATCATGCCGGAGAGATTTTCCCGGCTCACCAGGTTCAGCCGGTCCACCAGCTTCTGCATGATCTTAAACCGGGGAATGGCCAGGGAGAACAGCACGGTTACGACACCCAGAATGAGCACCAGGGTGAGGGCGATGATCCAGGCCATGCTGGGACTCTTGCGCAGGGCCATAATGGCGCCGCCTATGCCGATAATGGGAGCGTAAAACATGACGCGCAGGCCCATGGACAGCAGACCGTGAATCTGCATGACGTCGTTGGTGGAGCGGGTGATGAGGCTGGCTGTGCCGAACCGGTCGTATTCGTTATTGGTAAAGCTGGTGACCTTGGTGAAAATGTCCCGGCGCATATCCCGGGCTACGCTGGTGCCCAGTCGGCTGGAGCAGTAGCCCACGCTGATGGCAAACAGTACCAGCAGCAGAGCCATGAGCAGCATTTTTGCACCGGTCTTAAAAATATAGTGGTTCTGCATGGCGTTGGTGTCTGCGCCCAGCTCCATGTAAAAGCCCTTGGTGAACACGGCAGCCGTCTGGCTCACCATGCTCTCCGGCGCAGCGACGGAGGCCTGCACGGCGCTGTCGATGCGTTCCTGGGGCATTTTGTCCAGCAGGGGGATGAGGGCGCTGAGCCTCGTCACGTCCATGGCCTTTTCTTCGGCAGAGCCGGCTTCAATGGACTGACCGCTGTCGGTGCCCAGCTCCTGCAGGAAGTGCATGAGGGCATAAGAGGAGCGGCTGAAGGCCAGGTTTACCCGGTGGGCGTCCTCCTCAGTGGCAGGGGCGAAGCGCAGGGTGTCCATCTGCTCTGCCTGGGGCCAGCGGCGCACAAAGTCGGCCCACTGGGCCTGTGTCATGTGCTCAGCATCGGCGGGCACGTAGGCGCTTTCCACCAGGGTCCGGTCGTCGTCGGTCATGAAGTCGGTCATCAGCTGGAAAGCATCGGCGGAAACAGCCTCAGGGGCTGCCTCCGTGATGCCGCCCTGCTGAATGCCCACGTTCACGATATCACTCATGAGATTGGGCAGGTTTAGGTCCACGGCGGACTGGCAAAACAGGAAAACCAGTACGCCCAGGGCGTAGGCCCAATAGGGTTTCATATAATGTAAGACTTTTTTCATGCGTCAGTCTCCTGTTCTGCCACGGCAGTTTCCAGGGCGTCGGCCAGCTGAGCAAGCAGGGGCATGAGCTGCTGTGCACTTTCGGGGCCCATGAGGGTCATGGCCCGGTCCAGAATGGCGCTGAACCGCTCTCTTGCCCGGTCCAGTTCGCTGCGGCCGTCAGAAGTGAGGCATACGCCGATGCTGCGGCGGTCCGTGGGATTGGGCACACGCTCAATGTAGCCCAGCTCCTCCAGGGTACGCATACGCTGGCTCAGGGCCGGCAGGCTCTGGTGCATGGCCGAGGCCAGCTCAGACAGACGGATGGGGTGACATTCCTCCGTAAACTGACTGTCCTCGGAAAGGTGCTCGTGGCGGTGAACCACCAACAAGGTACCGAACTGAGATTTGCTCAGACGGTCGCAGGGGGCCACGCCATGCCAGGCACGGCGCACCCGGTCCATGAGTCTGAACAGCTCAGAGGATTGATGTTCGTATTCTTCCATAGGGTCCTCCTAGGTAATGGGATACTCAGCCATAAGATTCCTTAATCATCTTAATGGTTAAGCTAGTTAACAAATATAATATCCAAAAGGCAAAAGGTCAATATCTGTCATGCATTATTTGCAGAATGTTCAAATTCCCCGGCGTGAGCGGGGGAAGTGGCCGTGAAAAAACAGAAAAACCGATTGGGATAATTTACAAACATAAGGCGCTGTGAAAGTGCCTGTTTGCACGAAACCCACAAAAGACATTAAGACGGACGGGGCCGATGTTTGCCGGAAACGCTACAGAAATCGGGGGCTTTCGGGACAGGGAAAATGAACGGATTTTCCAAAAAAGCCGGGAAAAACGGGGCGTTTTCGGTGATTTATGCGTAGACAGATTCTGTCAAATGATTGCAGAGCTGTCCGCATATTACGGACTGTCTGTATAAAGATTTTACACGGGACGCCAAAATCCCGGGGCTTGACAAATGCAAAATGCCGCCGTACAATGGGCAAAAATCAACAAGACAAAGACACAGAAGAGAAGAGTAGTGCATGGACGCCTTCCCAGAGAGTTCCCCGTTTGGTGCGAGGGGAGCAAGGATACATACATGAACATGGTCTCAGAGTCGTATGGCCGAATGCCCAGTCAGTTAGGTCATAACGGGAACGCCCGTTACAGCGTCAGAGTATAATCCATGCGTGCATGGCCGTACTTGCGAAGGTCCGTTTTGTGAAAGACGGATAAAATTAGGTGGTACCACGAAGTTTAATGCTTTCGTCCTGATAGTCAATCGGGACGGAAGCTTTTTTTATTGTCCCGAAACCATCTTACAGCAAAGTACATGCTTAAAATTGTTGGAAAGGGAGAGTAAACCATATGATTACCTTAGAAAATGTGACGAAAAAGTTTAATAACGGCAACGGCGAAATTCACGCCGTGAAGGATGTGTCCCTGCATATCCGTGAGGGCGAGATTTTCGGCATCATCGGATTTTCCGGCGCCGGTAAGTCCACGCTGGTCCGCTGCATCAACCTGTTGGAGCGACCCACGGAGGGCCGGGTGCTGGTGGACGGCCAGGATCTCATGGCCCTCAGCCAGAGCCAGCTGCGGGTGGCCAGACGGAAAATCGGCATGATTTTCCAGCACTTCAACCTGATGAAATCCCGCACGGTATACGATAACATCGCCTTCCCGCTGAAAAAATCCAAGCTCACCAAGCAGGAAAAGGACGCCAAAATCCGCTACCTGCTGGAGTTGGTGGGCCTCAGCGACCGGAGCAATGCTTACCCCAGCCAGCTGTCCGGCGGACAGAAACAGCGTGTGGCCATTGCCAGAGCCCTGGCCAATGACCCCAAGGTGCTGCTGTGCGACGAGGCCACCTCCGCTCTGGACCCCCAGACCACCAAGTCCATCCTGGCCCTGCTGCAAAAGCTCAACGCCGAGCTGGGCATCACCATTGTGCTCATCACCCATGAGATGGCCGTGGTGAAGGAAATCTGCGACCGGGTGGCCATTATGGAACAGGGCTGCGTGGTGGAGCAGGGTACTGCCGAAGATATCTTCGTTCACCCCGTAGAGGACGTGACCCGCAGCTTCATCAGCACGGCGGACAACCTGGACAAGATTTTTGCCCTCATGCACGAGGGCAACGAGATGATGCGGATTCAGCCCGGTGAAAAACTGGTGCTGCTGACCTACTCTTCCAACAACGCCACCGAGGCCCTGATTTCTCACATTACGGTGCAGTTCGGCATTACGGCCAGCATCGTGTTTGCCAATGTGGACATCCTCAAGGGCAAGACCATCGGCCGCCTCATGGTGGTGCTGCACGGGGAAGAAGAAAACGTGCAGCAGGCAATCGCCTATATTGAAACGAGAGATGTAAAGCTGGAGGTAATTAAGGAATGAACGTACTGTATAAGCTGGCCCCCAATCTGGAAAAGCTGGGCCCTGAACTGTTGGAATGCGTAGGGGAGACCCTGAATATGCTGCTGGTTTCCGGCCTGTTTGCCTTTGTCATCGGCATGGCCCTGGGCGTGCTGCTCACGGTGACGGACGAGCACGGTATTCTGAAAAACCGCCCCGTGTATAAGCTCACCGGCGTAGTCATTGACGTTGTGCGCTCCATTCCTTTCCTGATTATGATGATTCTGCTCATCCCCGTGAGCCGTGCCCTGCTGGGTACGGGCTCCGGCGTAAAGGGTGCATACGTGGCCCTCATTGTGGGCACGGTGCCCTTCTTTGCCCGGCAAATCGAGTCCGTTCTGGCTGACGTGGACCACGGCCTCATTGAGGCCAGCGAGGCTATGGGCTTTTCTCCCCTGGAAATCATCTTCCGGGTGTACCTCAAGGAGAGCATCCCCGGCATTACCCGGGTGACCATGATTACCTTCGTGAGCCTCATCGGCATCACCGCCATGGCCGGTTCCATCGGCGCAGGCGGTCTGGGCGACTTCGCCATCCGTTACGGCTACCAGATGCACTACAGCGACATGATTTGGGTGACGGTACTCATCATTCTGCTGATCATCAGCATCATCCAGTGCCTGGGCAACTTTATCATCCGCCGCACCACCCATTAATCCATCAATTCGGGCAGAAACAGCCCTAAATATGAATCATTACCCAAAAAGGAGAACAAAATTATGAAAAATCTACTGAAAAGATGCCTTGCAGGTCTGCTGGCTGTTTCTGCAACCCTGACCCTCAGTGCCTGCGGCAGCAGCAAAGAAACGGACGCCGATGACGGCAAGACCGTTGTTAAGGTCGGCGTTGTGGGCGAATACAACGACGCCTTCTTCACCATCGGCGACCTGCTGGCCGACCAGGGCATTGAAATTGAACTGGTGAAATACGCCGACTACGCTATGCCCAACCGGGCCCTGGCCGACGGCGACATTGACCTGAACGCCTTCCAGCACAAGGCTTTCCTGGCCAATGAAGTGGAAACCATGGGCTACGAGCTGACGGCCATTGCCGACACCCTCATTGCGCCCCTGGCCATTTTCAACAACAAGGATAAGATTTCTTCCATCGAAGAGATTCAGGACGGGGACATTATCGCCATCCCCAGTGACCTGACCAACGGCGGCCGTGCACTGAAGCTGCTGGAGGCAGCCGGCCTTATTACCTGCGACCCCGCCAAGGGCCAGGTGCCCACTAAGGCCGATATCACGGCATACAACGTGAAGATTGAGCTCATGGAGGCAGATTCCTCCACCCTGGCTAACCTGCTGCCCGACTGCACCGCAGCCATCATCAACGGTGGCAACGCCTTCACCGCCGGACTCAACCCCCTGGAAGACTCCATTTTCCTGGAGGACGTGAACCCCGAAACCAATCCCGCTGTGGCTGACCTGGTAAACGTGCTGGTCTGCCGCACCGAAGATCAGGATAACCCCGTATACCAGGCCATCGCCCAGGCATACCACACCGAAGAAGTCAGAGCAACCATCGACAACAAGTACCAGGGCGCATTCATCTGCGCCTGGTAATACCCAAATAGGAGGGAAAACACCATGGCCATTAAGGACTATATTATTAAGGAGCAGGACTACATTGTTTCTCTGCGCAGACACTTCCATGCACATCCCGAAGTGAGCCTGCAGGAGTACGAAACCTGCGGAAAAATCGAAGAAGAGCTGGACCGCTGGGGCATCCCCCACAGCCGTGTGGGCAAGACCGGCGTGTATGCCTGGATTGACGGCCTGCAGGGCCCCGGCAGAACCGTTGCCCTCCGTGCGGATATGGACGCTCTGACCATGGATGATCTGAAAACCGTTTCCTACCACTCCCAGAATCCCGGCGTGTGCCACGCCTGCGGCCACGACGCCCATACGGCCACCCTGCTGGCTGCGGCTAAGGTATTGCAGGAAAAGCGGAGTGAGTTCGGCGGCCAGATTCGTCTGTTCTTCCAGCCTGCCGAGGAAATCGGCCAGGGTGCCAAGCAGTTTGTGCAGGCAGGTCTGCTGAAGGGCGTTGACCGGGTGTATGGCGCTCATGTCTGCTCCGGCCTGCCCAGCGGCAAGATTTCCCTGACGAAGGGCCCCCAGAACGCCAGCTGCGATTACTTTAAAATCAGCATCACCGGCAAGGGCGCCCATGTGTCCAAGCCCCATTTGGGCATTGATGCAGCATATATTGCCTCCCAGATTGTGGTGGCGCTCCAGGGAATTGTGGCCCGGGGCACCGATCCTTTGGACACGGTGGTGGTGGGCGTCGGCGTAGTGCGTGCCGGCACCCAGTACAACATCGTGGCCGAGCACGCCGAAATCGAAGGCACCACCCGCTGTTTTTCTCCCGCAGTGCGGCAGGTGACCAACGACCGGGTGTGCCGGATTGCCGAGAGCATCGCCGGTATTTACGGCGCAGAGGCCAAAGTGGAGTTCCAGAACTTTGCTAACCCCCTCATTAACGACGGCCGGGCCGTGGACGAGGTGACTGCCGTCACCGAGCCCCTGTGCGGCAAGGAGGCCATCATCCCCGACTTTGAAAAAGCACTGGGTGCTGACGACTTTGCCGATTACCTGGCCGAAGTGCCGGGAATGTACGCCTTTGTGGGTACCCGCAGCGAGGCTGACCCCAACACGGCTTCTGCCCATCACCACGGACTGTTCGACATTGACGAGCAGGCCCTGCTGCTGAGCTGCAACGTGTATGTGGACTACGCTTTGTGGGTGCTGCAGCACGCATAAGGGGAACTGCGCCCCGATAGACCTTAGTCTGTCGGGGCGTTTTCTATATGCAAAATGCACCAAAATCTTCGGCCGCTGCTTGTCACATCCGTCTACTACTTGGGAGTATATTGGCCCTTTTCGGGGAAATTACTCCCTCGTCCCATAGTATTTGGGGGTGGAGATATCTATATTTAATGTATACACAAAGACTGAGTGAGGTGACTGAGATGAAGCATTTGAAGAAACTGACCATATTACATTCCAATGATATGCACGGCGATTTTATGGCCCAGGAGGTGGACGGGGAGCTGTTGGGCGGTGTGTCCCGGCTGTCCGGGTACATCCAGAAGGTCCGGCAGGAGGAGTCCAACGTGATTTACGCCATCGCCGGAGATATGTTCCGGGGCTCCCTCATTGACAGCGAATATAAGGGCATTTCCACCATTGAAATGATGAACCTGCTGGGGCCCGACGTGGTGACCCTGGGCAATCATGAGGTGGATTACGGTCTGGCCCATTTGCTGTTTATTGAAAAGTGCGCCAAGTTTCCCATCATCAACGCCAATATGTATATCACCATGAACCATACCCGCCTGTTCCGCTCGCACCAGATTCTGGAGGTGGACGGCATGAAAATTCTGTTCATCGGGATCCTGACCGAAGCCGTGCTGGACGCCACCAAGCGTGACCAGCTCATCGGCTCCTTGGTGGACGTGGAAGAGGCCGCCCAGGAGGTGGGCAAAATCTGCAACGCCTATCGGGGTGTGGACATTGACTTTACCGTGCTGCTGACCCATATCGGCATCGAAGAGGACAAAAAACTGGCGGCAACCCTGGACCCCCGCTGGGGCGTGGACATTATTGTGGGCGGTCACAGCCATACCTATCTGGAAGAGCCCGTGGTGGTGGCCGGAATCCCCATTGTCCAGGCCGCCTGCGGCACGGCGCAAATCGGCCGCTTCGACATTATGGTGGACACGGACAACAACTGTATCGACAGCTACGACTGGAAGCTCATCCCCATTGATGCGGCCCACTGTCCCCGGGACCCGGCCCTGGAGGCCGTGCTTCTGCGGTACAAGGAAAAAACCGACGAGAAGTACAGCCGCATTGTAACCCGCTTTGCCGACTGCTACACCCACCCCGTCCGGGACGAAGAAACCATGTTGGGCAAGCTCATGGCGGACGCCTTCAAGGATGTTCTGGGGGTGGACGTGATGCTTCTGGGTTCCGGCAGCATCCGCCGGGAGACGCTGGGCCCCATTGTGACCTACCAGGATTTGCTGGAAGTGCTGCCCTACAACGATTCGGTGCATATGATTATCGTCACCGGCAGCCAGCTGCGGCACATGATTGCCTATGCCATGCGCAGCGATCCGGGGAAAGAAGCCTACCAGTATTCCCGGGGCCTGCGGGTGGAGTATAACCGGGAACGCCAGGAGCTCACCAGCCTTTCCCTCAACGGCTATGAGATTCGCGCTGACGAGCAGATTCGGGTGGGCATCCAGGATTTCCACCTGTGTAACATCGAAAAATTCCTGGACGTGAGTCTGGGGGAGGTTTCCCGCATCAAAAAGCCCAGAGTGCTGTCCACCAGCTGCACAGACGTGGTGGAGGAATATTTCAGCCACCAGGAACTGGTGCGGGCCTCCTCTGAGCAGCGTCAGGTCTGGACCTGATATCTCTCATCCGGTTTCTGTTTTTTCCTCTCTTTCGACAGATACCAT
>SAMEA104404106__coassemble_919_pt1 | contig 25663 bp, 23 predicted proteins | sample SAMEA104404106__metabat2_high_PE_053 | metagenome-assembled genome bin SAMEA104404106 (sample SAMEA104404106) | Balaenoptera acutorostrata
CCGAAGATACTTGTCTGGTGACGGACTGGAAAAATAGGTCAATGCCAACATAAAGCCACAGTCAAAAGACTGTGGCTTTTTTCTTTCCTAGCCTTTGCAGATATTTTAACGTTTTGTAAAAAGTTGGGAATTTCTGCCCTTTTATGTGAAAAAGGCGTTATAATACCCTACGTTGTTAAAACCCAGAAAGGACCGATAGTTTATGGATCAAAGCAGGGATTTCTTACGCACCGAGCCCATCGGCGCACTGCTGAAGAAGCTGGCTATTCCCACCGTGACAGCGCAGCTCATTAATATGTTATACAATATGGTTGACCGAATTTACATTGGGCATATCCCTGTAGTTGGGCCTGCTGCACTGACCGGTATCGGCGTCTGCGTGCCGATGATCCTCATTGTGTCGGCATTTTCCACCACTTCCGGCGCCGGCGGCGCTCCCAGAAGCTCGATTGCTCTGGGCCGCGGCGATAAAGAAGGAGCAGAGGAAATTATGGGTAACTGCTTTGCCTTCCAGGTTGTGGTTTCGGCAATCATTACGGCCATTTTGCTGCTCTTTAACCGGCCCTTGCTGATGCTCTTCGGCGCCAGCGAAAATACCATTGAGTATGCTACCGGTTACATGAACATTTACGCCATCGGCACCATCTTCGTGGAGCTGACATTGGGCATGAATGCGTTTATCACGGCCCAGGGCTACGCTAAGACCGCCATGCACTCGGTGATGATCGGTGCTGTGGCCAACATTGTGCTGGACCCCATCTTTATTTTTGGCTTCCACATGGGTGTACGCGGTGCTGCACTGGCTACCGTGATTTCTCAGATGCTCTCCTGCATCTGGGTGCTGCACTTCCTGAGCAGCGAAAAGAGCACCCTGCGGTTCAAAAAGCAATATATGCGTCTCAAGAAGAGCGTCATTGTTCCCTGTATCACACTGGGCATGGGCGTATTTATCATGAACATCTCTGAGAGCGCCATTTTTGTGTGCTACAACGCTTCTTTGCAGAAGTACGGCGGAGATATCGCCGTTGGCGCTATGACCATCCTCATGAGCATTATGCAGCTGGTTATGCTGCCCATTCAGGGCATCGGCCAGGGCGCACAACCCATCATCAGCTACAATTACGGTGCTGAGGTCAGTGAGCGTGTACGCGCTGCCTTCAAGCTGCTGCTGAAGGTGAGCATGATGTATACCGTTGCCATGTGGCTGGGCGTGATGATTTTCCCCAAGGTATTTGCTGCCGTCTTTACGCCTAATACTGAGCTGCAGGTTTATGCGGCCCACGCCATGCGGATTTATTTTGCAGCTATGTTCCTGTTTGGCATCCAGATGGCCTGCCAGACGACCTTCGGTGCCATCGGCAATGCCAAGGCTTCCATTGTGGTTGCCTGCATGAGAAAGTTTGTGCTGATGATTCCCCTCATCTACATTCTGCCCGCAATCATGTCCGGCAACGAAACTACCGCCGTTTACCTGGCAGAGCCCGTATCCGACGTGCTGGCCATTACCTTCACCGCTATTCTGTTCTATCACCAGTTCAGAAAGGCCATGAAGCTGCTGGAAGAGCGCAAGGCCGCTCATCTGGCTGAGGCGCAAGCGTAAAAAATCAAAAAGCAGACACGATTGTGTCTGCTTTTTTTCTTTGGTTTATGGTAGAATACAAATGACAGGAAATGTCAGAATTTGGCAGTTTGAACTGAGGTTTTCACAGAAATTTCATGTTTCGCCGTTAATCCTATGTTATATTTATGGTATTCAAGATTAAGAAGGAATGAAGAATTATGACAGCAAAAAACAGACCTACCGTTAACAGCAAGCTGCGTCACCATATTCTCGAAATGCCCAAAGAAATTCGTACCGCCAGCGGTATTGTGATTAACGGACGTCGCATTAAGTCTTTGGTGTTTACCACTGACATTGCCATTATTCGTAATTGCGACGCCGACGCAGTGCTCGCAGTGTATCCCTTCACCCCCCAGCAGACCATTTCGGATGCCATTATCCGTAACGCCTCTATTCCCGTTTTCTGCGGCGTTGGCGGCGGCACGACTAACGGGGTTCGGTCCACCCTGCTCGCCACAGACGCAGAGGCTCAGGGCGCCATGGCCGTAGTTGTGAATGCACCTATGAGCAACGAGGACGTGGAGCGTATTTGTAAGTTCATCGACATCCCCGTGGTGGTGACGGTACTCAATGAGAATACCGACATCGGGGCCAGACTGGCCGCAGGGGCATCCATTCTGAATGTCTCGGCTGCGGAGCGTACGCCCCAGGTGGTGGCCGCCATCCGGGAGAAGTACCCCGAAGTGCCCATTATTGCCACCGGTGGTCCCACCTCAGAAGGCATCTTGAAAACCGTGCAGGCCGGGGCCAACGCCATCAGCTACACGCCGCCCACCACTAAGCAGCTGTTCTCCACAATGATGGATGATTACCGTTCCCGGGACTAAAATGTTGCAATGGCATCCCGAAACTGGTAAACTATAATCCATGGAGAAAGGGGTGCGATATGGAACATTCTATACCGGATCAGATACCCGATGAGGCGGAACTGCAGGAACTGGCAGACTTTTACCGCGTATTTGCCGATAAAACCAGAGTGAAGCTCATGTATCAGCTGCTTAGCGGCGAGAAGAAAGTGGGCGAAATTTCCGAGCGCGTAGGCATCAGTCAGTCGGCGACCTCACACCAGCTGCGTTATTTGAAGGAAAAGGGCCTGGTGGCCAACCGCCGAGCCGGTCAGAGCATTTATTACCGCCTGATCGACGAGCATATTGTGATGATCCTTTCCATGGGCCTGGAGCATATTCTGGAGCCCGGAAACGAGCATCAGGTGGAGCATCAGCACTGCGATTGCGAGTACTGCGATTGCTGCTGAGCGACATAAATGAATACAGAAAAGCGGCAGCTGTGCTTGGCACAGCTGCCGCTTTTTATTGATTCGGTTTCGTTTACTTTTTTGCCAGGATACGGATGGAGTTCATGATGCAAATCATGGATACACCGGTATCGGCAAAGACAGCGGTCCACATATTGGCGAAGCCCAGCAGGCCCAGCAGCATGACGAACAGCTTAATGCCCAGGGCAATGACTACGTTCTGCTTAGCAATAAAGGAGGTGCGCTTGGCGATGGAAATGGCATCGGCAATGGCGGAAACCTCGCCGGTCATGAACACAACGTCGGCTGCTTCAATGGCAGCGTCTGCACCGGAGCCCATAGCAGCGCCTACGTCCGCACCAGCCAGCACAGGAGCGTCGTTGATGCCGTCGCCGACAAACATGACGGGGCCGTACTCGGAGCGAATCTCGCCCAATGCAGACAGCTTATCGCCGGGCAGGAGCTTGGCGTGAATATCACTGATGCCGACCTGTTCGGCAATGAACTCAGCAGAGGCCTGTGCGTCGCCGGTGAGCATGGCAGGAGCAATATCCATACCGTGCAGCCGGGAAACGGCGGCCTTGGCGTCTTCCTTGATGATATCGTCGATGACGATGCAGCCCAGATACTGGCCGTCCTGAGAGACGTGAATCTGTGTGCCGTGGTGCTCGTTGGGCAGCACATCGACGCCGGACTCCAGCAGGTACTCAAAGTTACCGCACAGGACGGTCTTGCCGCCGATGACGGCGGAGATGCCCTTACCGGCAGTTTCCTTCAGGGTGTCTGCCACGGGAACCTGCAGATTGCGGGTTTTGGCGGCTGCGATGATGCTCTTGCCGATGGGGTGATTGGAGTGCTGCTCGCAGGAGGCTGCCAGACTCAGCAGCTGTTCGGGGGTGGTGTCGCCAGCCAGGGTGAAGTCCTTTACATTGAACACGCCCTTGGTGATGGTGCCGGTCTTATCCATGGCGACAGCCTTAACGGTGGCCATGGCTTCCAGAGCTGCGCCGCCCTTAAACAGGATGCCGCGCTTGGAACCGTTGCCGATGCCGCAGAAGAAGGCCAGAGGCACGCTCAGAACCAGTGCGCAGGGGCAGGAAATGACCAGGAAGGTCAGTGCAGTGTATACCCAGTAATTCCAGTCGCCGGTGATAAGGGAAGGAATGATGGCCGTGAGCAGAGAAATCAGGCACACGATGGGGGTATAAACCCGGGAGAAACGGGTGATGAACTTGTCGATTTTGGGCTTGGAGGCTGCTGCGTTTTCTACAGCGTCCAGCACGCGGGAAACCATGGAGTCTTCCAGGTACTGGTCAACGCGCATCTTGATGACGCCGTTCTGGTTGACCCAGCCGGAGGTGACTTCGGAGCCCACAGAGACGGAAACGGGCACGGGCTCGCCGGTGATGGCGGAGGTGTCCATGAAGCTTTCGCCGTCTACAATGGTGCCGTCCAGGGGAACACGGTCGCCGGGACGTACCAGGATGATATCGCCGATATCGGCGTTTTCAGCGGGGATGACCTTGATGGTGTCGCCTTTGACCCAGTTGACCACTTCGGGACGCAGGTCAACGGCATCCATAATCATGTTACGGCTGCGGCGGGTGGCAGTCTGTTCAAACAGCTCGCCCACACGGAAGAACAGCATAACGCCCAGGGCTTCTTCGTAGCTGCCGATGATAAAGGCACCGATGGTGGCAATGGACATGAGGAAGTTTTCGTCGAAAATCTGACCTCTGCCGATGTTGCTGATGGCGGCCTTCAGTACTTCACCGCCGGTGAGCAGATAGCCGAAGAGCATCATGGCCATAAAAATAATGTTGGGAATAAATTCGTGCTCGTACAGGGCGGTACCGCCGAAGAGAATCACTGCACTGGCGGCAATGAGGGCAATCTTCTTCTGGACGTCACGCTTGACTTCCTCTTCCTGCTCCTGCTTGGTTTCGCTGTCCACCTTCACATTGCTGTAAGGCTCCAACTCCACTTCGGGCTCAACGGTTTTGACTGCCGCAGTAATCAGAGGCAGTACCTTGGGGAAGTCGTCAGCGGCCACACGCAGCTGCTTTGTGGCAAAGGTGATGCTGGCGTATTCCACGCCCTCGATGGCCTGAATCTTGGCTTCCATCTTCATGGCGCAGTTGGGGCAGTCCAGGGCTTCCAGCACGAAGATGCGCTGCTTGGCCTTGGTTACGGGAGGGGGAGCCGGAGGGGCTTCTTCCACGTGATGATGGTGATGGTCATGGCCACCGCAGCAGGAATCACCCTCATGGTGATGGTGATGTTCGTGCTCGTGGTCATGGCCGCAGCAGCAGTCGGCGTCATCGTGGTGGTGATGTTCATGCTCGTGGTCGTGGCCGCAGCAGCAGTCGTCATCATCGTGGTGATGATGTTCGTGTTCATGGTCGTGACCGCAGCAGCAGTCGTCGTCATCGTGGTGATGATGTTCGTGCTCGTGGTCGTGACCGCAGCAGCAGTCGTCGTCATGGTGGTGATGATGTTCGTGCTCGTGGTCGTGACCGCAGCAGCAGTCGTCGTCATCGTGGTGATGATGTTCATGCTCGTGGTCGTGACCGCAGCAGCAGTCGTCGTCATCGTGGTGATGATGTTCGTGCTCGTGGTCGTGGCCGCAGCAGCAGTCGTCGTCATCGTGGTGGTGATGTTCGTGCTCGTGGTCGTGACCGCAGCAGCAGTCATCGTCATGGTGGTGTTCGTGTTCGTTTATCCGGGCGTCGTGATTGCAGCAGTCGCCATCGTGGTGGTGCTCGTGCTGGTGGTCATGACCGCACTTGCAGGTTTCCTCTTCCATAGACATGGAATCAGCCTCCTTAAAATCAATATATGAGCGAACGCTCATATATTATATAACCACAAACGGAGGGCAATGTCAACAGAATTTCGCAGGACAAAAGTATGAAAAAAACCCACCGCAGAAGCGGTGGGTTTTTGTGCAGATTTTAGTCGTTTGCCTTAGTCTCGCAGTAGAGGCAGCGGTAAATTTTATGGGTGGCGTCGGCCAGCTTGAAGATGTGGGGCAGTTCCTGCTCTGTGGTGGTGATGCAGCGGGGATTCTTGCAGAAAATCACGTTGGTGAGGGTTTCCGGCAGAGCCAGCTCACGCTTTTCTACCACCTTGCCCTCACGGATGATGGCGATGGTAGCGTCGGGGTCCACATAGCCCAGAGCGTCCACGTCGATATCCTTGTCCAGGTCCAGGTCGGCACTGATTTTGATGATATCCTTCTTGCCCATCTTGCCGCTGTTGGCCTGCATGATGATGGCCACGGGGCAGTTCAGCTTGTCCAGCTCCAGCAGCTGGTAAATTTCCATACCCTTACCGGCGGTGATGTGGTCGATAACGATACCGGTTTCAATCGAGTCAATATGCATTACAGTACCTCCAGAAGTTTGCAAATCAGGGCCATACGCATGTACTTGCCGTTGAGCACCTGCTTGAAGTAGCAGGCACGGGGATCGGCGTCTACAGCGACGCTGATTTCGTTGACGCGGGGCAGGGGATGCATGATGACCAGATCCTTCTTTGCGGTTTCCAGCTTGTCGGGGGTCAGAATGTAGCTGTCCTTCAGACGCAGGTAATCTTCTTCATTGAAGAAGCGTTCCTTCTGCACACGGGTCATGTAGAGGATGTCCAGCTCGGGCATAACCTCTTCCAGGTCTGTGGTCTGGGTGTAAGGAATATCGTTGGCTTTGAGCACGCCCTGCTTGATGTAACCGGGCAGCTTCAGCTCCGTGGGGGAGATGAGGACAAACTTAATGCCGGTGTAGCGGGACATGGCCTGAATGAGGGAGTGTACGGTTCTGCCGAACTTCAGGTCGCCGCACAGACCGATGGTCAGGTTATTGAGACGGCCCTTTTCCCGGGAAATGGTCAGCAGGTCAGCCAGAGTCTGGGTGGGATGGTTGTGGCCGCCGTCACCGGCGTTGATGACGGGGATGCTGGCGTTCATGGCAGCAACCAGGGGAGCGCCCTCCTTGGGGTGACGCATGGCGATAATATCGGCGTAGCAGCTGACGACCTTGGCGGTGTCGGCGACGCTTTCGCCCTTGGCTGCGGAGCTCACGTTGGCACCGGGCACACTCAGGACGTTGCCGCCCAGCTCGTACATGGCGGCCTCAAAGCTCAGGCGGGTACGGGTGGAGGGCTCAAAAAACAGGGTTGCCAGCTTCTTACCGTGGCAGACCTCGCTGTACTTCTTGGGGTTTGCGATGATGTCATTGGCAATGGCAATCAGTTCATCAAGCTCCTCAACAGACAGGTCAAGGATATTGATCAGGGATCTCATGCATTTGCCTCCATCCAGGATTCATCATCGGGGTTGTTGCGGAACTTCAGCAGGCGGGCAATATCAGCCTTGGCAATGTAGCCGTCTTCTGCGGCCACTTCGGCAATGTGGTCGAAGTCGGTGAGGCTCACGTTCTTGACGTTTGCTTCAGCCAGACGCTTAACGCCCTTGGCCATGCCGTAGGTGAAGATGGACACAACGCCCAGAACATCAGCGCCGAACTCACGCAGAACGTTTACGACTTCGATGCAGCTGCCGCCGGTGGAAATCAGGTCTTCCACAACAACGACCTTCTGGCCGGGGAGCAGTCTGCCTTCAATCTGGTTGTGTCTGCCGTGGTCCTTAGCGCTGCCGCGGACGTAACCGGCGGGCAGGCCCATAATATGACCGGTGATGGCTGCGTGAGCGATACCGGCAGTGGAGGTACCCATCAGGACTTCTACGTCGGGGTAGTTGGCACGAATCAGCTCTGCCAGACCGTTTTCAACGTCGTTGCGGACGTCTACGTCAGTCAGGGTCAGGCGGTTATCGCAGTATACGGGACTCTTGATGCCGCTGGCCCAGGTGAAGGGTTCGTCGGGTCTGAAGAATACTGCCTTGATTTTCAGCAGATCCTTCGCAATGAGAGTGTTCAGTTCCATGTTTACATTCCTCCGTTTAATTCTGTTTCATAAGGTATAGTCTTCCGGGAAGCGGGGGCTTCCCGGGAAAAAGCATTGGGATCAGCCCACAAATTCAGCCACGCAGCGGCGGTATGCGGCTACGGGGTCGGCGGCTGCGGTGATGGGACGGCCTACGACAATGTAGTCAGAGCCGATTTCCTTGGCCTGAGCGGGGGTGGTGACGCGAACCTGGTCACCCTTGTCGCCGTCAGCAAAGCGGACGCCGGGGGTGACGGTGAGGAAGTCAGCGCCGCAGGTCTCGTGGACCTTGCCGGACTCCAGGGGAGAGCAGACAATGCCGTCCAGACCTGCCTTCTTGGCGTTCAGGGCGTAGTGCAGAACCACTTCGTCCAGAGGACGGTCGATGAGCAGATCGTTGGTCATGCGTTCCTGGCTGGTGCTGGTCAGCTGGGTGACGGCAATCAGCAGGGGACGGGTACCGTCGGGACGGGTCAGGCCCTCCAGGGCAGCTTCCATCATGGAGATGGTACCTGCTGCGTGTACATTTACAATGTCAACGCCCAGACGGGACAGCACGCTCATGGACTTGCGGACGGTGTTGGGGATGTCGTGCAGCTTCAGGTCCAGGAAAATCTTGTGGCCGCGCTCTTTGATGGCCTTCACGATTGCAGGGCCCTCAGCGTAGTACAGCTCCATGCCAATCTTTACGAAAGGCTTTTCCTCGGTGAATTTATCCAGGAAGCTGAGGCAGGTTTCTGCATCAGCGAAGTCGCAGGCGACAATTACATCTTTACCCATGGTGTGCTCCTCCTATAAGTTCAGTCAGTGAATCAATGTGATATTTTTCCATAGCCGCAGGCAGATCGCGGACGATGTTTCTGCAGCAGAAGGGGTTAACGACGTTTCCGGCACCCACTTCAATGGCAGTGGCGCCGGCCAGCATCATTTCCAGAACATCTTCGGCCGTCGTCAGGCCGCCGATGCCGATGATGGGAATATTCACGGCCTCATATACCTGGTAGACCATGCGCAGAGCCACGGGCTTCACGCAGGGACCGGACAGGCCGCCGGTGGTATTGGCCAGCAGGGGCTTTCTGGTGTTCAGGTCGATGGCCATGCCCATCATGGTGTTAATCATGGAGATGGCGTCGGCGCCTGCATCCTCGCAGGCCTTGGCAATGGAGACAATGTCTGTGACATTGGGGGTGAGCTTCATGATGACGGGCTTGGTGGTCACGGCCTTTACGGCTCTGGTGACCTCCGCAGCGTTTTCCGGCACAGTGCCGAAGCTCATACCGCCGTGGTGCACGTTGGGGCAGGAAATGTTGATTTCCAGCCAGCCGACCTGCTCGGCCTTGTCCAGCTTGGCGGCGTTTTCCACGTATTCATCCAGGCTGAAGCCGCAGATGTTGGCCATAATGGGCTTGTGGAACACTTCCCGCAGCTTGGGCAGCTCCTGGGAAATGACTGCTTCGATGCCGGGGTTCTGCAGACCCACGGCGTTCATGAGCCCGCTGGGGGCTTCGGCGATTCTGGGGGTGGGGTTGCCGAAGCGGGGGTCACGGGTTGCGCCCTTGGTGGACAGAGTGCCCAGACAGTTAATATCATAATATTCGGCAAATTCGTAGCCGTAGCCGAAGGTGCCGCTGGCGGGGATTACGGGGTTATCCAGCGTAATGCCGCACAAGTTTACCTTGGTGTTTACCATACGATTTCCTCCCTTACCAGGACGGGGCCGTCCTTACAGATGCGCTTGTGGCCGTATTTGGTCTCACAGGTGCAGCCCATGCAGGCACCGTAGCCGCAGCCCATGCGGGCCTCAAAGCTGAACTGGCCGGAGGTGGAGGCCATAGCGTCGATGGACTTGAACATAGCCTCGGGGCCGCAGGTGTAGAAGTAAGTGTAGGAAAGGTCCTTCATGGCGTCGGTGACATAGCCTTTTACGCCGTAGGAGCCGTCTTCGGTGGTGATGATGACCTTTGCGCCCAGGGCGGCAATGTCATCGGCCAGGAAGATGTCGTCCCGGGTGCGGTAACCCAGTACGGCGGTGACGGCTTTGCCTTCGGCCAGGAGGGCCTTGGCCAGGGCGTACATCATAGGTACACCGGAGCCGCCTGCCACCAGCAGGGGGGCCTCGCCGGAAGAGGCGGTATCGAAGCCGTTGCCGAGGCCCGTGAGCACGTCGGTGACGTGGCCGGGCTTCATGTGGCTCAGGTCATGGGTGCCATGACCGATGGTGCGGTAAACCACGGTGACGGTGCGCTCGTCCCAGTCGCATACGGAGAAGGGACGACGGAGAAAATGACCGTCAATGAGAATATCAACAAACTGGCCGGATTTTGTAATACCGGAGGTATCACCGGACAGAACGAGTTTGAATACGCCGGGGGCAATTTGGGTGTTTTCTTCGATCACGAAGTTGCCCTGATTCATCTAAGTGCCTCCTCATCCTTGTAAACGATGTCGCCATTGTATACGGTCATGACGCATTTACCGTAAAGTTCCATACCGGCAAAGGGAGTGGCTCTGCCCTTGGTCAGGAAGGTTTCGGGATCGACCTTGGAGCAGGCGTCCAGATCCCAGATGCAGAAGCTGTTGCCTACGGGCAGGTCAAAGCGCTTTCTGGGGTTATTGCACATGAGGTCCACCAGCTTTTCCAGGCTGATGATGCCGGGCTTAACCAGGTGGGTGTACAGAGCGGGGAAGCTGGTTTCCAGACCGACTACGCCCATGGCACTTCTCTGCAGGCCGCGGCTCTTTTCCTCAGCGCTGTGGGGGGCATGGTCGGTGGCGATGCAGTCGATGGTGCCGTCCTTGATGCCTTCCAGCAGGGCTTCCCGGTCTTCTCTGCCGCGCAGAGGGGGATTCATCTTGAAACGGCCGTCTTCCTGCAGGTCCTCGTCGCAGAGAATCAGGTAGTGGGGGCCGGTTTCGCAGGTGATGTTTACGCCTTCGGCCTTAGCCTTGCGGATAACTTCAACGCTTTCCTTGGAGGAAATGTGGCAGACGTGGTACTTCACGCCGATTTCCCGGACCAGTTCAACGTCACGGGCAATCTGGGCCCATTCACTTTCAGAGCAGATGCCCTTGTGACCGTGCTCCCTGGCGTATACGCCGTCGTGGATGTAGCCGCCGCGCAGCAGCTCGTTTACTTCGCAGTGGGCAGCAACAATCTTGCCCAGTTCCTTAGCCTTTTCCATGCCGGCGTGCATCATGGCGTCAGCCTGTACGCCGCGGCCGTCGTCGGAGAATGCGCAGACATTGGGGGCCATGCCCTCCATGTCGGCCAGCTCCTGACCCAGCTCACGCTCGGTGATGGCACCGTAGGGGTGCACGCCGATGCAGGCGTCACGGTTGATGATATCCAGCTCCTGCTGCAGATGCTCCACGGAGTCGGGGATGGGGTTCAGGTTGGGCATGCAGCAAACATCGGTGAAGCCGCCATGGGCAGCTGCCATGGCGCCGGTCTTAATCGTTTCCTTATAAGAAAAACCCGGTTCTCTGAAATGAACATGTACATCGCAGAAACCCGGGAAAACAACATATTTGTGAGAAAAAACACTTTCGCCGGAATCGCTGCCGACTTCAAAACAGAAAGACTTATTGGTGAACTGACCTGCTTCATAAACAGATGCATTTTCAAAGCAATACTTCATAGAATTTCTCCTCTCTGGTATTAAATTTAGATCGAATTATTTTATCATATATGCCGAAAAGTGTCAATTATGAAACAAGGGAAGGATGCCTAAAAAACATCCTTCCCTATGCCTGATTTTTTTATTGCTGTCCCGGCAAAATATCTGCGTGGAGTTTCGGCAGGGACCACTGATAGCGTGCGGCCATCAAACGCAGGGTCACCACCAGGCCCGTGGAGGACACAATGGCAAGACCGCTGCCGTGGGGCACCAGCACATAATAGAAAATTGACCCCACAATGGAGGCCAGGGCGTAAATATGCTTGCGGAAAATGGCGGGGACGGCGCAGCTCATCATATCCCGCAGCATGCCGCCGCCCACGGCGGTGCACATGCCCAGGAATACGCAGAAGAACATATTGTCCCCGTAGCCTGCGTTCATGGTGTTCTGGACGCCGATGACGCCGAAAATCCCCAGGCCCATGGCGTCGCAAAAATTGAGAAACACTTCGTTGATGCCCTTCAGGGGGACAATCCGCTTCTGGTTGTACCAGGTGCAGACAAACACCAGAATGGACGTGACGGCTGCAGTGGTCATATATACCGGGTGGATAAAGGACTGCGGGGGAATCTGCCCCAGCAGAATATCCCGGAGGATACCGCCGCCGCAGGCTGTGGCTCCGCCCAGGGAAATAACACCGAAGAGATCCAGCTCTCGGTCAATGGCAATCATGGCACCGGAAATGGCAAAGGCGATGGTACCGATAATTTCTACCAGGAAAAATAAAGTATCACCGTTAATCATCAGGTTTGTTCTTACTCCTTCAGTTTGATTTGTGCAGCACCTCGTGGCGAATATAGCGGAACACCTCGTCCTCGCCCTCATCTTTTAATTTAATGAGTAAAGTCTCCAGCAGAGCCTGGGACTCCGGATACATTAAGGTATGGTCCTTACCATACATATAATATTCATAGGGCCGGTCCCGGACAAAGCTCTTGCCCATATAGACCTTGGAGGCAGCCAGACGGTCGCAGAACATCTCCACCACATAGCGCTTGGGGATGGGCATACCGGCCAGGTGAACCCCGTCTTCGGTCTTTTCATAGTCAATCCAATATTCCAGATGGTGCTTGTTGCGCCCCTTATGGTGCAGCCAGGCAGAGCTGTAGCCCTTTTGTCGGCGTTCTTCATCGTTGGGGCTGTGGTCGCCCTGGTAATACTTGGCGCCCACCCAAAATTCTGTGGGAGAGAACTTGGACAGGTCGTGGACCAGTCCCTGCCAGTACAGTCCGCAGCGGAAACAATATTTGCAGACATACCACTTATGGGTGCATATGGTTTTTAAGTGTGCAAACGGCCTCATAAGTTCACCTCCGAATACAGACATTTTAACACCGAAGTGTTAAATGTCAAACCCATTTCGTTGACTTTAGTTTCCACCTGTGTTTAAATATTGGGGTATTATTTTTTTAGACCAAGAGGAAAAACAAGATGAAAAAATCCGTACTCAAGCAGTATGCAACCCTGATTGCAACTGTTGGTGCTAACGTTCAGAAGGGTCAGGAAGTCATCATCACCGCCGGTCTGGATCAGCCCGAATTTGTGGCATATCTGGCTGAGGCCTGCTACAAGGCAGGGGCGAAAAAGGTCCGTGTGGAATGGAACTACGATGTGCTGACCAAGATTCACGCAAAATATCAGAAGCAGGCTGTTCTCGGCAAAGTCGAGGAGTGGGAAAAGGCCAAGCTGCAGCACATGGTCGATACTCTGCCCTGCCGCATTTTCCTGGAGTCTGAGGACCCCGATGGCCTGAAGGGCATCGCACAGCCGAAGTACTCCAACGCCATGGCCGCCCGCAGCAAGGTCATCAAGCCCTACCGGGACGCCATCGACAACGTGCACCAGTGGTGCATCGCTGCTGTCCCCGGTGAAAAGTGGGCCAAGAAGGTATTCCCCCACCTGTCCAAAAAGCAGGCTGTGGAAGCCCTGTGGGAAGCCATTCTCTTCACTGCCCGGGCTGAAAATGACCCCGAGGAAGCCTGGAGAGCTCATAATGAGGACCTGCACGCCCGCTGCGAGTTCCTGAACAGCAAGCACCTGCGCAAGCTGCATTATACTGCCGATAACGGTACCGACCTCACCGTGGGCCTTATGGAGCAGGGCATCTTTGCCGGCGGCAACGAAGCGACTCTGGGCGGCGTTGTGTACAACCCCAATATGCCCACCGAGGAAGTCTTCACCACCCCCAAGAAGGGCGAAGTGGAAGGCGTCGTATACTCCACCAAGCCCCTGAGCTACATGGGCCAGCTCATTGAGAACTTCTGCCTGGAGTTCAAGGACGGCAAGGTGGCCAGCGTAGCTGCCGAGAAGAACGAAGCGCTGCTGCAGCGCATGGTGGAAATGGACGAGAACGCCGGTTACCTGGGCGAATGTGCCTTCGTTCCCGTATCTTCTCCCATTAACCAGTCCGGCCTGATTTTCTTCAACACCCTGTTTGATGAAAACGCTGCCTGTCACCTGGCCCTGGGTATGGGCTTTGACAGCTGCATCCGTGACTACGAGCAGTACACCAAGGAAGAGCGCATGGCCATGGGCGTCAATGACTCCGTGATCCACGTGGACTTCATGATTGGCTGCGAGAGCATGAACATTACCGGTATCACCGAAAGCGGCGAAGAAATCGCCATCTTCAGAAACGGTACCTGGGCATTCTGATTTCGCCGAGAGGCAGTAAAACAAAATAGATAAGGAGCAGATGTTTTGAACATCTGCTCCTTTTTTTAGCATATGCAGTTTATTGGTGTTTCATGATTTCCGTCAAATCCTGGGCCCAGGAGCCCCGCTTCACCATGACGTAGCCCAGAATACACTTGAGGTATTCCGGAATCTGGCACAGGAAGAACAGACTCAGCATGGGCAGTGCCGTAAACCGGGACAGGCACCAGGCCAGGGGGATGCACACCGTCCACACAAACAGGCTGTCAAAAATCATGGTGACCATGGTTTTGCCGCCGCAGCGGAGGGTGAAATAGCAGGAGTGGGTGAAGGCCAGGAAGGGCAGGGTGAAGCCCATAACCAGCAGCATCTGGGTGGCCAGGTGCCGGACTTCCTCACTGGTGTTATACAGCGTGGGGAACCAGCCGCCGCACAGACCCAGCAGCAGGCCGCACAGGGCCGCCACGAAGGTGGCAAAGGCAATGAGCTTGTGGGCGTAGTCCTTGGCTTTTTCCAGTTCACCGGCCCCCAGCTTCTGGCCTACGATGATGCCGACACTGTTGCCCAGGGCAAAGGCCACAATGGTGAACAGCTGCCAGACGGTCTGGCAAATCTGATAGGCTGCCACAGCGGACAGGCCCCTGGTGGAGTAGCACTGGGCCATAACGGTCATACCGCAGGACCACAGGGCCTCGTTGAACAGCAGAGGCAGGCCCTTGATGGTGATACGCCGAACCAGAACGCCGGGCACATACAGGCTGCGCCACACGCCTTTCATGAAGGTGTACTTCCGGGTGTGGGTGTGGGCCCAAATCACCAGTACGGCGCACTCGCAGCAGCGGGCAATGAGGGTTGCCACAGCTGCGCCGATGACGCCCATGGCGGGGAAGCCCAGGTGGCCGAATATGAATACATAGTTGAGCACGATGTTGAGGCCGATACCTGCAGCACCGGCAGCCATGGGAATCACGGTGTGACCGCAGCCACGAAGGGTGTCGCCATAGCACTGGGTGAGGATAAAGGGGAACATGGTGAAAATCACGATGTTCAGATAGTCCCTGGCCTGAGTGCGGCACAGCTCCAGGTCCGTGACCTCATCGGCGTGGAGAAACAGCTCCAGCAGGCTTCCGCCGTGGGTAGAAAACAGCACCGTTGCCCCCAGGGCCAGCACAGAAGTGACCACCAGCTTAAAGCGCATGGTGTACCGGATGCCCTGGTCGTCGCCGCGACCGAAAAACTGAGCGGTGAAGATTCCGGCGCCGGACACGCCGCCGAATACGGTGAGCTGGAAGACGAACATCAGCTGGTTGGCAATGGAGACGGCGGTCATGGACTCCGTGCCCAGGCTGCCCACCATCAGGTTGTCCACCAGGGTGACGCAGCTGGTGAGCGCATTCTGCACCATGAGGGGCAGGGCAATCATCAGCGCCATTTTGTAAAACTCTTTTGTTCCGATCAGTCGTTTCATGGTTTCTCCCTTAAAAATTAGTAAAGGGGACTATATCACGAATGGCCTCTTAAAGCAACAGCGTTGTTTCCAGCAGACTGCGCACGGCTACGTTCTGGGTTTCCTTGGGGTAAACCAGCATGGTGCGGGCTCTGGGCTGGAAGTTCTTGATGGGCACAAAGCTCAGGCCCCGGATGCCCATTTCCTCCATGGTTTCCGGCACGACGCTGACGGCCAGACCGGAGCTCACGAACATGGCCAGGGAGTAAAAATCGTCGATATAGTACCGCTTGTTGCCGCTCATGTGCAGCTGAGAGTACATCTGCAAAATCTGGTCGGCGGTGGTCTTGTTGTCCTGGGCACGGTTCAGCACGATGGGCAGGTCGGTCAGGTCATGGGGGTCAATCTGTTCCTGTTTGGCCAGGGGGTGGTTGGAGCTGATCATCAGCACGCAGCGCTCGTTGCTGAGCTCCTTGGAGGCCAGCCAGTCCGACAGCTCCACGCCGAACTCACAGATGACGGCCAGGTCGATTTTGCCGCTGCTCAGTTCTTCCAGCAGCACTTCGTTGCTGGCAAAGCGGAAGTCAATATGGGGGTCCGGGTAGTTCTTGGCGAAGCTCTTGATGAGCTTCGTGGTATTCCACAGCTCATAGGCCCCGGCATAGCCGATGGTGATGCTGTCTTCATTGCCTCCGGCCACCTTGCGGCTCTGGGTCACGGCCGTCTGGTACTGGCTGATGAGCTTTTTGCACTGGCGGTAATATTCATTTCCGGCAGGGGTGAGACTTACCCCGCGCTTGCCGCGGATGAACAGCTGGAAGCCCAGTTCACTTTCCAGCTGCTTGATTTGCTGGCTGACGGCGGTTTGGGAGATGCAATGCTCCTCGGCTGCCTTGGTGAAATTCAAGTGCTCGGCAGCAGAAAGAAAAATCGGCAATCTCTGGATACTCATGAACACCAACTCCTTTTTTGAAAATAGAATCGCTATTAATAATCATTATAACATAAGCCACGCCTAATATCATAAGTTAAACTTATGACAACCCAATAATTTCCTATTAGACTTGTACAAAAAAAAGTGCTATCCTAAATACAAGGTTGGGCAATTTGTTGCACCAATGAATTGTTAAATTATTAATGGGTTGAACGATGGGCTCCGCAAGGGGGCAGATCGTTGAAATATAAAAAATTTTTACTAGGAGGACCTCAAGATGAGATTCGAAAACAAAGTCGTTATCGTCACCGGCGCCAGCTCCGGCATCGGCCGTGCAACCGCTAAGCTGTTTGCACAGGAAGGTGCGCAGGTCGTCGCTGCTGCCCGTAGACTGGAACGACTTGAGGCACTGCAGGCTGAGGTAGCTGAAGCTGGCTTCCCCGGTTGCATCCTGCCCGTACAGACCGATGTTCGCAATCCCGAACAGATCACCCGTATGTTTGACGTGTGCCTGGAAAAGTTCGGTCACCTGGACGTATTGGTCAACAATGCCGGCATGCTGGACGGCCAGCTGCCTATCCACGAGACTTCTCAGGAAATCTACGACATGCTGTATGAAACCAACCAGCGCGCTGTTTACCTGGGCTGCCAGAGAGCAATTAAAATCTTCCTGGAGCAGGGTACCCCCGCTAACATCGTTAACGTGGCTTCCGCAGCTTCCCTGCGTGGCCTGAAGGGCGGCACCATGTACGTTATGACCAAGCACGCCGTACTGGGCATCACCCGTAATATTTCCGCTTCCTTCTTCGAGAAGGGCATCCGCTGCAACTGCATCGAGCCCGCAAACATTCGCTCCGAAATCAATAAGGTTCCCCGCGACATGGGCATCGGCATTCTGGAATGGCAGATGCGTGCCGGTAATGCAGCTCCTCTGCATACCATCACCAGACCCGGCGAAAAGAAGCCCATCCTGGGTACCGCCGAAGACTGTGCTAACCTCATCACTTTCCTGGCTGACGATGTTGCCGCTCGCTACATCTCCGGCGCAGAAGTTAAGATTGATGCCGGCTGGCTGAACATGTAATTGCGATTCGCTTGGGGCGAATTACTGAAATAACCACTGTGAAGGGAGACTAATCATGAATAGATTGAAAGATAAAGTATGCGTTATCACTGGTTGTAGTACCGGTATCGGCCGCAAGGCTGCTGAAATGTTTGCTGCTGAAGGCGCAAAGGTTGTTATCGCAGCTCGTCGTGTTCCTAAACTGGAAGCCTGCGCAGAAGGTATCCGCACTGCCGGCGGCGAAGTTACCGTTGTTCCCACCGACATCACCGATCCTGCTCAGTGCGACGCACTGATTGCCAAGGCTGTTGAAGTTTACAGCAAGATTGACGTTCTGGTTAACGTAGCCGGTCAGGCTGAAGTCGGCCTGCACCCCGTTGACGATTTCAGCAACGAAGAGCTGGATCGCATCGTAGCAGTTAACCTGAAGGGTACCATGTTTATGACCAGAGCCGCTACTAAGGTTATGTCCGAGCAGGGCTACGGCAACATCATCATGGTTTCTTCCGTTTCCGCAATCACCGGCTGCGGCGCAGCTGTTTACACCGCCACCAAGGGCGGTCTGGTTGCCCTGACCAAGCACACCGCTCTGCGTTATGCTTACAAGAAGCCTACCATCCGCTGCAACTGCATCTGCCCCGGCACCGTTTGGACCGATATGACCAAGGTTGAGCTGGCAGCTCAGCAGGGCGGCACTTACTCCCCCAAGGCTAACGAGTTCAATGACTGCGTTGGCAAGCACGGCTGCGCTGATGTTGGCGTATGCAACACCACCGCTATTGCAAACGTACTGCTGTTCCTGGCTTCCGATGAATCTGCCTGCCTGAACGGCCAGGTTATCGTGGGCGACTACGGCTGCAACCTGTAATTTTAACCACAAAACACAATGCCATGCATTGTGTATGATCGGCGGGTCTGGAGAAGACGGCCATTAAGCTATGGTAATGTATGGATCATTGTCCGGCGTGCCCAGAAGGGCAGCGGAAGTGCTGTGTGTACAGCGTTAAGAAAATACCCTAAGCTTTGATGTCCTGCGCGGGGCAGTCCCCGCGGTGCTTCCTACATCTGCTGATACAGGCGGTATGTGCCGGCTGTCATAACAAGAAGTTATATATAGTCCATTATGGCACATATGGCCCCTATACGAAAGACCCAAATGGAATAGAATGTCCGTTCTCGGACAGAAATTCCCGGTCTTAGTCCATTATCATGTGAACATGGGAAGGTTTGCAGCAATGCAGCTTTCCGGAAATTGACTTTTTACGAAAGGAAATCGCATATGTCTACTCATTACACTGATTACTACGGCACCCATATGGCGTTCGATAAGTTCCCTCAGTTCGGCGTTCTGTCCAGCGTTAACGTACTGATGACCGGTACCAACATCGCCGGCCCCTTCGCAGCCAGCACTATGGCTGAAATGGGCGCTAAGGTTATTCAGGTTGAAGCACCTAACATGCCTTGCCAGACCCGTGGTAACTACGGCTACAGCCAGGACCACAGAAACACTTACTCCATCACCCTGAACACCCGTACCGCTCGCGGTAAGGAAGTTCTGGAAAAACTGATTGCTTGGGCTGACATTTGGATCGAATCCGGTCGTCCCGGCACCTATGCTAGAGCAGGCCTGTCTGACGAGCATATGTGGGAAATCAATAAGAAGCTGGCTATCGTTCACGTTTCCGGCTACGGCCAGTACGGTCCCGATAAGGATAAGGCAGCTTACGACGTATCCGGCCAGGCAATGGGCGGCTACATGTACCTGAACGGTGAGAGCCCCACTTCCGCTCCTCTGAAGGTTAATCCCTACCTGTCTGACTATGCTACCGCTCTGAACGCCTGCATCTGCGCACTGGCTATTCTGACCCACGCAAGAGCAACCGGCGAAGGCGACAGCGTTGATATTTCTCAGTACGAAACCATGTTCCGTCTGCTGGGCTCCTATCCTGCTGACTGGTTCAACAGAGGCTATCCCGGCCCCGGCGAACCCGTTAAGTGGAGAACCGGTAACATTTCCGATATGGCTTCCGGCTTCTCCTTCTATGACTGCAAGGACGGCGGCACTATCTTCCTGGGCATGGTTGGCGCAGGCAACGTAAAGAAGGGCTACCCCATTGTTGGTCTGCCTGAGCCCGGCACTGATCCCGACTTCCCCGCAGGCATGACCGGTATGCTGCGTCATCTGCCTGTCGGCCAGCGCATTGAAAAGGCTATCTGCGACTTCTGCGCAGCCCGCACGGTTGACGAAGTTGAAGCCATCATGAATGAAGCCGGTATCCCCAACCAGAAGGCATTCGGTCCTGCTGATATTCTGAAGAGCGAACAGTTCAAGGCTCGTGAAGATATCATCACCTGGAAGGACAGCATCTACGGCGATATGAAGGGTATTGGTATCGTCAACAAGTTCACCAAGAATCCTGCTAAGGTTGTTGCTCCTGCTCCTACCTTCGGCGAACATAACCGCGAGATTCTCCATGCTATGGGCTACGACGAAGCTACGATCGACGATATGTATGCTAAGGGCGAGACCGCTACCATGGACCCCAAGGAAACTGCAGAGCGTTGGGTTCTGAAGGATTGGGGCTTCTTCTGGCGTCCTGACCAGGCTGAGAAGCTGGGTCTGTAATCCAAAAAGAAATTAAGTTTAGGACTGCGGTTTGGCCTTCGGGCCAAACCGCAAGCCTTCAATAGATAAGATACGATGTGAAGAATTGAAAGGAGTAGTTTGACATGGGCAAATTTACCCCGGGCACATACGAAGGTATGGGCCGTGGCTACCGCGGCAAGCTCTTCGTGAATGTGACTGTCAGCGAAGATAGAATCGAAGAAGTTAAGATGGGCGCACACAAGGAAGTGCGCGGCATCGCATGGGGCCTGAACACCACCCCCATTGAACTGTACCCCAAGCAGATTGTGGAATATCAGTCTCTGAACATTCCCTCCATCCTGGGCGCAGATACCACTTGCTCCGCTATTCTCCAGGCTGTTACCGCAGCACTGAAGGCAGCAGGCGCAACCGACGAAGTCATTGCCGAGCTGAAGGCCGCTCCCGGTCCCCAGCTGCCCGACTTCAAGGACGAAGTACGCACCGTTGACGTTCTGGTCTGCGGCGCTGGCGCAGGCGGTCTGGCTGCTGCAATCGAAGCAACCCAGGGCGGCGCTGAAGTGCTCGTTATTGAAAAGCAGGGCGTTACCGGCGGTTCCACCGCACGCAGCGGCGGCAAGCTGCTGGCTACCGGCTCCGAAGCACAGAAGAAGCAGGGCATTTACGATACCCCTGAGATGACCTACGATTACCTGATGGAAGTCGGTAACCGCCGCGGCGATTTCATGGATCCCGTAAAGACCCGTTACTTGGTTGACCACCTGAACAGCACCATTGACTGGCTGAGCTCCATCGAGTGCACCATCAAGGGCGACAAGAAAGAAATTCTGGCTCAGCCTTGGGACGCACTCAAGCTGGACCTCACCAAGCCCTATGAGAAGGACGGCGTAATGAAGAGCCACTATCAGGTTCTGGACGTTGAAGCCATCCACGTTTCTCTGCAGCCTTGGCGTGTGCATAACTCTCCTGGCGGCGGCGGTCAGACCAACGGTCAGGGCGGCGAAATCTCTACCCCTCTGACGCTGTACTACGAAAACGACCTGGGCGGCGAGATTCAGTACCTCACTGCCATGAAGGAACTGCTGGTTGACGAAAAGGGCGCCGTAATCGGTGCTGTCTGCGAACGCTACAACGGCGCTAAGCTCACCGTTTACACCCGCAGAGGCGTCGTTCTGGCTACCGGCGGCTATGCCCGCAATAAGCAGATGGTTGCCCGCTATCCCGTTGGCGACGACTACTTCTCCAACATTCCTCGCGGCCAGGTAGGCGAGGGCCTGATTGCAGCTGAAAAGCTGGGCGCTAAGAACTTCGAGCACCCCGCAATCCAGACCGTTTACACCAGCCTGACCAACGGCGTTGGTATTAACGACGAATCCGGTCTGATCGTTAACGAGTTCGGCGAACGCGTTGTGAACGAATGGACCTACCAGTACACTGTAGGCGATGCACTGATGGCTTCCGGCTCTAAGGTCGGCTGGTACATCACCTCCGGTAAGGAACCCTACGGCGGTGTTCAGTTCGGCTTCTCTTCCGCACTGAAGGGCCGCAGCAAGGACCCCATTGCCGACTCCATTGAAGAGCTGGCAGAAAAGATTGGCTGCGATCCCGCAACCCTGCGCAAGACCTTTGATCGCTACTGCGAGATGGTCAAGAACGGCAAGGACGAGGACTTCGGCAAGCCCGCACAGTTCCTGCATCCCATCGAAGGCCCCAAGTACGCAGCTCTGCGTCTGCATCCCTGCGTGGTTGTTTCCTTCGGCGGTCTGGAAATCGACAACGCTGCCCGCGTCATGAAGGACGACGGCACCGTTATCCCCAACCTGTACGCAGCTGGCGAAGTTGCAGGCACCGGCCTGTATGGCACCCAGTACCCCACTTGCGGTACCTCCATCGGCTCTGCTCTGTTCTTCGGCAGAACTGCCGGTCGCATGCTGACCAATCAGCCCATGCTGTAATTCGGGCTTCCGGATTGCATCAATCGGCGGCCTGACCGGGCCGAAGTTTTGGGCCACTAGTAAATGAAGGCATAACGTTAGGCGCTGTGGTGTGACCCTCGGGTCAGACTGCAGCGCCTTTGTGTTTTGAGGATAAAATCAGAAGGAGTTGTTCACAAATGAGTAAATTTACCCCCGGTGTATATGAAGGAATTGCCAACGGCAACGGCTATGACAGCATGCCCAGCAAAATCAAAGTCGCTGTGACTTTGTCTGAGGACCGCATTGAAAACGTGGAAATTGTGTCTCATGGTGAAATCAAAGGCGTAGGCTATGGCCTGGCCACCTCTCCGATTGAGACGATTCCCGGCGAAATCGTGAAGCACCAGTCCCTGGGTGTTCCCCCGGTTATCGGTGCAGAAAAGACTTCCCGCGGCATCATCAAGGCCGTCACCAAGGCCATTGCCAAGTCCGGGGCCGACACCGCAGCACTGTCTGCGCCCGTTCCCCGTGAAGCCCACGACGATGAAGAGCGTTTTGTGGACTTCCTGGTATTGGGCGGCGGTGCAGGCGGTCTGGCAGCCGGTGTGCAGGCCCGTCAGGGCGGTGCAGACGTGCTGATTGTGGAAGCAGCAGGCGTCACCGGCGGCAGCGCAGCCCGCAGCGGCGGCAAGCTGACCGCACCCGGTACCAAGTGGCAGCACGCAGTGGGCATTTACGACAGCCCCGATATGCTGTATGACTATATGATGGAGCAGAGCAAGGGCATGGCCGACCCGAAGAAGATTCGCTTCTTCTGCGACCGTGCATATGAAAACCTGCTGTGGCTGGAGGCTTGCGGCTGGAAGTGCCAGGACGTTGAGCCCATCCATGAAAGCCTGGTGCCCTGGAGAGTATATAACAGTGAGGGCGGCCACTATATGTCTGCCGGTCAGGGCGGTCACATCACCTCGGCTATGCACGAGGAATATGAGCGGCTGGGCGGCCAGTTCGTGTTTAACTGCAGCCTCAAGCACCTGATTGTTGAAGACGGCGCCGTCAAGGGCGCAGTTTGCGAGTACGCAGGAGGCGGTACGCTGACTGTCCGCGCCAATAACGTGCTGCTGGCTACCGGCGGCTTTGCCGGCAACCGGGCTAAGCTGGAAGGCCTTTATCCCATGATGAAGGGCTATTACACCGACGTGCCCAAAACCAACATCGGTACAGGCATCGCCGCCGGTGTGGCTGCAGGCGCCAAGGAATACGTTTCCCCCGGCGTACAGGCCAACTACATGAGCCTGACCCCCGCCATGATTGGCATTAACGAGGAGGCCGGTCTGATTGTTGACGCCAGTGGCAAGCGTCTGGCCAACGAGTGGAGCTACCAGTACGTTGTGGGCGATGCACTGATGCGTGCTAAGTCGGACCACGGCTGGTATATTACCTGCGGTAATGAGTGCTATGAGACGGTTAACAAGGCCTTTGAAGCCGGTCCCATGCCCGGCATGCCGGACGTCTTTGCAGATAATCTGGAAGACCTGGCAGCCAATATGCACGTGGAGCTGGACACCCTGAAGGCAACCATCGACCGCTATAATGCCCTGTCGGATAAGGGCGTGGACGAGGACTTCGGCAAGCCCGCAAAGTTCATGTTCCCCATCAAGGGACCCAAGTACGCCGCATTTTACTACACCCCCTGCATCACCGTTACCTTCGGCGGACTGAAAACCGACCTGTGCGCCCGTGTACTGGACGAGCAGGATCGGCCCATTCCCGGCCTGTATGCAACTGGTGAAACAGCGCCTACCGGTATTTACGGCACGATTTATCCCTGCTGTGGTACCTCCATTGGCTCGGCTGTACTGTGGGGCCGTGTGGCAGCACAGGTGGCAACCAATCAGCCTATGATGTAAACTGCTACGGCAGCAAACCAGGCTACGGCAGCTGGGCCCCGATGCGAAAGCGTCGGGGCCTTTTCCCGGCATCTATTCGATTATCCCATGAAAAACTGGTTTTTTATGGGATATAGGCATAAAGAAACCGATACGACTTCCGAAATGCGGAGAATGTTGCCCAATGAAAGCAGCATTTCCTGCAGAATAAGGGGCAAAAGTAACGGAAGTTAGTGAGGGCTAAAAATAAAGTGTTGGGTTTTCTTGACGGAAACTGAAAACACAAGTATAATCGAATGGAACAAACTTTGACCCCACCATTATAGATATAACAGGAGGCGTTCAGATGAGCGAACAGAAGGAATTTACTTATAAGAATGCAGGTATTAACATCAACGACACCGATGCCATTAAGGAAAGCATGGGTGAGCTGATTAAGACTGATGACACCAGAGTGCTGAACGGTCTGGGACCCTTCGCATCCCTGTACGACATCAGCTTCCCTGAAATCAAGGAACCCGTTCTGGTACTGAAGGCTGAAGAGCCTGGTTCCAAGCAGAAGCTGGCTGCTGAGTTCGGCTACACCGAATCCGTTTGCCACGATATGATTAACCATCTGGTTAACGACACCATTGTTATGGGTGCTACTCCTCTGGCAGTTCTGGACGTTATCGTTACCGGCGCTGTTGACGGCGATACCCTGACTCTGCTGGTTAAGGGCATGAAGGACGCTTGCGTTGAGAACGAATGCGCACTGGTCGGCGGTGAAACCTCCATCCAGCCCCAGGTTCTGGACGCTAACACCTACGTTCTGACCTCTTCCATGGCCGGTATCGTAGAAAAGAGCCGCATCATCGACGGTAGCAAGATCCAGGTCGGCGACGCTGTTCTGGCTGTTGCTTCCAACGGTCTGCACACCAACGGCTACACCCTGGTTCGTATGCTCATGGATACTTACCCCGAAATCAAGGAAACCATGGTTGACGGCGATACCTTCCTGAACCAGATCATGAAGCCCCACACCCCCTACTACAAGGCTATCAAGGGCCTGCTGCCCACCGAAAAGATCCACGGCATGGCTCACATCACCGGCGGCGGTGTTGAAGGCAACCTGTGCCGCATCATCCCCGAAGGCATGAAGGCTGAGGTTCACCTGGATAAGATCCAGATGCTGCCCCTGTTCAAGTTCATCCGTGAGAAGGGCAACGTAGCTGACGCTGAAATGATGAAGACCTTCAACTGCGGCGTTGGTCTGTGCGTTGTTGTCGCTCAGGAAGACAAGCAGTTCGTTATGGACCACATCAACCAGTTCTACAACTGCTACGAGATCGGCGAAGTTGTTGTCAGCGATGTGCCCGGCATTAAGCCCAGCCAGACCGCTAAGAACATCCGTCTGCTCGGCGAACTGGAAAAGTAAGATACCATTAAAAATCCCCCGACTGTTAGATGGGTGGTCATAAAACAGTAACTCACGAAAATTACTGATATATGGCATCTGTCTGACAGGGTTGGCAAACTTAAAACAGGCATCATTGAGATGAAATCTTGATGATGTCTGTTTTCTTGCTTTTTTACGGAGTAAGCCGTAGAATATCATTATCTATTAGTGGCAAAGGGAGGTAGGATATTGTGTCTTTAGAAGGGAAAAATAGGGCCATT
>SAMEA104404106__coassemble_941_pt1 | contig 25309 bp, 24 predicted proteins | sample SAMEA104404106__metabat2_high_PE_053 | metagenome-assembled genome bin SAMEA104404106 (sample SAMEA104404106) | Balaenoptera acutorostrata
TCAGTCGGGAAAGGCCGATGAGCCGGTCAAACTCCGTGAGCACGCCGTCCAGGTCGTTCACCAGGTCATAGCCTGCGTCCCACACATGGCAGGTATCCAGGCAGACGCCCAGGTGCTCTGCGCAGTCCGTGCCGTGAATAATCTCCGCCAGCTGCTCAAAGGTGCAGCCCACCTCGCTGCCCTTGCCCGCCATGGTTTCCAGCAGCACCGTGGTGTGCATTCCTTCCCACAGGCTGGCGTTCAGCAGCTCCGTGATTTTGGCAATGCCCACGCTGTAGCCCTGGCCCACGTGGCTGCCCGGGTGGAAATTATAGAAATTGCCCGGAATATGCTCCATGCGCTGCAAATCCTCACTGAAGGCCGCAAAGGCGAAGGCCCGCACATGGTCTTTTTCGGCACAGGCGTTCAGGGTATAGGGGGCATGGGCCACCAGGGGCGCAAAGTCATGTTCAGCGGCAATGGCCGTAAACTTGGCGTAGTCCTCCAGGTCCAGGGGCTTCACGCTGCCGCCCCGGGGATTCCGGGTAAACAGGGCCAGCGCATCACCGCCCAGGGAAACGGCCTGGCGGGCCGCTGCGGCATAGCCCCCGGCAGAGGAGAGATGACATCCGATTTTAAACATAAATACCTCGCAAAAGAGAAATACATACCCCTCCGAAAATTTCGGAGGGGTATGCTTCAAGTGGAAAAAGCAGCGTTATTTCTTGCCACCCTTGATGTACTTGTCGATGGCTGCGGCAGACTTCTTGCCTGCGCCCATAGCCAGAATAACGGTAGCTGCGCCGGTAACAGCGTCGCCGCCGGAGAATACGTTCTCCAGGGAGGTCTGACCGGTAGCTTCCTCAGCCTCGATGCCGCCCTTCTTGGTGTATTCCAAACCTTCGGTGGTCTTACGGATCAGGGGGTTGGGGCTGGTGCCGATGGCGATGATGACCACGTCAACATCGAAGGTTTCAAATTCACCTTCCACGGGAAGGGGTCTGCGGCGGCCGCGTTCGTCGGGCTCACCCAGTTCCATAACCTGGCACTTGATGCCGGTAACGCCTTCCTTGGGCTCGCCGATGATTTCAACGGGGTTACGCAGCGTGCGGAACACAATGCCCTCTTCCTTGGCGTGCTCAATTTCTTCCTTACGGGCAGGCAGTTCCTCGAAGCCGCGGCGGTAAACGATGCTGACTTCCTCAGCGCCCAGACGCAGAGCGCAGCGGGCAGCGTCCATTGCCACGTTGCCGCCGCCAACAACGGCAGCACGCTTGGGATGCTTGATGGGGGTATGAGAGCCTTCCTTGTATGCCTTCATGAGGTTAATACGAGTCAGGAATTCGTTTGCAGAGTAAACGCCCTTCAGGTTCTCGCCGGGAATGTTCAGGAACATGGGCAGACCTGCGCCGGTGCCGATGAATACAGCATCATACTGCTCACGCAGCTCGGCAATGTCGATAACCTTACCCACAACCCAGTCGGTGCGGATTTCAACGCCCATAGCCTTGAGGCCTTCGATTTCCTTGGCAACGATGGCCTTGGGCAGACGGAACTCAGGGATGCCGTAGCTCAGAACGCCGCCGGGCAGATGCAGAGCTTCAAAGATGGTGACGGCGTAGCCCTTCTTAGCCAGGTCGCTGGCGCAGGCCAGACCGGCAGGGCCGGAACCGACAACGGCAACCTTGTGGCCGTTGGGTTCGGGAATGGTAACAGCTTCTTCGGACTTGTGTGCGTTGTGGTAGTCAGCAACAAAGCGCTCGATACGGCCGATAGCAACGCTTTCGCCCTTGATGCCGCGGTTGCAGTACTTTTCGCACTGGTTTTCCTGGGGGCAGACTCGGCCGCAGATAGCAGGCAGAGAGGAGTCCAGGGAGATAATGTGGTAAGCCTTATCGAAGTCGCCTTCACCGGCAGCCTGGATAAAGGCAGGGATGTTCAGGTTAACGGGGCAGCCCTTACGGCAGTGAGGGATCTTGCAGTTCAGGCAGCGGGCAGCTTCGTCCTTGACCTGTTCTTCGGTGTAACCCTGAGCAACTTCTTCAAAGTTACGTGCTCTCACCAGGGGGTCCTGGGAGGGCATGGGATTTTTCACCATAGACATATTCACTTTAGCAGCCATAATTTACTCCACCTCTTTCTTATACAGGTTGCAGGCGTCATCGCGCTCATGCAGCTCAAAGTCCTTGTACATGGTGCTGCGGGCCATAGCTTCGTCGAAGTCAATGAGATGACCGTCGAATTCGGGGCCGTCAACGCATGCAAACTTGGTTTCACCGCCAACCGTCAGTCGGCAGCCACCGCACATACCGGTGCCGTCAACCATGATGGGGTTCATAGAGGCCAGAGTTTTAATATCGTATTTCTTGGTGAGCAGGCAGACGAACTTCATCATGGGCAGGGGTCCCAGAGTGATGACCTTGTCGTACTTTCTGCCGGAGTCAATGAGGTCCTGCAGACCTTCGGTGACCAGGCCCTTGCGGCCGTGGCTGCCGTCGTCGGTCATGACGATGCAGTTCTTGGTCAGTGCGCCGATTTCGTCTTCCAGAACCACCAGGTCCTTATTGCGGAAGCCCAGAACAGCGTCAACCTCGACGCCCTTCTTGTGCAGCTCGCGGATAACGGGGAAACCGATGGCGCAGCCGGAGCCGCCGGCTACGACGCAAACGGTCTTTGCGTTGTTGATATCGGTGGGGTTGCCCAGGGGGCCGACAACGTCAGCCAGATACTCGCCGGGCTTTTTATGATTCATCAGTTCGGTGGACGCACCGACGATCTGAAATACAAAGCTGATGGTGCCCTTCTCCGGATCCCAGTCCTCAATGGTGAGGGGGAAACGTTCGCTGTCTTCGTTGACGCGCAGAATACCAAACTGGCCTGCCTTGACCTTTCTGGCAATGTGGGGTGCTTCCAGGGTGATCTTGGTCAGTGTAGGATTCAGGGGCTTCATATCAATGATTTTTACCATATTTGATTCCTCCATAATGCATTAAGTGCATTTTTTATGGTAATTGCATGAAAAAACGCTCTATCTTTTAAAAAATAAGCACAATACCTAAGAGTTTTGCCATGTTTTCACAAAAAAATGTACCATTTCTCATATCCTGTTATACCAAATGCACGAAGACTTCATAAGACAAATAATGTGCATACACTAACAGTTATAAATATCATGTTAATATTTCGATACTTTTTCGGCAGTCATTTTTCGCATTTATGTTCTAAAATGAATGTTCGATAATTGTCTAACAATAAATGCAGGTTAAAGGCCCGTTTTTTCGTACACGTTGCATGAAAGACAGCATTTTTCTCCCGAAAGGAGCCGGTAGTATGTCTAATCCCCGTCAGCAGCAAGGCATTGACATGACCCGTGGAACAGAATGGAAAAGCATTCTGTTTTTTGCGCTGCCGATTATGGCCGGACAGTTTTTGCAACAACTTTATAACACCGTAGACGGCATCGTGGTGGGTAACTATGTCAGTGAGGCAGCATTGGGCTCTGTGGGAGCCTGCAGCACACTGGCTTTTTTATTTTTGGCCTTATCCGTGGGTTTCGGCAACGGCTGCGGCGTCATGATTGCCCAGCTGTTCGGGGCAAAGCAGGTGGAGAAGCTGAAGCAGGCCGTGTCCACCTCCATGATTGTCATTTTCAGCTTCGGCATCCTCATGACCCTGGTGGGCTACTTCGGCGCAGAGCTCCTGGTAATTCATCTGCTGAACATCCATGACCCGGAGCTGATAGCCCTGTCCACCGTTTATTTTGCGGTCTACTCCCTGGGGCTGGTGTTCCAGTTTCTGTATAACTGCGTGGCCTCCATTCTCCGGGCCGTGGGCGACAGCAAGGCCACCTTGTATTTCCTTTGCGTGTCGGCCCTGCTGAACCTGGTGCTGGACGTGCTGTTTGTGGCGGTGTTCCGCTGGAGCATCACCGGTGCTGCAGCAGCCACAGTGATTTCCCAGCTGGTGTGCTGTGTAGTATGTTTTGTGTATATGTTCAAAAAATACCCCATGTTCCGGTTCCGCCCCCGGGAATTTCGGTTCAGCCCCGAATACGGCAAGCTGTGCGTGCAGCTGGGCTTCCCCCTGACGGTGCAGCAGAGCATTGTGGGCCTGGGCAATGTGTTCATGCAGCGCCTGGTCAATCACTTCGGCGCCATCACCATGGCGGCCTTCACCTGCGGCGGCCGCTTTGAGAGCTACTGCATGATTCCCGCCCTGGGCTTCAACAGTGCCATGGCCATGTTCACGGGCCAGAACGTGGGCGCCGGCCGCATCGACCGGGTGGACCGGGCCATGAAGGACACCATGAAGCTGGCCATGGGCATCACCCTGGCCATCGCCACGGTGCTGTTTTTCGGGGCCTATCCCCTGGCGGGACTCTTCGGCGTGGAGGATGAAAGTCTGCGCCAGGCCGTAGACTACCTGCGAACCGTCAGCTATTTCATGGTGGTGTTCGCCATGTACCTCACCATGAACGGCGTCATCCAAGGCAGCGGCGACGTGGGCTATTCCAGTTTTTGCAGCTTATTTACCCTGGGGGTGCGCCTGGCCCTGTCGTATACCCTTGTTTTTGTGTTCGATTTCAGTTATTATGTCATTTGGCGCTGCATACCGGTGGGCTGGATCATCGGCCTGTTTATGGCCATGGCCAGACTCAAATCCGGTAAGTGGAAAACCAAAGCCATCGTAGGAGGACAGAACCCTTGAGCGACACCACATTCTATGCCCTCATTTCCCGCATGAAGTACATCCACCGCTGGAGTCTCATGCGTAATTCTGTGCCGGAAAATATCCAGGAGCACAGCCACATGGTGGCCGTCATCGCCCACAGCCTGGGCGTCATCGGCAACACCTTCTTCGGCGCTGACCACCAGCCCGAACACCTGGCCGCCATCGCCCTGTTTCACGATGCCACGGAAATCCTCACCGGCGATATGCCCACGCCCATCAAGTACCAGAACCTGGATATCATCAGCGCTTACCGTCAGGTGGAGGCCTACGCAGCAGACCGCCTGCTGGGCATGCTGCCCCCGGAGCTCCGGGAGGCATACGACCCCCTGCTGGGGGAAGACGTCCACGACAGCGCAGAATACCGCCTGGTAAAGGCCGCTGACAAGCTGAGCGCACTGATTAAATGCGTAGAAGAGCGTAAAGCCGGCAACACGGAGTTTATCTCCGCTGAGCGCAGCACACGGCAGTCCATTCTGGACATGGGCTTACCGGAGGCTGACTATTTCTTAGAGCACTTCATGCCGGCCTTCGAGCTGGACTTAGACGAATTAGGAGTTGGAAAGTAATTTATGGAACAGGCTAAAATCGACCGCATTAACGAGCTGGCCCATCTGGCCAAGGAGCGTGAACTCACCGAAGCAGAGCTGGCAGAGCGTCAGGTCCTGCGCAAGGAATACATTGAGTCCTGGCGCACCGGCGTCATTGCTACCCTGGAAAATACCTACGTGGTAGACGAAAAGGGCAACAAGACGAAGCTCCAGAAAAAGACCAAGAAGTAAACATCAAAACGCGCGATGAAGGTTCATCGCGCGTTTTTCTCTGTGGGAAAGTGCCGGGACTGTGGAAAACTCCGGAAAACCGGCAAAAATCCTCTGGAGTTTTCCACAGCGGTTCCCCCGCCGGAGGAAAAAGCGCCCCATGTGAACTGACACATGGGGCGCTCCCTATTTACTTTTTTTGTTGTAAGATTACATCCAGCCGCCGGATACGTTCATCACGTGAGCGGTAACGTACTTGGATTCGTCAGAAGCCAGGTACAGGCACATGTAAGCGATATCAATGGGATCGCCCAGACGCTTGATCATGCAGTTGGTGGTGTAACGGCCCTGAGTCTCAGGAGTCAGGTTTCTGGAAACAGCCTCAGTAGCAATGATGCCGGGGTTAACCACGTTCACGCGAACATTGTGGTGAGCAACCTGGCGAGCCATCTGCTTGGACAGGTGGTTGATGCCCTGCTTAGCTACGCCGTAGCCGCACTGGGTTCTGTCGGGGCAAACAGCGGCAACGGAGCCGATGTTGATGATGGAGCCGGACTGCTGAGGAATCATTGCGGTGTTCAGAGCTTCCTGGCAAGCGTTAAATACGGTAGCAATATCGCAGTTAACGGTCTTTTCAAACTCTTCGTAGGTGCAGCGGGTGATGTCCAGGTCCTTGCGGGGGTTGGATTCACCGAAGTTGTTGACCAGAATATCCAGGCGGCCTTCCTTAGCCAGGCATTCCTGAATCATGGTTCTGTGGGTTTCGGGCTTGTGAGCCTCGAAGTATACCAGCTCAGCCTGACCGCCGCGAGCTCTTGCAGCTTCAACAGCAGCAGCGCCGGTTTCCAGGTTTCTTACTGCGTAGTAAACCTTTGCGCCTTCATCTACGAACAGATCAGCAATAGCACGACCAATACCTCTGGTGCATGCGGTAACCAGTGCGATCTTACCATCCAAACGACCCATAATTACATCTTCCTTTCAAAAATAAAAACCAATAGTAATTTTGCTGCAAAACAGCAGCACAATGATACTGGAATTGTAGCATATGCCCTATTGGGTGTCAATCTTTGCGCCGATTGTTCGCTTTATCCCTGATTTTTGAGAATTTTCGCACACATTTTCATGTTGTACTCTTTGTTTGCACCCTGTTAAAAACATCACGATTGTTAAAAATCAGAAAATGCACTGAATTAAATTCCATATCCAACAATATGTCGAATTTTGTGTTACTTTAAACAAAGTTTAACTTTATGTTTTGGATACTGCGTTGATTTTCATTCGCTCCGCCTCATGAAACTCACCCATTGCGGGACAGTCTGCGGCCATCTGTGCCACAGGGCGGGTTAGGCAGTCCATTCATCCCGGTCGTATCATACGTTCCGCATCTTCCGCATATTCAGCATACACGGCATATTCTGCCCGGGCGGTGTGAGCAAGAAAAAAGCCCCATCCAAATGGATGGGGCTTTTGTTATGGGCAATTACTTGCGGTCGGTGGGCAGACCGGCTGCTTCACGTTCCTTGATTGCTTCCTTGCGGCTCAGGTTTACACGGCCGCGGTCGTCAATCTCGCTGACCTTAACCCAGGTCCAGTCGCCGACGTTCAGCACGTCCTCAACCTTTTCGGTGCGCTTGAATTCCAGGTCCTTGATGTGGCACATGCCGTCCTTACCGGGAACCAGCTCGATGAAGGCGCCGATGGGGATGATGCGAACAACCTTACCGTAGTACATCTGGCCGACTTCGGGCTCGAAAACAATGTTTTCGATGGTCTGGCGAGCTGCACGGCAAGCCTCGATATCTTCGGAGGCAATGTAAATCATGCCGTCGTCGTTGATGTCGATCTTGCAGCCGGTGTCAGCGGTGATCTTCTGGATAACCTTGCCGCCGGAGCCGATAACTTCGCGGATCTTCTCGGGCTTAATCTGCATCTGGATCATCTTGGGAGCGGTCTTAGCCAGTTCCTTGCGAGGCTCAGCAATAGCCTTCAGCATGATCTCGTCCAGAATCTGGAAACGAGCTTCACGAGTGATCTTGAATGCTTCCTTAACGATCTCGTGCTTCAGACCGTCGTTCTTCAGGTCCATCTGAATAGCGGTGATGCCTTCCTTGGTGCCTGCAACCTTAAAGTCCATTTCGCCGTGGAAGTCTTCCACGCCCTGAATGTCGATGAAGGTGGTGAAGTCGTCGCCGTCCTGAATCAGGCCGCAGGAGATACCGGCAACGGGAGCCTTCAGAGGAACGCCTGCGTCCATCAGAGCCAGGGTGGTACCGCAGATAGAGCCCTGAGAGGTGGAGCCGTTGGAGGACAGGATTTCGGAAACTACGCGGATAGCGTAGGGGAACTCTTCAACGGGAGGAATAACAGCTTCCAGAGCCTTCTCAACCAAAGCGCCGTGGCCGTACTCACGACGACCGGTGGAACGCTGTGCCTTAGCTTCGCCGGTGGAGTAGCCGGGCATGTTGTAGTGGTGCATGAAGCGCTTTTCTTCTTCTTCCCAAATGGTGTCCAGCTTCTGGCACATGGACAGGGTGTTCAGAGTAGCAATGCTCAGTACCTGGGTCTGGCCACGGGTGAACAGAGCGGAGCCGTGAACAACAGGCAGAACGCCGACTTCGGAGCCCAGAGGACGAATTTCGTTCATGGCACGGCCGTCAACACGCTTGCCCTGCAGCAGCCAACTCTTAACAACCTTCTTCTGCATCTTGTACAGGATTTCATCCATGTACTGCATCATTTCGGGGTACTGCTCCTCGTACTTTTCCTGTACGTCCAGAATCCACTGGTTTACACGGGCCTCACGGACGTTCTTGTCGTCGGTGTCCATGCAGTATTCCATGCCGGTGTATTCCTTTTCGCACAGCATGTTGTACAGGTCTTCGTCGAAGGAAGCCTTGTCGTAGCTGAACTTTTCCTTGCCGACTTCTTCAACCATGCGGTCGATCATGTCCAGCACGGGCTGCAGGTGCTCGTGAGCCTGTACGATACCTTCGTACATCACGTCGTCGGGAACCTGGTCAGCTTCGGATTCGATCATAACGATCTTCTTATGAGTAGCCGCAATGGTGGTGATCATGCGGTTGGTTTCGCGTTCTTCCTGAGTGGGGTTGAAGAGGTACTTCTCGCCGTCCCAGCCCAGAACGATGCCGGCGATGGGGCCGTTGAAGGGCACGTCGGAAATGGAAACTGCTGCGGAAGCACCGATCATAGCGGTGATTTCGGGGGAGCAGTCACGGTCGATGCTCAGAACCTCGCAGGCGATAACAACGTCGTTGCGCAGGTCGGAGGGGAACAGAGGACGCATGGGGCGGTCGATCAGGCGGGAAGCCAGAACAGCGTTCAGGCTGGGCTTGCCTTCGCGGCGCATGAAGGAGCCGGGGATGCGGCCCACTGCGTACAGCTTTTCGTTGAAGTCTACTGCCAAGGGGAAGTAGTCAATGCCGTCCTTGGGACGAGCGGAAGCGGTGCAGGTAACCAGAACGGAGGTTTCACCGTAGGTAACCAGAACGGAAGCGTTGCACAGCTCGGCCATCTTGCCGACTTCGAAAGTCAGGGGGCGGCCTTCGTAAACCATCTCGAACTTCTTGTAGTTCGGGAACTGCTTTTCATGAATAATCATGCTTTGTAACTCCTTTAGTAAAATATTCGGGAAGTCACTTGATCTTTAGCACTTGGAGATACTGCCCATAGACTGCTGCAGCATGTCCAAATACTAAACGTCAAGCGACTTCGTGTGCCTGAATGAAGAAAAAGGGTGGAACAATATGAGATTGTTCCACCCTTAAACCTTCATAACTTTCAGAAAAATTACTTACGGATACCCAGCTTAGCGATGCAAGCGCGGTAGCGCTCGATATCAACCTTGATGAGGTAGTCCAGCAGACGACGACGCTTACCAACCATCTTGTGCAGACCCTGACGGCTGTGATTGTCGTTGGGGTTAGCCTTCAGGTGCTCGGTCAGCTGCTTGATGCGCTCAGTCAGAATAGCGATCTGAACTTCGGGAGAGCCGGTGTCGTTTTCGTGGGTGCGGTTGGATTCGATAACCGCGGTCTTCTGATCCTTAGTAATCATGTGTAGAATCTTCCTTTCATTATTGGTTCTCCAGTGTCTCAGTATCGGGTTTGAAAGGGCCCGGCGAAATGCCGGTGTATCCCGAAGCCGAGTGCACGGAAACATTCTTCCGTATGTTAGCACATCTGCCCCAATCTGTCAAACGATTTTGCACATATTTCCCAAATTATTTATGGCGCTCCTAAGCTTGTTATTCCCTCCCCTTCTGGTATAATGAATTTATACCCAAATGCCATAGGAGGATACCCCATGACCCTGTATATGAAACAGAAAATTGTGGCCTTTAAAGACCGCTTTTACGTCAAAGATGAGCGAGGCCGGGACCGCTACTATATTGAAGAAGAGCTGCTGAGCCTCACCAAAAAGCTGCATATTTATGACATGGACGACAACCGTCTGGCCATTGTGCAGAAAAAGATGATCTCCTTCCTGCCCAAGTACATCGTCACCATAGACGGTGAAGAGGTGGCGGAAATCGTGAAGGAAATCACCTTCTTCAAGCCCAGCTACAAGGTCAAGGGCCCCGACTGGAGCGTTGACGGCGACATCTGGGACTATGATTACAAAATCCGCAAGGGCCGCCGGACCGTGGCTGAAATTTCCAAGGCCATTCTGAGCTTCCGAGACAGCTACAAAATCGAGATTGAGGACGGCGTGAACCCCGTACTCGTGATGGCCGTGGTGCTGGCCATCGACTGCGTGCTGGATGCTGAGGGCGAGGACGCCGCCAGAGCCAACAACGACGAAGATTAAGTTTCCCCAATCGGCATAAAAAAATCCCCCAACCGGTGCGGTTGGGGGATTTTGTCATTTCATGGGAAGAACTCAGCCGTTGTTCTTGCCGCCCTTGAGGGCTTTCATACGCAGGCTGTGGTCCAGAATGCGCTTTCTCAGACGCAGGGTCTTGGGGGTAACTTCCAGCAGCTCGTCATCTGCCAGGAACTCCAGGCACTGCTCCAGGCTCATGACCTTAGGAGCAACCAGACGCAGAGCGTCGTCGCTGCCTGCTGCACGCATATTAGTCAGAGCCTTGCGCTTGCAGACGTTAACGGACATATCTTCTGCCTTGGGGTTGGAGCCGACGATCATACCGGCGTAAACAGGTACGCCTGCACCGATGAACAGAGTGCCGCGCTCCTGTGCGTTGAACAGACCGTAGGTGATGCTTTCGCCGGTTTCAAAAGCAACCAGAGAACCGGTGCTGCGGCGGGCAATTTCACCCTTGAAGGGCTCGTACTTTTCAAAGACGCTGGCCAGGATGCCTTCGCCCTTGGTCGCAGTCAGGAATTCGTTGTTGTAGCCGAACAGACCGCGGGAGGGAACCAGGAAGGTAGCCTTGGTGCGGGGGCCTACGGGAATCATTTCCAGGAATTCGCCGCGGCGACGGCCCAGAGCTTCGATGACGGAGCCGATGTACTCAGAAGGTACGTCAACAACAACACGTTCGATGGGCTCGCACTTCACGCCGTCGATGACCTGCATCAGCACGCGGGGGGGAGATACCTGGAACTCATAGCCTTCTCGGCGCATGGTCTCAATGAGGATGGACAGGTGCATTTCGCCGCGGCCGGCAACGATGAAGCTATCCATAGCATCGGGGTCGTCGGTAACACGCAGAGAAACGTCCTTCAAAGTCTCCTTGTACAGACGCTCACGTACCTGGCGGGAGGTAACGAACTTACCTTCTCTGCCGGCAAAGGGAGAGTCGTTGATGGAGAAGGTCATTTCCATGGTGGGTGCGGAAATCTTCACGAACTCGATGGGCTCAACGCAGCTGCTGGCGCAGATGGTGTCACCGATGGAGATATCGCCGATACCGCTCAGGGCAATGATGTTGCCTGCGGAGGACTGGGTCACGGGTACACGGGCCAGGCCTTCATATTCGTACAGGCTGACTGCCTTAGCCTTCTTGGGGGCTTCATCGGGCTCGTGGTAGTTGCAGACCATGATTTCCTGGTTCTGCTTGATGGTACCGCGCTCGATGCGGCCGATGGCAATACGGCCTACAAATTCGTTATAGTCAACGGAAGATACCAGCATCTGGAAGGGAGCTTCCTCGTCTGCTTCGGGAGCAGGGATGTAGTCCAGAATGGTGTCGAACAGAGGCTGCAGGTCGGTGCCGGGAACCTCGGGGGAGTAGGAAGCAGTACCCTGTCTGCCGGAGCAGAACAGCATGGGAGAGTCCAGCTGCTCGTCGGTAGCATCCAGGTCCATGAGGAGCTCCAGAACCTCGTCGATAACCTCGTGGATACGCTGGTCGGGACGGTCGATCTTGTTCAGAACAACGATGACGCGGTGGCCCATTTCCAGTGCCTTGCTGAGAACGAAACGAGTCTGAGGCATGGGGCCTTCAGCTGCGTCAACCAGCATAACGACGCCGTTTACCATCTTCAGAACACGTTCAACTTCGCCGCCAAAGTCTGCGTGTCCCGGAGTATCAACGATATTAATTTTGGTGCCCTTGTAGCGAACGGCGGTATTCTTTGCCAGAATGGTGATACCACGTTCACGTTCCAGGTCTCCGGAGTCCATAACGCGGTCAACCACTTCCTGATTTTCGTGGTAAACGCCGGACTGCTTCAGCAGTTCGTCAACCAGGGTAGTCTTGCCGTGGTCAACGTGAGCGATGATTGCAATGTTTCTCAGATTAGTCACAATAGACACTTCCTTTAAGTGTAAGTATAAAGTCGTAATATCATATAAAGCACTTGATTATACTCTATCCCGGCGATAATTGCAATGTGTCATTCTCACTATTTTACGAAATTTCGGACATTTTCCTGTTAAAATTGTATAATCAAAAAAATAACAGGAGATTTTCGGCCCCCGGACAGGCTGTTTTGGGAAATTTTTCTACTTCGGACGCCATGATTATTTTGCCACAGGAACAGGATTATGGTATACTTTGTGGTATATAAAGGAGGTGCGTTTCATGCGTACACTGGGTATCTTTTTGCTGAGCTTCCTGGCCTTGTGGCTGGTTGTGGGCGTCATTGGGCCTCTGGGGCTCATTGTGATTGCCGCACTGTGCTTTTCTGTGCTGCTCAATTACTGCCTGAAACTGGATGACCGTGTGGAGGCCCTGGAACGGGAACTGCACCCGGAGCGCTTTCCGGAGCCTGCGCCGACAGCCCCGACCTTTGGGGAGCAGATGGAACAGAATATGCACGCTTCCGACGATGAACCGGACTGAATCCCGCCGCACTGACCCTCAGTGCGGCTTTTTTCGCCCCAAACTGCGTAAAATGTAAACTTACTATGAAGTGAATTGACAAAGTCTTTACAGTGGATAAAATGGTATGTACACGATGACTTAACCCAAAGGACTGGATACTCTATGAAAGAAAAACTGGCCAATTTTATGCGCGGCCGCTATGGATTTGACGCGCTGTATCGCTTTTTGATTTTCAGCGGACTGCTGTGCCTGGTGCTGAGCAGCCTGTTTCGGCATGTTCCCTTTTTCTACGCTCTGTTTTACTATGGTTCCCTGGCGCTGCTCATTTGGGCGCTGTACCGGGCCCTGAGCCGGAACACCGAAAAGCGGTATCTGGAAAACCTGCACTATATGGAGCTGCAGGGACAGGCCATTCGTCATATTCGCATTAAAAAGGAAGAGTTCCACCAGAGAAAGGACTACAAGTTCTTCGTCTGCCCCAACTGCAAAACCCACCTGCGTGTGCCCCGGGGCATCGGCAAGGTGAACATCACCTGCAGCAAATGCGGAACCCGATTCCAGAGAAAAACCTGATTTCCCCCGACTGCAAAGAGCGGCAACAAAGTTGCCGCTCTTTTTTTGTCGAACATTGCAATGACAGTTAAGATGGTATAAAATAAACTTTACGATTTTAGTGGTATGGTGCCTGTGGGTGCCTTGGAAAGGAATTATGTATGATGGAAACCTTCAAGAAAGACTGGAAGCGGTATTTGCCCGCCCTGTTTTTCCCGCTTGTACTGATTTACGAAGAGCTGATTTTGCAGCTGTTCGCCGCCGATATGCCCACCATGGGCTATCATGTGCTGTATATTCTGGCGTTCAGCCTGTCCGGCGGCCTGCTTCTTTGGCTGCTGGTGGACCTGTGCCCCAACCATAAAGCCCGCAGCATGCTCAGCTATTTGCTCACCTTCCTGATGGCCGTCATCACCTGCGTGGAATTTTGCTGCCGGTCCTTCTTCAAAACCTTCTTTGAAGTGGGCTATATGCTCCACATGGCCGGTGACGTCACCTCTCAGTTCTCCCAGCAGACAAACCTCATTATTATGGACAGCCTGCCCTTCATTGCGGCCTCTCTGCTGCCCCTGGTGCTGCTGGCCGTCTTCCGCAAGCTGCTTCTGCCCGCAGAGCGCAGCTTCCCCATGAGCAAGGGCGTAATTCTGGCCCTGTGCATCGTCATTGAAGCCGTGGCCGTACAGGTCATTTTCATCGGTACCGGCACCATCAAGCAGGACCGCAACGTGTTCACCTCCGACTACTCCGCTGACAGCGCCATCCCCACCTTCGGCGTGCTCAAAAGCCTGCAGCTGGAGGGCGTGTATGCCATCATCGGCATCCCCGAAGCCAAGCTCCCGGATATGCCCATGCCCGACATGGAAACGCCTCTGCCCGAAGTCTCCGACGCTCCCGTGGAATATGGCTACAACGTGGAAGACATTGACTTTGAAGCCCTGAAGGCCGAAACCACCAACAAAGACCTGCTGGCCATGCACGATTACTTCTCCCACGTAGCCCCCACCCAGAAGAACGAATACACCGGCATGTTCGCCGGAAAGAATCTCATTATGCTGACCCTGGAGGGCTTCTCCCCCTATGTCATCGACCCGGAGATTACCCCCACCCTGTACCGTCTGGCCACCGAAGGCTTCGTCTTCAAGAACTTCTACCAGCCCGACTGGCACCAGAGCACCACCGGCGGTGAGTTTGCTGCCATGACCGGCCTCATTCCCACCAACGTGGGCGGCAGCCTGAGCTTCTCTGCCAGCTCCAGAGTGGAAATGCCCTACGCCCTGGGCCACCAGTTCTCCGAGCTTGGCTACGCCTGCAGAGCGTACCACAACAACACGTATACCTTCTATAACCGGCACAAAACCCACCCCAACCTGGGTTATGACTACAAGGGTCTGGGCCACGGCCTGGATATGCCCTCCAGCACCTGGCCTGCTTCTGACTATGAAATGATGCTGGCCACCGTGGATGAATACATCAACAACTACGTGGAAAACGGCGAGCCCTTCCACACCTACTATATGACCGTATCCGGCCACGCCGGCTACAGCTGGGCCGGCAACCGCATGAGCCGTGCTCACAAGGACGAAGTCGCCGACCTGCCCTACTCCGAAACCATCCAGGCTTACTTCGCCTGCCAGCTGGAAGTGGAATATGCCCTGCAGTACATTGTGGAGCAGCTGGAAGCCGCCGGTATTGCCGACGACACCGTGATTGCCATGACCGGCGACCACTACCCCTACGCCCTGGCCTCCGGCACGGACTACTACCATGAACTGGAGCCCGTTCCCACGGAGCCCAATGAGCCTGAGCGCTTCAGAAATGCCTTCATTCTGTGGAGCGGCAGCATGACCGAACCCGTGGAAGTGGATGTGCCCTGCTCCTCCATTGACATGGTACCCACCATCTCCAACCTCTTCGGCCTGACCTACGATTCCCGTCTGTACTCCGGCCGTGACATTCTGGCCACCAATTACGACGTAGCCAATCCCGCCAGCCGCCAGCCCTTCGTGGTCTTCGGCACCGCCGGTGCAGGCTACAGCTGGATTTCCCTGGCCGGTGAGTACAATGGCTACACCCGCAGCTTCACCCCCTACCCCGGCTACGAGGACTACGCCGATAACGCCGATTACATCCAGGCCATGTGCATGAAGGCCAAGACCATGACCGACGCCTCCCGCAAAATCATTGCCAAGAACTACTACAAGGTGGTTCTGCCTGAGGTGGTCGTCACCCCCAGCCCCGAACCCACTGCGGTTCCCGCTGTGTCCGCTGCACCCAGCCCTGCGGTGAGCGCTCAGCCTTAATAACGCATAACGCAAAAATCCCCCGTTTCCTAGTGGAAACGGGGGATTTTTTATACATTTACTCAGTCCAGGTTGGCCAGCTTTTCGATGGTCACACGGTAAATTTCCTGTGCCTGGAACAGGTCCTCCAGCAGCAGGTATTCATCCTTCTGGTGCTCGGTGGATTCTCTGCCGGGCTGCATGGGGCCAAAGGCCACAATGCCGGGCATAGCGCGGGCATAGGTGCCGCCGCCGATAACCAGGGGCTCGGAGTGATCGCCGGTAATATCGCGGTAAACGCCGATCATGGTCTGGATGACCTTGCCGTTCTTATCCATGTACACGCTCTTCATGTCCTCGGTGCAGGTGAAGCTGATGCCGTAGGGCTTGCAGGAAGCGGTGATGGCCTTTTCCACGTCCTCACGGGTGAAGGTCACGGGGCAGCGAATATCCAGGCCCAGCTTCAGCAGGCCGTCCTGGGTACGCAGGGTACCGGCGTTCATGGTCAGCTCGCCGCTGGCCTCATCGGTAAAGCCGCAGCCCATTTTGCCGCCGTTGTAGTCATAGCCCACGTGTTCGTTGTAGAAGCGGATGAACTTGCCGTCGTGGCCGTCGGCAGCCAGAGCTTCCATGAGCTTGCTGATGGCGTTCAGACCCTTTTCGGGGGTAGAAGCGTGGGCAATGGTGCCCTCAGCACTGTACTGCTTGCCGCCTACGGTTGCACGGGCCCAGCCAGGAACCATGTTGCCGGCGTCGCCGCCTTCGGCCAGCTCCAGACCGCTTTCAGCCAGGGGCATGGTCAGCTCATAGCGCAGAATGCCCTTTTCGCCGTAAATAGCGGGGAACTCAGCGTCGGGGGTAAAGCCGAATACGGGCATTTCCTCGTGGGCGCAGTAGTACTGCATATCTTCCCAGTTGCCCACTTCTTCGCACTGGCCCATAATCAGGCGCACCCGGCGGTTCAGCTTCACGCCGGAGTCCTGCAGGTCCTTCATGGCATGCAGAGCAGCCATGGTGGGGCCCTTGTCGTCGGCTACGCCGCGGCCGTACATCCGGTCGCCGCAGATTTCGCCGTGGGGGTCGTGGGTCCAGCCGTCGCCCAGGGGAACGACGTCCAGGTGGCCCAGAATGCCGACAATTTCGTCGCCCTCGCCGATTTCGGCCCAGGCGATTTTGCCGTCACGGTTCACGGTGCGAATGCCCATCTTCTTGCACAGGTTCATCATGTACTCCAGTGCCTGGGCGGGAGCCTTACCATAGGGGTGAGCCTCGTCAATGTCAATAAGTGCCACGCTTTCGATGGCCACAAGACCCATCAGGTCCTCAATAAACTGATTTTTATCCATGTGTATACCTCTTTCTAAATGAAAACTGCTGCGAACCTCAGTGTGTCCGCAGCAGTTTAAATTATTCGTCGTAGTGCAGACCGGGATTACTTTCTTCTGCGGCTGGACTTGTGGTCCGCATACATCTTGTTTCCGGCGATGCGGCTGTCAGACTCCTGCATGAACTGCTTCAGCTTATCTTCAAAGCTGGCGTTGCCGGAGTTGGTTCTCACCTCGCCGCGGCGATCGTCGCGGGGGCCGGAGGGTCTGCGGTAGCCGCCCTGATAAGAACTGCCGCCTTCTCTGTTTTCACGGTTTTCCCGGTTGTAGCCACCCTCGCGATTGCCGTCGCGGTTGTAGCTTCTGCCGCCTTCGCGGCTGCCGTCACGGCCTTCGCGGTTATAGCCGCCGCGGCCGCCTTCTCTGTTATCGCGGTTGTAACCGCCTTCACGGCCACCCTCACGGTTGCCGTCACGATTATAACGGGGTCTTGCAGGACGGGCCTGAGCAGGTGCTTCTGCCTGCTTCATGGACAGGTTGACCTTGCCGCCGTCGCCGATACCGATGACACGTACTTTAACGACCTGACCTTCTTTCACAAACTCGTTGATGTCATTGACATAAGTGTTTGCGATTTCGGAAATGTGAACCAGACCGTTCTTGCCGTCAGGCATGGCAACAAACGCACCGAACTTGGTGATACCGGTTACTTTTCCTTCGAATACTTCCCCTACTTCAAGAGCCATATTAGCTGTTTATCCCCCTGATACTTTCATAATGTTTCCGTTTGATCACGGATTGATGTCGCAAAATATTTTTTCTCCCTGTCTGACCAGACCGAGTTTCTGTCTGGCCATTTGTTCCATCACGGAGGGATCTTCCGCTTGCCTGAGCTCCTGCTCCAAACGGGCATTATCGTCCTGTAGCACCCCGATCTCCGTTTCCAGCGCCTGCCGGTATTGCAGGGCCTTGCCGAGACTGAGGCCGGTCATAATGATATTCCCCACGGTGTACACAGTCACAAGCGTAATTACTGCGCCCATCACTGCCTCCACTTGCCTTTTCCGCATGGCTTTCCTCCCTTTTGGGCTCTAGCTTCTGCGAAAAACGCCACTGATGTAAACTATACCCAACTATTCTATACCATGCCTCAACTTTTGGGAAGACTAATTTTCTTCTTTTCGCAAACTTTTTCACTTTCTCCAAGGGAATCAGCGCCGTTTTGACCACTTTGCAAAAAACAGGGGCAAAAAAGCCGCTGAGCAGTCTGCTGTAGGCCCAAAAGCCCAGCACCATGAGTCCCAGCATCCACAGCTCAAGCTGTCCGCCGCCTGCCCACATGGCCAGCAGGAAAATTCCCATCCCAACCGCCGTCACATAGCCGAGATCCGCCAGACTCTGCACCAGGGGGCCGCCGCAGCGTCTGAAGGCTCTGACCACATCATACCCCAGGCCGCAGGCAATTCCTGCCGAAAGAAACAGGCCCGCCTGCTGCATTTGCAGGGCAATGGAGTTTTCCATCAGCCAAAGAGCCTGGACCACAATCCGGCCACGGGGGCCGCCTCCTCATAGCACAGCTCCTGCATAAGCCCTTCAATGCTCACCTCTCCGGTGTCCAGCATGAGCTTGCCGATGTGCAGGCCGGAGCCCCGGATAATGAGATTGCCCTGGCTGGTGCGGGTGATGATTTCCGTCTCGTCGAAGCTCACCACGTCCTCCACCCCGGTGACAGACAGCTTAGACCGGTCCTCCAGAATGATGTGGTGGGGTTTGGCCGGTGCCTTCACTTTTTCTTCAAATGCCATATTCATTGCCCTCCTCAGGTATATTTCTCTACCAATATATGCAAGATGTAAGCATCACTTGTCCCGGAAACGGGCAATCATAAGGACGGATTTTCCATGAAAAAACTACTGATTTGTCTGGGCCTGCTGGTACTGGCCGCCGCCTGCACTCTGCGTCTGGGCTACTGCATTGAGCTGAACGGAGAAACGGTGCCCGGTGTGTACTCCGTGGCCACGGTGCTGGACTGCACCCAAGCGGTGCAGCGGGCAGCCGAGGAAATCAGCCGGGGCCCTGCTGAGCCCCCCTTCCGGCTCATCCCCGTGGTGTGTTTGGACTATGCAGAGCTGGACCGCCGGGAGCTGTGCCGCACGCTGCTCCGGGGCTATACCGGTGTTGCCGAGGCTTACGCCGAAACCACCCTATCGCCCACCCATACGCCATAAAAAAGCAGGCAGATCACTCTGCCTGCTTTTTTCTTAATTCACAAAATAGGTGTGCTTGACCTTCCACTTCCGCAGGGCGATGCCCAGCCAGAAGCCGTAAATGCCCAGGGTCACGATGGTCAGCAGCCACCATTTCACCCAGTTGCCGAACAGCTGCATGGCGCTGCCGTCAAAGCCCAGACGATGACCGTTTACCACCGTGTGGCGAATTTCCCAGCCGTACACCATGCACACCGCCCAGGGGTAGCAAAGGCCCAGGGTGAACACAGTCACAATCACGCCCAGAATCCGCCAGCAAATGAGCTGAAGAAGGCCGCCGTCAAAATAGGAGTCGTTCATCGGTTTTCCTCCCCTCCGGTTTTATTGGCCTGAGTATACCACAGCCCCGCCCAAGCCCGCAAGAATGCAAAAAGAGGCTGCACCACAGGTGGTGCAGCCTCTTTTTTATGGCTTTCTTTATGCCTTTGCCAGAGCGTCGTCGTAGAACTTTTTCGTCTTGCTGTCGAAGCAGACCATGCTCACGTGCTCAATTTCCGGGTGCTCTGCCAGATAGGCCTTAATGGTCGAAATGGCAATTACGGAAGCCTTTTCCAGGGGGAAATGATACACACCGGTGCTGATGGAGGGGAAGGCTACGGTCTTGCAGCCGTTTTCACTGGCCAGACGCAGGCTGTTGCGGTAGCAGTTTGCCAGCAGCTCTGCTTCGCCGTGGCTGCCGCCGTGCCATACGGGGCCGGGGGTGTGAATCACGTGCTTTGCCATGAGGTTATAGCCTTTCGTGATTTTTGCCTCACCGGTATCGCAGCCGTTCAGGGTGCGGCACTCCCGCAGCAGTTCGGGGCCTGCGGCACGATGAATGGCGCCGTCTACACCGCCGCCGCCCAGAAGTGAGCAGTTGGCTGCATTGACAATGGCGTCCACCTTCTGACGGGTGATATCGCCCTGCATAATTTCAATCTGTCCCATGTTAAGCATCTCCTTTGGCGATTTCCAGGCGGACCTGCTCGATGGTCACGGGCAGTTCCACGCTTTCCTGCAGGAAGTCCTCGGCGGTGGCAATCACAGCGCCGATGGTCTTCATGCCTAAGATATTCACGTCCTGCACCTGCTGGGTAACGGAGCTGGTGCAGTTTTCCAAAATCACCGTATTGTAATCGTAGCTGAGGGCGTCGAATACGGTGGAGCGAATGCAGTTGGGGGTGGTGGTACCGGTAATGACCACCGTGTCGATACCTCTGCGGCGCAGCAGGCCGTCCAGGTTGGTGTGAAAGAATGCAGAGTACCGAGGCTTATACACAACGGTATCGCCCTCCAGCACCTGAAATTCCGGGGGCATCGTCCAGCCCATGGGGCCTTCAGGGCCGGAGCAGGGCTTGCCGCCGTCCCGCCAAGCGTGGTACCGGGTAAACTCCACGTCGCTGCCGTCGGGGGCGTATTTGCGGATGATGAAATACACGGGGATTCCCAACTCTCTTGCCTTACGCTGCACCAAAGCGCACCGGGGCACCGTTTCAGGAGCTGCGGGGATATAAGTGGGAGACTGCTCGTTCAAAAAGCCTTCCTGCATATCAATCACCAGCAGGGCTGTTTTTGCGGGATTCAGTTTCATGGTGTATTTCTCCTCCCTCAATTATTCGGATACGACCTGAATCTTGTCGTCAGCGGCGGTAACGTGTACCTTAGACACGTTGCCGTGGCGCCGATCCACCATTTCGGTGGCCACAGCGTCCTCAATTTCCCGCTGAATCAGACGGCGCAGATTTCTTGCGCCGTAGGCTACGCTGTAGCCCTTCTTCACCAGGTAATCGGGTACGGACTCGTCGTAAGAGAAAGTGATGTTCTTATTGGCCATAGCTTCGCTGACTTCGCTGAGCATGAGCACGGCAATGCCGCGCAGATTGTCTTCGGTCAGGGCATTGAAGCTGATGATTTCGTCCACACGGTTCAGGAACTCAGGACGCAGGAACTCGCCCAGAGCCTTCATGGACTTCTCACGGCTCATTTCCGTCAGGCTGGCGCCGAAGCCCAGGCTGCCGGACTTGGAGTTGCTGCCGGCGTTGGTGGTCATAATGATGATGGTGTTCTCGAAGTTCACCACACGGCCCTGGGCGTCGGTGATGTGGCCGTCATCCAGGATCTGCAGCAGAATGTTCAGCACATCAGGATGTGCCTTTTCAATTTCGTCGAACAGCACCACGCTGTAGGGTCTGCGGCGAATCTTCTCGGTGAGCTGGCCTGCTTCGTCATAGCCAACGTAGCCGGGAGGAGAGCCGACGATACGGCTGACCGCAAACTTCTCCATAAATTCGGACATATCCAGACGAATCAGGGATTCGGGAGAATCGAACAGGTCCTCAGCCAGACGCTTGACCAGCTCGGTCTTACCTACGCCGCTGCCGCCCACGAAGATGAAGCTCAGGGGCTTACGCTTAGCCTGCAGGCCCACTCTGGAGCGCTTCACGGCAGCGCAGACCTTATCCACAGCCTCGTCCTGGCCCACAATGTGGCTCTTCAGGCGGTCATTGAGACCGGCCAGACGGGAGAATTCGTCCTCTTTGATATTGGCTGCGGGGATCTTGGTCCACAACTCAATGATGCGTGCAATGTTATCTTCGGTGAGCTTGGGTCTGCCCTTAGCCTTCAGGCTCAGCAGCTCGTCGTTGAGCTGCATGGTCTTGGAGCGGATTTCAGCCAGACGCTCATAGTGCTCGTTGTCAGTATCGGCCAGCAGGAGCTCCTGCTCCTTGGCATAGTCGGCCAGTTCCTTTTCCACCACCAAACGGCGGGTCAGGTCCATATCCTTGAGGTTCACATCGGAGCAAGCCTCGTCAATGAGGTCGATGGCCTTGTCGGGCAGGAAGCGGTCGGTGATGTAGCGCTCGGACATGGTGACGGCCAGGCGGCACATTTCATCGGAGATTTCCACCTGATGGTAGTCCTCGTAGTAGCCCTTGATGCCCTTCATGATTTCCACGGAGTCGGCAATGGAGGGCTCAGCCACGGTGACGGGCTGGAAGCGGCGCTCCAGAGCGGTATCCTTTTCGATGAACTTGCGGTACTCCTTGAAGGTGGTGGCGCCGATGACCTGAATTTCACCGCGGCTCAGGGCGGGCTTCAGGATGTTTGCAGCGTTCATGCTGCCCTCAGCGTCGCCTGCACCCACGATGTTGTGGATTTCGTCGATCATGAGGATAACGTTGCCCTGCTTCTTCACCTCGTCAATGAGGCCCTTCATGCGGGACTCAAACTGGCCGCGGAACTGGGTTCCGGCCACCAGGGAGGTCATATCCACCAGGTAAACCTGCTTATCCTGCAGCTTGTAGGGCACCTCGCCTCTGGCAATGGCCATGGCCAAGCCCTCAGCAATGGCAGTTTTACCAACGCCGGGCTCGCCGATAAGGCAGGGGTTATTCTTCTGGCGGCGGTTGAGAATCTGGATCACACGCTCCAGCTCCTCCTGACGACCGATCATCCGGTCCAGCTTGCCCTCCTGGGCACGAGCGGTCAGGTTGATGCAGTAATTATCCAGGAACTTGCCCTTTTTCTTGCCCTTCTTTTCGCCTCCGGCAGACTTATCGGACTGACCGCCTGCGGGGGTGATGTTTTCGGGGGGATTGCTGCCGCCGAAGAGTCTGGACATGAAGGGGAAGGTGGCCGTCTTGCCATCGTCCATATCTTCGCCGTCCTCGTCGCCGTCGTGCTGCATGCCGTCGGTGAGCATATTGGTGAGATTTTCAATCTCGCCCAGGGCACCGGCCATTTCGCCGGAAATGGTGTCCAGCTCATCGTCGGAAATGCCCATCTTTTCAATCATATCGTCAATGGGCTTAATGTGCAGTTCTCTTGCACACTTCAGGCACAGACCCTCGTTGTGAGATTCTGCCCCGTCGAATTTCGTGATAAATACAACCGCTGGATTCTTCTTACAGCGGGAACACAGTTGTGGCTGCATATGGTATCTCCTAATTCAAATACTATTTCGATATCTGTCCCGGTTCAGGGGGACAGTTCTTAGATTCCCAGGAAATAGGGAATTAAACCGATCTTAGCAAAGAGCTTGCCCAAAATGGTCATGCTCAGGGTTTCTTCACCGATGAACATTCCGCTGAATTTCAGCACCCAGACCACCAGCATACACAGCACAGCGCCGCGCAGTACGCCGACGATGGCGCCGCCGATTTCATCCACCTCTTCCATATTGGGCAGGCGGAAAGTCAGGTTGGGAATATTTCCGATGAAGGTCAGGAAAATGAGAATCACCATGAAGCACAGCGCCACGGTGGCCGCAAAGACCAGGGTGTTGCAGGTGACGTCAATGATGGCACTTCTCAGGTCCACCTGGTTATCAGCAGCATATGCGGTAACCCGGTCGGCCATTTCCCCTGCGGTGGGCTCGAATACGCCCAGGCACAGGAAGGTTTCTTTGGCAATAGAATATGCCTTCTCCGGCTCAGCCTGAACAATATCGTTCATAGAGTATTCGGAAAAGTCATAATCCAGACGTTCGGGGACCTCGTCTGCAATCACGGTTTCGATGAAGCCGCCGGCGAAGGGTTTCACCGCAGACACGACTTCATAGGAAAAGGTGTTGGCCACGTAGTAGGCCCCGTACAGGGAGATGAGCAGGCAGACAACGGCGCCCACTTCCATGATTACGCCCTTGCGATAGCCATTCCATGCGCACAGTACCAGTACGGTCAGCAGCATGAGGTCAATAACCCAATTCATTCTTACAACCCCTATCATTTGAGTTTATGGCCGGGCCTTTCAGCTCCGGGCCGGATAAAGCAATGTCATTTTCCGGGAATGTACGGTCACACAGGCGGAAAAACGGCCTGTACAACAGATATAGCATAAATTTATGAACAAATATACATATGTCCGGAAATTTCCATCTGCTGCGCCTCAGCGCAGCATCATTTCGCCCACATCGCCCTCGTACCAAAGCCGGTTCATATACAGGCCCTGGGGCGGCATGGTGGGACCGGTGAGTCTCCGGTCGCCCTTTTCCAGAAGGCCGGGAATATCCTCCGGCTCCAGCTTGCCGTGGGAGGCATATACGCAGGTGCCCACAATGGCGCGCACCATGTTGTACAAGAAGCCATCGGCGCACACTGCCAGGGTGATAATATCATCCTCCTGGGTCACGTTGCACCATTTCACGGTGCGGACAGTGGTGCGGGTTTCCGTGCCCACGCTGCGGACGGCCTTAAAATCGTGGGTGCCCACGAAGGCGGCCGCTGCCCGCTGCATCCGGTCCAAGTCCAGCCGGGAGGGATAGAAGCAGACCCGGTTTTGCAGGAAGGGGTCACGGATATTGGAATTTTTGATTTTGTACACATACTCCTTCTGGATGCAGGAGCCGATGGCGTTAAATTCCCAGGGGGCCTCGCAGGCGTCCACCACGGCAATGTCTGCCGGGAGTCTGGAATTGACGGCCAGGGGGAACTTTTCCACGGGAATCCGGGAGGAGGTGCGGAAGTTGGCGCAGTACCGGTTGGCGTGTACGCCTGCGTCGGTTCTGCCGCAGCCAATCACCTTGATGGGCTCACCGCAGATTTTCGTCAGCGCTTTTTCCAGGGTCTCGGCCACGGTGACTTCGGTTTTCTGAACCTGCCAGCCGTGGTACGCCGAGCCGTCATACATCAGGCGCAGGGCAATATTTCTCATACGCCCATCACCTGCAATGCGATCATTACGCCGATCATCAGTGCGCCCAGAGCCAGTGCCACGAAGTCGCACTTCTCATAGCGCAGGGTCTTCATGCGGGTACGGCCCGCACCGCCGTTGTAGCAGCGGCTTTCCATGGCCACGGCCAGCTCATCAGCTCTGCGGAAGGCAGAGATGAACAGGGGCACCAGGATGGGCAGCAGGGCCTTGGCACGCTGGATGATGTTGCCGGTTTCAAAGTCCGCACCGCGGGCCTTCTGGGCAGACATAATCTTATCCGTTTCCTCAATGAGGGTGGGGATAAAGCGCAGGGCCAGGCTCATCATCATGCTCATTTCGTGCACGGGCACCTTGATTTTCTTCAGGGGCCCCAGCAGCAGCTCCATGCCGTCCGTGAGGGCCACGGGAGCCGTGGTGTAGGTCAGCAGGAAGGTGCCGGAAATCAGCATAATGATACGAAGAACCATGAAAATGGCCTTCACAATACCCTCTTTGGTGATGGTGAAAATCCAGAAGGATACCAGCTCTTCACCGG
>SAMEA104404106__coassemble_959_pt1 | contig 25026 bp, 25 predicted proteins | sample SAMEA104404106__metabat2_high_PE_053 | metagenome-assembled genome bin SAMEA104404106 (sample SAMEA104404106) | Balaenoptera acutorostrata
CATGAGGTACATGACCGGGTGCTTATCGAAATAGCTCTGGTCCTTGTAGTAGCTCAGGGAGCCAAACATGGTGCGGTTAATCATGTGGTGACCATGCAGGGTGGACATGAAGTCCGAGAAGTCGGAGCTGTTCCGGAAGTCCAGGAAAATACAGCCGTTGGCGTTCCAGGTGCCGTCGAACAGCTGGTACAGGTACTTGCTGTTGTCGTCAGCCTGGGCAATGGGGTTGTTAATGGGGGTGTCAGCGCTGTAAATCCAGCCCACCACCTCAGAGTTGGTCTGACGCAGCTTCTCAAAGTCCACCGTAATGGGGGCCACTTCGTCGTATTCAGGGTGTTCGGGCTTCGCCGTGTTTTCCGTTACGGCGTCGTCAATGAGGCCGCCGACGGCGTCCTTGCTGGCTTTAGTCTCCTGCCAGTAGTCGAACACGTGGTAGCCGCTGTATATAAACACGCCCAGCGCCAGAATCAGCAGCAGGGTCTGCACTATCTTACCGAGTTTCATAATCATCCTCCTGAGATTGATTTATGTATTATACCGCATTTTCGGGGCCCCTTCAAGGCCGTTCCATGAACAGACCGTAAAGAAAACGTCCCTCAAACGCTTAGACGCTTGAGGGACGCAGTATGTTCAGTCTATCTTACTTGGTGTTGAAAATCTTGAAGATGCTGTCGAAGGGGTCGTCACTTTCGGGAGCGGCAGGTGCTGCGGGGGCAGCGGGAGCCACGGGAGCTGCGGAAGTGAATACGGATGCAGCAGGAGCAGCAGGTGCTGCGGGAGCTGCTGCAGCGGCGAACATGCCGGTGGCACGCTCTACGGCAGGATTATCGAACACGGGGATTGCCTTGGTTTCGGGCTTAGCCTCTTCAAAACCGGTAGCAATAACGGTAACACGAATCTGGTCCTCCAGGGAGTTGTCGAAGGTGGTACCGAAGATGATGTTGGCGTCGGGGTGAGCAGCCTCCTGAACCAGGTTTGCTGCTGCTTCCACATCTTCCAGACCCATATCGTCGGAGCCGGTGATGTTGATGAGGACACCGCGAGCGCCGTTGATACTGGTTTCCAGCAGGGGGCTGGAAACTGCCATGCGGGCTGCTTCTTCTGCCTTGCCCTTGCCGATGGCATAGCCTACGCCCATGTGAGCCAGGCCGGCGCCGCGCATGATGCAGGCAACGTCAGCAAAGTCCAGGTTAATAAAGCCGGTGTCGGTGATGAGGTCAGAAATGCTGGTAACAGCCTGACGCAGCACGTCGTCGGCGATTTCAAAAGCGTTAGCCAGGGTGACCTTCTGGTCGGTGGCGAACTTCAGACGATCGTTGGGGATAATCAGCAGGGAGTCAACCTTGCCCAGCAGCTCGTTGATGCCATTCAGGGCCTGATCCATTCTGCGCTTGCCTTCAAACTTGAAGGGCTTGGTGACAACGCCCACGGTGAGCTTGCCAGCTTCGTGAGCAACCTCTGCGATAATGGGAGCTGCACCGGTACCGGTACCGCCGCCCATGCCGGCAGTGATGAAGACCATGTCTGCGTCTTCCAGTGCTCTTGCGATTTCGTTGCGGCTTTCCTCAGCGCTCTTCTTGCCGATTTCGGGGTTGGAGCCTGCGCCCTGACCATGGGTCAGCTTTTCGCCGATCTGAATGGTCTCGTCCGCAGAGGACTTAGCCAGAGCCTGCTTATCGGTGTTGACGGAGATGAACTCCACGCCGCTTGTTCCGGAGTTGGCCATGCGGTTGACAACATTGTTGCCTGCGCCGCCTACGCCTACAACCTTCAAAACGACTACGTTATCGTTGGTATCTTCTGTAATAGACATCCATATGCCTCCCTATATTTCTTATATGCCGGTGCTACGCACAGTTGTTAATCATATCATTGCCATAATAAGGCATGTTAATAAAAGTATTTTATTCTATTTTGGTCATTCGGTCAATGGTTTTTCCCGATTTCATCAAAAGTTTTCAGTTTGTTTCATTAATATTGCAGGAAATGCGCCTTATCGTCAATAGACAGGTCAATGACGCCCATATCGCCGGGAGCCAGCTGAGAAACTGCACTGAGCAGCATGCCGAATTTATGAATGGTATCGCCCTGGGGGCCCAATTTCACGTTGAAGCGGGCCTCAAACACAAACTTGGGGCAGTCGGGGTCGGACATATCCAGGTCCGCAATCTGGGTTTGCAGGCCGCGGACTTCAATCTCCGTGAGAATTTCGCACAGGTAAGCCAGGGTTTCCTCGTCTCCGTCTTCCGTCTGCACGGTGTCGCCTACGGCGGGCAGGTGGGCGGTGATGCCGCTGACCTGAATGAGGCCCATGGACTCAGACTCCGTTACAGGGGTCATGAGCTTGCAGTCACGGTCAATCATCCAGTTGCTGGTTTCGGAAGAAACCATGGCAACGGCGTTGGATTCAGAAACGGTGATGATGACCTTATTGGGCAGTACACGGGAAATGCGGGCCTCCTGCAAATAGGGCAGGCGGGCCATCAGTCGGCTGCAGGCGCCGATACGGTTCAGGAAGAACAGGTTGTCGCCCTTGTCGATGCCGGTGGCGTCCACGATTTGCTCGTCGGTGTAGTCCATGTTGCCCTGCACCTCGATTTTCGTGACACGGAAGAAAATGCTCATGGCCATGATGATGGAAAAGCAAATGAGCACGAAGGCCAAGGGGCCGAACCAGGCACTGGCGGTACGGCGGTGGGTTCTGCGTTTAATCTGGAAGTGGTCCATATTTTGATTCCTTTCGGAGCGTGTAATTTCATCCAATGGGGACAAGCTGTCCGAACATATATTACACCTTATTTTTACCGGTTCGTCAAGTGTTTCCCGGAATTACTTGCTCACCAGGGACAAAACCACGTCCGCCATGCGCTCCGTGGCGTCGCCGGGGGCTGCGGTACGCATGGCCTCGGCCATACGGCCCAGACGCTCATCGTCGTCAATGAGCTCCAGGAGGGTCTGCTTGAAGCCCTGGGAGCTCAGTCCGGCCTCCGTAATCACAACGGCGCCCCCTGCAGCCTCCAGCACTCTGGCGTTCTTTTCCTGGTGGTTATTGGTGACATTGGGAGACGGCACCAGCACGCAGGGCTTGCCCAGCTGGCACAGCTCTGCCAAAGTGGATGCACCGGCCCGGCAGACCACCAGGTCCGCTGCTGCCATGACCCGGCTCATGTCGTAAATATAGGGCCGCACGTCGTAGCCCTCCTGGCTGAAGCCCCCGGGGCACAGAGCGTGGAGCCGGTCCATCATATCCTCATAGCGGTCCCGGCCTGCGGCGTGAATGAGGCAGAAGCCCGTTTCGGCACAGGTTTCGGAAATGAAGTCCGCCATAATCTCGTTCATGCGTGTGGCGCCCAGAGAGCCCCAGACGGACACAATGAGCTTGGTTTCCGGTGCGATGCCCAGCTCAGCCTTGGCCTTTGCCTGGCTGTAGGTGTGGAAGCTGCCCCGGACAGGGGTGCCGGTGACGGTGACCTTATCCTGGTGCTTATAAGCGTCTACGCTTTCCCGCACGCCCACCATCATGGCGTCCACGTGGTTGGCCAGCATCTTGGTGGTGAGGCCCGGCACGGCGTTGGACTCATGGAGCACCGTGGGGATGCGCAGCATCTGGGCGGCCTTAAGCACGGGGAAGCACACATAGCCGCCGGTGCCGATAACCACATCAGGGCGGAACTCCCGGATAATCTTCTTGGACGCGGCCAGACTCTTCACCACGTTCACGGCGGTTTTGACATTATGCTTAATACCCTCGGCGTTCATACTGCGCCGGAGGTTGGTGATTTCCACCGTCTTGATGGGGTAGCCCGCTCTGGGGACCAGGTCCTCCTCCATCATGCCCTTTGCGCCCACAAACAGGAACTTGCTGCCGGGCAGCAGCTCCTTCAGGCGTCCTGCCACAGCCAGGGCAGGATTAATATGACCGGCGGTACCGCCGCAGGCAAATAAAAAGTTCATACGCTTTGTCCTTTCTCTATGGTTTCCGCTTCCTGCGTCTGGTGCCTGCCACCATGTCCCGGGAGATGCTGAGCAGGATGCCCAGTTCCCCCAGCTGCAGCCAGAGGGCCGTCCCCCCATAGCTGAACAGCGGCAGACTGATTCCCGTACAGGGAATGGTATTGGTCACAACGGCCACGTTGAGGATCACCTGCATGGCCAGAAGTCCCGAAATGCCGGCGGCCGTGAGAAAACGGTAGCGGTCCCGGCAGTGAAATGCAATCCAAAAGCCTCTGCAAATCAGCAGAGCAAACAGCAGCAAAATGAGGCTTGCGCCCACAAACCCCAGCTCTTCACAGACGACGGCGAAGATGAAATCGTTCCGTTCTTCCGGCAAATAGAGGTATTTTTGTCTGCTGCGGCCCAATCCCAGGCCAAACAGCCCCCCGGAGCCGATGGCATACAGGGACTGCACAATCTGGTATCCGTCCCCCCGGATATTCTCCCAGGGGTCCAGCCAGGTGGCAACTCGGGTGGACATGTAGGGGAAAAAGAGAATGACCACGGCAAACAGGGCCGTGACCGCCCCCAGGCCCAGGATAAACCAAATGAGCCGGGTGCCGCCCATGAACATCATCATGGCCCCTACGGCAAAAATGATGATGGTGGCGGACAGGTGAGGCTGGGCAACCAGTAGGGCTCCCAGCACCAGAAGGATGGCCGCAAAGGGTAAAATCCCATAGCGGACAGAGCCCATCATACTCCGGAAGGAGCAGATCATATCGGCAAAGGTGAGAATCACCGCCAGCTTTGCAAACTCAGATGGCTGGAGGCTTATGGGGCCCAAATCCAGCCAGCGGCGCACCCCCGCATTGGGGCCTACGCCGACTATAAGCACCAAAAGCAGCAACAGAATTGTTGCTGCCAGTAGCGGCCAGCTGAAGGCCCGGTAAACCCGGATGGGCACGTGGGAGGCGATGAGCATGAGCGCAACGCCCGTCACGGCAAAAATCAGCTGACGAAGAAAGAAGTATGTGCTGCTGCCCTGGCTGTAGTAGGCCCGCACGAAGCTGGCCGACAACAGCATCACCACACCGATGGTGAGCAGCAGAATAGTCAGGAAAAATAAGGGGTAGTCGAGCTCTGCCCGAGCTTCTCTTTCTACCGGGTTCAGATGCTGCAGACGGATTGGGGAATACTCCATAGAGGTTCAGTTAATCCTTCCCGCTCTGCCCGGAAAAGCGTCATGCTCGGGCAGAACACGCATCAAAGCATAAACCGGCTGTGGATTCCCAGGAAGGAAATCACGGCAAACAGTGCAGATACGCCGGTGAACAGCAGGAACAGCTGCTTTTCCGTCCACTTGTGGCCCAGCCAGCCGCCCATCTCCAGATGGTGGTGGAAGGGAGCCATCTTAAACACACGCTTACCGCCGGACAGCTTGAAATAGCCGACCTGAATGATAACAGACAGGGTTTCGATGATGTATACAATGCCCAGAGTAATGAGAATCAGCGGCATATCGTAGGCAAATGCCAGAGCCGCCACGGCGCCGCCCAAAAACAGGGAGCCGGTGTCGCCCATGAATACCTTTGCGGGGTTGAAGTTATAAATGAGGAAGCCCAGCAGGCCGCCGGCCAGGCCGGAGGCGAAGATACCCAGTGCGCCGTAAGCCTGACCCCACAGGTAGGTGACGGTGACGAAGAAAATCATCACGGGGAAGGTGGTGCCGGTGGCAAGACCGTCCACACCGTCGGTGAGGTTCACGGCGTTGACCGTGCCCACAATGATGAAGGCTGCGGCAATGAAGTACAGCGCTTCGGGAATGGGAATGGTCACATTAAAGAAGGGAATGTATACGTTGGGGGTGATGTAGCCCAGGTGACGCATCACCAGAATGAACACCACGGAGGCTGCCAGCTGCAAAATCAGCTTCTTGCCTGCGGTGAGGCCCAGGTTAGCCTTGTGGCGCAGCTTCTCGTAGTCATCCAGGAAGCCGATGGCGCCGAATGTCAGGGCCAGCACCAGGCACACCAGGTGGCCGTATTCACCGGCTGCCATGTTTTTGGCCCCTGCCACAAAGCAGGCTGCGGTGACGGCGACCATGAACATGATGCCGCCCATGGTGGGGGTGCCGTTTTTGTGCATATGCCAGTTGGGGCCGATTTCCTTAATCATCTGGCCGGCCTTTACCTTACGCAGGTAAGGGACCAGAGCCGCACCCACCAGTGCGGAGGTGATGAAGCCAATAATAAAGGCCAAAATCAGTTGCTTGCTCATATGGTGTTCCGCCTTTTCTCTAAGATCTCTGCGACGATTTCTCTCTCGTCCATATGGTGTTTTTCTGTGCCGATGATTTGATAATCCTCGTGGCCCTTACCGGCCAGGATGATGACGTCTCCGGGTCTGTGGTGCTCGATGGCCCAGGCGATTGCCTTGGGACGCTCCTCGATGACCTCAATGCGGGCCGTGGACTCCTTCATGCCGTGGATGATATCCTGGATGATTTCGCCGGGCACCTCTGTACGGGGATTATCGCTGGTGACGATGACCTGGTCGGCCAGTCTTCCGGCAATCTCGCCCATAATGGGGCGCTTGGTTTTATCCCGGTCGCCGCCGCAGCCGAAGAGAATCACCAGTCGGCCCTCCGTAACCTGGCGCATACTCACCAGCACGTTTTCCAGTGCGTCGGGGGTGTGGGCGTAGTCAATGAGGATGGTGTAGTCCCCGTCGGTGGGCACTACCTCTACCCTGCCCTTGACGCCCTTGGCGGTGCTCAGACTCTGGCAGGCGACGCCCAGCTCAATGCCCAGCTCCATGGCGATGGCCAGAACGGTCAGGCCGTTATACACGGAGAAGGTGCCGGGGATGCCCAGATCCACATGGCCCACCTGCCCGCCGGAGCGAACGTCGAAGCTGACGCCGGAGGCCATATAGCGCACATGCTCAGCCACCAGATTTGCCTCATGGTGCTGGCCGAAGGTGAAGATGGGACAGGTGGCGGCGTCCATCATGGTGCCGGACCAGGGGTCATCCACATTCACAATGCCTTTTTTGCAGCGGGTAAAGAGCTTGGCTTTGGCCGCTGCGTAATTTTCCATGGTATGATGGTAATCCAGGTGGTCCTGGGTCAGATTCGTAAATACGCCCACATCGAACTCGGTGCCGTCCACACGGCCCTGGTCCAGGGCGTGGGAGCTGACTTCCATAACGGCGTGGGTGCAGCCCCGGTCCACCATCATGCGGAACAGCTCCTGCAAATCCCGGGATTCCGGGGTGGTGCGTTCCGTGGGAATCACCTCGTCACCGATCATATTGCCGTTGGTGCCGATGAGGCCCACCTTAGCCTGCAGGCAGTCCTGCAGCACGTGCTTGAGCAGATTGGTGGTAGTGGTTTTGCCGTTGGTGCCCGTGATGCCGATGACCTGCATCTGGGAAGAAGGGTCACGGAACAGGGCCTTGGCGCCCATGGCCAGGGCGTGGCGGCTGTCGTGCACCAGAATGTACGGCACCTCCACCGTGGGCTTCTCCTGGCAGAAAATCACTGCCGCACCCAGGTTCACCGCCTGGGGAATGTACTTGTGACCGTCGGTCACCGTTCCCTTCACGGCAACGAAGGCACAGCCCTCTTTCACCGCACGGGAGTCGTTGGTGATATCAGAAATTTCGGTGTTCAGGTCTGCGTGGACGTCCAGCACCGTGATTTCTGCAATCAGCTCCTTTAATTTCATGTGTATCATACTCCAATCAGTATCTGCCCAGCAGCTCCTCGTCTGCGCTCACCAGGCTGACGTGCACCACCGTGCCCCGGGCTACGGCAGTTCCCGGGGGAACCGCCTGGGCCGCGATCACTTGAGGCTCGGCGTCACTTATGGCTGAGCGGGTGTGGCAGAACAGGCCCAAGGCCTCCAGCGCCGCACCGGCTTGCGTGTAGCTCAGTCCCCGCAGGTTGGGCATCGCCACCGTTTCCGGCTGGCTCTCCTGCTCCGTGTACAGCAAAATGGTGCTGCCCTGCTGAATCATGGCCCCCGCAGCGGGAGCCTGGGACTGTATGGTTGTTCCAGCGCCAATGCGCTTGCAGGCAAAGCCCGCCTGATGGGCCGTGACCAAAGCGTCGTCCAGCCCCATGCCCACCAGGGCCGGGACAGGTCTGTCCATGGTCTGCACATCTTCCCCGGTGTATTCCGGGGCTACGCCCATATAGGGCAGTATATCCCGCAGCATATTGCCTACGGTAGGGGCCGCCATCTGGCCGCCGGACACATAGACCCCGCAATCCTTGGCGGGAGAGTCCAGCAGCACCAGCACGGCAATTTTCGGATCGTCTGCCGGTGCGAACCCTACAAAAGATACAATATACTCCTTTTTTCCCGTTTGTGCAATCATTACTACGTTTTCAGAGGTTCCGGTTTTGCCGCCGATGCGGTAGCCGGACACATAGGCGTTGCGGCCTGTGCCCTCCTGATTGTCCCCCACCACCTGTTCCAGAATCTGGCGCACCTGGGCCGAGGTTTCCGGCCGGATGACCTGGCGGATAAGCTCCGGCTCCCGCTGTTCCAGCAGAGCTCCGTCGGGGCTGTGGACCGCCTTGAGCAAATGGGGCTTCATGAGCCTGCCTCCGTTGACGCAGGCGCTGACCGCCGTAATGAGCTGCATAGGGGTGATGGTGAAGGTCTGGCCGAAGGAGGCCGCCGCTAGGCTAGTGAGGCTGCCTTCCTGAAAAAAGACGTCCTTACTCCACCAAATGCTCCCGCTCTCCCCCCATAAATCCAGGCCGGTTTTGGCCGTGGGGGTCTGCTTGGAATCCTCGGGCAGATTCATGAGCCCGAAGTCGCTGCAGTAGCGGTAAAAGGCTTCCGGTCCCACCCGGAGGCCCAAATTCACAAAGGCCACATTGCAGGAGTGCTGGGCTGCCTGGGTCAGGGTCTGGGACCCGTGTCCCTGGGTTTTCCAGCATTTGCGGGGACGGCTATCCCCGGCCACCTGCACCTGCCCGGAGCAGAAAAAGTGGTCGTGCAGATCCGTGACCCCCTCATTGAGGGCCATGGACAGGGTGAGGATTTTAAAGGTTGAACCCGGCTCGTAGGTATCGGAAATGGCCTTGCAGCGCCACTGGGCCTGCTGGGCCCGGGTGAGCAGCCGGCTCCGTTCTTCCGGGGTCTGTGCCTGGGCGATTTCTGCCTGGGCCTTCTCCCCCACCGCCTGATAGCGGTTGCAGTCGAAGCCCTCCAGGCTGGCCAGGGCCAGCACCTCCATGGTGTTCACATCCACGGCAATGGCCGCAGCACCGTTGCGGACGCCGTAATCTTCCACCGCCTGCCGGAGATGCTTTTCCACATAATACTGAATGGTCTGGTCAATGGTGAGCGTCACGTCAGATCCCGGCTGGGGATCGTCAAAACGCTCGTAGCCCGTAAACAGCAGCCGGGTGCCCCCGGCTGTGGTGAGCCGGGAAACGCTGCCGCTGCGCCCCTGCAGGCGCTCGTCGTAATAGGCTTCCACGCCGCTGAGTCCTTTGTTCTCAGCGCCCACAAAGCCCAGCACATGGCAGGCCAGGCTCCCGTTGGGGTATACCCGCCGGGTATCGCTTTCCAGCTTGATGCCCTGGAGCTTGTGCTCGGCTTTAAATGCCCGGACCTTCCGGGCGGTGGCTTCATCCACCTTGGTGGCCACGGTTTTATACCAGCTTTTGGTATCTCTGGCCTTTTCCAGAATCCGCTGGTAGTCCTCGTCTAAAATCTCAGCCAGACCCGAAGCGATAAACTCCGGCGTCTCCTTGGGATTGGCCTGATTGCGGGCCGTTTCCGCAGGGCTGAGAAAGACAGTGTACACATCTGCCGACACGGCCAGCAAATTGCCGTTCCGGTCGGTGATGCGGCCCCGTGGGGCCTTCACCTCCGTCTGGCGCAGCTGCTGGTGCAGTGCCATGGATTCATACTTTTCGTGGCCCAGAATCTGCAGCCGGAACAGCTGCAAAATCAGCACAATAAACGCAACTATGCCGCACACGAGCATCAGTACCAGTGTGCGGCGAAGCATACGCTCATTCGGGGCATGGTTTTCCGGATTTTCCCGTTTCATGGCGAACCTCTCCATACTGTTTGCAAGAATTTCTCATCCCTACACTGTACGGCGCGTTTTCCGCCGATATACCCCTTTGCCGCAAAAAATCCGGTGAGCCGGATGCGCTAAGGCGCCTCCGGCAGTCCGATTTCTATATAGGCATATTGCTGCCCCTTGGGCTTCACCATCCCTGCGTCCAGGGCGTAAGCATCCAGCCGCTGGGGGCTGAAGGCAGAAGCATGGGCAATTTGTAATCTCGTTTGCGTTTGCAGTAGGGCCTCCCGCTGCCGCTCCAAATCGGCGGTTTCCTGACTCAGCACGGCAAGTCTTGCCTGCATGAGCAGAAGCAGTACGGTGAGCCCTGCACTCAGTCCGTATCCCAAAGTGAGTAATACTCTTTTTGTCTGCCGCGGGCCCGTGACCGGCTTATCCGTTTTCGGTCTCAGCTCCGGGGCATAGGTACTGTAGTGCGCCATAGTCTGTATTATACCCGCTCTGCTACGCGGAGCTTGGCGCTTCTTGCTCTGGGGTTCTCCTCCAGCTCCTGAGGGCCGGAGACAATGGGCTTTCTCGTGACGTTTTTCAGGGTCTGCACGAATCCGCAGGTGCAGATGGGTGCTTCTCTGGGGCAGGTGCAGCCGTTTTCACGGGCGGCAATGCCGTTTTTCACGATACGGTCTTCCAGGGAGTGGAAGCTGATTACGCACAGTCTTCCCCCCACATTGAGCTTATCGGGAACGGTACGAATCATATCCTCCACACTGCCCAGCTCGTCGTTTACGGCAATGCGGATGGCCTGGAAGCTGCGTTTTGCCGGATGCTGCTTTTCCCGAAGTGCAGCAGCGGGCATGGCGGAACGAATGACGTCCACCAGCTCCAGGGTAGTTTCGATGGGTTTATCTTCTCTTACACGACAGATTTTAGCGGCAATTCTTCCGGCGCAGCGCTCTTCTCCGTAGTCCCGGAGAATACGCTTCAGCTCCATCTCTGTCCACTGGTTTACCACGTGGTATGCCGTGAGGGCGGAGGCTCTGTCCATGCGCATATCCAGGGGTGCGTCATTCATATAAGAAAATCCCCGTTCGGCGTCGTCCAGCTGGGGCGAAGATACGCCCAAGTCGAACAGCATACCGTCTACGCCCGCAATGCCCATTCGGTCCAGAATGGCTGCGGTGTTGCGGAAATTATCCTTAACCAAAATAACCTTATCCCCATAAGGCGCAAGTCTGCGGCCTGCCCCGTCGATAGCCTGCTGATCCTGGTCAATGGAAATGAGCTTACCTGTTGTCAGGCGCTTGGCGATTTCTTCACTGTGGCCGCCACGACCCAAGGTGCCGTCCACGTAAATACCGTCAGGGCGAATATTCAGGCCCTCAATGCACTCCCACAGGAGCACAGGGCGATGTGCAAATTCCATTAAAAGTCCAACTCCTCCATAACCGACAGAATGTTCTCCGGTGTGGTTTCCTCAGCAAACACGGCATTCCATGCTTCTGTATCCCAAAATTCCGCGTGGTTGTTGTTGCCAACAACGGTGACGGATTTGCCCAGGCCCGCAAAATCACGCAGATTCGAGGGGATGAGCACTCTTCCCTGTCCATCCAGCTCGCAGCGAGTGGCATGGGCAAACAGCGGACGCATCTTCCGCTGCTTGACAAAGGGCATATCGTTTACCTTGTCACACAAGGCCTTCCAGTGTTCAGAATTATATGCGCTCAGGCAGCGATCGGGAGAAATTGTGAGGTAAAACACATCTCCCAGCTCTTCGCGCATGCGTGCCGGAATGAACAGCCTGCCTTTTGCATCCAGATTATGAGTATATTCACCTGTCATGGCTGTTCACCTCCTTTTGATGATGAAAGTCACAGAAGGTTCTTCTGTGACACAAGTGTGGTATAACGTGGGATTTTCGTGGTTTTTTCCACCACTTCCCCCCACTGTCTTTATTATTAATATATCAGCGCCCCTATTAATTTGCAAGCATTTTTTGCCCGATTTCCCCGATGTTTTTCGGCAAAATTTCCACCGCAAAGGAAAGCCCTTTGGCTATTTTCCATGAACTTTCGTCCCGTTTCCATTCCGCCCCACTTAATCACTTGTTTTCGTTTCTTTTCCGTATTGTTTCCCCACTGAAACTGAATTTTTACCGGAAAACGCTGTTTTTCAGTGTTCATCCCCCACCGCAGCCCCACTACGGCTTCAAAATTAAGGTTTTAGGCGTCCCTTTTATGGTCTTACGCTCCAAAATCGGGGAATTGAACGGCCATCCGGCCGCCTTTTGCCCCACCGGGACTGCACCGTCACCCCACCTGTGGGGCCGTCACCCACCGGTGGGACGTCTGCCCACGGTTTTCCCCGGAAAATAAAATTTCCCCACCACCGGAAAATTGTTTCTCCGGCGGTGGGGAATATGGTTTGCGCCCCACGGTTGTGGTGCACTTGTTTCCATGCTATAGTAGCCTTAAAGGAAAATTCAATCGAGGTGAGCTTATCATGCATAGACTATCCGAGCAATTTGCGGCGTATTGCAAAAGTCACTTTACCTTTCAGGACGGCGAATCAATTAACTATGCGTCCCTGTCTGTGTGCTTGCTGGACTGCATCTACTCTCTGCGGGCGAAATACTTCAAAGTGACCCTGCCGATTGTTGACCGATACGCAGCCGTCTATATGAACGGAAATCGGTTTCAGGACGGAGACACGCTTTCAGACCTGCTTGCACACATACAGGAGCAAGGCGGTGCCGCACCGTTCGCTGACAATATTTTGAAAAACCACCAGGAATTGGGCGGAAGAGCCCACATCGCCAAAGTGGACGCACTGATTCAGCTGGCAACCTACTTAAAATTACTGCACATTGAAACAGTGGAAGACTTCAGAGCCTTTGAATCCCCCGAACTGCTGGAAATTGTTATCCGGGCGGTCAAAGGCATGGGCGATGCCGGTACAAACTACTTGTTCATGCTGGCCGGTGACCCCAACCGTTGCAAACCGGATGTCCACATTCATCATAGTATACGGGATGCCTGCGGCGAAGACGTCAGCAACGAAGAATGTCAGATACTATTCCTGGAAGCAACGGATATTTTACGAAACGACTATCCGTTTTTAACCGTGAAAGACCTGGACGGCACTATCTGGCGAGAATACCAGGCCAGAACTTAATTTATTATCTAAGGAGCAGAACACGCATAAAAAACATCCCCCACGGAGTGCTCCGTGGGGGATGACTTCATTTATGGAACTCAGAGTTCTTCAAACTCGCCCATGGCTTCATAGCCGGACTGCTTGGGCGCTGCGGATGCGCCTGCACCGCGCAGCTTGCTGCGCAGAGCACGTACCTGGTCCAGAGCACCTGCCATGGTGGCTTCGCTCTCGGCAACGGCAGCGTCAATCTGGCCATAGACCATGCTCAGAATCTCGCTCTGCTTCTGCATGGCGTTGGCCACAATGCCTTCGGCCTTGGCGGTTGCCTGCTGCACGATGGCCTGCTCGTCGATGAGCTGGCGTGCCTGCTGCTCGGCGGTCAGGCGGACCTGTTCAGCCTCAGCCTTGGCTCTGGCAATGAACTCGTCCTTAGCTTCCCACATTCTGCGGGACTCTTCCATTTCCCGGGGCAGATTATCCCGCAGGTCTTCCAGCATAGCCAGCATGTTGTCCCGCTCAATGATGCACTTATCGGCTGCCAGGGGCATACGCTTTGCCTCGGCAATCTGGGAGTACATCAGTTCAATCAATTCCAGTGCTTCGTATTCCATGCTTTACTTCTCCTTTTTGGCAAGTTCGGTTACTTCTTCAATCAGCTCCCAAGGGAGAAAATCCTTCAGCTCACCGCCGTGGCGGGCAATATCCTTCACAGAAGAAGAGCTGATAAAGGTGTATTTATCGCTTGCGGTGAGGAACATGGTTTCCAGCTCAGGGTTGAGCTTCTTATTGATGGAAGCCATGGTGAATTCATTTTCAAAGTCAGTGGCTGCACGCAGACCCTTGACGATGATGGGGTGGTCATACTGCTTGGCGTATTCGGCCAGCAGACCGTTATAGTAATCAATTTCCACATTGCCCAGGTGTCTGGTGACTCTGCGGGCCATGTCTACGCGCTGCTCGGGGGTGAACATGGCGCGGTCCTTATCTCCGTTGATCATAATGCAAACCACAACCCGATCAAAAATCTGGGCGGCTCGGCGAATGATGTTCAGATGACCTAAGGTCATGGGGTCAAAGCTGCCGGGATAGATTGCTGTTTTCATGCTTCTTGTTCTCTTTTCTCACAGATTGTGACTTTGATTTTACCGTACTTGCGTTCCTTGATGACGCGGTAAGGAGCGGGCAGCTCCCCGACGGTTTTTTCCAGTCGTGACTCACAGACAATTATACCACCATCGTTCAGAATGTCAAACTGAACGATCTTTTCCAGGGCCTTATCCACCAGATCCGTGTCATAGGGGGGATCAATGAGGATAATATCGTACTTGCCGTCTCTGCCGGCAAAGCCTACGGAATCGGCCTGGATAACCTCGCCGTGGAGATTGCAGATGGCCAGGTTCTCCCGAACCAGCTTGATGGCCTCCTTGCTCTGGTCCACAAAGGTGCAGCTGGCTGCGCCTCGGCTCAGGCACTCAATGCCCAGCTGGCCGGAACCGGCGAACATATCCAGCACCCGTCTGCCCTCAATGTCAAACTGGATCATGCTGAAAATGGCTTCTTTTACAATATCGGTGGTGGGGCGGATGGCGTTGCCCATGGGCTGATTTAATTTACGGCCTCTTGCGGTGCCGGTGATTACTCGCATAATTTGTCCTCCTGCTTGGGATGATAGTGGCGGTAAACCGCCAGCGCAATGTTCCGGGGCACAACTTCGTTGAGCTTGGCCACGGATGCAGTTTTGATTGTATCTATATTTTTGAATGTGTCAAGAAGTTTATTCCGGCTTTTGGGACCAACCCCCTGAATTTTATCCAGTTCCGAGGTGATGGACTCATTCCGGAGGGACCTCTGGTAGGTGATGGCGAAGCGGTGGGTTTCCTCCTGGATGGTGCCGATGAAGGCGAACACACTGGGATTGCCGGAAATGCCCCGCTCCTGGCCGTCAGCAGACACCAGCTCACGGGTTCTGTGGCGGTCGTCCTTCACCATGCCGAAGGTGGGCACGTCGATTTCCACCATCTTGAGGGCCTTTCGGGCCGCTGCCACGTGGGTCACGCCGCCGTCAATGAGCAGCAGGTCCGGCAGCTCCGTGAACTTCTCGTCCCCTTCTCTTGCCCGGGAAAACCGGCGGTACACCGCCTCTTCCATGCTGGCGTAGTCGTCCTGGGTGGGGGTGTAGCGCATACGGAACTTGCGGTAGTCCTTCTTGGAGGGCTTGCCCTGCTTAAACACCGTCATGGCCGCCACGATGCCCGTGTCGCCCAGGTTGGATACGTCGAAGGACTCGATGCGGTTGGGCAGTGTGGGCAGGCCCAGGGCCTTCTGCAGCCACTCCAGGGTCTTATTGGTGCGCTGCTGGGCACTGGTGGCCCGGAGGATTTCCTCCCGGGCATTGAGCTGAGACCGCTCCAGCAGCCGCACACGATCCCCTCGCTGGGGATACTCCACGTATACCCGCCGGCCAGCGGCCTCCGTGAGCACCTGGCTCAGCTCCTCCATGCCCTCCAGCTCTGCCGGAACCAGCAGCGTCTTGGGATAAGCGCCCCGTCGGGTGTAATACTGGTACAGCAGGCCCGGCAGAGCCTCCTCGTCGGACTCGATGGGCTCTTCCATGAGCTCATAGTCCTTACCGGCCAGGTCCCCATCTTTAAAGTGCAGCACCGTGAAGCAGCACCTTGCGCCCCGGACAAAGCCCACGGCGTCGGTATCGGCAAAGGCCGTGGCAATGACCTTCTGCCGGGTGGTGAGGCTCTGGATGGCCCGCATACGGTCCCGGAGCTCAGCGGCCTGCTCAAAGCGCAGATTGGCTGCCGCTTCTTCCATGTCCGACTTGAGTTTTTCCGTGAGCTGGCCGGTCTTACCGGAAAGAATCAGCTTGGCCTCTCCGATGGAGGCCCGGTAGGCCTCCCGGCTCACCTTGCCCGTGCACCAGCCCTGACACTGGTTCAGGTGGTATTGCAGGCAGGGCCGGTCCTTGCCGATATCCCGGGGAAACTGCCGGTTGCAGGTGGGCAGGCCCAGGGTCTTGCAGATGGTTTCGATGATTTCAAAGCTCACGCTGCGTCCCCCAAAGGGGCCGTAGTAGTCCGCGCCGTCGTCATCGGCCTTGCCCACCACGGAAAACCGGGGGTACTCATCATCGCTTACCCGGATGAAGGGATAGCCCTTATCATCCTTTAATAAAATATTGTACTTGGGCTTGTGGCGCTTAATCAGGGAGTTTTCCAGCACCAGGGCCTCGAACTCGCTTTGCACCACAATGACGTCGAAATGATGCACGTGGTCCACCATGGCCGCCACCTTGGGCAGATGGTCCCCGTGGAAATAGCTGGACACCCGGTTTTTGAGTTTCTTGGCCTTGCCCACATAAATGACCTGGCCGGACTCGTCAATCATCATGTATACGCCGGGCAGCAGGGGCAGCTTATTGGCTTTTTCCCGCAGCTCCGGCAGATGGGTATTGGGCATTTTCCGTGCACCTCCCTAAATCATGGTATAAAAAAGGCGTGTGGAGCCCACACGCCTTTTGGTTTCTGATTATCTGAATTACTCAGCAAAATTGCTGGCGACCAGCTCAGCCAGAGTATCCACTGCTGCAGCTTCGTCAACGCCTTCGGCCATCAGAGTGATTTCGGTACCCTTTACGATACCCAGAGACAAAACGCCCAGCAAGCTCTTAGCGTTTACCTGTCTGTCGTCTTTCTTTACCCAGATGCTGCTCTTGAATTCGTTTGCCTTCTGAATGAAGAAAGTTGCAGGACGTGCATGCAGTCCTACCTGATTATTAACAACAACTTCTTTCGAGACCATCCTCGCCACTCCTTACACAGTATTTACATACATCGTATTTGACATACATGTTAGTGCTACAAATGCTGTTATTAAGATATCAAATTTTCACAGTATCGTCAACTGCTATTCGCCTTTTTATGCAAAATGAATAACAATCTTCGACGCTCTATCTCGCTTTTATTTCAGTTCAACAACGGTTACGCCGGTTTCACCCTCACCGTAGCGGCCCAGACGGAACGCCTTGACCCGCTTATGTTTTTTGAGGGTTTCATGTACCGTTGCACGGAGGGCACCTGTGCCCTTGCCGTGGATAATGCGGACGGATTTAACCCGGCCCAGGTACGCATCGTCGATGTAGCGGTCCACCACGGGGATGGCTTCCAGGCTTTCCATGCCGCGGATGTCAATTTCACTGGGCACAGAAACCGTACGCAGCTGGCTGGTGCCGGTGCCTCTGGGCTTCACGGAGGGCTTCTTCTGCTGATTTTCCAGCAGGTAGACTTCCTTTTCCTTGGCGCTGACCTGCATGGCTCCGGCCTTCAGACGCAGCGTGCGGTCCGGGGCAATTTCAATGACCTCGGCCTTAATGCCCATGGAGCGAATCTCCACCATGTCGCCCACACGGACGGCTCTGGCGGACTTCTTCTCCTCTTTTTCCTTGGCCCGGCCTGCGGCGTTCTTCTCCTGGGCCTGGTTCAGACGGCGGCGCATTTCCGTGCGTCGGTCATTTTCTTCCTGGTGGTCCAGCACCTCGGCGGCTGCCTTCTGCATTTCCTCACGCATCTGGTCCAGCTCCCGGAAGGTGCGCTCAGCCTGCAGTCGGGCGTCCTCGATGATCTTCTCGGCTTCCCGGTGGGCCTGCTCGTTGCTCTGTTCCAGCTGGCCGGCCAGTTTGGCCTGCATACGCTTGGCGTCAGCTTCGGCGGCCTTGGCAGAGCGGACGGCCTCGTCCAGACTGCGCTTTTCCTTTTCCATGTTCTGGCGCAGCACGTCCAGCTTGGCGATGGTATCTTCAAAGCTGGCGCTTTCCGTGCCGATGCGGCCCTTGGCGTCGGAGATAATATCATCCGGCAGCCCCAGACGGCTGGAAATGGCGAAAGCATTGGACTTGCCGGGGATACCCACCAGCAGGTTATAGGTGGGCCGCAGGGTTTCCACGTCAAACTCGCAGGAGGCGTTCACAACGCCCACGGAGCTGGTGGCGTACACCTTGAGCTCGGCATAGTGGGTGGTGGCAGCCACCATGGCTCCACGGCCACGGACTGCCTCAATGATGCTGATGGCCAGAGCCGCGCCCTCTGTGGGATCGGTGCCGGCGCCCAGCTCGTCGAACAGCACCAGGCTGTTCTCCCCGGCCTCGTCCAGAATCCGGACGATGTTGGTCATATGGGCCGAGAAGGTGGACAGGGACTGCTCAATGCTCTGCTCGTCACCGATGTCCGCCAGAATGGAGGTGAACACGGGGATGCAGGAATCGTCTGCTGCGGGGATGTGCAGGCCGCACTGGCCCATGGCGCTGAGCAGACCGATGGTTTTGAGGGTAACGGTTTTACCGCCGGTGTTGGGGCCTGTGACCACCATGGTGTCGAAGTCGGCCCCCAGCTCCAGGGAGATGGGCACGGCGGTTTCCTTGGGCAGTAGAGGGTGTCTGGCCCGGTTCAGGCGCAGAGCGCCGTCACTGAGCTGGGGGGCCACGCCGTCCATGGCGTAGCTCAGCTTGGCCTTGGCGAAAATCACGTCCAGGTCCACAAGCACCACATAGTCCAGGTCAATATCTTCCCGGTTGTTGGCGCAGTCGGCAGACAGCTCTGCCAGAATCCGTTCGATTTCCGTTTTTTCCTTGGCCCGGAGCTCCCGGAGCTCGTTATTGGCCTTGACAGAGGCCATGGGCTCGATGAACAGGGTTGCACCGGAGGCAGAAACGTCGTGGACAAGGCCGGGAATGGCGCCCCGGTGCTCTGCCTTCACAGGGACCACGTAGCGCTCGGAGCGGGTGGTGATAATGGGCTCCTGCAGAGCCTTCTGATAGGTGGGAGAAGAAATAATCTTCTGCAGGGAGTCCTTGGCCCGGGCAGAGGCCGCACGAATCTGGCGGCGGATGGTGGCCAGCTCATGGCTGGCGGCGTCGGCAATCTCGTCTTCGGCCACGATGGAGGTGGTGATTTTCCGCTCCAGGTCGTTTACCGGGCGCAGAGAAGCAAAGAGATTATCCAGCACCGTGCGCTCGGTGTTGTTCCGGTCGTGCTCCCCGTAGGAGCGGATGCCCTTGGTGCAGGTGAGCACCTTGGCAATGGCCAGAAGCTCGGAGGTATTGAGGGTGCCGCCCAAATCTGCTCTTGCAAGGCTGGGGCGCACATCCTTGATGCCGTAAAAGGACGGGCTGCCCTTGAGCACCATCATGTCCTTGGCGGCGCTGGTTTCAGCCAGCTTACGGCGTACCTGGCCCTTTTCCGTGCAGGGGCGCAGGCCGCGGCAGGTGAGCTTTGCGGTTTCGCTGACCGCCTGGTTTGCCAGAAGCTCCAACACAGCAGGCAGCTCTAAGGTCAGCAGGGATTTTTCATGTTGTGTCATATCTGCGTTATCCTAATTTGTTTGTAGTAGTCCAGCGTGGAGAAGCTGCGGTCCAGCTGGGTCAGCAAGTATTTTTCACAGTGACCGGCAAATTCCTTCCGGGCCTCGCCGGAGAGGGTGAAGGAGAAAATCTTCTTTGCCGGGGCATAGACCACGTGGCGCATGGCGGCAAGACATGCCTCACTCAGGGGCGTGCCGTATCCGCCGCAGCTGCGGCACACCAGGCCGCCCTCCCGGTGGTCAAAGTATTGGGGGCCCTCTTCTGCGCCGCAGTGGACGCAGCCCGTGAGCTCCGGTGCGTAGCCGGCAATACAGGCCAGGCGCAGCTCAAAAACAGCCTTAATGAGCCAGCCTTCGGCCAGCTGCTCACTGAGGGCATACAGGCTGTTGAGCCCCAGCTGCAGCAGGGCCGGGTTGGCCGCATCCTCATCGGCCACAGCCTCCAGAACCTGGGCGATGTAAACGGCGATGGAGAGATTTTCCAAATCCATCCGCAGCCCCGCAAAGGATTCCAGCACCGTGCCCTCCCGCACCTGCCAGTGGCTCATGCGGGCATAAATGCTGAGCTCGGACAAGGTGAGCTGCTGGGTGGCGGCAGCACATTTGCTGTTTTTCCGCAGGGCCCCGGGGGCCTTCACCGTGAGCTTGCCGTCGGTGGTGAGCACCGTGAGAATCCGGTCGGCTTCCTTATATTTAACTTCTCTGAGCACCAGGGCTTTAATGGTCCGGTCCATATATGTACCTCTCGCCATGCGGTAAATCCCCCTGTGGCCAGGGGGATTTGTCGCATTGTGTTTTTGCTATGGCCGCTGCTCCCGGGCACTCATGGCCCGATAGCACAGGTAGCACAGGGGGTCCCCCGTGTCACAAAATGCGGTCCAGAAGCCGTCTGCATTCATGGGCATTCCTCCCGTGGGAAAAGCCTCCCTCAGTAGTCTTCCCCCATACAGACAGCTTATTTTTCCAATTCCTAGTTTATTCGGTGTAACCGAAGTTCTTCAGCATACCGGTGGAGTCACGCCAGTTTTCCTTGACCTTAACCCAGGTCTGCAGATATACCTTGGCGCCCATGAAGGTCTCCATGTCCTTGCGGGCCAGCTCGCCGATTTTCTTCAGCATAGCACCCTTCTTGCCGATGATGATGCCCTTGTGGCTGTCCTTCTCGCAGAAGATGGTGGCTTCCACTTCAATGACATCGTCCCGTTCACGCTGGGCAAAGCGGGTGATTTCCACGGCGGTGCCGTGGGGAATCTCGTGCTGCAGGCAAAGAAGCAGCTTTTCCCGGATGAACTCGGCGCAGACCTGGCGTTCGGGCTGGTCAGTAACCATATCGTCGGGGAACAGCTGGGGGCCTTCCACGGCGTGCTTCTTCATTTCTTCAATGAGGTCCTCCAGGCCCTGCTTTTTCCGGGCAGAGACGGGGATGATGGCGTCAAAGTTGTGCTTTTCGGAGTAAGCGGCAATGACCTCCAGCAGCTGGGGCTTTTCCACCGTATCAATCTTATTGATGACCAGGATGGAGGGAGCGCGGGTGGCCTTAATCTTAGCAATGAGCTGCTCTTCCTGCACGCCCACGTTGGCGATGGGCTCTACAACCAGGGCGATGACGTCCACGTCAGCCACGGACTCTTCCACGCACTTTACCATGTAATCGCCCAGGCGGTTCTTGGCTCTGTGGAAGCCCGGAGTGTCGGTGAGGACGATCTGGGTGTCATCCCGGTTGACCACGGCAAAAATGCGGTTTCTGGTGGTCTGGGGCTTGTTGGAGACGATGGAAATTTTCTCGCCTACCAGGGCATTGGTGAGGGTGCTCTTACCCACATTGGGACGGCCTGCAATGGTGACCATAACGTTTTTTGTAATCATAAAGTTCTCCTTAGGTAGTCCCCCCGAAGGGGCAATTTTTTATGTTCAGTTTTCTCTCAAGATATTCAGTTCCGCCATGATCTCATCCTCGTGGCGGCGCATCTGGGCTTTCTGGGGACCGTCGTCCATGTGGTCATAGCCCAAAAGATGCAAAATGGAATGGACGGTGAGGTAGCAGATTTCCCGCTTGTCGCTGTGACCGAATTCCAGAGCCTGGGCACGGCACTGCTCCAGGGAAATGACCATGTCGCCCAGCAGGATTCTGCCGGAGCCGGGGTCACGCTCACACAGGTTGGGGTCGAAGACCTCGGCGGTGAGCTCGTTCATGGGAAAGCTCAATACGTCCGTGGGCCGGTCCACGCCCCGCTGCTCCAGATTAATCTCATGGATGTGGGCGTTATCCGTAATCATAATATCCACATGGGTGCGGCAATGTACGCCCTCGTGGTTAAGGGCCGTGCTCACGGCCTTGCGGATCATGGGGGCAACGCCTTCAATGTCCGCTTCCGGCAAGGTGCCATACAGCTCTACCTCGTGGCGCACGATTCTGGCAAACAGCTTCATTTGTGACTGCCTCCTTTTCTGGCAACGGGCTTGGGATAGGGCTTGCGTCCGCTGACCTCACCGGGGTCGGTGGGCTCTGCCTTTTCGTAAGCCTCGATAATCTTCTGCACCAGCTCGTGACGCACAACGTCGGCGCCGGTGAGCTTGCAGATGGCAATATCGTCCACGCCTTCCAGTACCCGCATGGCTTCCTTCAGGCCGGAAACCTTGTCCCCGGGCAGGTCAATCTGGGTCACGTCGCCGGTGATGACGATTTTACTGCCGAAGCCCAGACGGGTCAGGAACATCTTCATCTGCTCCCGAGAGGTGTTCTGGGCTTCGTCCAGGATGATAAAGCTGTCATCCAGGGTGCGGCCACGCATATAGGCAAGAGGCGCAACCTCAATGTTGCCCCGCTCCAGATATTTATTGTAGGTCTCCGTGCCCAGCATTTCAAACAGTGCATCGTACAAAGGCCGCAGGTAGGGGTCTACCTTACTTTGCAGGTCGCCGGGCAGGAAGCCCAGGCGTTCACCGGCTTCCACGGCGGGACGGGTGAGAATGATGCGGCTGACCTTCTCGGCACGGAAGGCGGCCACGGCGGCCGCCACGGCCAGGTACGTTTTACCGGTACCGGCAGGGCCTACGCCCAGGGTCACGGTGTTATTCAGAATGGAATTCACATATTCCTTCTGGCCGATGGTCTTGGCCTTAATGGGCTTACCCTTGGCCGTGACGCAGATGACGTCCTTGGCCAGATCCGGGATACGCTCCTCACGGCCCTGGCTCACCAGCTGGATAATGTAGCGGACATTCTGGGAGTCAATCTGCTCGCCCTTGGCGGCCAGCTCCAGCAGGCCGTTGATGGCCTTCTCGGCATACATGACGGCCTCGGGGTCGCCGGACAGCTGCAAGGTATCCGGCTGGCTCACCACGGTCACATGGTATTCCTCTTCAATAATACGCAGGTTCTGGTCAAAGGACCCGAACACGTTAATCACATCTTCAATTCGTTCTACGGGAATGCTGCGTTCAATCACTTGTGTGGTTCATCTCCTCTGTTTCCATTTGGATGGGGGCTGGCACCGCAATATTTTGCAGGCACTCCCCGGTAACCGTCACGGCAAGGACGCCGTCCTTTGCCCGTGCGGCATAGTCTGCGTGCAGCAGCCGACCGCCGTCCATGGCAGCCGTGAGTGTGTCCAGCAGAGCACCTCTGGCCAAAGCCTCCTGCTGCGTTTTCGGCCTGGTATAGACCACCGGTTCATATTCCCGGTATGTCTCCACCGTCAGGCCCAGGGGCAGGGTGAACACCCCGTCCATACGCAGATGGTAATCCAGTGTGATTTTATCACAGGTGGGGGGCGAAAAGCTACTGCCCAGATAAAATTTTACCCGTTTGCCCCAAAAATTTAAAGAAAGCCGGTGGAAATCCCGGCCCGTATACTGCTTTTTCTGCACCTGGGCGGCCTGCAGGGCCGTGAAGGTGTGCCAGACCCTTGCTTCCACGGTGCCCAGAGCTGCCACCTGCCGGGGGGCATTGTTGCGGCTTTCCGTCATGCCGGACAGGAGCACCTGGCCCCGTTCTACCGTGTCCCCCACTGCGATCATCGCTCTGCCCCGGAGGGGCCGGACGGCAGTGACCACCCCGTCAAAGGCGGCCCGCAAATCCCGGGGCGTCTGGGATTCCGGCTCCGGCACCGGCCGCTTTTCCCGCACCTGCACCTGCAATACGCCCCCACCGTAGCGCAGGCCCACCCATTGCAGCTCCGGCAGTTCCATAAGAAGGGCCGTTTGCAGACCCTCGCCGTCATACCCCGGCCAGAAGCTGCCGATTCCGGCCCCCAGCTCCGTGAGGGCTGCTTGGAGCACAGAGTCCGGAATACGCTCATTGCCGCTGAGGTCAATGCGCCACACAAACAGGCTGCCTGCACTGAGCAGCGCCCCCAGAACCAGCCCCAGAACCAGAGCCAGTTTCCGGTGCTTCAGCCGACGGAGCAGCACGCCGGGGCCCCGGGGCGTACAGGACAGCACCCTGGTGCCCCGGACTTCCAGCAGGGCCCGCAGAGGCCCCAAATCCCGCTGCAGCACGCAGAACCGCAGGCCCAGGGGGCCCACGGGCTCAGCCCCGAAAACGCTTAAATTCTCCTGCACCATGGCCTGCAGCAGTCCCGGGGGACTCACGTCCTCCACCTCCAGAGCCCAATGGCTGCGGCGATAATTGTTCAAGCCCTCTCCCCCTCACAGCAGCTCCACGCTGCAAATCTCACCGGTAATCACGGCGGCGCTGCGGTCCATGACCCGGAGCTCCAAATCCGTCCCCGTAATCACCACCCGCACCCGGCCACCGCTGAGCTCTACCCGGTTGCCGTCGTAGCTCAGCAGGCCCCGATGGTTTTCCACGCTCACCCGTCCCCGGCCGCAAAGGGTGATTCTCGGCAGGGCCGCCAGAGCGTCGGCGGGCAGGTCGAAGCGGTAGGCGGTTTCCTCCGGAATGTTTTTCCAGAACACTGGCTTCACCCCCGTAGAATTTATGCGCCGGGGCGGCTATTTAGCCCTGGGCGCTCATAGGCTGTGGGTAAGCATAAGGAGGTACGGAAGATGAACGCAATGCAAAAACTGTGGGGCCTGCTGACGGGGCTGCTGCTTCTGGGGCTGGTGGTGTATTCCGACGGCGCTGCCCAGGGGGCCAGAGCGGGTCTTGCCACCTGCACGGCCCTCATTGTGCCCGCTCTGCTGCCCTTTTTCGTGGTGAGCCTGCTCATGAATGAGCTGGGGCTCACCCATCTGCCGGAAAGACTGCTGGCAGGGCCCATGGGCCTGTTCTTCGGGGTCAGCGGACAAGGCGGGGCGGTGTTCTTCCAGAGCATTCTGGGGGGCTATCCCCTGGGGGCCGGGGTCATCGGGGACCTGGTGCGCCGGGGAGAGCTGAGCGCAAAAGAAGGGGCCAAGCTGCTGCCCTTCTGCAACAACTGCGGCCCTGCCTTTCTGCTGGGGGCCGTGGGCGTGGGGGTATTTCGCTCCGCAGCCCTGGGGGCTATATTATATGTATGCCACGTGCTGGGGGCCCTGCTCACGTGGCTGTTTGTGCCCGGCACCTAGAATCCCGCC
>SAMEA104404106__coassemble_1016_pt1 | contig 23787 bp, 20 predicted proteins | sample SAMEA104404106__metabat2_high_PE_053 | metagenome-assembled genome bin SAMEA104404106 (sample SAMEA104404106) | Balaenoptera acutorostrata
TCCCTCTGGATGTGCTTATGAACGGAAAAACGGCGTGACCGAAGTCACGCCGCTTTCCGAGAACACGCAGTTCTCATGATTTTTTGAATTTTACTGTTTTACGGCCACCGTGCATTGTCGGGGGATTTTTTTCTTTGCTTAAAAAAACCGGCATCGGAAAGTCCGATACCGGTTTGTGGTTTTTCTCAGTTAAACTGCAGCGCCGTTTTTCTTGGCTTCCTCGTCCAGCATTTCGGCCAGGTAGTATTCCAGGGTCAGCAGGCTGTCGGAGAAGTAAATGTCCTCCTTGACCACGTCAGCGCCCTCAGGAATGGTGACTACGGCGTTGGTGAAGTTCCATACGGCTTTCACGCCTGCGGCAACAGCGGCGTTGGTGGCCTCCTGCGCGTGCTCCATGGGAACGGAGATGACGGCCACGTCAATGGGGTGCTCCTGGCAGTATGCGCCCAGGTCGGTGAACTTGAATACGGGCATCTTAGCCTCGTGGTTTTCGTGCACGTCGAAGGCGGCCATGAGCTCAAAGCCGCAGTTCTTAAAGTTAAAGTGGTCAATCAGAGCTTTACCCAGATTACCGACGCCGATGACAACGGCCTTATAGCCGCGATCCATGCCCAAAATGTTGGCGATCTCTTCCCGCAAGCTCACCAGGTTGTAGCCATAGCCCTGCTGGCCGAATTCGCCGAAGCAACTGAAGTCCTGACGAATCTGAGAGGGGGTCAGGCCCAACAGACGGCCCAGTTCATTGGAAGAAATCCGTTCCACACCGGCTGCACTTAGTTCATCCAACTTGCGCAGATAGCGGGGCATACGTCGGATTACGTTATTGGAAATTTTTAAACTCTTAACTGCCATAGTTCTTTCACACCTTTACATCGCTCACTCAACAAGCACTCAATTTTCATATACAGATATCATAGCATTTTTTTGTGAAATTTACAACAGATAAGACATTTTTTTCGCAATAATCAGAGAGATAATTTGCATTGTGCCCCCGCTGAAAGTCTTGTATAATAAGGAAAACAAGGATGGAGGATGGAATATGGCAGGGACGATCCTTTCCTTCGGCTTCAGTCCGGCGGAAAATAAAAAAATCAAAACAGTTTGCGATAAAGTGGGTCTGCGTCTGAAAAAAATCGGCGTGGAGGATTATGGTCAGCCCATCGGCTCCTTTTTGGGCCTGGCAGAGAAAAATGAAGCGCCGGAGCACGGCTTTGCGCTGGATGGCCAGATGCTGGTGTTCGCTGACGTGACCGACAAGCAGCTGGATGCAGTGTTCTCCGGCCTGCGTACAGCCCGTGTGGGCGTCAGCTCCCTGAAAGCGGTGCTGACCCAGACCAATGCCCAGTGGACCGCTCATGCGCTCATTACGGAGCTCAAGGAGGAGCGGGAACAGCTGGGGGACCACCCCAATACATAAGAAAAGCCTCTGAACCATGGTTCAGAGGCTTTTTTTGCGGTTTAATAGGGCTTGGTGGCAATGTCCATAAGCTCAGAAACGCCGTTGGTTTCGGAGTGGACATACATGCCCAGAGTCACGCCGTCCCGGTCAATGAGGTGGACGGTGGCTTCCGGGAACACTTCAAAGACGGCAGTGCAGAACATTTCCCGGACGCTGGTCCAGGTTTCTGCCACCTGGTTTTCCGTGAGGCCCCGGCGCACAATGTCGGCGGTGACGGGGTAGGCGTCGGAGAAATAAATCTTGAAGTTCACGCCGTCGTATTCGCAGTCATGGATGTAGCCCACAAACTTCCCCTTCAAAGAGGCCACCAGACGCTCGGTGCGGTTTTCCTCGTTGAATTTTTCCAGGGCGTTGGTGGCGTCCTTCAAAATGCGGTTGCTGTTCTTGTAGCCGTCAATGTCCTGGAGCATCACCAGTGCAGACCGGAACTGCTGGATATTATCGGCGTTGCAGACGATGTTTCCCGTGTAGCCCTTGATGCTGTCCGGGGACACGATGGCCAGGGCCGTGTGGTACTTACAGGCTTCAATATAATCGTCGCTGTCCTTGTAGTCAGCGATTTCTTCAAAGGTTTTGAGGGCGCTGGAATAGTTTCCGGCCTCGTAGGCTTTCACGGCGGATGCGTAGCTGTCCTTGGTTTCACGGCTGGCGCAGCCGGTAAGACAGCCCAACAGGGTGCAGAGCACCAGCAGCCTGGCAATTTGTTTCATATGCTTCGCTCCTTTACAGATGCGGGATGTTCTATAAATTCGATTCAGTTTAGCATAGAAAGTTCCCGATGTCCAATGAAAGCGCTTAACCAGCGGACGGGATTTGTCGTGCAGATGCCCGAAAAGGGCTGTCCGGGACTGTGTATTTCGTCTACTACTTGGAAGTATTTTGGGGAAAATCCCCGGATATACTCCCTTGGCTAATTGTTTCTGCGGGGACTTCGGGCGTATAGTCAGGCCATAGGACGGGCACAGAGCGTGCCTGAGCGGAACTTGACTACATGAGTATAGGAGGGGATATTTATGCTGAACCATTTGAACCGGAAGCGCACAGCCATTTTCCTAGCCCTGCTGCTGATTTTCAGTCTGACCGGCTGCGGCGGGGACAGCCAGCAGACTGCCGACCCCAATGTGGGCCTGTGGACCGCCGTGGGCGCAGAAACCCAGGGCGTGGAGATTCCTGTGGAAGTCATTGCACCGGAGGGCTTCATCTTGAAGCTCATGGACGGCGGCAAGGCAGAAATGCACTTGGGCGACAGTTACGCAGACAGCCAGTGGAAGCTGGAGGACGGCGTATTTACCCTGTGGGACGAGACCGTCACCTCCACCGGCAGCATCACCGATGGGGTGCTGTTGCTGGAAAATGTGATGGACAGCGGTGTGGATATGTATTTTGTGCAGGAAGGCGGCGAGGCAGCTTCTCCGGATGCAGTCCCAGACCCCGAAACGCTCACCGACGTGCAGCGGATGTGGAACGGCACCTGGTACGGCTGCATGTATGTGGAGGAAGCCACCGAAACCTTTGAGAGTATGCCTCTGGGTGAGGTGGACATCTTCATGGTGGTGGACGTGGACGCCGAAAATGAAGCCTACTTTGCGCTGTATCTGCCCGGAAACGAGGACCCCCTCATGGACGGCTTGGCCCTTGCATCCCTGGAAGGTATGAACGCCACGGACGTATTTCTGATGGAAGATATCGCACTCAACGCCTCCAACTGGACCTTCCTGCCTATGCGTGATTATCCTGACCAGTTTACCCTGGGGGACACCTATGACGGGGAATACGGCGTGCTGGACTTCTTGCTATTCATGAAGCCCTGGGGCCACAGCTGGGAAGAGGAGGTAGCCAAGGGGGCTATCTATCCGCCCTCTGTGGAGGATTACCACCGGATGATTGCCGAGGGCCAGCAACCTATGTATGGCTATGCACCGGCCGATTACGTTCCCGGCGCCTGAGTGGGAAGAAACTGCGTCAATACTTAACCCCATAAAAAATACCGCACAGGGCCGTCCTGTGCGGTATTGCGCTTTTGCGGAAAAAAGAAAAAGTCTCGAAGCAAAGCTTCAAGACTTTTTGTGGTGCGCGAGGCGGGACTTGAACCCGCACGTCCGGAGTGGACACTAGAACCTGAATCTAGCGAGTCTGCCAATTCCACCACTCGCGCGCAGTTATTTAAGACTTGTTTATAATAGCATCCAGATGCCAATATGTCAAGGATTATTTTTATATTTTTACAAATTTCTTGAAAATTTGGGAAAGACCCGGACAAAGCGGCGCATTTGTTTACAGTGCGTTAGGGAATCTGCGCCGTTTTCTATGCTATACTGACGGCAGAATCGCCGGAAAAAGCCGGTTATGAAAAGAAAGGAAGTCCTTTTATGTTTCAAGTCAACAATTTGTTTAACAATGATGATATTAAAACCCTGAACTCCCTGGGGGCATTTTCGGTCATTGAGTACCAGCGTGATCTGAGCGTCATGCCCGGTAATGCCCAGCTGGCCTATTACTGCGACGCCATGAATATCCGCAAGCGTCAGCTGGTGTGCGACCTGAGCCAGTCTAACGTGACCATCCAGAGCGGAGCTATGCAGTGGATGGTGGGCGACGTCAAGGCAACTACGGGCCTCAAGGGCGTGGGTGACCTGTTCAGCAAGGCCGTTCGCGGTAAGGCTACCGGCGAATCCACCATTAAGCCGGAGTACACCGGCAGCGGTATGCTGGTGCTGGAACCTACTTACAAGCACATTTTGCTGCTGGACCTGGAGGACTGGAACGGCTCCGTCGTGCTGGATGACGGTCTGTTTTTGGCCTGCGAATCGCAGCTGAAGCAGAAAACCGTCGTGCGTGCCAACTTCTCATCTGCGGTTGCGGGCAATGAGGGCCTGTTCAACCTGGGCGTTGTGGGTAAGGGCATTGTGTGCCTGGAATCCGAGTGCCCCAGAGAAGAACTGGTGGAAATCACCCTGCAAAATGACGTGCTCAAGGTGGACGGCAACATGGCCATTGCCTGGAGCGGCAGCCTGGACTTCACCGTGGAACGCTCCGGTAAATCCCTGCTGGGCTCTGCGGCTTCCGGCGAGGGCCTGGTGAACGTATATCGCGGCACCGGCAAGGTTCTGCTTGCCCCTGTGATGAACAACCAGATGTAAGAATAGAAAAACCGGCACAGCCTTGACTGTGCCGGTTTTCGTATGTCGTAAAAAACAAAAAGTCTCGAAGCAAAGCTTCAAGACTTTTTATGGTGCGCGAGGCGGGACTTGAACCCGCACGTCCGGAGTGGACACTAGAACCTGAATCTAGCGAGTCTGCCAATTCCACCACTCGCGCATATTTAACTCGCTTTCGTTGAAAGCTTGTTTATAATACCACCTGATTTTGCATTTGTCAACAGAAAAATGAAAAAATATTTAAAAAGTTGAAAAGTAATAAGTTTTCAAAAAGTTTACGGTGAACAGCAGCCCCACGAGGGCCGGTGTCTTGAATTTAAGCGGGGGAATGGTATACTGATGGATAAGAATATGATTCAAGAACCAAAGAGAGGAACCCTTTATGAATCTTCGTCAACAACTTAAATTTACGGCAAAGGGATTTCTGGCCGGCGGCAAACCCAGCCCCCTGCTGGTGGGTCTGGCCGCACTGGCGCTGACCACGCTGCTGAACTTCCTGGATACCCGCATTGCCATGGCCTCCGTGGGCCAGACCAAAGTGGCCCAGGCCTATTCCACTTTCCTGGAAACCGGTAACTATGACCGTCTGGTCAGCAGCATCAGCCAGGCGCATTTCACCTTCTCGGAAATCATCCTGGGCGCTCTCATCAGCCTCATGGGCCTGATGATCACCGTGGGCATTGTGATTTACGTCATTTCCGAAGTGCGCTATCACAAGGGCAGCTACGGCAACCTGTTCGACGGTATGCCCCTGCTGCTGCGCGTGCTCTGGTATCAGATTTACACCGGCATCCTCACCGCTTTGTGGAGCCTGCTGTTCGTCATCCCCGGCATTATCGCAGCTTACCGCTACCGCCAGGGCCTGTATATTCTGCTGGACCACCCGGAAATGTCCGTCGTCCAATGCGTGAAGGCCAGTAAGAACATGATGGACGGCCACAAGAGCGAACTGTTCGTCCTGGACCTGAGTTTTATGGGCTGGACAATCGGCCTGAGCTTTGCTCAGACGCTGCTCATCGGCGCTTTGGGCCCCAGTTCCATTATGCCTATGGTTCTGGTGATGCCTCTGGCCGTGTTCATCCGTATGTATATGGAAATTACCTATTTCCTGTACTATGAGCACCTGCATGGAGTACACTACGATTCCCGCATCCCCAACACCGCCCCCACCATTGAGGGTTAAAGAAAAGCAATAAAAAAGCGTGCGTCACATGACGCACGCTTTTTTGTTGCAGTAGTCTGGGGTGTTGCCGGGCTGCCCGTGCAGGACCTCGTAAACGGCCCTGAGCGGGGAAAACCGGATGGTGTATGTACTAGATGGTTCCTCAGGTAAAGTACCGGCCCCACAAATCCAGCTGGTCCAGCAGCAGTTTTGCTCCGATGCCGATGAGCACCAAGCCGCCCAGCAGCTCAGCCTTTCCCTTGCACTTGGCCCCGATGGTATGCCCGATGTACACGCCTACGGAAGACAGGCAGAAGGTGGTGAGGCCGATGAGGCTGATGGCCGGGAGAATCTCCACGCCCAAGAAGGCGAAGGTAATACCTACCGCCATGGCGTCGATGCTGGTGGCCACGGCCAGGGGCAGCATGGCGCCGGGGGAGAAGTCCGGATCCAGGTTTTCCGCCGACTGTCGGGACTCTTTAATCATGTTGATGCCGATAAAGCCCAGCAGGAAGAATGCGATCCAGTGGTCCCAGGCCTCCACATAGTCCTGGAAGGAGCTGCCCAGCAGATACCCCAGCAGGGGCATCAGGGCCTGGAAGCCGCCGAAATACAGGCCCGCAGTACACAGACTGCGGAGGTTCATGCGTTTTACGCTCAGGCCCTTGCAGATGGACACCGCCATAGCATCCATGGAAAGGCCGAGCCCTAAGAATAATAGCTCGAATACTGTCATATGCCGCCCTCATAGACAATCCCCCGCCGTGAGGCGAGGGATTTAGATTCCTTAATACAACGCGTAGCGCGTTGGTTTGCGTTTATACTTGATACCTGATACTATGCCCATTGCTGCGAACATAGAAACGATGGAAGAACCGCCGTAGCTGAAGAACGGCAGAGTGATACCGATAACGGGGGTGATGCCCATGCACATACCGGTGTTCTCGAACATCTGGTACAGGATGGAGCCGGCCACGCCGACGCACACCAGCATACCCAGGTCGGTACCGGAGTGCAGACCCACATAGATGCAGCGCACAGCGATTGCTACCAGCAGCAGAATGCAGAGCACGCAGGCAATCATGCCCAGCTCTTCGCCGATGACGGAGAAGATGAAGTCGGTGTGCTTACCGGCTCTGGGTGCCTGGCTCTGGGGGCCTTCATAGAGACCGCGGCCGGTGAGCTGGCCGGAGGCCAGAGCGATTTTACTCTGGTTGGCCTGCCAGTTGATGCCGGAGTTGTCCGGGTCGATGCTGGGGACGTAGGGCACCAGAATACGGTTACGCTGGTAGTCCTTCAGCACGTAGGTCCAGGCAAAGGGCAGCACGGCTGCAATTACGGCAATGCCGATGGCAAACCAGAACCATCTGAGGCCGGCTGCAAACAGCATTACGAGGAAGATGGCAAAGAAAATGGTGGCGGAGCCCAAGTCCTGGGAAACCACAATAATCAGACCGAAAATCAGCACGAAGTGTACGGCTACCTGCAAAGCGCCCTGGAACTCATTGAGGGTGTTGCGGTTTTTGAGGTAAGAAATGTGCTTGGCCATAATGATGATGTAGGGAATCTTGACGATTTCGGAGGGCTGAATACCGATACCGAAGAATCGCAGCCAACCGGTGTTGCCGGTGTCGCCTGCTTCGCCGAAGAAAATCAGAGAGGCCATCATGAGCACATTGAATACGCACAGCAGTGACCAGTTATCGGCCAGCGTGTCGATGTCAATATAAGTGAACAGCACATACAGTCCCAGGCCGATGAGCATTGCCGCCGTCTGAACGTAAACGTACTTCATGCTCTCGGTGGACGCCGTGGCGCTGGAAATGACCACGATACCGAAGAGGGTGGCCACCACACTCATGGCCAGCAAAATCAGGTCGGCACGCTTGACAAAGTCCTTCGCCAGGGAAATGATATTTTTTGTCATACAGTAAAGCTCCTTATAGGAAAACCCTTAGGGAATCATAATCTTATAATCAAGGGCATTATAGCATACGATGCCCCTTTACGCAACGGAATAAAAGCGGTATAATATGAAGTCAAAGCAAGATGCTTTGAAAACACGAATTTGTGAGGATCTACATGGTTTATTATACGAACAGTGACAAAGAAACAGAAGCCGTGGGCGAAGCCTTCGGTAAGGCTGTGCCGGATGGCACCGTAGTTGCCATGTACGGCGATTTGGGTGCCGGGAAAACCGCCTTTGTTCGGGGGATGGCCCGGGGCATGGGCATTACGGAGCGGGTATCCAGTCCCACCTTCACCATTGTGAACGAATATCTGGGTGAGCGCACCCTGATTCATTTTGATATGTACCGCCTGGGCAGTGCCGACGAACTGTTCGACATCGGTTGGGAGGATTATATCGCCAGAGGCGCTGTGTGCGCCGTGGAATGGAGCGAAAACGTAGAAGAGGCATTTTATGGGGACGAGGTACGTCTGACCATTGAAAAGACCTCTGATACCTCCAGAAAAATTACCATCGAGGGGATAGATTTATGCTGACACTTGCCTTTGAATCCAGCGCAAAGGCCGCTTCCGTGGCGCTTTGCAACGGCACTGAACTGATTGCCCAGACCACCCAGGTCTGCGGCCTGACCCATAGCGTGACCCTGCTGCCCATGGCAGAGGCTCTGCTCAAAAATACCGGCTACAAGCTCAGCGATGTGGAGCTGTTTGCCGTTGCCCACGGCCCCGGCAGCTTTACCGGCATCCGCATCGGCGTATCTGCCATCAAGGGCCTGGCCTGGGGCGCACAGAAGCCCGCTGTGGGCGTATCCACCCTGGAGGCCATGGCTTGGAACGGCGCAGCCTTCGGCGAGGGCGCAGTGGTTTGCTGCGTCATGGACGCCCGGCGCAGCCAGGTGTATAACGCCCTGTTTGAAATCCACGACGGCAAGCCCCAGCGTCTGCGGGGGGACCGGGCCATCAGCCTGGAAGAGCTGGCCGAGGATGTTAATACCCTGGGCAAAACCGTTTACCTCATCGGCGACGGGATTACCGTGACGGAAAAGGCCTTCAGCGCTGCCGGAATCGGGTATATTTCCGCTCCCGAGCCCATCCGGATGCAGAACGCTTACGGCGTAGCCATGGCGGCCACCACCGCCGAAATCGGCACGGCAGACGACGTGCTGCCCGTTTACCTGCGCATGAGCCAGGCAGAGCGGGAGCGTCTGGAACGCCTGAACGCAGAAAAATAATCCAGTTATACCCACATACCCCAAAGGAGAACCACCATGAGCAACTTATATGTATTTAACCATCCGCTGATCGCCCACAAGCTGTCTATCCTCCGGGATAAGCGCACCGGCGTGAAGGAATTTCGTGAGCTGGTGAGTGAAATCGCCATGCTGATGTGCTACGAAGCCACCCGCAACCTGCCTCTGGAAGAGGTGGAAGTGGAAACCCCTGTGGCAGTTGCTCGCTGCCAGAAGCTGGCAGGCAAAAAGCTGGCCATTGTGCCCATTCTCCGTGCAGGTCTCGGCATGGTAGACGGCATGGTTTCCATGATTCCCTCTGCCAAAATCGGCCATATCGGTCTGTTCCGTGACCCGGAAACCCTGGAGCCCGTGAAGTACTATTACAAGATGCCCCAGGACATTGCTGAGCGGGATGTGTTCGTGGTTGACCCCATGCTGGCTACCGGCGGCAGCGCCGTGGCAGCCATCGACTTTTTGAAGCAGGACGGCGTGAAGCGCATTATGCTCCTGAACATCATTGCCGCACCCGAAGGCGTGGAGGCTGTCCGCAAGGCTCACCCCGATGTGGACATTTATGTGGCTGCCCTGGATGAATGCCTCAACGAGCACAGCTACATTGTGCCCGGTCTGGGCGACGCAGGCGACCGCATTTTCGGCACCAAGTAACGTGAAAAAATAAAAGCAGGATACATGGCCTACAAGAAGTAGACGATGTATCCTGCTTTTTTGTTGCCTTAATCGCTCGCCAGCAGAATTTGCTCAGCGGGCAGTAGCTCCGGCCAGCCGGTGGTATCGAAGCTTTCCCGGACGCAGCGATTATAGTAGTCCAGCTTTTTCCGCAGGGGCTCCTCCTGGAACAGATACACGGCGTCAGTCATGGCGTACTCCCAAATGCGTGCCCGGTCCTCTGTGGGGAAGGTGCAGGAATAGGAGTCTGCAAAGTACTGGCTGTTGAAGTCATAGTCCAGGTAGTTGCTGTAGTCGTAGCGGTAGTCAAAATCCGGGGGATTGAAGCTCCGCCAGGTTTCTTCGCTGTAGAGGTCGTTTTTCCCCTGGATGCTGTCCATGAACATCTTGTCGTCGATGACGTGGGACAGCTCATGGTGGAAGTCCTGCTCCCGGTTCGTGTAGCTATCTACGGCGATGAGGTATTGCTCCTCCATGGGCAGGGCAAAAGCAATGGCGGTTTTGAGCGAATTGTGTTCTTTGGAGTGGAGAGCGCCCACCAGCTGAATTTCCAGGGGCTGAATGTTGCCGTCCTGGAGCTGGTCAAAAAATCCGGCGGGGTATTTGGCCAGGCAGTCCTCCAAATGGCTCAGTACCAGAGAAATGGTAAAGGGGTCTGTGACGGTAGTAGTGGTGTAGCTGGGGAAATCCGTGTCGCACTGCTCGGCAATGCGGACATGAATGCCGTACTGCTGCTCAATTTGCCGTGCCCGGTCATACAGCACAGGGGCGGTGGCATAGCCCTCCGGAATCTGGGCCATGGCCGTGTAGTCCGTCATGGGCAGGGCTTCCCCGGAGTTGGGGACAGAGATATCCCAGAAATACAGGGCCGAGGTATCGCCCTTGAGGCTGGCAGAGTAGCAGTAGGCGTGGAAGAAGTAGCCGCCGTAGGCGTCGCTCCAAATGAGGTCTGAGTCGATGGTAAAGCTGTCCATGGGCTCCATGGGCGGCAGTCCGGAGCTGGCCAGCAGCCTGCCGTCCTGGGTGTAGAGCTTCAGCGTGCGGTCGGTAAAGGAATTGATGAGCAGGTCGCCCCGGCCGGTGATGGTCACGTAAGCGTCGCCTGCGGAAAAGCTCCGCTGCACGCCGTCGTCGCCGCCCAGAATGAACAGATTTTTGGTGCTGTTGAGATTTGCCAGCCAGGTGTCGCCGGACACATACAGGATGCTCAGGGGATGAACCAGGGAAATCTGGTGGAAACTGCCGTCACGAAGATCCAGACGCACCACGGCGTCTGCCAGAGAATCCTCCTGCGGATGGGTGAGGATGAGGGAACCGGGACCGGCTGCCTGGTAATTGATGAAGTCCTGCTCCGGCAGCAGCTGGGCCGTTGTTCCGCTGGCCCGGTCCAGCCTGTACAGCCCGCCATCGAAGCTGTGGCAGTACAGGGTCTGCAGATCATTTGAGGGATATAGGGAGCCTGCAGGAAGGCTCAGCTCTTCTATGATTTGCAGCTGCCCGTCCAGCAATATGAGCTTGCCGGTCATGGAAATTTGCAGCAGAATCGTATCGCCGACAACAGATGCCACGGCGTAGTCCGTGTGGTCAATCTGGGCTTCGGCAATGGTGCGGCCGTCAGACAGCCGCAGCAGCTGCAGATGGGAGCCCGTGGCCATATAATTCTGCTCGTCATAGCACATGGTGTGCACCAGCAGCTGATTTTCCCCGTAGGCATAAATGCGGGGGTGGCTGTCGTCCTCTGCGGCCTCACCGACCTGGTATAAGCCGCCTTGGGCGTCGATGGGGCTGGCAGAATCCAGCAAGCGGTTTTCGGGCTCTCCGAAAGCGCCGCAGGCCGTACAGTATAAAAGCACCAAGGCCAGGAGCAGCGCCGTGTATTTTTTCGTCATGAGGAACACCTCCAGTGGGATGAGCGGGCGTCCGGGACGCCCTGAGATGCACGAGTGTCTGTGTGCAGCTGTCACTTCATCATAGCATGGAATCGCAGAATTTACCACCGGGGACTTGTCGGGGTATAGTTTCGGTCCGCCAAATGGGGATTTGGGCAAAATGATGGGATTTTTCCCTCCGCGCTCCGTTGAATTTTACAAGTAATTTGAGAGAATCTTGTACAATGTAATTGTATGTAAGGGAATTTTGTGGTAAAGTACCCGTGTAAGTTGTGATTCATCAACTGATTATTTTGAAACACGAAACACGGAAGGGGCGCATCATAAAAATGATTAAGACTTATGAAGGCAAGACCAAAGACGTTTACAAGCTGGATAACGGCAATGTTATGCTGAAGTTCAAGGACGACTGCACCGGCAAGGACGGCGTATTCGATCCCGGCGAAAATACTGTTGGCCTGACCATTGAAGGTATCGGCAAGGCTAACCTGGAAACCTCTGTTCACTACTTCGAACTGCTGAAGGCAGCCGGCATCAAGACTCACTACGTAAGCGCTGATGTTGAGAACGCTACCATGGAAGTTCTGCCTGCAACCGTGTTCGGCCACGGTCTGGAAGTTATCTGCCGTCTGGTTGCTACCGGCAGCTTTATCCGCAGATACGGCGAGTACATCGCTGACGGCACCGTTCTGGAAGGCGGCTACGTTGAGTGCACCTTCAAGAACGACGACCTGGGCGACCCCCTGGTTACCGGCGAAGGCCTGGCAGCTCTGGGCGTAATGACTCCCGAAATGTTCGAGAGCATGAAGGAACAGACCCTGAAGATCACCAAGATCGTTGCTGACGACCTGAAGAGCATCGGCCTGGACCTGTGGGACATCAAGTTCGAGTTCGGCTACAACAACGGCGAAGTTATCCTGATCGACGAAATCGCATCCGGTAACATGCGCGTATACAAGGACGGCAAGATTGTCGATCCCGTTGAACTGACCAAGCTCATCCTGAACAGATAATCAGTTTTATCCGTAAACGCAGTAGCGGCGTCATCCTTTTGGATGACGCCGCTTTTTTCATGTCTCAGGCAGTCAGATACCGGGCCACGAATACGCCGCTGGCCGAAGCATGGGACAGGCTGTGTGTGATGCCGGAGCAGTCGCCGATGACGAACAGCCCCTCGTGGCGGGTTTGCAGATGCTCGTCCAGCTCCACTTCCATGTTATAGAATTTCACTTCCACGCCATACAGCAGGGTGTCCACATTGGCGGTGCCGGGAGCGATTTTATCCAGGGCGTAAATCATCTCGATGATGCTGTCCAAGATGCGCTTGGGGATGACCAGGCTCAAATCGCCGGGGGTGGCTGCCAGGGTGGGCACGGTGAAGGAATCCCGGATGCGCTCCGGGGTGGAGCGCCGGCCTTGGATAAGGTCGCCGAAGCGCTGCACGATGACGCCGCCGCCCAGCATATTGGACAGGCGGGCGATGCTCTCGCCGTAGCCATTGGAGTCCTTGAAGGGCTCAGTGAAGTGCTTGGCCACCAGGAGGGCAAAGTTGGTGTTTTCCGTCTGCATGGCCGGGTCCTCGTAGCTGTGGCCGTTTACGGTGACAATGCCGTTGGTGTTCTCGCTGACCACTGCGCCGTAGGGGTTCATGCAGAAGGTCCGCACCAAGTCCCCGTATTTTTCCGTGCGGTAGACGATTTTGCTCTCGTACAGCTCATCTGTCAGGTGGGAAAATACGGCGGCAGGCAGTTCCACCCGGACGCCGATGTCCACCCGGTTACTTTTGGTGGGGATGTGCAGGGACTCGCAGACGCCCTGCATCCACTTGGAGCCGCTGCGTCCGGCGGAGATGATGCACTTGCTGCCGATGAACTGCTGGCCCATGGCCGTAATGCGAAATTCGCCGCTGTCCAGCTTCTCCACGGTGTCCACGGGGCAGTGGAAGCGGAAGTCCACCTTGTCTTTTAACTCGTTATAGAGATTTTCCAATACAATATAATTAATGTCTGTGCCCAAATGACGCACAGAGGCGTCCAGCAGGTGCAGACCGTTTTGCAGGCAGAGCTTTTTGATGCCGGTATTGGCGGTGGAATAGAGCTTGGTGCCCTGTCCGCCGTGGGAAAGGTTGATTTCATCCACGTAATGCATGAGATCCAGGGCTTCCTGCTTCCCGATATATTCATACAGTGTGCCGCCGAACTGGTTGGTGATGTTATACTTACCGTCAGAGAAGGCGCCGGCGCCGCCGAAGCCGTTCATAATAGAGCAGGGCTTGCAGCCGATGCAGCTCTTGACCTTTTTTCCGTCAATGGGGCATTTGCGCTTGTGGAGGGGATGTCCGGCCTCCAGAATGAGAATGTTCAGGTGGGGGTTACGCTTCACCAGCTCATAGCCGGAGAAAATACCGCCGGGACCTGCACCGATAATCACGACATCATACTTCATGGGGAATACCTCGCTTTGGGGATAATTGTGCCGCCACGCACCAGAACATGGTAACATATTGTCATAAGAATAACAATAAACATCCTGTAAAATAAAAAGCCGCCAGAATTGGCGGCTTTTTCGTTACAGCAGCTGGGGAGCAATCTTGGGCAGCAGCAGAGTGACCACCACTGCGGCCAGCACCACCAGAAACAGCGCCAGGAAGAATTTCTTCTTGTGCAGACGGTAGGCGTTAAACAGGAATACACCTGCGATGGCTTCCAGCACCAGCAAAACAATCATTACGGGTGACATCAGTCGTTTTCTCCTTTTCCGAATGAAACGGTGTTTTCCTTATGGTATCACCCTTTGGGAGATTCGTCAAATTAAACCGAAACAGCGTTTTTCCGGCTCAGGGAGAGGCTGTCGGCTATCATGGCGATAAATTCGCTGTTGGTGGGCTTGCCCTTCACGCCGGACACGGTGTAACCGAAGAACTTCTGCAGCACTTCCACATCGCCCCGGTCCCAGGCCACTTCGATGGCATGGCGGATGGCGCGTTCCACACGGGAAGGGGTGGTGGCGAACTTCTTGGCCACGGTGGGGTATAGGATTTTGGTGACGCCGTTGATCATATCCATATCCTGAATGGTGAGCAAAATTGCTTCACGGAGGTACTGATAGCCCTTAATATGAGCGGGCACGCCGATTTCATGGATAATATCCGTAACCATGGCCTCCAGCGTAGGCTCAGCAGTAGGGACCGGTGCACCGCCCAGCACACGGATGCTCTTGGGCTGACGCACCAGACGCATGTGGCTCAGCACGGAGTCCACATCGCAGGGCTTGGGGACAAAATAAGCGGCGCCCAGGGCGGAGCATTCAGCAACGACCTTGGCATTGACAAAGGCGGACAGCACAATTACATCACAGGTGGAACCGGTTTCCGGCAGTTTGCGCAGTACATCCAGACCATCCTGCTTGGTGAGCATGAGCTCCATGAGCACCACGTCGGGGTTATAGCGGCCGATGAGCTCCAAAGCCTCCACGCCGTCGCAGGTTTCTGCGATAACCTCCATGTCCTGCTCCTCGTCGATCATGCTGCGCATCAGCAGTCTGAAATCCGCATCGGGATCTGCAATCAACACTCGCATTTTAGTTTCCATTATATTATTCCTCCAATAACTTTTGTTTCCGGCGAGCATCTCTTTTTTTAAGCAAAAAGCCGTTGTGTTATCCTAATCTTATACACCTTTTTGTAACTTTGCAATAACAAATATGCAAGAATTGCCAACTTTTCATCGACAAAATTCGACATTTGCAGGGCCGCTTTGCCAGCTGTCGACAGTCTTACCGCCCCTTCGACGGCAAGAGGGGAAAATCTGCGGCATTCGAGTTTGTCATTTTTCGTCACCATTTCATGAAAAAATCCCCGTTCCGACAGCTTGGCCGGAACGGGGAAGGTTGGATTTTGTTTACTTTTCGATGACGGAGCGGATTTGTGCCAGAATATTCTCCACTTCCAGGACAAATTCCCGGGAAGAAGTCCGCAGAACGCCGGAGCGCAGAGCCGACAGCTGAATGAGGCCGTCAGAGGTCACCACCCGCACCCGGTAGTTCCGGCCGATGGAATTGGCCAGCTTTTCAATATACATGTCGCCGGTTTCGTTTTCCATGGTGTACACGATATTCATGTCGTGGTACTGCTCTTTTGTGCCCTTGTTGCCCTTCACCTTGTAGCCGTCAAAGACCACCACCAGCTCGCAGCCCCGATAGGCCCGATAATTGGCCAGCCGGTCCAGCAGCTGCTGCCGGGCGGCGTCCAGGTCGGTTTTGGTGAGCTCGGCTAGGTCCTCCCAGGCGAAAATCAGGTTGTAGCCGTCCACGATGAGGTAGTCTTTTTTGACCACCCAGTCCTCGTCTTTTCTCTGGGGGGCAGCGGAGCGATTGGCGGAATACTGGGGCCGACGGATTTCGCCGAATTCCCGGCGCATAATCTCTTCCAGTTCCTTGTCGTCAATGTCCAGATTGCGGCGGCGTACCTTGGGCTGCACCGGCTCGTCCGGGGCTTTTTCCGGGGCAAGACAGCTGGAAAGGTGCATATATTCCGGCACCTGGTCCCACTTTACGGTGAAGCCCGCGCCGTGGGCGCAGAATACGGAGTGCGGTGTGTTTTCCAAATCCTGCTCCGGGTCGTAGCCGGAGGCGGCAATCACCTGCTCGGCGTTGTGGCAGGGGGCATAGCCCGCCGGCGCACAGCCGAATTTTCCCTTGCCGTGGGTATAGGCGGAGACTTCCGTGTGGTAATTACTCATGAGGGAAACAGGGGCCGTGCCGGTGATGGTCACGGTGTCGCCGTAGGTATCGGGGGCCTCAAAGCTGCCGTCCATGGCCCGGATATCGCTGATGGCCCGCCCCAGACATTCAGCGGGCACCGTGAGCCGGAAGGCGTACACGGGCTCCAGCAGCACGCTCTGGGCGCTCATGAGCCCTTGGCGAATGGCCCGGTACACGGCCTGGCGGAAGTCGCCGCCTTCGGTGTGCTTGGGGTGAGCGCGTCCGGCCATGAGGGTAATGCGCATATCGGTGATGGGCGCCCCTGTCAGCACGCCTTTGTGCTGCTTTTCCAGCATATGGGTGAAAATGAGGCGCTGCCAGTTGCGGTCCAGCAGGTCCTCACTGCAATTCACGGCAAACTCCATGCCGCTGTCCCTGGGCCGAGGCTCCAGCAACAGGTGCACCTCGGCGTAGTGGCGCAGGGGCTCAAAATGGCCCACGCCCTCCACGGGGGCGGCGATGGTTTCTTTATAGAGAATGCGGCCGGTGTCCAGCTCCACCTGGGTGTCGAAGCGCTGGGCGATGAGGCTTTTCAGCACGTCAATCTGCACGGGGCCCATGAGCTGGGCGTGAATCTGCTGCAGTACCTCGTCCCAGACAATGTGCAGCTGGGGGTCTTCTTCCTCCAGCTGCCGCAGCTTGGGCAGCATAACGGCGGGGTCACAGCCCTTGGGCAGCACAATGCGGTAAGACAGAACGGGCTCCAGCAGCGGGGCAGAGGCGTCAGCGTCGGCCCCCAGGCCCATGCCGGGGTAAGTCTTGCTGAGACCCACCAGGGCGCAGACCTGGCCCTGTACGGCCTGCTCGGGGGCTTCAAATTTTGCCCCGGAGTACAGACGGATGCCCTTGATTTTTTCTTCCAGCTCCTCGCCGCTGCCTGCGGTATAGGCCAGGTTCTGGCGCACTTTCAGACTGCCGCCGGTCATTTTGAGGTACGTCAGGCGGTTGCCCTGGTCGTCCCGGGCAATTTTAAAGACCTTGGCGGAAAAGGCGTCCTTCTGTTCCGGCTCCAGGGTGTAGGTGTCCAGGGCGTCCAGAAATTCTTCTACGCCGGTGAGCTTCAGGGCTGAGCCGAAGAAGCAGGGGAAGAGCTTTCTTTCGGCAATGAGTGCGGCGATGGTTTCGTCTTTCAGACAGCCTTCTTCCATATACTCTTCCAGGGCTTCTTCACTGCACATGGCGATTTCCTCGTCCCGGTCGGGGTGAGGGGTGAAGTCCAGGCAGGTTTCGGAAAGGCTGTGCTGCATATCCCGCAAAACGGCAGCTTTATCTGCGTGGGCCAGGTCCATTTTATTCACAAAAATAAAGGTGGGTACCCGGTAGCGCTTCAGCAGCCGCCACACGGTTTCCGTGTGGGCCTGCACGCCGTCTGTACCGCTGATGACCAGAATGGCGTAGTCCAGCACATGGAGCACACGCTCCATTTCGGCCGAGAAGTCGGCGTGACCGGGAGTGTCCAGCAGGGTGATTTCCGAGGCGGCCGTGGAGAACCGGGCCAGCTTGGAAAAGATGGTGATGCCCCGGCTGCGTTCCAAATCGTGGGTGTCCAGGTAGGCGTTTTTGTGGTCCACCCGACCCAGCTTTTGTATGGCTCCGGACAGATACAGCAGCCCTTCGGAAAGGCTGGTTTTGCCGGAGTCTACGTGGGCAGTGATGCCCACAACCAGTTTTTTCATCGTAATCCTCCTTGAGGCAATGGCATAAAAAACGCCTCCTGAGGGGAGGCGTCCTGTTTAGTCCAGATTGCCGGTTTCGTAGAAAATGGCGGTGAGGGGAATGAGGGGCGCAGTTTCGCAGCGCAGAATCCGGGGGCCCATGGCGCACACGGCAAAGCCTGCTTCCCGGGCCTTCTGGGCCTCCTCGGCAGCAAAGCCGCCTTCGGGGCCGGTGATGACGGCGGCGGTTTTTGCTTCCAGCTGGGCCTGGATGGCCTGACGCATGGAAATGCGGTCGCCGGTTTCATACATAAACAGCTTCAGCTCAGCACACTGTGCTTCGGCGAGCATGGCGTCGTAGGAATCAATATAGCGCACGGTGGGGATGATGCCGCGGCCGGACTGCTTGGCGGCCTCCTCGGCGATGCGCTGCCAGCGCTCCACCTTTTTATCGGCGCCCTTTTTGGGGTCCAGACGGACAACGCAGCGGTCGCAGTTGAAAAAGACAATCTCGCTGGCGCCCATCTCGGTGCACTTCTGGGTCACATAGTCCACCCGGTCGCCCTTGGCAAGCCCTGCATACACCGTGACCTTTACGCCGGCTTCGCTGGCAGAGGGCAGAACCTCCACCACGTCGGCATAAGCAGTTTTGCCGTCGGAGCTGTGCAGCGTGCAGCGGATATCGGTGCCCTTGCCGTCGCAGACGGTGAGCTCTTCGCCTACACGCATACGCAGTACCTTGATGTGCTCGGCGTCACGGCCGGTGATGACGATGGTGCTGTTTTCGGGGTTTACATTCTCTATAAAAAATCTAGGCATAAAAACCTCCCGTAATGGTATCGAAATTTTTCCTTATTATATCTGTTTTCCCGGAAACTTGCAACGGCAGGGCGAAAACAAGGGGGTGCAGAATGGCAGGGACGGCAGTTTTTCACTGCTTGGAACCCCGATTTGCAGGATTTTTGCAGGATATCATCCCGCACGATTCATAATTGATGAAAAATTCTGCAAGATACAAGCAATACAACTTGCATAGTCTTGATTATAATGAAAAGAAAATTGCAAATTTTACATGGCAATGCAGAATTTCAGGGGATTTATTCCGGGTTTGCTGGATTTCCTGCAAAAATGATGGCTTTTTAAGACCCAATCTGCCCGGTTTACGGGTTCTTAACAGCCGCCGTGCATATTACAGGGACAGCAACTGGCGTAATGGCCGGATTGGGCCGTCGGGAGCGTATTTTAAGGACGCACAGAATCGCTGAAAGTCTTTGTCTGGCAAGCATTTCCGGGGCTGTCGCAGGGCGATGAACAGCCTGACTGTATGGTACAGCCGGACAGAGAAAATTGCCCCAAATACAGGCGGAATCGGGACAAAATGGGTAAAATTGGGAAAAAGATAACAATACCACAGGTTTTCTCTTTTGCCGTATGGAGCAGGACGGTTCCGGGGACTGGAAGGGGCCATCGCCTTGTGAAGAAATTGTTTTTCGCGGACGGAACAATGTTTTGCATGACTGGATTAAGCAACATGTACAGGGAAACCTATACGCTTTTAGCGGATATGTAACACAATGTCGGACAAAAGCATTTGCCTGAGTAAAATGCAACGACCTTCGTGAGTTCATGCAAAATTTAACTTGATTTTTGCAAGAAAAACGATTATACTGGCAACATAGTTAAAAAACGAATTTATCCAAACAGGAGGAACCAAAAATGAAAATGATGAAAAAAGTTTTTGCGGTTGTACTTTGTCTGGCTATGGCACTGACCCTGGTGGCTTGCGGCGGCGGAACCAATCTGCGCTTCAGCACCGGCGGTGAAACCGGCACTTACTTTGCATACGGCGGCGTTCTGTCCCAGTATGTTTCTTCCAACTCCGACGTGAAGATCACCCACGTTTCTTCCAACGGCTCTCAGGCCAACATCGAAGACGTTGCCTCCGGCGGCGCTCAGCTGGGCTTTGTTCAGTCCGACGTAATGAGCTATGCTTACGAAGGCAAGAGCCTGTTCGATGCTCCCGTTGAAGGTTTCTCCACTCTGGCTGCTCTTTATATGGAACAGGTTCAGATTATCACCCTGAACCCCGAAATTAAGACCGTTGCCGACCTGGAAGGCAAGACCGTTTCCATCGGCGCTGCCGGTTCCGGCGTTTACTTCAACGCCATGGACGTTCTGGGCGCTTACGGTCTGACTGAAGAGGACATCAAGCCCGTATTCCAGAACTTCGGCGACAGCGTTGAATCCCTGCAGGACGGCAAGATTGACGCAGCCTTCATCGTTGCCGGTGCTCCCACCAACGCAGTGATGTCTCTGACCACCACCGGCCAGGTTTACCTGGTCAGCATGGACGCTGAGCACATCGCTTCCCTCATTGAAACCTCTCCTTACTACAAGGAAGCAACCATCCCCGCTGACGTATACGGCACCCCCGAAGACGTGCAGACCGTTGCCATCCAGGCAGTTGTCATTGTTGCCGACTCCGTAGATGAAGACACCGTTTACACCATCACCTCCACCATCTTCGAGAACCTGGAGGCCATCGGTGAGCAGCACGCCAAGGGCAAGGAAGCCAGCGTTGAATTCGGCGCATCCGTAACCGGCGTTCCTTACCATGCAGGCGCTGCCAAGTACTTTGCAGAAAAGGGCTTCACCGTACCCACTAAGTAATTCCGTGGTCCTCGATGAAACGAGGCAATTAGGCATAAGCTTTTCAGGAAGACTACGGCGTTTAAGCTAACGCCGTAGTCTTTTCCTTTATCCCGATTCCAATTCCTGAACTGAGGAGGTTTTCCCCATGTTATTCAATAAGAAGAAGGCGGATGACGCCGAAGTGCTCACTGACGATACTGCCACCGAGGACGGTTCTGCTGCAGACGTCCAGGCCATGATGAAAAAGTTTGACCTGGAATCCAACACCCGTGTGTGGGAGGGCAAACCCAAACTGGTGGTCATGGCCATTTCCGCACTGTTTGCCGTGTACTGTATTTGGTCTACCCTGTACAGCAAGGCCGGTCTGGAAGTCAGACTGACGGCCTTCCTGGCAGCCATCATTGTCATCGGCTATCTGAACTACCCCCGCAGCAAGCACCATGTCCATGTGAACAGCCTGCCCTGGTACGACGTTGTGCTGATGGTCGCCGGTGCAGCAGCGTTCCTGTATTACTGCGTGAACTACAATACCCTGGTATCCGTCATCACCAGTGCGTCCAAAATGACCCCCATGTTCACCGCCGTCGGCGTCGTGGGCATCCTGAGCCTGATGGAGCTGTGCCGCCGCTGTGTGGGCCTGCCCATTTTGTGCGTGGTCGGCGCTCTGCTGGTATACACCTTCAGCAGCGGTCTGGACCTGTCCCGTGTCATTTACACCCTGTTCTATGGCACCTCCGGCGTAATGGGCACCCCCATTAACGTGTGCGCCAAGTACATCGTGCTGTTCGTCATTTTCGGTGCTTTCCTGGAACGCACCGGTATTTCCAACTTCTTCATTGACCTGGCCAACTGCGTTGCCGGTGCATCCTCCGGCGGCCCTGCAAAGGTCGCAGTTATCTCCTCTGCACTGTGCGGCATGGTGTCCGGCTCCTCCGTGGGCAACACCGTAACCACCGGCTCTGTCACCATTCCCATGATGAAGAAAACCGGCTACCGTCCGGAGTTTGCCGCTGCCGTTGAGGCTGCCGCTTCCACCGGCGGTCAGATTATGCCCCCCATTATGGGCGCCGCTGCCTTCCTGATGGCTGAATACATGGATATCACCTACGCTGAGGTTGCCATGATGGCAATTCTGCCTGCGTTCCTGTACTTTGCCGGTATCTTTGTATCCGTTCATCTGGAGGCCCGCCGTCTGGGCCTGAAGGGTATTCCCAGAGATCAGCTGCCCAAGTTCAGCGTGCTCATCCGCAAGATTTACCTGCTGCTCCCCCTGGTTCTGCTGGTCTGGCTGGTTTCCACCGGCACTTACACCATGCAGAAGTCTGCCGCTCTGGCTATTGCTGCGGCAATCCTGGTGAGCCTGTTCGATAAGGAACACCGCATCACCCCCAAGAGCTTCTTCGAGGCTATGGAGGCCGGCGGCCGCGGCGCCATCACCGTTGCCGTTGCCTGCGCAATGGCCGGTATCATCGCCGGCTGCATCACCGTAACCGGTCTTGCTTCTCAGCTGATTTCTGCTGTTGTGGCCATCAGCGGCAATATTAAGATCATTGCCCTGGTACTGACCATGATTTGCTGCATCATCCTGGGCATGGGCGTGCCTACCACGGCTAACTACTGCATCATGGCCACCACCTGTGCACCCATTCTGATTTCTATGGGCTTCGGTAAGATTCCCGCCCACTTCTTCGTGTTCTACTTCGGTATCGTTGCCGATATTACTCCCCCCGTTGCTCTGGCAGCCTATGCAGGCAGCGCCATTGCCAAGAGTAATCCCATGAAAACCGGCGTCACGGCCACGAAGCTGGCCATTGCGGCGTTTATCATTCCTTACGTCTTTGCATATAGCCCCGCAATGCTCTTTGTGGACGCTACGGTGTGGGACGTTATCCAGATTACCCTGACTGCCTTCATCGGTATGCTGGGCGTGTGCATGGGCCTGATGGGCTATCTGGCATCCAGCCTCAAAATGCCTATCCGTATCGTGGCAATCCTGGGCGGCCTGCTCATGATTATTCCCGGTACCTTCACCGACGTCATCGGCCTGGCAGTTATTGCAGCCGTGTCTGTGTACAGCTTCATGCAGGGCAAGAAGGAAAAAGAAAGTCCTATGGCGGCATAACTTAAAAATGAAAAGCGAACGGCTTAGCCGTTCGCTTTTTTTATGCGTCAAAATGCATGGTCTGCACCAAAATGGGCAAGTTATGGGTATAAATATCGTCAAAATCCGAAATGGGCAGAGGATTAACCCCCTGACCGGCCTCAATGGTGTAACCGGGGCGGTTATACTGCTTGATGAACCAGTCCTTATACCCGGCATAAGCCGAAGCCATGGGCGTATCTTCCACGGCGTATCCGGAAACCTGGCCCAGCTTTGCTGCCAGCGCAGCGCTGCCGGTGGGGTCAAACTGCAAATATCGGGGATAAATCACCCGGCCTTGGGTGTGGTATGCCAGAATGCGGTCCGGGCTCAGCAGCTGAGTCAGACGCACCATGGTGCGGGCCTCCGGCTCCGTCAGCGGGGCCTTGCCCACATAGTCCCGGGGTGCCGGGGAGATATACCCATGGGCGAACTTCTGCTCTCTGGCCTCCTGCCAGGAGGCGGGGTACTGCAAATTCAGGTCTACGCCCCGGATGTTGGCCTTCCAGCCCTCGGGATAGGGAATATCGGGGTAATCGGCGGCCATGTTTTTGGTGCGCTCCAGCATGGGGCCTTCGGCAAGAAAACCCGTAACCAGGTCCATGCCGTCGGGGTTCACGCAGGGCACCAGCATCAGGTGGCATTTGGTGAGCAGGTCCCCGGCAGGAATCCCGGCGATGGCCTGCTCATGGGCGTAGGCTTCTGCCAGTTCTTCTCCGAATTTCAGCAGCAGCGGCGTGGTGATCCATTCGTTTGCGTGGTGGGTGGCACAGTACAGCAGGTTCCGGGAGCCTGCTCCCATGGTCATGGCGTACAGGGGCTTTCCCATGGCGCTGCGCCCGGCAATGCGCCGACGGAAAAAGGGGTACCGGGCACTGAGCCCATCAGTAACGCAGTCCACCACCTCACTGCTCCAGTGGATGCCCGTGGGGACAACGGGGAAGTCCAGCGGCACGGTGATGAGGGCGCCGATACGTAAATCCAGGGGATTCACATATGGATTGGCAATTTCTACCCGGTGCAG
>SAMEA104404106__coassemble_1141_pt1 | contig 21607 bp, 17 predicted proteins | sample SAMEA104404106__metabat2_high_PE_053 | metagenome-assembled genome bin SAMEA104404106 (sample SAMEA104404106) | Balaenoptera acutorostrata
GACCTACGATGCAGGGGGCTACACCATAAAGATCTATGCCGACGAGCTGCCCCTTTATTTGCAGGACTACATGGACGTGCCCGAAGCGGAGTGGTCCACGGAGGCCCAGCCCACAACCAGCCCTCTGCTGGAACGGACGGCGTATTATCAGTGGGCCTACCAGAGCAGCAGGCAACCCATAGATATCCCCGACCTGCAATACACCATCACGGAAGTGAAGGTAAAGAGCCTGTATGACTTCTGCAAGGACTGTCTGCTCCGTGAGGAACAGGACTTAGTGATTGACGGGGAAGTGGTGGACGTACGGCACTATGAACCCACTGCACCGGAAGTCTGGGGCGCAGAGGAAGCCTATGTGGTGGTGGAGGAATACGACCTCAGAAATCGGTATCTGCTGTGCTATCCGGGAAAGCTGGTGGAGCTCCATCTGGATGAAGCCCCCACGCCGGAGCAAATGGCCCTCATCGGTGCTAAGCTCACGGGAAAGTAACAAAATTAAGGGAGGGAGACGGAAATTTTCCAGTCTCCCTCCTGTTTTTCTGCTGGGGCTCAAATGCGCTGTACAGGATTTTACATTGCAGGGATATCTATTAATGTATACGGAGAGAAATCTGCACAGGCGTGCATATAAACGGGCCAGAGCGGGAAAGAAAGCCGGACAGCCCGATGAAACTGTAACTTTTTCCTGAGAATTTCCTCCACGATTTGCGGGAAATGGGCAGATATCCGGGGAGGAAAAACAAATAATTTAAAAAATCCGTATTGAAAAACCAATACTTCCATGATAGACTGCACTAATGTCAGGCCCCCTCATACATATTAAATAATAGTGCATGACTGTGGGCAGCAGGACAAAATGATTCAGATTCCGGCGCGTCAAATCGGCGGGGCAAATCCCCAAATTTCCGGTTTGGTGCGTTTCGTGTTATAGGTGATTATGGAAAAGATTACTTCAAGAAAAAATGCGCTGATTCGTCATCTGCGGAGTCTCGCTGGTGATACGGCTTACCGCACGGAGCAGGGCGAATACGTCCTGGACGGCGTGAAGCTGCTGCAGGAGGCGGTTCGCTTCGGAGCAAAGGTACGCAGCGTTCTGTGGGCAGGGGAGGAGAAGTTCTCCGTGCCCGGGGCTGCAATTTATACGGCGCCCAAGGAACTGGTGGAATACGCCAGCCCCCTGAAAAACGCCCCCGGACCGGTGTTCACCGTGGAAATTCCTGACCAGGCCCTTCCGGAACAGCCCAAAAAGGTGATTGTACTGGAGCACGTCCAGGACCCCGGCAATGTGGGTACGGTAATCCGTACGGCCAACGCCCTGGGCATGGACGCTGTTGTTCTCACGGGCAGCTGCGCCAGCGTCTTTGGGGCAAAAACCGCCAGAGCTGCCATGGGCGCTCTGTTCCGCCAGTGCGTGGTGGAAATGACCCAGGCTGAAACGGTTCAGTGGCTCCATAGCTGCGGCATGAAGCTCTACGGCGCAGCGCTGTCTGACCGGGCTTCCGACGTGCGGACCATTGATCTTGCAGACGCCGCCTTTGTTGTGGGCAGCGAAGGTCAGGGACTCAGCGATGAAATGCTCAGCCTGTGCGACGGGGAAATCATCATTCCCATGGAGCCGGGCAGCGAATCGCTCAATGCAGGTGTGGCAGCATCCATCCTCATGTGGGAGCTGGCACGATAACTTAGAAAAAAGGATGTGAGCGGACCATGGCTGCAATCAAGTATTGGGTGTGGCTGTCTGCTTTACGGATGCGTCCCAGAGCAAAGCAACTGCTGCTGGAGCATATGCACGGCGACCCCGAGGCCCTATACTATGCCGCGGAGAAAGCGCTGCGCGCTGTGGAAGGTATCCGCGCAGAGGATTTAGTCTACTTATCCCAGCATGAAACCCGGACGGCAGAGGCCATCATTGACGCCTGCCGTGCCGATGATATTACCATGATTACGGTTCAGGATGCCCAGTATCCTGAACGGCTGAAGAATATTTACGACCCGCCCATGGTACTTTATGTTAAGGGCAGACTGCCGAATCTGGATGACGAGGCGGCCATCGCCGTGGCGGGCACAAGAGACGCCAGCCCATACGGTCTGCGCTACGCCAGAAAGTTCGGCTACGGCCTGGCTAAATGCGGAGCGGTGATTATTTCGGGCCTCACCCGGGGCATTGACCGCACGGCTGCTGAAGGTGCACTCATGGCCGAAGGCACAGTGGTGGGCGTTCTCGGCACCGGACTGGACGAGGCGAAGGGCGCACTGTATGAAGATGTGCTTACCCGGGGCGCACTGGTCAGTGAGTATCCGCCGGGCGGACACTACAGCAAGGCAAACTTCCGATTCCGTAACCGCATTACGGCGGGACTTTCTGCCGGGGTGCTCATTGTGGAAGCTCCGGAAAAGAGCGGGGCGCTCCTGCTGGCAGGCGACGCCTTGGAGCAGGGCAAAGAAATCTTTACCATTCCGGCCAATGCCGATGCCCTTTCTTTTCGGGGCAATATGAATCTTTTGCGTGACGGGGCAATCATGGTTTATGAGCCCTGGCAGGTGCTGGAAGATTTCAGCCAGATGTACGGTCACGTACACTGGGAGGACGTGTCCGATGCACCGGAATATGTACCTGCTGAACAGAAAAAGTATGCTGATTTTGTCACGGTTCGCAGCACACCCGTAAAAAAAGTCATTGACAAGCCTAAATCCGTGACCTATATTGACTGGGAACAAGAAAAAGAACATCTCAGCGATCTGCAAAAGCAAATCATCGAGCTTTTGCAGCGTGGACCGGCCCAGATTGACGACCTCATCGAGGCTCTGGACCAGCCCGCTCCGACGATTCTGCCTGAGCTCACCCTACTGGAAATTGAGGGGCTCATTCATCAGACGCCGGGCAAACAATTTGTAATTCATGAGAATTGAAATAAATAAGAGGTATTAAAACAGGCATGGCGAAAGCAAAAAAAGACCTGGTCATTGTGGAGTCTCCCGCAAAGGCCAAAACAATCGAAAAATACCTGGGCGGCAACTATACGGTTGTGGCCTCCATGGGCCATCTCCGTGACCTTCCCAAAAGCACACTGGGCGTAGATATCGAAAATGGTTTTGAACCGAAGTACATCCCCGTTAAGGGCCGCGAAGACGTGATTGCAGACCTGAAGAAGAAATCCAAGGCTGCAAACATTGTCTATCTCGCAACTGACCCTGACCGCGAGGGTGAAGCCATCTCTTGGCATTTGAAGGAACTGCTGAATCTCGACGACGAGAAGGCAAAGCGTGTGACCTTCAACGAAATCACAAAGCGTGTTGTTACGGAAAGCATTGCCAATCCCAGAGAAATTGACCAGGACCTGGTCAACGCACAGCAGACCAGACGTATTCTGGACCGTATCGTGGGCTACAAGCTGTCCCCGCTGCTGTGGAAAAAGGTCAAGCGCGGTCTGTCCGCAGGCCGTGTACAGTCCGTGGCCACCCGTATGGTCACCGACCGTGAGGACGAAATCAACGCCTTTATTCCCGAGGAATACTGGCTTTTGGACGCCATTGTGAACTGCGGCGAAGAAGACAGCAGCTTCACCGCCCGCTACTATGGCCAGAACGGCAAGAAGGGCGAGCTGCACAGCGAGGACGAGGTGAACACCGTTGTTCACGCCGTAACGGAAAATCCCTTCACCATTAAGTCCGTCAAACGCGGAGAAAAGTACCGGAGTCCTTCTCCTCCCTTCATCACCTCCACCTTGCAGCAGGAGGCATCCCGCCGTCTGGGCCTGACGCCCAGACGCACCATGAGCATTGCGCAGCAGCTGTATGAAGGCGTGGAAATTGAAGGCATGGGCACCATCGGCCTCATTACCTACATGAGAACCGACTCTCTGCGTATTTCCGAAGAAGCGCTGGACGCTGTCCGCAGCCTCATTGTGGCCCGTTACGGCCCTGAGTACTGCCCGGCTCAGCCCAGAACCTTTAAGACCAAGAGCAACGCACAGGACGCCCACGAAGCCATCCGTCCCACCTATGTGGAGCTGGCTCCCGAAGCTGTCCGCAAGTCCCTGACCCAGGAGCAGTACCGTCTGTACCGCCTGATTTGGGGCCGCTTTACGGCCTGCCAGATGGCCAACGCCATTTACGACAATGTTGTTGTGGAGACGGAATCCGCAGGCTATACCTTCCGTGCAAACTACTCCGAACAGAAGTTTGCCGGTTATACCGCTGTGTATGAAGAAGCCAAGGATGAAGAGTCCGACGAGATTGCCCGTCCTCTGCCCAACCTGGCAGAAGGCCAGCCCATCTACCTGGAAAAGACCATCCGTGAGCAGCGCTTCACCCAGCCTCCCAGCCGCTACACTGAAGCTACCCTCATTCGTGCCATGGAAGAAAAGGGCATCGGCCGTCCTTCCACCTATGCACCCACCATTTCCACCATCACCAGCCGTGAATACGTGGTGAAGGAGGGTAAGCACCTGAAGCCCACCATTCTGGGTACGGTCATTACCAACCTCATGAAGGAACGCTTCCCCGATATCGTGGATATGAGCTTTACCGCCACCATGGAAAGTCATCTGGACGAAGTGGAAGCCGGTCAGCGGGAATGGAAGAGCGTGCTCAGCGACTTCTATGACGGTTTTAACAAGGAGCTGACTGATGCGGAAATCGCCCTGGAGGGTGAGCGCATCAAGATTCCCGCCGAAGTCACCGAGGAAAAGTGTGACGTCTGCGGCGCATTCATGGTGGTTAAGTCCGGCCGCTTCGGCCGTTTCCTGGCTTGCCCCAACTATCCCGAGTGCACCTTCACTAAGCCTCTGGTCATTGAAATGCCCGGCAAGTGCCCCAAGTGCGGCAGCCGAATCCTCAAGCGTACTTCCCGCAAGGGCTATACCTTCTACGCCTGCGAGCGTGGTGCGGAGTGCGGCTTCATGACCTGGGACGTCCCCACCAAGGATTACTGCCCCGAGTGCGGCAAGACCCTGTTCAAGCGTTCCGGCAAGGGCAGAAACAAGCCCTACTGCATTAACGAAGAATGTCCCGCCTTTGTCCCTGAGGATAAGCGCGGCTACAAGAAAAAGGTTGTGACCACCGAAGAAGGCGCAGAAGAAAAGAAGGCTGAGGGCGAGGAAGCCCCTGCCGAAGCTGCTGCTCCCGCTGAGGAAAAGAAGACCGCCAAGAAGACGGCAGCCAAGAAGTCTGCTACTACGAAGAAGACTACGGCAAAGAAGACCACAACCACCAAAAAGGCAGCAACCACCAAGAAAACCACGGCTGCCAAGAAGACAACCACCAAGAAAACCACCAAGGCTGCTGCAGAAGAAGCAGCAGAGGAATAAGGATAAAGGAGAGATTGAATGGCAGAAGTATTGGTAATCGGCGCAGGCCTTGCCGGCAGTGAATGTGCCTGGCAGCTTGCACGCAGAGGTATTCATGTCAATCTCATGGAAATGAAGCCCAATAAGATGAGCCCCGCCCACGTTTCTGCAAACTTTGCAGAGCTGGTTTGCTCCAACTCCCTGCGCAGCGACGAGCTCACCAACGCCGTCGGTCTGCTGAAAGAGGAGCTGCGCCGTATGGGCTCCCTCATTATGGAATCTGCTGAAGCTAACCGCGTTGCTGCAGGCGGCGCACTGGCTGTGGACAGAGAGGGCTTTTCCAAGTACATTACCGATAAAATTCGCAATCACCCCAACATCACCGTCATTGAAGAGGAAGCAACTCATATTCCTCAGGACTGCGAAGTCGTTTTGGCTTCCGGCCCCCTGACCAGTGATGCTCTGGCTGATGAAATTGCAACCATGTGCCACGATGACGAGCTGCATTTCTATGATGCCGTTGCCCCCATCGTTGCCGTGGACAGCATTGATATGGAAAGTGCCTGGTACGGCTCCCGCTACGATAAGGGCACCGCTGACTACATCAACTGCCCCATGAGCGAGCAGGAGTACCTGGACTTCATCCGTGAGCTGTGCTCCGCCAAGGAAGCAGAAGTACACGGCTTTGACGACGGCGGCGTATTTGAAGGCTGCATGCCCGTTGAAGTAATGGCCCGCAGAGGCGTTGACACCCTGCGCTACGGCCCCCTGAAGCCCGTGGGCCTCACTGACCCCAAGACCGGCAAGGAAGCCTATGCCGTTGTGCAGCTGCGTATGGATAATGCCGACGGCACCCTGTACAACATGGTTGGCTTCCAGACCCACCTGACCTGGGGCGAACAGAAGCGTGTATTCACCATGATTCCCGCACTGAAAAATGCAGAGTTTGTTCGTTACGGCGTTATGCACCGCAACACGTACATTAATTCTCCCACCTTGCTGGACCGCTACTACCGTATGCGTACTGCACCGAGCATTTCCTTTGCCGGCCAGATGACCGGTGTGGAAGGTTACGTGGAGTCCACCGCTTCCGGTATGCTGGTGGGCATTGAAACCGCAGCCCGCCTGCTGGGCAAGGAGCCCGTGGACTTCCCCCAGGAAACCGCCATCGGCGCCCTGGCCCATTATATTTCCGGCGGCAGCACCGGCGACTTCCAACCCATGAACATTAACTTCGGCATCATCAGCCCCCTGGGCTACAAGGTGCGGGGCAAGCGCAACAAGAATGCAGAAATTTCCAAGCGCAGCCTGGAAATTCTGGACGGTCTCATGAAGAAGGAGATTTTTGACCTGTGAAAATCATTATTGATGCAATGGGCGGCGACAACGCACCCGAGGAAATCGTAAAGGGTGCAGTTATGGCCCACAAGCAGTTTGGGTATGATATCGTACTGGTAGGCAAGGAAGACAAGGTCAATGCCTGCCTGGTGGCTGAAAATGCCTTTGGCATGGAAGGCATCACCGTCAAGCACGCCTCCGACGTGATTGATATGAACGACGAACCCGCTGCAGCTATCCGGAGAAAGAAAGATTCCTCCATGGTTGTTGCCCTGAACCTGCTGAAAAACGGCGAGGGCGACGCAGTGGTATCTGCCGGTTCCACCGGCGCTCTGCTCACCGGCGCAACCCTGCTGGTGCGCAGAATCAAGGGCGTTCGCAGAGCTGCCATGGCCCCCGTTATCCCCAACGTAGACAAGGGCTTCGTGCTCATTGACTGCGGCGCAAATGCCGAGTGCACTTCCGAACAGCTGCTGCAGTTTGCTCATATGGGCAGCCTCTATGCTGAGCGTATGATGGGCATTTCCAATCCCCGTGTGGGCCTGCTGAATAACGGCACCGAGGAGCACAAGGGCACCCCTCTGCGTCAGGAAACCTACAAGGTGCTCAGCGCTGCTGAGGGCCTGAACTTCGTGGGCAACGTGGAAGGCTCCCGCCCCATGTTCGGCGATGTGGACGTGCTGGTCACCGATGGCTTCAGCGGCAACATTATGCTCAAGACCATCGAAGGCACCGCCAAGTTTATTCTCAAGTCCTTTAAGGAAATTCTGGGCAAGAACGTGAAGAACCTTCTGGCCGCAGCCCTCATCAAAAAGGACGTCTATGCGCTCAAGGACAAGCTGGACCCCAACGCTGTGGGCGGCACGGCTTTCCTGGGCATTTCCAAACCTGTGATTAAGGCCCACGGCTCTTCTGAGGCTTCCGCCATTGTCAGTGCAATTCGCCAGGCCGGCGACTTTGCAGAGTCCGGCTTTATTAGCACCATTGAAGAAAATATTGAGAAGCTGCGCCTCCCTGATGCGCAGGAATAAAAGGAGAAATTACCATGAACAAAGTATACGACACCATTGTTAAGATGATCGCCGACCGCTTCAACAAGACTCCCGACGAGCTGAGCCGCGACACCCACTTCATCAACGACCTGTCCGCTGACTCTCTGGACCAGATCGAGCTGACCATGGACATCGAAGAAGAATTCGAACTGCCCGAAACTCCCGAAGAAACCCTGATGAAAATCGCAACCATCGGTGACCTGGTAGAGTACGTAGAAAACGTGCTGGATCGCTGATGATTGCACTGGAAGAAAAATTAGGCTACACCTTTACCAATCGCAGCCTGCTGGAAAACGCTCTGCGCCACAGCTCTTTTGCCAATGAGAGCCGTGACCGCAGCGTCACCAGCAACGAGCGCCTGGAGTTTCTGGGCGACTCCGTGCTGGGCTTTGTTACGGCAAAGTACCTGTACAAGCATTTTCCCGACCTGCCCGAAGGCAAGATGACCAAGCTGCGTGCTGAGCTGGTGTGTGAGGTTGCCCTCCACAAGGTGGCTCAGGAGCTGGAGCTGGGTAAGTATATCCACCTGGGTAAGGGCGAAGAAAATTCCGGCGGCAGAACTCGCCCCTCCATTTTGGCTGACGCCGTGGAGGCCACCATCGCTGCTATGTTCCTGGACGGCGGTATGGAAGTGGCTGAGAAGTTCATTCTCACCAAGGTCCTGGCCGGTCTGGACCAGGGACTGCCCGTACACAACAGCGATAACAAGACCCGCCTGCAGGAACTGGTGCAGCAGAAGAACGGCCAGGTGCTGGCTTATGCCGTTACCGGCGAATCCGGCCCCGACCACTGCAAGCAGTTCGAGGTGAGCGTTTCCCTCAACGGAAGCGTCATCGGCTGCGGTGTGGGCAGAACGAAAAAGGAAGCAGAGCAGGCCGCTGCCGGCGATGCTCTCGGAAAGTTAAAATGAGTGCAAGACAGACCATTATTCCGGTGTTTGTACCCCATGTGGGATGCCCCAACGACTGCGTATTCTGCAATCAGCGGCGCATCTCCGGTGCACTGCGCCCGGTAAGCCCGGAACAGGTGTCTGCTGCCATACGTCAAGGTGCCGCCCTTACCCCTTCCGGGGTAGAGCGGCAGCTCGCATTTTATGGGGGCAGTTTCACCGCCATTCCGGCCAAGGCACAAGAGGCTCTTTTGGAAGCCGCACAGCCCTTTCTCCGGGACGGCACGCTGGCGTCTATCCGCCTGTCCACCCGGCCCGACGCCATTGATGAGGAAACCCTGCTGCGTCTGCGCCGCTACGGCGTGCAGACCATTGAATTGGGGGCACAGTCCATGGATGAGGCTGTGCTCGCCCGAGCAGGTCGTGGCCACACGGCCCAGGATGTGGTGGATGCGTCCGGCTTAGTGAAGGACTTTGGCTTCACCTTAATTTTGCAAATGATGACGGGCCTTCCCGGAGACGAGGACGGCCATGCGTCTATAGAAACGGCAAAGCGCATTGCCCAGCTGCACCCGGACGGGGTGCGGATTTATCCCACGGTCATCGTCCGGGATACCGCCCTTTACGATGACTGGCAGGCTGGACGGTACCGGGAGCACACCGTGGAAAACGCTGTGGAGGTCTGTTCCCGCATTGTGCCCATCTTTGACGAGGCAGGCATCCCCATTATTCGCCTGGGCCTCAATCCAACGGAGGACCTGAGCCATGGCGACGCTGCCGGTGGGGCCTATCATCCGGCACTGGGTGAGCTGGTACGCAGCCGGATTCTGCTCAATCGGGCACGGACGCTGCTGGCGGGCACCCAGCCCGGTGCTGACGCCGTGATTTACGTGGGAAAGGGGAAAACCTCCCAAATGGTGGGCCAGCATCGATGCAATCTCACGGTATTGCAGCAGGAATTTTCCCTGCATAGCCTCAAGGTGCGGGAAACTCTGGAAAAAACCGACGAAATTTTTCTACAATTTATTGCAAAATAGACAATTATGTAATACAATAAATTGATTATACTCTGGTTAATATGGAGTAAGTATCGAGTCTAGTTCAACGAGGAATGTGAATGTACTTAAAAGCCGTAGAATTGCAGGGGTTTAAGTCCTTCCCGGACAAAACACGCCTGTCATTTGAAAACGACATAACGGCCATCGTGGGACCGAACGGTTCCGGCAAATCCAATATCTCCGACGCAATCCGTTGGGTTATGGGTGAGCAGCGCTCAAAGCAGCTTCGCGGCGAGAAAATGGAAGACGTCATCTTCGGCGGCACGGAAAAACGGGGCAAGCTGGGATACGCCCAGGTGTCTCTGATTTTCGATAACACCACACGATTTTTTGATGTGGACGCCAGTGAAGTGGTCATCACCCGGTCTTATTACCGGACCGGTGAGAGCGAATACGCCATTAACCATGAGCACGTCCGATTGAAGGACGTGAACGAGCTGCTGATGGATACGGGCCTGGGCCGGGACGGATATTCCAATATCGGTCAGGGCAGAATTGCGGAAATTGTTGCAGGCAGCGGTAAGGAGCGCCGTGAGGTGCTGGAAGAAGCTGCCGGTATTTCCCGCTACCGGTACCGTAAGGAAGAAGCAGAACGCAAGCTGGAACGCACCCAGGAAAACCTGGTGAGAATCAACGACCGCATTGCGGAGCTGGAATTGCAGGTGGGGCCGCTCAAAAAGCAGGCCGAGGTTGCCCAGAAGTGTCTGAGTCTCCGGGAGGAGCTGAAGGGCCTGGAGGTTTCCGTCTGGATGCAGACCCTGGATAAACTCCACGGACAGGCTGAGGCCGTGAATAACGACTTCGAGCTGGCCACCAAGAATCTGGACGCCACCCGTGAAGAACTGAACCGTCTGTATGCGTCCTCTGAGGTCATGAGCCATCAGATGGAAGATATGAGTCTGGACACGGAGCGTAACCGTGTGGCCCTTTCCGAGCTGGAAGGGGAGCTGGCGGAAATGGATTCCAGCGCAGCCGTGCTGAAAACCAATCTGCAAAACGCTCTGGAGAGTATTTCCCGCATGGAAGGGGAAATGCAGCAGCAAGAGGGCAGAGCCCAGGCGCTGCACGCACAGCTGGGTGACCACGATGTGCGGATGAGCGAAATCAGTGCTCAGCTGCTGGAAAACGGCAAAAAGAGCAGGGAAGTGATGGAACGCTTCGCCCTGAATGCAGAGGTTTCCGGTGCAGCCAGAGCTGAATATACCCGACTCATGGAGCAGGAGAGCCAGCAGAGCGCACAGCTCACGGGCCTGAGAGCGTCCATGACCATGCTCACTGAGCGACTGCAGGAATGCAGAGATAAACAGCTGAATTTAAGCAGTGCCATGACGGAGGCCGAGGACAGACTGTCTGAGGCCAGAAATCAGGTGGGCACCGCTAAAGATAAATACACTGCTGCCACGGAGCACCGTCAGGCAGCAAGACAGAACCTGGAAGCAAAGCGTACCGCCAGACAGCAGGGCCAGCAGGCTGCAGAAGACCTGCGGCGCCGACTGGGCGGTCTGCAATCTGACCTGAAAGTGGCCGCATCCCGTATCGGTCTTCTCAGCGATATGGAAAAGGAACACGAGGGCTATAACCGAGCCGTTAAGTTCCTGCTGAAAGAACGGGAAAAAGGCGGCGTGCGGGGCGTGAGAGGCGCTGTGGGTGAGCTCATTACCACCCAGGACGCTTTCGCCATTGCCGTGGAAACGGCTTTGGGTGCTGCGGCGCAGAATATCGTCGTAGAAACTCAGCAGGACGGCGCCCACTGTATTGAACTGCTGAAACGCAGAGATATGGGCCGGTGTACCTTCCTGCCCATGAATGTCATTCGCGGCTACGGCGCAGGTGCTGTGCCGGACCGTGACCCCGGGTTTATCGGCGTGGCAGCGGATTTGGTCTCCTGTCATGAGGACTACCGGGATATTGTAGAAAATCTGCTGGGCCGCACCATTGTGGTGAAAACCATGGCTGACGCTATCCGCATCAGCAAGGGCCGGGATAACCGGCTGCGTATGGTCACTCTGGACGGCCAGATGATCAACGCCGGCGGTTCTATGACCGGTGGCAGCCTAGCTAAAAATACGGGTATTCTTTCCCGTGCCAACGAGCTCAAACGGCTGCAGGGCAGACGGGCTGATTTGGAAAAGCAGTTTGCCGAAGCCAAGGACCAGCTGGACCGGGCAGAGCAGAAGCTGTCTGACCTGAGCCTTGCCGTCGATACGGCGGGCAGCGCCCTGGACGCTGCGGAAGAAACTTTGCGTCAGCGTGCCTCCGATCTGGAACGCAGCAAGCTCATGGCAGAAACCATGGAAAAGGCCGCTGCGGGCCTCATCAGTGATGCTGCCGAAGCCGACGGTCAGCTGAAAGACTGCAAGCAGCGTCTGACACAGACGGACGCCGAAGCAGAAACCCTGCGGGAAGCTCTGGAGAAGACCCGAACGGATCTTTCCGGAATGACCGCCGGACAAACCGAACATGAACGAATCCGTCAGGCACTCAGCGATGAGCTGGCGGAAATCAAGGCTGAAGAGGCGTCTCTTCGTGCCGAATATAACGCTGTGGAGCGGGCCAAGCTGCAAATCCAGCAGATGCTGGGGGATGTGGACGTGGACAAGGCCGTCCGTAAGGAGGCCATTGCCGTGGCTAAGGACGATGTGGAGATGCTCCGCATTGCCATTGCCGACGGGGAGTCCACCATGGCCAAAACTGCACAGCAAATTGCCGATATGAAGGCCAAGCTCTCCGGCATGATCCAGACCCGTCTGGAGCTGGAACGGGAAAAGGGTCTTACGGACAAGCAGGCTCAGGACTGCAACCGGGAGCTTTTGGACATGGAGCGGCTGTGCGCCAAGTTCGAGCAGAAGAAGCTCACGGCGGAGCTGGAAGAAAAGCAGATTGTGGATCGGCTTTGGGACAACTACGGTCTGACCCATTCTGCGGCCCAGGAGCTGCGCCAGCCCGTGGAAAACAGCTCTGCGGCTTCCCGCCGCATCGGCGAACTCCACAAGGCCATCCACGCTTTGGGCACCCCCAACTTTGGTGCCATCGAAGAATACGCAAGAGTCAGTGAGCGCTATGAGTTCCTGGCCGGTCAGCGTGACGACGTGGAAAAGGCCAAGAAGGAAATTCTGGCCATCATCGGCGAAGTGACCACGCAGATGAAGGAAGTGTTCGTCACCCAGTTCGATATCATCAACCAGAGCTTCCGGGAAACCTTCCTGCAGCTGTTCGGCGGCGGCAAGGCTGCCCTCGTTATGGAAAATGAAGAGGACGTACTGGAGTGCGGCATTGAAATCCAGGTGCAGCCCCCCGGCAAGGCGCTCAGCAGCATCAATCTGCTCAGCGGCGGCGAAATGGCCTTTGTGGCCATCGCCCTGTACTTTGCCATCATCAAGGTTCGTCCCACGCCGTTTTGCGTCATGGACGAGATTGAGGCGGCTCTGGACGAGGCAAACGTCATCCGCTTTGCCGAATATCTGCGCAGAATGTGCCAGAATACACAGTTTATTGTGATTACCCACCGCCGCGGTACCATGGAAGCGGCAAACCGCCTGTATGGCGTGACCATGCAGGAAAAGGGCATCAGCCGTATTATTGAGCTGGATGTCGAAGAAGCAGAACGACAAATCGCTGCCGAGGAGGGCTAAGCAATGGGATTTTTTGATAAAATTTTCGGTGGTCTGAAAAAGACAAGAAACACCATTCAGCTGGATGGCTTGTTTGCAGACTTCACCAAAGCAGACGATGATTTTTACGACGAGCTGGAAGAATGTCTGATTCTGGCTGACGTGGGCATGGACGTCACCGACCAGGTGGTCACCGAGCTGCGCAGAAGAGTCAAGGCTGACCGCCTCAAGACCAATGTGGACGTCAAGCACGCCCTGACCGCCATTCTCACTAAGGTGCTCAATGCAGGCGAACTGGAACTGAACCTCAGCACCAAGCCCTCTGTCATTCTTATGGTGGGCGTAAACGGCGTGGGCAAAACCACCACCATCGGCAAGCTGGCCGCCGACTTCACCAGTAAGGGCAAGAAGGTTCTGCTGGTTGCCGGCGATACCTTCCGTGCCGCCGCTGCTGAGCAGCTGACCATCTGGTCTGAGCGTGCCGGATGCGGCATTGTCCGCCACGAAGAGGGCTCCGACCCCGCCGCCGTTGTCTTTGACGGCTGCGCTGCTGCCAAGGCAAGAGATATTGACGTGGTGATTATCGACACCGCAGGCCGCCTGCACAACAAGGCAAACCTCATGAATGAGCTGGGCAAGATGAAGCGTGTCATTGGCCGTGAGCTGCCTAACAGCGACGTGGAAACCCTCATGGTGCTGGACGCCACCACCGGCCAGAACGGCCTCATTCAGGCCAAGCAGTTTGCCGAAACCGCAGGCCTGACGGGCATCGTGCTCACCAAACTGGACGGCACCGCCAAGGGCGGCATCGTATTTGCCATTGCCGGTGAAATGGGCCTTCCCGTGAAGTATATCGGTGTAGGCGAAGGCGTTGACGACCTGATGGCCTTTAACCCCGATGAATTTGTGGAGGCTCTGCTGAAATGAAGCTGATTATCGCCTCCAACAACGCACACAAGATGCGTGAATTTAAAGAAATTCTCTGCCCCCTGGGCATTGAACTCATTTCCCAGAAGGAAGCCGGCTGCGACTTTGAAGTGGACGAAACCGGCACCACCTTTGAGGAAAATGCATATCTCAAGGCCATTGCGGTCACTGAGGCCACGGGCCTGCCCGCAGTTGCCGATGACTCCGGTCTGGCAGTAGACGCCCTGGGCGGCGCCCCCGGCATTTACTCTGCCCGGTATACCGGAAACCACGAAGACAGCGATATCGACAGATATGAACTGTTATTAAAAAATTTGGAAAATGAGGAACAACGCACTGCCCGTTACGTCGCATGTATTAGCTGTACGTTTCCCAACGGCCACCACATCGACACCCGCGGTGAGTGTGAGGGCGAGATCCTCCGGGCACCCAAGGGCGACGGCGGCTTCGGCTATGACCCCGTTTTCCGTCCCCAGGGCTACGAGCGCTCTATGGCGGAACTCACCCCTGATGAAAAGAACGCAATTTCCCACCGAGGCAATGCACTGGTCAAATTTTATGACAAACTGAAGGAGTACTTACATGATTACAACTAAACAGCGCGCACAGCTCAGAGGCATCGCTGCAACTGAAGATACCATCCTGCACATCGGCAAGGGCGGCATCACCGAGAACGTGATTACCCAGTGCCGCGACGCCCTGGCAGCAAGAGAACTGGTTAAGGGCAAGGTTCTGGAAAATTCCATGCTCACTGCCAGAGAAGCCTGCGACATTCTGGCTGAAGAATGCAAGGCCGAGCAGGTCCAGGTGATCGGCAGCAAGTTCACCCTCTTTAAGAGAAACCCTCAGAACCCCAAAATTGAACTGGTAAAGGCATCCAAGAAGAAATAATCTTTCCAATAACAGAAAAGGGATGAGATCAATGAAAATAGCAATGTTCGGCGGCAGTTTTAACCCACCCCATATGGGGCACGTGGAGGCAGCACGGTCTGTGATTGCATGTATTCACCCGGATCGTTTGCTGATTATGCCCACCTGCGTTTCCCCCCATAAGGCCATGGCTGATGATACGCCGCCGCCGGAAGAACGTCTGGAACTGTGCCGACTGGCCTTTGCAGAGCTTCCCCAGGCAGAGGTATCCGACCTGGAAATTCGCAGACAGGGCAGAAGCTACACCGTAGACACCCTGAAACAGCTGAAACAGCTGCACCCCGATGCAGACCTCACGCTGGTGATGGGTACGGATATGATTTTGTCTCTGGAAAGCTGGAAGGACCCGGAAACCATTATGCAGCTGGCGGAAATCGCTGTGCTGCTGCGGGAAGAAGGGGAGCGGGAAGCTGTAGAACGGCAGCTTGCCCATCTGCGTGAAGCCTACGGCGCACGCTGTCAGCTGCTGGAAACCGGGATTTACCCTGCTGCTTCCACGGAAATCCGGGAAGCACTCAAAAATGCCCAAAAGCCAGAGGTGCTGTGTGAGGCGGAATACGCTTACATCGTAAAGCACCGTCTGTACGGCGCAAGAGCCGAGCTGGGCTGGCTGAGAGAAAAGGGCCTGGCTATGCTGAAGCCCAACCGGGTGAAGCACGTGCTGGGCGTTGAGCAGGAAGCCGTGAAACTGGCTAGACGCTGGGGTGAGGATGAATATATGGCTGCTGCGGCAGGCATACTTCACGATAGCACGAAGAAACTCACCACAGACGAGCAGTTGAATTTGTGCGAAAAATATGGTATTATAGTCGACACTTTTGAACAGGGCTTCGAGAAGGCTCTGCATCAGATGACAGGCGCTGCGGTAGCCGAGCATGAGTTCGGCGCCTGCAAAGAAATTTGCGAAGCCATTCGCTGGCATACTACTGCAAAACCCAATATGACTACCTTGGAAAAGGTAGTTTACCTAGCCGATTATATTGAGCCCAACCGAGATTTTGACGGCGTTGACCACATGCGTGTGCTCAGCTATCAGGATCTTGATTTGGCGATGGAAGAGGGCTTGCGGATGACCATGGAGGATCTGCGCAGCAAAAATGCGCACGTTCTGGAAGAGTCTCAGCACGCCTATGACTGGTTTAAATCCAGAAGGGAAGGATCAATTTGAAATTATTTGGCGGAAAGAAAGACGGCACGCGCTTTGACGATGCCGTTTCCCAGAATGATACACCTGAGCAGAACATCCGCATGAATGAGGATGCTGCATTCCAGGCTGTACCTATGGATGAGGATATTCCCACCATTATTCCCGGTGTTGAGGATATTCCCACCTTTACCACCAGCGACGACGACATTCCGACCATTATGCCGAATGTTCCCCAGTTTACGGCAGAACCCTCTGCCGATGATGACTTCATCAGCTCCATCTTCACCGCAGTCAGCGCCGAAGAGGAAGTAAAGGAAGTCCCCGTGGCAGAGCAGCCCGCTAAGCCTGCGGCTCCTGTTCAGCCCAAGGCAGCAGCTAAGCCCGCAGCACCTGCTCAGCCTAAGGCCGCAGCCAAGCCCGCAGCACCTGCCCAGCCCAAGGCAGCTGCCAAGCCTGCAGCACCTGCTCAGCCCAAGGCAGCAGCCAAGCCCGCAGCACCTGCTCAGCCCAAGGCAGCAGCTCAGCCTGCAGCACCTGCTCAGCCTGCTGCTCCTGTTTATGAGCAGCCTGCACCTCTTTCCAAGAAGGAGCTGAAGGCACAGGCGAAGGCCGAAAAGGCCGCAGCCAAGGAAGCAAAGAAGGCTGCAAAGAAGAATAAGGGCGCTCAGCCAGCTCCCGAAGCCGGTATGAGCAGCGCTTATGCCGCACAGGAGCCCGCCCGCAAGCCCAAGAAAAAGAGAACCGGCCTGAAAGTTTTCGCTTTCCTGCTTGTTCTGCTGATTCTGTCCGTGGGCGCCGGTTATGCCATCAGCACCATGTGGGTGTCTGAGGGCGATATGGACATTTATGACGCCGACTTCGACACCACCGAACATCTGGACCTGGATCACAGCGAGGTGGAAGATAATGGCGTGATGCCCGGTGAAGAGGAAAATCAGCAGGTTACCGAAGTGGACTCCGACCGCAAGGACGGCTGGTTTACCTTCCTGGTTGCCGGTCGTGACGTAGAAAGCGGCTGCACCGACGTACTGATGGTCGGCGCATTTGATACCGTGAACCACAAGATCAACATCGTCAGCATTCCCCGTGATACCATGATCAACAAGGGCAACCTGAAGGTCAACACCGCTTACCAGGGCAACCTGGCATCCGGCGGCAACGGTATTGATGGTCTGCTGAAGGAAATCAAGAAGCTTACCGGCTTCGACATTGACTCCTGGGCAGTTGTAGACGTGGACGCAGTTGCACGACTCATTGACGCCATCGGCGGCGTGTACTTCGACGTGCCCATCGACATGGTTTACCGTGACGGCAGCCAGAACCTGGATATTAACATCAAGAAGGGCTACCAGCTGCTCAGCGGCGAAGATGCCGTTAAGGTTCTGCGTTTCCGTAAGGGCTATCCCAACGGCGACCTGGGCCGTATCCAGACCCAGCACGACTTCATCATGGCCATGGCTGACCAGATGCTGGACGTGGGCAACATCCCCAACCTGGGTGCTGCCATCAAGGTGTATAAGGACTGCGTACAGACTAACCTGTCTGCCGGCAACGTGCTGTTCTATGCTAAGGAATTCCTGAAGCTGGACAAGGGCGATATTCAGTTTGTTGATATGCCTCAGATGCGCGGCGGTATGGTCAACGGCCAGAGCTTTGTCTTTGTGAATCCCAAGGGCTGGCTGGAAGTGGTCAACGAATATCTGAACCCCTACAAGACAGATATTACCCAGCGCAACGTAAGTATCAAGTCCAGTGGCGACGGCGGCGAGAGCTTCTTCTACACTGGCGGCTAATATAAAAAGATAGGATGATTCATATGTTAAAAGCTTCTGAAATGGCAAAACTGGCTGCTCAGGCTATGGACGAGAAGATGGGTAAGGACATCACCGTTCTGCACACCTCCGACGCCACCATTCTGGCAGACTACTTTGTAATTTGCACCGCAAACTCTACCACCCACATTAAGACCCTGTCCGACGCTGTGGAGCACGCACTGACCGTTGTGGGCGAACCTCCCCGCAAGAGTGAGGGCGACCGTGCCAGCGGCTGGATTCTCATTGACTTCGGCTGCCTCATTGTGCACATCTTCATGGAGGACGCCAGAGAGTTTTACGATCTGGAACGTCTGTGGGCAAACGCTGAGAAGGTCAGCATCGAAGACCTGGCATAAGAGCCTGGCCTTATAAGAGATTTATAAGAAACGAGCGTGTTAGAGATGATTTACGATTTTACTGCGATTGAGCAGAAATGGCAGAAGAAATGGCTGGAGGAAAAGACCTACGCAGCCGTTACCGGCGACCCCAAGCCTAAGTTCTACGGTCTGATTGAGTTCCCCTATCCCTCCGGACAGGGCCTGCACGTTGGTCACCCCAGACCTTACACTGCAATGGACATCATTTGCCGTAAGAAGAGAATGCAGGGCTACAATGTTCTGTTCCCCATTGGCTTCGACGCTTTCGGTCTGCCCACGGAAAACTACGCCATTAAGAACCACATTCACCCCAGCATTGTCACCAAGCAGAATATTGCCAACTTCACCAAGCAGATTCAGATGCTGGGTTACAGCTTCGACTGGGACAGAGTTGTGGATACCACCGATCCCAAGTACTACAAGTGGACCCAGTGGATTTTCCTGCAGCTGTATAAGAAGGGCCTGGCTTACAAGACCACCATGCCCGTGAACTGGTGCACCTCCTGCAAGTGCGTTCTGGCCAATGAAGAAGTTGTTGACGGCGTTTGCGAACGCTGCGGCTCTCCCGTTGTACAGAAGGAGAAGAGCCAGTGGATGCTGAAGATCACTGAGTACGCACAGCGTCTCATTGACGATCTGGACGACGTGGACTTCATTGACCGCGTAAAGACCCAGCAGCGCAACTGGATCGGCCGCTCCACCGGTGCTGAGCTCACCTTCAAGACCACCGCAGGCGATGACGTGACCGTGTTCACCACCCGTCCCGACACCCTGTTCGGCTGCACCTACATGGTTCTGTCTCCTGAGCATGCTTATGTGAAGAAGTGGCAGGACATCATTTCTAACTACGACGAAGTTCAGGCATATGTGGACGCTGCTGCCCGCAAGAGCGAGTTTGAGCGTACTGAGCTTTCCGGCGACAAGGAAAAGACCGGCGTGATGCTGAAGGGCGTTTCCGCCATCAATCCCGGCTCCGGTAAGGAAGTGCCTATCTTTATTTCCGACTACGTTCTGGCTACCTACGGTACCGGCGCAGTTATGGGCGTTCCCGGCCATGACCAGCGTGACTGGGACTTCGCCACTAAGTTCGGCCTGCCCATCGTTGAGGTAGTTGCCGGCGGCGATATCACCAAGGGTGCTTTCATTCTCAAGGACGACACCGGCATTATGGTGAACTCCGGCTTCCTGAACGGCCTGACCGTTAAGCAGGCAATTCCCGCCATGATCGACTGGGTTGAAGAACAGAAGATCGGCGTGAAGAAGGTCAACTACAAGCTGCGTGACTGGGTATTCTCCCGTCAGCGCTACTGGGGCGAGCCCATTCCCATGGTGAAGTGCCCCACCTGTGGCTGGGTACCCCTGCCCGAAGATCAGCTGCCTCTGCTGCTGCCCGACGTTGAAAACTACGAGCCCACCGATAACGGTGAGTCTCCTCTGGCTAAGATGCGTGACTGGGTAGAAACCACCTGCCCCAAGTGCGGCGGTGCTGCAGAGCGTGAAACCGACACCATGCCCCAGTGGGCTGGCTCCAGCTGGTACTTCCTGCGTTATATGGACCCCCACAACGACGAGGCTCTGGTAAGCCCCGAGGCTGTGAAGTACTGGAACCAGGTTGACTGGTACAACGGCGGCATGGAACACACCACCCTGCACCTGCTGTACAGCCGTTTCTGGCACAAGGTACTGTTCGATCTGGGCATCGTACCCACCAAGGAGCCCTACGCTAAGCGTACCAGCCACGGCATGATTCTGGGTGAGGGCGGCGAAAAGATGTCCAAGTCCAGAGGCAACGTGGTTAACCCCAACGATATCGTTGCTCAGTACGGCGCTGACACCATGCGTCTGCACATCATGTTCATCGGTGACTTCGAGAAGGCCGTCAGCTGGTCTAACGAAGCCGTTAAGGGCAGCAAGCGCTTCCTGGACCGTGTATGGAACCTGATGGACAAGTGCTCCGACAGCCTGGAAGTCAGCCCCAAGAACGAGGCAAGCCTGCACAGAACCATTAAGAAGGTCACCGACGATATTGACCAGCTGAAGATGAATACCGCCATTGCTTCCATGATGAGCTTTGTCAACGAGGTTTACTCCAACGGCGTATCCAAGGGCGACATGAACATTCTGCTGCGTCTGCTGAGCCCCTTCGCTCCTCATATGGTCGAGGAAATGTGGGAGCTGCTGGGCTTCGCTGCATCCGAAGGCTGCATGGCCTGCCAGGCTGCATGGCCCCAGTACGACGAGGCCAAGATGGTTGAAGCTGAGAAGGAAATTGCTGTTCAGGTGAACGGCAAGCTCAGAAGCACTATCAAGATCGCTGCTGACAGCGCTGACGAAGACGTTATTGCTGCAGCCTGCGCTGATGAAAAAATCAAGCGTCAGATGGAAGGTATGCAGATTGTGAAGACCATTGTGGTCAAGAACAAGCTGATCAACCTGATTTTGAAGCCTGCAAAGTAAAAATATGCAAAATTTCGCTTGACAAACAGTGACTTTATCTTTATAATATCACTGTTGACGCCATATAAATATGGCCCTTGAAACACTGAAAAGTGATTTTGAAGGGAGGGAAACAAATGTCCGAAATTATCGTAAGAGAGAACGAGTCTCTCGATAACGCTCTTAAGAGATTCAAGCGCGACTGTGCTAAGGCTGGTATTCAGCAGGATCTGAGAAAGAAAGAATACTATCAGAGCCCCAGCGTTAAGCGTCGTAAAAAGTCCGAGGCTGCTCGTAAGAATAGAAAAAAGCGTTATTAATTAATGTGATCAATGAAAAACGGGAGCACTCAGTGCTCCCGTTTTTTGTATATTAGAGAGAAAGAGTGATCCGTATGGATGTATTCCATGTGTATGACCGGTATATTTTCCATGATGAAATGGATTTTTATGAATGTTATCCGCCTGCACAGTGTCTGCGCTTGACCGGCAACGCTTTTTTCACCGGAATTGCCAGACAGGGTTTTGCATTTAACGACCTGGTGAGTAAGGTCAATGCTACCAAGATGCTGGGAATGGCCGACTTGCGGATTCTCCATGACTTCGGCTCCAACGTGCCGCAGTCCCGGGTGCACCTGTATACCACGGCCCTTATGCGTACTGAATCGGTGTTCATGGCCAGGGTATACGCCATCATTGACGGTGCGCTGATTGCCACCCTGGATGGTCTGGCCCTGATGG
>SAMEA104404106__coassemble_1192_pt1 | contig 20921 bp, 16 predicted proteins | sample SAMEA104404106__metabat2_high_PE_053 | metagenome-assembled genome bin SAMEA104404106 (sample SAMEA104404106) | Balaenoptera acutorostrata
GCTGGCGTACTAACCGACTGTACTACGCGGCCAAAAGACTTGATTATATTATCATGAACCATGTACCTTGTCAACAGATTTTTTCTAAAAATCTTTGAAAAAATCATTTTTCCCGTCCATTGGGACATATCCTTCTGTTTGCCCACTAAAATAAGTATAATTTTTAAAGTGATATTCAATATATACCGAAATATTTTTAGTTTAGTCTTTGAATACACTGTACTTTTAGAAAATTTTGTAGTATAATCAGTGGCATATTCAAAAAAGAGGAAAATCCCATGCTAGAATTCATCACCGATCTCAATCATGCAGTCAACCAATTTGTCTGGGGTGTCCCGGCCATGGTCTGCATTATCGGCGTAGGGCTCATCCTGACCCTGCGGTCCGGCTTCATCCAAATACGCAAGTTCCCCGCTGCCATCAGGTCTACCCTGGGCAAGCTTTTCCACAAGGAAGAAGCGGCAGAGGGCGCCATGACCCCCTTCCAGGCGGTCTGCACGGCCCTGGCATCTACGGTGGGCACGGGCAACATCGCGGGCGTAGCCGGTGCAATCGCGCTGGGCGGCCCCGGTGCAGTTTTCTGGATGTGGGTCAGCGCTCTGCTGGGCATGGCCACCAAGTTTTCCGAAGTGGTGCTGGCCGTACATTACCGGGAGCGCAACAGCGAAGGCGACTGGGTTGGCGGCCCCATGTACTATATTAAAAACGGTCTGGGCAAGCACTGGCAGTTTTTGGGTACGCTGTATGCTATTTTCTGCGTCGTTACCGTCTTCGGTACCGGCAACGCCACCCAGGTGAACACCATTACCGCATCCATCAATGCAGCGCTGCTGAACTTTGGCCTCATCTCCCCCGATTCCATGCGGGTGGTCAGTCTGGTGATTGGCGTCGTCATCGCCGTCATCGTGGCCATGGTGCTGCTGGGCGGCATTAAGCGCATTGCCCGCATCACCGAGCGGCTGGTGCCCTTTATGGCACTGCTTTACGTAGGTTTGGGCCTGGGCGTCATTATCCTGAACTGGGAAAATATCCCCGCAGTCTTTGCCGCCATCTTTGAAGGGGCCTTCCACCCCAGAGCCGTCACCGGCGGCGTGGTGGGCAGCCTGTTCCTCAGTATGCGCCACGGCGTATCCCGCGGCATCTTCTCCAATGAAGCCGGTCTGGGTACCGGTTCCATTGCCCACGCTACATCCGATGTCAAAGACCCTGTGGAGCAGGGCCTGTTCGGCATCTTTGAAGTATTCACAGACACCATCGTCATTTGCACCCTCACGGCGCTGACCATTTTGTGCAGCGGCGTCAGCATCCAGTACGGCTCTGCTGCAGGCGCTGAGCTCACCATCAGCGGCTTTGTTTCCACCTATGGCAGCTGGGTCTCCATCATCACCGCCGTAGCCATGTGCTGCTTCGCCTTTTCCACCATTCTGGGCTGGGGCCTGTACGGTGCCAGAGCACTGGAGTTTTTGAGCTCCACCAAGCTCGTGAAACCCTTCATGGTGGTTTATTCTCTGGTGGCCATCATCGGTGCCACCGTGGATTTGGGCCTGATCTGGGGCATTGCAGATACCTTCAACGGCCTCATGGCCATCCCCAATCTCATCGCACTGTTCCTCATGTCCGGCAAGGTTGTGGAGCTCATTAAGCGCCACGACGGCAAACTTCAATAACCCTCTCTTTTAGATAGACCCCCAAAGCGAAACGGCAGCTGAGTGCCCCTCAGCTGCCGTTTTGTTTTCTTCGGAGACCTTCCCCAGGCAAAAGAAAAAGAGTAGGCTCAGATGAGCCTACTCTTTTATTCATGCTTAATTTGTGGCTTACTTACCAGCTTCGATCATGTTGTCGAGCATAACGTAGTCAGCAACGGGAACTTCGCCTTCCACTGCACCAGCAGCGATGAAGCCTTCCTGCTGAACCTTGTAGTAACCTTCAACGGTACCATCAGCAGCGCCGGCAGCAACTTCCTTACCGGTCAGCCAGTCAGCAACGCCGCGTTCCTTGTAGATGGAATCGTAGTCGGTCTTGGTGGTGTTGGCTACGTACTGAGCAACTTCTTCGTAGTTGCCGTCAGCGGCGTAATCCATGCCCTTGTACAGAGCCTTGGTGAAGGCCAGAATCTTGTCGGCGTTCTCGGAAGCGTACTTGTCCAGAACGATCCAGGATGCCAGAGAAATGGCTTCGTCAGCAAACATAACGTTGTCTGCCAGCTTGGTAGCGCCTTCCATCTCTTCCAGAATCTTCAGGGAGTTGGGGGACCAGCAAGCGCAAGCGTCCAGAGAGCCGGACAGCATAGCAGTAGTCAGGTTTTCGGGGGACATGTCGATAGCTTCTACGTCTTCCATGGTCAGGTCAACGGACTTCAGAGCATTCTTCAGAATGTCTTCGCTGGAGGTGCCGGAAGCATAGCCGATCTTCTTGCCGGCCAGGTCTTCCAGAGCCTTGATTTCGGGACCGCCGATAACAGCGTCGCCGTTGGAGATGTGGGACAGAGCGAAGATCTTAGCCTTGCCCTGGATGCACAGCTTGTGTGCACCGTGGCCGATGTAACCCATGTCAATGGTGCCGGATTCCATAGCGTTGATGATGGTCGGGCCATCAGCAAACTCCCACAGCTGAACTTCAATGCCAGCTTCGTCGAAGTAACCCTTTTCCATTGCGGTGGTCACAGCCCACAGGGAGCCGTAGTTGGGCATGTAGCCGATGTTCAGGTGGATCTTTTCGCCTTCAGCGGGTTCCTTAGCGTCGGAACCGCCGCCGCAAGCCACCAGAGCCAGAACCATGACTACTGCCAGCAGCAGTGCAATAATTTTCTTATTCATTTTTACCTCCTAAAATATATCTTATCGGGCTGAATTACCCGACTAAGGTACAAATTACTTACGTACTTCCAGGTATTCCTGGTAAACTTCACCCCAGATTTCGTTCTTGAGATCAAGGAATTCCTTGGTCATCTTCAGGTCCTGGGTGCGGGGGTAGGGCAGGTTAATGTCGATGATGCTCTTGATACGACCGGGACGGGCGCTCATGACGATAACCTTGGTTGCCAGAATAATTGCCTCTTCTACATCGTGGGTGATGAAGAAGCAGGTCTTTTTCTCTTCCTGCCAGGTGGTAATCAGCTCAGCCTGCAGCTGGGTACGGGTCTGGGCGTCCAGTGCGCCGAAGGGCTCGTCCATCAGCAGAACCTCGGGCTGTACGGCATAGGCACGGGCGATAGCAACACGCTGCTTCATGCCGCCGGACAGTTCCTTGGGGTAGGAGTCAATGAAGTCCTCCAGCTGAACCATCTTGATGTACTTCATGGCAATCTTTTCTGCCTCTTCATCGCTCATACCCTTCAGCTTCAGGCCGAACATAACGTTCTTCTTGACCGTCAGCCAGGGGAACAGAGCGTACTGCTGGAAGACGACGCCGCGCTCGGTACCGGTGCCGACAACTTCGTTGCCGTCCACGTATACCTTGCCGGAGGAAGGCTCCTGCAGGCCTGCGATGATATTCAGCAGAGTAGACTTACCGCAGCCGGAAGGACCGACTACACAGATAAACTCGTTTTCGTAAATGTCCAGATCGACGCCGTTCAGGGCAACGGTCTTGCCTTTACGACCATCATAAATTTTTTCAACATGGTCAATTTTGACCTTTACTTTTCTTTCGTCCACACTAACACCCACCTTTTAAATGTCTCTGGTTTCCTGCCAACCGGTCAGCTTCTTTTCCAGATACTTGATGATTTTTTCAATGGTAATGCCGATGATACCAATCAGGATGATATACAGCAGCATGGGAGCGACTTCGTAGCTGTTGTTGAAGGAACGAATACGCATACCCAGACCGGCAATAGCACCGGTAGATTCAGCTGCAATCAGGGTGGTCAGTGCAACGGAAGCGCCCAGACGAACTGCAGTCAGAATGAAGGGCGTAGTTGCGGGGAAAATAACCTTCACGAACAGGTCTCTGTCCTTTGCACCCAGAACACGCGCAGCCTTAATGAGGGTTTCATCCACATTACGGACGCCCTGGTAGATGGTGATGGTCATGGTCAGGAAGGTGGCCAGCCAGATAACGATAACCTGGGGCAGACGGCCTACGCCGGCACCGATAACGACCAGAGGAACATAAGCCAGAGGGGGAATGTTACGGATGAACTGGATCCAAGGCTCCAGAACGTAACGCACGGGGCGGTACCAAGCCATGAGGAAGGCCACGGGAACGCTGGTCACAAAGCCCAGGCCGAAGCCCATGAGAACAGAAATCATACTGCTCTGAATATCTTTCCAGATTACCTCGCGCTCGATTACGGTCTGCAGAGCCGTAAAAATCTCGCCTACATAAGGGAAGCAGCGGCTGGTTCTCTCACTAATACTCAGAACATACCAAAGGAGCATAGCAGCAGCAAAGCTGATGAGCAGCCACGCCCAGTTGGGAATCTTGTCGATCGCACTATTTTTCTTATTAAGCATTTTTCTCTTCCGCCTTTATCAGTAGAATTCCTTGATGCGGTGGAACCAAGTTCCGGCAGGGTCTTCAGTTTTCTTCATGTACTCGGACATGATATCCATGTACTTCTTCTTGACGTCTGCATAAGCAGGGTCATAGCACACGTTTTTCAGCTGATAGGGGTCTTTCTTCAGGTCATACAGCTCGCCGCGTTCGCTCTCGTTGAAGGTGAGCTGATAATCGCGGTCGCGGACCATACGCTGACGGGTGATGTAGAAATGGCTGTGGAATTCGCAGAATACCTCGGTACGGCCATTGTCCTTTACTTCACCGGTCATCTGCTTGAGCATACTTACGCCGTCAACGGGCTTGGGAGGCTCAACACCGGCAATGTCCAGCAGAGTGGGCATCAGCTCATGCAGGTAAACGAAGCTGTCGTTGTCTTCGGTGCCGCAGCCCTTGACGACCAGAGGAATGTGGTAAATCTCGTCGAAGGTGAAGGCGCCCTTTTCAATGAGCTTGTGTGCGCCCAGGCAGTCGCCGTGGTCGCAGCCGTAGATGATGATGGTGTCGTCGTACAGGCCGGTTTCCTTCAGCTTGTCCACAATGAGGCCGACCATGTCGTCGATCATGGTGCAGTGGCCGTAGTAGCGGGCGGCAATCTGCTGGAAGCCTTCCCAACCGAAGTTGCCCAGGCCCCACATCTTCTCGGTCAGGTAGTAACCGTAGGGCTTATCCAGGAGATCGTCGCAGTAGCTGGGATGCTCGGGGATGTCAGCGGGGTTATACATGGAGTAGTAGGGTTCGGGAACGATGCTGGGGCTGTGAGGACCCCAGAAGTTGGACCAGATGAAGAAAGGCTTGTCCTGTTCCTTGGCCATGTCGATGATTCTGTTGGTTTCGTGAGCAACGAAGTACTCGATGGTGCTTTCCACGGGGCCTTCGTGCTTGCAGTACATTTCCTGAATCTGCAGTGCGGGGTTGTCGCCCAGGAAGCCATTGGAAACGTCGATGTTTTCAAAGCCCTGTTCCTTCAGGTACTCTTCGTAGTAGTTGGGCTGATTATCGGGCGGCTGATCGAAGACCAGATGGTCAAAGACGCGGCTGCCGGGGAAGCCATAACCCATGAAGGGCTTGCCCACGTCGAAACCGCATTCCTCAGGCTGCTTGTGGGGGGTTACATGCCATTTACCGGCATAACCGCAGAAGTAACCTGCATCATGCATGCAGTCACCTAACAGGGGAATTCCGTCCTTAATGTTGGTAAAGTTGTCTACGACGCCGTGCTTATGGGGGTACAGACCGGTCATAACACTGGCGCGGGCAGGCGCACAAATCGCAGAGGGTGTATAAGCATTGGTGAACTTCATGCCCTCTTCTGCCAGCTGATCAATATGGGGTGTCTTGCAGATCTCATTCAAACCATACGCACTAACTGTGTCCATGCGCTGCTGGTCAGACAAAATCAGAAGCACATTCTTACGCTTGGCCATGGCAAACATTCCTTTCTTGTTGCGCTGATTAATACACACTTTTACATAACCAGTACAAATAGTGTTACTTCATATTACATTTTTTTAAGCGACATGTCAACATTGGCAAACCGCTTTCCCGGCAGATCACTTGTTAATTTTTAGACAAGGAAAACGATTGTCACTGTCCGGCGGTCAACGTCAAAAAATCAACAATATACGGACGATTTCCGTCTATCTCCCCGGATTTGTTCGTCACTCACGGACAGTTCCGGAGCAGGAAATCGTCCTTCCCGAGCCTTTGGGTATTGCCCGAACCAAAATAATTGTGTAAAATAAATATAAGAAAAAGATGAAAACTGATGCATTTTCCCTGCATCAATAAACTAGGAGAAGATTATGCCTGCACTGAGTCTACTGATTAAGCCGGCCTCCGGCAGCTGCAACATGCGCTGCCGCTACTGCTTTTACGCCGACGAAACCGAAAATCGTGAAACTGCGCTCATGGGCCGCATGAGCACGGAAACCATGCACACCATCGTGGATAAGGCGCTGGAATACGGCGACTATCAGTGCGCCTTTGTGTTCCAGGGCGGCGAACCTTCTCTGGCGGGTCTGCCCTTTTATCAGGATCTGACCGACTACGTGAACAGCCGTCCCAATCCCAAGCACATCCAGTTCAGCTACTGCTTCCAGACCAATGGCTACGCCCTGAACGACGACTGGGGCAAGTGGTTTGCCGAAAATAAGGTGCTGGTGGGCATTTCTCTGGACGGCCCCAAGGAAATCCACGACCACTACCGGGTGGACTGCGCCGGTAAGGGTACCTTCAATAAGGTGATGGACAGCATCAAGATGCTCCGCCGCCACAACGTGGATTTTAACGTGCTGACCGTCGTTAACGGGGCCAACGCCCGACGGGGCAAGCAGGTTTATGAGTTCTTTAAAAAGCAGGACTTCCGCTACCAGCAGTACATTGAATGTCTGGACCCCATCGGTGAGGTGCAGGGCAACCATGAATATTCCCTGACCGCCGAAAAGTACGAGCAGTTCCTGAAAGCCCAGTTTGACGCCTGGTATCTGGATATGAAGGCCGGACGGTATGTTTATAACCGCTATTTTGAAAACCTGCTCATGCTCATGTCCGGCCAAGGCCCGGAAAACTGCAGCCTCCGGGGCGTCTGCGGGGCCCAGTGGGTCATTGAGGCCGACGGCAGTGTGTATCCCTGCGACTTTTACGCCCTGGACGAGTGGTACATGGGCAATATCAAGGAAAACAGCTTCCCCGAACTGGAGCAGAAGCGCCAGGAGCTGGGCTTCATCCGCTGGTCTGCCCAGATTCCCGAGGACTGCAAGCAGTGCAAGTGGTTCGGCCTGTGCCGCAACGGCTGCCGCAGAAACTGCGAGCCCGTGACCGCTGACAGCATCGGCAAGAACTTTTTCTGCTCTGCCTATAAGAATTTCCTGGACTACGCCTACCCCAGACTCCTGGAGATTTTGAACATGATGCGTATGCAGGCACGCCGACAAAGTAAAATTATGTGAGATAATTACATAAATTAGGTGACAATAAGATTTTGCTATGCTAGAATGAAGCTAACAGCTACAGCTCATTATATTTTGATATAATTAAAGGAGGACTCCCCAATGGTTCGTTATGGTGTATCTGTAGATGTCAAGAACATTCCCGTTCTCGACCCCGAATTCACTCCCCTGCTGAAGTTCAATCAGGCATTCCTGAAGGATGCAACTAAGCCTGTTTCTATTGCAGTAGAGCGTGCAAACGGACAGATTGCAACTACCCACACTAAGATTCACGGCACCCCCGAAATGGCCGAAGCAGACCGTTACTACATCGACCGTCTGGTTAAGACCGCACTGTGGATGAAGGGCGGTTTCCGCATCTTCGTCACCGATAAGGATATTTACGAGTACCTGAGCTCCGTTTACTGCAAGGGCGGCGAACGCGAATTCGACTGGAACTTCATGTCCAACGTATTCGAGCACCCCTTTGAAGTTGTTCTGACCGATACCGTTCCCGAAAACAAGGACCTGCCCGAGCAGATCGGCGGTCATCTGGACGGCTGCCGTATCGGCTTTGACGCCGGCGGCTCTGACCGTAAGGTTTCCGCTGTTATCGACGGCGAAACCGTATTCTCCGAGGAAGTTCTGTGGTTCCCCAAGACCACCGAAGACCCCGACTACCACTACGACGGCATCGTATCTGCACTGAAGGCAGCTGCAGCTCACATGCCCCGCGTTGACGCTGTCGGCGTTTCCTCCGCTGGTATTTACATCAACAACCGCACCATGAACGCTTCTCTGTTCCTGAAGGTTCCCGAAGACCTGTACGAGAAGAAGGTTAAGGATATTTACATCCGCGCAATCACCGATACCTTCGGCGATGTTCCCTTTGTCGTTGCCAACGACGGCGACGTATCCGCTCTGGCCGGCACCATGAGCCTGAACGACAACAACGTTCTGGGCATTGCCATGGGCACCAGCGAAGCTGTTGGCTACATCGACGAAAACGGCTGCGTTACCGGCTGGCTGAACGAACTGGCTTTCGTTCCCGTTGACGCTAACCCCGAAGCTATGCTGGACGAGTGGTCCGGTGATATCGGCTGCGGCGTTAAGTACTTCTCTCAGGACGGCGTAATCAAGCTGGCTCCCAGAGCCGGCATCAAGCTGGACGACAACGCTCCTCTGGCTGAGCGCCTGAAGGTTGTTCAGGGCGAGATGGAAAACGGCAACCCCGCTGCTGCTGATGTTTACACCTCTATCGGCTGCTACCTGGGCCACACCCTGCCTTACTACTTCGAAAACTACGGCTTCAAGTACATCCTGCTGCTGGGCCGTGTAATGAGCGGTAAGGGCGGCGATCTGCTGCTGGAAACCTGCAAGAAGGTGCTGGACGAAGAATACCCCGAAGTAGCTGCTAAGATTCAGCTGACCCTGCCCGACGAAAAGTTCCGCCGCGTAGGTCAGTCCATGGCCGCTGCAAGCCTGCCCGCAAGCAAGTAATTCGGCTGTAGACTTTATGTAAAAAAGCAAATAACCGGCAATCATCTTCACGATGGTTGCCGGTTTTCTTTTTCGGACAAATTAAACTAGAAAATAAAAAAATCCCGCACACAAATGTGTACGGGATTTTGGAGCTGCTAGGCAGACTCGAACTGCCGACCTCGTCATTACCAATGACGTGCTCTACCACCTGAGCTACAGCAGCATTGGCGACCGCGAAGGGGCTCGAACCCTCGACCTCCAGCGTGACAGGCTGGCGTACTAACCGACTGTACTACGCGGCCACTTTAATGCTGCGCTTTGTTTGCCTCAGCGCTTGATTATATTATCATACGGCGAAGCGTTTGTAAAGTGTTTTTTGCAATTTTTTTGAATTTTTTTGCGAAGCCCCTTTCTCTGCCCTTGCGTATTCCTTCCCCCTGTGCTACACTTGGCAAGAAACTCCTGTTTTTGCAGGAAAATCCCAAGATTTGCAATATTCCCTATACCACCAGCAATCCCATGTTCTATTATATATTGTATTGAAGTTATGGAGGATCAGTTTATGATGAATAAGCCCCTGAAGGCCATTGTGCTGGCTGCCGGTAAAGGCACCCGTATGCGTACTGACGGCTGCGACCTGCCCAAGGTCATGCGCCTGGCCAATAACAAGCCCCTGCTGCACTACGTGCTCAGCGCCCTGCAGTTCATTAAGCCCGAAGACACCGTTGTGGTGGTGGGTTACAAGAAGGAATGCGTGATGGAAGGCTTCCCCCAGTACCAGTTTGCCGAGCAGGATCAGCAGCTGGGCACCGGCCACGCTGTACAGTGCGCCTTCAACACCCTGGGCGACTTTGACGGCGACGTGCTGATTTGCTGCGGCGATATGCCCCTCATTAAGGAAAGCACTTACAGAGCACTGGTCGAGGCCCACAGAGCCGCAGGCGACGCCTGCACCATGCTCACCGGCACTTCCACCGAAGCTCTGCCCTACGGCCGTGTAGTCCGGGATGCAGAGGGTAAGTTCGTAGAAATCGTTGAGCAGAAGGACTGCACCCCCGAACAGCTGGAAATCAAGGAGCTGAACGCCGGTGTATACGTCTTTGACGCTGCCAGCCTGCGGGAAGCCCTGCAGCAGCTGAAGAACAACAACGCCAGCGGTGAATACTACCTGACCGACGCCCCCGGCCATATCCGCAGCAGCGGCAAGACCATGGGCATCTGCAAGCTCAGCCTGGGCAACGAAATCATCGGTGTGAACACCCCTGAGCAGCTGGCTGAGGTTGAAGCCGCACTGAACGCCTGATTGGATCTGGGCGAACCGGAAATTTTTCAAAAATTTTGAAAAAAGCCCTTGCATTTCATAAAAACCTGTGGTATTATAACTGGGCTGTTGAGAAACAGCAAGGTGAATATCCGGGTGTAGCGCAGTTTGGTAGCGCGCTTGAATGGGGTTCAAGAGGCCGCTGGTTCGACTCCAGTCACTCGGACCAAAAGCAGATTGCTTCGGCAATCTGCTTTTTCCTTTCTTTTTTCATAAATTCTCAAAATTTTTGAGAATTTCTTCATTTTAGCTCTTGCATTTTGCAAATAGCTATGGTAATATATCTGAGCTGTCACAAAACAGCAAAGTGAATATCCGGGTGTAGCGCAGTTTGGTAGCGCGCTTGAATGGGGTTCAAGAGGCCGCTGGTTCGACTCCAGTCACTCGGACCAAAGCAGATTGCTTCGGCAATCTGCTTTTTTTATTGATTCCTGCTTTCCATTCCGGGGGCGGGATTTTTTTCTGTCCAGACATTGCCAAACAGCCGGAAAAGCTATATGATAGGCCCAAGATTTTTTGATTTCCATTAGGAGGTATTTCCATGATTGAACAATCCTACGCAGACTACGCCTGGACCAAGGTGGAAGAGCTCATGGCCATCGACTCCCCCTCCGGCTTCACCACCAAGGCAGCCGACTGGGTAAAGGGCGCTTTTGAGGCTCTGGGCTTCTCCGCTTCCATAACCACCAAGGGCGGCGTCCTGGTTGACCTGGGCGGTAAAGATGACAGCGACGGCCTCATGCTGGCCGCACACACCGACACCCTGGGCGGTATGGTGGCTGAAATTAAGGGCACCGGCCGTCTGCGCCTGACCAACCTGGGCGGTATGAACGCCAATAACGCCGAGGCAGAGAACGTCCGTGTTTATACCCGTGAGGGCAAGATTTATGAAGGCACCTGCCAGCTGAGCAACGCCTCCATCCACGTCAACGGTGACTACTCCACCACCCAGCGCACCTGGGACAGCGTGGAAATCGTGCTGGACGAGCCTGTCACCTCCTCCGACGAGACCCGCAGCCTGGGCATCGAGGTGGGCGACATTGTGTGCTTTGAGCCCCGCACCAGACGCACCGCTTCCGGCTATCTGAAAAGCCGCTTCCTGGACGATAAGCTCTCCGTGGGCATTCTCCTGGGCTTTGCCAAGTACCTGAGCGACAACAAAATCGTCCCCGATCGCCACGTCTATCTGCACATCACCGTATACGAAGAAGTGGGCCACGGCGGTGCTGGCTCCGTCCCCGCAGGCGTTACCGAAGCCATCAGCGTGGACATGGGCTGCGTGGGCGACGGCCTCCAGTGCACAGAGCGTCAGGTGAGCATTTGCGCCAAGGACTCCGGCGGCCCTTACAGCTACGAAGTGGTGGGCAAGCTCATTGCCGCAGCCAAAGCCACCGGTGCTGACTACGCTGTAGACGTCTACCCCCACTACGGCTCCGACGTGGAAGCCACCCTGGGTGCTGGCTACGACATCCGTCACGGCCTTATCGGCGCAGGCGTGTACGCCAGCCACGGCTACGAGCGCAGCCACATTGACGGCGTCATGAACACCCTGAAAGTCCTGTGCGGCTACCTGGGCGTATAAACGAAAAACCTGTAGAAGCTCTATTTGCCATGTGCAAATAGAGCTTTTCTACGTTTATATAAGGATTGCCGGGCACTTTCCCTGAAATTCGCTTTATTTGTTTCATATGGGCAGCATGGGTTTCTTCTCCGGACGGCACATCCTGCCAAGATTTGTACACCTCACCCACTAAACATATCCCACACATCCCCTTGCATGGTTTGTCTTTTCATTGTACAATGACTCTATATTTGACAAACGTTGTAACAACGTGAAAGGGGTATCTGATGAAATACATCATGGCTCTGGACCAGGGAACCACCAGTTCCCGGTGCATTCTGTTTGACAAGGCCGGCAATATCTGCGCCAGCCAGCAGAAGGAATTTACGCAAATTTTCCCGCAGCCCGGTTGGGTTGAACATAACGCAGAGGAAATCTGGGACACCACCCTGGAGGTAGCCCGGGGCGCCATGGCCAAGCTGGGCGTAAGCGCCGCTGACATTGCCGCCATCGGCATCACCAACCAGCGTGAGACTACCGTGGTCTGGGATAAGGTCACCGGCAAGCCCATTGCCAACGCCATCGTCTGGCAGTGCCGCCGTACCGCCGGCATCATCGACGAGCTGGTTTACCGGGGCTACAGCGACACCATCCACAGCAAAACCGGTCTGATTCCCGACGCCTACTTCTCCGGCACAAAAATCAAGTGGCTGCTGGATAACACCCCCGGTGCCCGTGAAAAGGCCGAGAAGGGCCAGCTGCTGTTCGGTACCATTGAAACCTGGCTTATTTGGAAGCTCACCGGCGGCAAGGTCCACGTGACCGACCACACCAACGCCAGCCGCACCATGATTTTCAACATCCACGAGCTCAAGTGGGACGAAGAACTGCTGCAGTTCCTGGACATTCCCGCTTCCATGCTGCCTGAGGTCAAGCCCTCCAGCCATGTATACGGCATGAGCGATCCCAGCCTCTTCGGCGGTGAAATTCCCATTTCCGGCGCAGCAGGCGACCAGATGTGCGCTCTGTTCGGCCAGTGCGGCTTCGGTGAGGGCGAAATGAAAAACACCTACGGCACCGGCTGCTTCCTGCTCATGAACACCGGCACCAAGCCCGTGGAATCCAAGCACGGCCTGGTCACCACCATTGCCGTGAGCTTCGACGACCATGTGGAATACGCCCTGGAAGGCAGCGTATTCGTGGCAGGCGCCGCCATCCAGTGGCTCCGTGACGAGCTGAAGGTGGTAGACAGCGCTCCCCAGTCTGAGCAGTATTGCCTGAACGTCCCCGATACCGCCGACGGCTACGTGGTGCCCGCCTTCACCGGTCTGGGCGCTCCCTATTGGAATCAGGGTGCCCGAGGCATGATCGTCGGCATCACCAGAGGCTTCTCCAGAGCCCACCTGGTTCGTGCTACCGTGGAATCTCTGGCCTACCAGGCCTACGATATCTTCAAGGCCGTAGAACAGGACAGCGGCATCCCCATCGCCCGACTGAAGGTAGACGGCGGTGCCTGCGCCAACAACTTCCTCATGCAGTTCCAGAGCGACATTCTGAACGCCGAGGTCATCCGGCCCAAGTGCATCGAAACCACCGCCCTGGGTGCAGCCTACCTGGCCGGTCTGGCCGTGGGCTACTGGAAGGACCTGGACGATATCCGCAGCAACTGGGGCATCGACAAGGTCTTCTCCCCCGCCATGGACGAAGAGGTCCGGGAGGACAAGCTGAACGGCTGGCACAGAGCCGTAAAGTGCGCCATCGCTTACACAGAATAATTCTTAACCGCACATATCCGGAAAAGAGGCACAAAAGTGCCTCTTTTCCTTCTTTTTTCCCGGACTGCGGCGAGTTACCCTACAAATTCTTAACGAATGTTCACACTTTGTTCGTTGACCTCCGACGGTTTCGGTGTTACAACTTTATTATACTGTCACAAGTTTACTATGTTGAAGGTGAAATAATGGAAATCCAATGGAAAACCTGTCTGCGTGTAGGCGTCAGTGCGGTGCTGGTCTATTTGTGTATCACATACTGGGCCAATGTCTCCACCGCCCTGGGCATTATGTTCCACGCAGCTGCACCGCTGGTTCTGGGCGCTGCCCTGGCCTATGCGGTCAATATCCCCATGAGCTTTTATGAGCGTATGCTCTCGAAAAAAATCAAGCACAAGGGCCTGAGCCGAATCACATCCATGATTCTGGCCGTGGTTTCTCTGCTGCTTGTGGTCGCTCTGCTGTTCAATATGATTATCCCCGAGCTGGTCAACTGTCTCAAGCTCATTGTGGAAAAGCTCCCCGGCGCCCTGGAATCTGCATACCTCTGGGCCGATGAGCAGTTCAACATCGACGCTTACCTGTCCAGCAGCGTGGACCTGTCCGCCCTGGATAACATCGACTGGCAGGACGCCGTGGATAAGTTCTTTAATGTGGTCATGAACGGTGTCGGCGGGGCCATGGGCTCCATTGTGTCCGGCGTGACCAGCATTGTGTCCGGCACCATCACCTTTGTGATTGCCGCCGTCTTTGCCATTTACATTCTGCTGGGCAAGGATAACCTGGGCGCACAGATGCACCGCATTATCCGCCTGTACCTGGGCGATACCGTATGGCACAAGTTCCGCTACGTCATGACCACCATCGACGAGTGCTTCCATAACTTTATCGTGGGCCAGTGTCTGGAAGCTGCCATTCTGGGCAGCCTGTGTATCATCGGTATGACCATCTTCCGTCTGCCTTACGCCATGATGATCGGCTGTCTGGTGGGCTTCACCGCCCTCATCCCCATTGCCGGTGCATACATCGGCGCTGTGGTGGGTGCGTTCATGATCTTCACCGTGGACCCCATCAAGGCTGTGCTGTTCCTGATTTTCCTGGTGGTTCTGCAGCAGTTCGAGGGCAACATCATTTACCCCAAGGTAGTGGGCTCCACTATCGGCCTGCCCGGCATTTTCGTGCTGGCAGCCATTACCATCGGCGGCGGTGTGTCCGGCATCTTCGGTATGCTTTTGGGCGTTCCCATCACCGCTTCCCTGTACCAGCTGATTAAGCTGGACATGGCCTCTATCGAAAGAAAGCACGCTGAGCACGTACCAAAACCGGTAACTGAATAACCGAACGGAGTACTTCAATATGGAAGTACTCCGTTTCTTTTCCCTATATCCGTTTTTTAATACCCGATTTACGGGTATTCATTGACTTTACATATTGCTCCGTCTATAATGAAAGTATGAAAGCATCAACTCGTGAAAAAATTTCCGACCCCATCCGCATCCTCCATCTGCCCAAGTATGAGGACATCCCCGATGTGGGTCTGTATTTGGAACAAACCGTCAAATACATCAATTCTTATTTTGAACATTTCGATGGCATGAATCTCACGGCGTCCATGGTCAGCAACTACGTGAAGAAAGGACTTGTGGCCAACGCAGTTAAAAAGCTGTACTATCGTGAACATATCGCCTACCTGATTTTCATCGCCGTGGCAAAGAACGTACTTTCCATGGAAAATCTGAATTTGTTCATCGCCATGCAAAAACAGTCCTACGACGCAGAAAAGGCGTACAATTACTTCTGTGTGGAAGTGGAAAACGTCATGGAATACGTGTTCGGCGTCAAGGACACCCTGGACGATATCGGCAGCCAGCAGGACTCCGAGGAAAAGGTCATGCTGCGCAGCACCATCACCGCCGCAGCCCATAAGATTTACCTGGACTGCTGCTTCGACGCCGTGCGGGAAGATTTTTCTGATTTAGCATAAAAAAGAGCGTGTCTATCAAGACACGCTCTTTTTTATCTGGTTTTCCGGCGAACCGGCAGAAAATCGACCAGCATCATGAGGATGCTCAGACTCAGCAGCACTGCCACAATGAGCGCCCCGCAGTTGCGGAAATACTCCACCGGGAGAATGCGGATAATTTCATCGGTGCTGGGGTCAAACAGCCAGTTGTCCTGGCCCGGAAACAGCAGTACATGAAACAGCGTAAAGGCCCGCTGAAAATCCAGGGCCACCAGCCCCGTCAAAAGCAGAAAACCGCCCCCAAGGCTCAGACCGCTCCAAAACAGCACGCCCCGTCCGCACAGCCGTCTGGGCCGCAGACCGTAGTGGCGCAGCACCAGCAGCACGCAGCCTGCCAGCAGGCTCATGAGTATGGCAGCAAAGTCCACATGGAACAGTCTGGCGCAGTCCCTGAAATGGGCGTAGCCCTCCGGGGACCAGGCGAGACTCCCCGTACCGAAGGGCCGTCCCAACACGCAGTAATCCATCATCTCATGGAAGGCCTCCAGAATCTCCGGCTCCGTGAATCCGCTGCGCTCCGGGATCTGGTACCAGTCTATGTGCAGCTCATAAAAGCCCCGCCACAAAATAGGTACGGCGATGGAAATGCTCAGGGCCAGCAGTACCAGGGTGAGGATTCCGGCCAGGGTAATGGATGTGCTTTGCGTGTTCTTCATACAGCCCTCCTGTTTTCCCTTATTATACGATTGTCCGCATAGTACTTTCAACACAATTATGGGGAAAAGTTCAGGACTTTTATTTTGATTTCACAATTTTAACGTGGTTTTTTGGTTGCATTCACAAAATTAAAGGAGTATAGTTAAAAAGCTTAATGTTTTTTGTTTTAGACCAAATCAAGGAGAGAGATTATGAAAGACTTTACCCCCGCCTTAGTGACGTCTTTGAAGAATTATTCCAAAGATCAGTGCATTAAGGATATCATCGCAGGTGCAATCGTCGCAATCATCGCCCTGCCCCTGTCCATCGCACTGGCTCTGGCTTCCGGTGTAGGTCCCGAGGAAGGCCTGTACACCGCCATTATCGCCGGCTTCATCATTTCTGCGTTCGGTGGCAGCACCGTGCAGATTGCCGGTCCCACCGCCGCCTTCGCCTCCATCGTTGCAGGCATCGTGGCCAAGAACGGCATGGAAGGTCTGGCAGTCGCCACCATCCTGGCCGGTATCATCCTCATCATCATGGGTCTCATGAAGATGGGCAGCATGATTAAGTTCATCCCTTACACCATCACCACCGGCTTCACCGCCGGCATTGCCGTGACCATCATCATCGGCCAGCTCAAGGACTTCCTGGGCCTGACCTTCACCCACGCTCCTGTGGAGACCATGGAAAAGGTATCTGAGATTATCAGCAGCATCGGCACCTTCAACGGCACTGCCCTGCTGGTTGGCCTCATTGCTCTGGCCATCATGATCATCATGCCCCGTTTCCTGCCCCGTGTACCGCCTTCTCTGATTGCAGTCATCGTCACCGCCGCCATGGTTGAGCTCATGAACATGAACGTCAACACCATCGGCGACCTGTACACCATCTCCAGCGCACTGCCCACCTTCCACGCACCTTCCTTCAGCTTTGAGACCATCCAGGCCGTCCTGCCCGACGCCTTCACCATTGCCATTCTGGCAGCCATTGAGTCCCTGCTGAGCGCTGTTGTTGCCGACGAAATGGTCGGCAGCCGCCACAACTCCAACATGGAACTGATTGCTCAGGGTCTGGGCAACACCGCCTCTGCACTGTTCGGCGGCATCCCCGCCACCGGCGCCATTGCCCGTACCGCTGCCAACATCAAGAACGGCGGCCGCAGCCCCATTGCCGGTATGGTTCATGCCGTGGTCCTGCTGCTGATTCTGGTGCTGCTCATGCCTTACGCAGCCCTTATCCCCATGCCCACCATTGCAGCCATCCTGTTCATCGTGGCATACAATATGTCCGGCTGGCGCACCGTCGTGAGCATCATCAAGAAGTCCCCCAAGAGCGACACCATCGTTCTGGTGCTGACCTTCGTGCTGACCGTTGTATTTGACCTGGTTGTGGCCATTTCCGTCGGTCTGATTCTGGCCTGCCTGCTGTTCATGAAGCGCATGGCTGACGTTTCCGTGGTTAAGGAATGGGAGTACGTGGAAATCACCGACGACCCCGACGACCGCTACAAGCCCGTACCCGCAGACGTTATGGTCTACGAGATTACCGGCCCCATGTTCTTCGGTTCTGCTGAGCAGATTCCTCACATCACCGACAGACACGGCTCCAAGAAGGCCCTGGTTCTGCGTTTCCGCGCTGTGCCCGCAGTAGACACCACCGCCATGAACGGCATCCTCACTCTGGTTGAAGAGTGCGAGAACGCCGGAATCCAGATCATCTTCTCCCATGTCAATGAGCAGCCCATGCAGGTGTTCAAGAGCTTCGGCCTGGTTGACCGCGTAGGCGAAGAGTTCTTCCAGCCCAATATTGACGCAGCTCTGGAAAAAGCCGAAAGCATCTAAACAGATAACTGTCCAGCCCCCGTGTACAAACACGGGGGCTTTTTTTGCATATTCACCATAAATGTTCTACATTCGTGGTCACTTTGTTAATTGCATGACAATATGCAATGTGTTATAATAATAACAGAAATTTGGAGAAGTACAAACTCTCCTCAGCTGCGTTAAGTGTGCGCGGCATGAATTAGCTTTCTTTTCTTCCATCCAGTAATTCTCCCCAGCACAAAGGCCCCCGTCCCTCGGCGGGGGTACTTTGTGGGGACCATACCGGATACACACCTGAAGGCCCCCGGCCCGTCAAGCTGGGGGCTTTCCTTGCACTCATAACTGCTTATACCAGTCCGACCATAGTTGACCACCGGAGCCACTCCATATTCGCTCTGAGGCCATTTCACTGCGTCTGGCTGCATCACTCTTTCAAGGATAAAAAAATCCCCCAACCTTTCGGTTGGGGGATTTCCTTTTTAGGGAAGTTTGCGATTACTTGTTGGTAACAGCAATAACTTCAACTTCGCACAGAACACCCTTGGGCAGGTCCTTAACAGCAACGCAAGAGCGTGCGGGCTTGCCGGTAAAGTATTCACCGTAAACAGCATTGAATGCTGCGAAGTCAGCAATGTCTGCCAGGAAGCAGGTGGTCTTGATGACGTCGGCGAAGGTCACACCAGCAGCTTCCAGGATGCCCTTGATGTTTTCGCAAGACTGCTTAGCCTGTTCTTCGATAGTGGTACCGATGACAGCGCCGGTCTTGGGGCACAGGGGAACCTGACCAGAGGCAAACAGGAAGCCGTTAGCTTCGATTGCCTGAGAGTAAGGACCAATTGCTGCGGGTGCGTTTTCAGTAGAGATGTATCTCATTGGAAATTACTCCTTTCAAAAAAGAATTAACGAAATTAAGCGTTTGCCTTTTCCTTCTTGCCGGTAATAGCGTCCATGAAGATAGCAATAGCGCCGTCGCCGGTAACGTTGCAAGCAGTACCGAAGGAGTCCTGTGCAATGTACAGAGCGATCATCAGGCCCAGCATGTCTTCATTGAAGCCCAGCATGGATTCCAGAACACCCAGAGCAGCCATAACAGCGCCGCCGGGTACGCCGGGAGCAGCTACCATGGTGATACCCAGCATCAGAATGAAGGGGAACATCATGCCGAAGGTGGGAGTCTGACCCTGCATCAGCATAACTGCCATAGCGCAGGAGGTCAGGGTGATGGTAGAACCGGACAGGTGGATGGTAGCACACAGGGGGCAAACGAACTGAGCAATAGCGTCAGATACGCCGTTCTTCTTGGTGCATTCAGTAGTAACAGGGATAGTTGCTGCGGAAGACTGAGTACCGATAGCGGTGGTGTATGCGGGAATCATGTTCTTCAGCAGAACGAAGGGATTCTTCTTTGCAGCGGTACCGGCGATGGTGAACTGCAGAATCAGGATAACCAGGTGCAGGGACAGAACAACAACGAATACCTTTGCGAAGGAAGTCAGCATATCCACGATGGTGCCGGCATAAGCGTAACGAGCAAACAGAGCGTATACGTGAATGGGCAGCAGGGGGATGATGACGCTGGCAACCAGCTTTTCAATGATGGTGCCAAAGTCGATGAAGATGTTCTTCAGACCTTCAGCCTTGGTTACGGCAATGCCGAGGCCCAGAATGAAGGAGATGATCAGTGCGGACATAACGCCCATGATAGCGGGCATTTCAACGGTGAACAGGCCGCCCAGGACGGTGTGCTCAGCGTTTTCAGCATCAGCCATGAACATGCCTGCGTCTACCAGGTGGGGGAACAGAGCAGTGTCAACAGCGAATGCCAGAGAACCGGCAATAATGGTGGAAGCATAGGCAACCAGAGTGGTCAGAGCAAGAGTCTTACCAGCGCCATCGCCCAGATCAGCAATACCGGGTACAACAAAACCGATAATGATCAGGGGGATGCAGAAGTTGATGAAGTTACCAAAAATGCCGTTGTAGGTTGCGCCCAGCTCGATGATGATGGGCAGGTTGATTGCCTTGCAGCCAAAGCCAACAACAATACCAAGAATGATGGCGATGATCAGGCGAGGCAGAAGACCAAGTTTCTTCTTCTCCATAACATTTGTCTCAAATCTCCAACGATTCGAGACCCTCCTTAAATAAATTTTATTTCTCAATCCCCCCTATAAAAATAGGGGGGAGTTGATACAAATTAGGGGTGGCCTTAGGCCAGGACGGTGTAGCCAGCAGCCTCGATTGCGCTCTTAACAGAAGCAATGTGCTCGTCGTCACGGGTTTCCAGAACCAGGGTAACCACGCAGGAGTTAACCTCGGAGGAGATGTCTTCTCTCTTGTGGTCGATTTCCTTGATGTTAGCGCCGGTTGCGCTGACAGCGTTCAGCAGACCGGTCAGCTGGCCGGGCTTGTCGATGACCTTGGTGGTCAGGGTAGCGATACGGCCGGACTTGATGAGGCCCTTGGTGATTACGCGGGACAGGGTGGTTACGTCGATGTTACCGCCGGAAACAACGCAAACGGTCTTCAGGGAAGTGTCAACCTTGCCGAACTTGTAAGCAGCAACGGTGGTTGCGCCAGCGCCTTCAGCAACGGTCTTCTGGCTTTCCATCAGGGCCAGGATAGCGGAAGCGATTTCATCTTCGGATACGGTAACGATTTCGTCAACGTACTTCTGGCAGCATTCGAAGGTCAGATCGCCGGGCTTCTTAACAGCGATACCGTCAGCGATGGTGGAAACGCTGGGCAGCTCTTCGATCTTGCCGTCTCTGATAGAGTTGAACATGCTGGGAGCGCCAGCAGCCTGAACGCCGATTACCTTGCAGGAGGGCTTCAGGGTCTTAATGGTGAATGCTACGCCGGAGATCAGG
>SAMEA104404106__coassemble_1237_pt1 | contig 20334 bp, 12 predicted proteins | sample SAMEA104404106__metabat2_high_PE_053 | metagenome-assembled genome bin SAMEA104404106 (sample SAMEA104404106) | Balaenoptera acutorostrata
CACCGGGGTACTCGGCCTGGAAGACGTCCATGAGGGAGCTCTTGCCGGAACCGGCCACACCGGCAATGACCGTGAGCACGCCCAGAGGCAGGTCTACGTCCACATGGCGCAGATTGTGCAGGTGGGCGCCTTTTACGCTGAACCAGTCCTTGGGGCTGCGGAGCTCAGCTTTCATGGCGGTTTTCTTTCGCAGCAAACGGCCTGTCAGAGTATCGCAGCCGAGCAGTTGGGGGTAGCTGCCCTCAAACAGCACCGTGCCGCCCTCGGCCCCGGCACCGGGGCCCATATCCACAATGTGGTCCGCAATTTCCATCATTTCCCGGTGGTGCTCCACCATGAGTACGGTGTTGCCCCGGTCCCGCAGACCCTCGATGGCCTCGCTGAGCCGGTGAATATCGTGGCTGTGCAGGCCCACGCTGGGCTCGTCCAGCACATACAGCAGGTCGGACAGGGAGGAGTTATTGTACTTGGCGATTTTGCAGCGCTGGGCTTCACCGCCGGACAGAGTGCCGATGGGCCGGTCCAGGGTCAGGTAGTCCAGGCCGATGTCAATGAGCGCCCCGATGCGCTGGCGCAAATCGTCTTTAATGTCCACGGCCAGCGGATCGTCGATGGCCTCCAACCAGGTGAGAATCTCCGGCAGAGGCATGGCTGTCACGTCGGAAATGTTCTTGCCGCCGATGGTGCAGGAGAGAATCAGGGGATTCAGTCGCTGACCGCCGCAGTCGGGGCACACGCCCTTGGTGACCAGGGGTTCTAGCTTCTTCCAGTGGACCTTGGCGTCGTCCCGCTTGAGCATACGATTCATGCGGTACATGAGGCCCTCGTATTTGGCGGTTTTATAGTATTCCGGAGGGGGATTTTTGAGGGTCATGGGTTCCTGGTAGAGAAACAGATCCAGCTCCTCCGGGGTGTAGTCCTTGATTTTCTTGTTGAGGTCAAACAGGCCGCAGCCGCCGTAATACAGCCAGCGCCACTGTCCAGGTTCAAAGGCCACGTAACGGATGACGCCCGGCTCGCTGAGGCTCTTATCAAAGTCCACCAGCTTGTGCACGTCCAGCTCCGTCACTTCTCCCAGACCGTCGCACCGGGGACAGCGGCCCTGGGGATGGTTGAAGGAAAAGGAGTCGGAATAGCCCACGAAGGGCTTGCCTACACGGGAAAACAGCACACGGAGAATGGAGTAAATGTCCGTGTAAGTGCCCAGGGTGGAGCGAATGTTGGAGGAGGGCTTTTTCTGGTCGATGACGATGGCCGTGGGCAGGTGCTCCACGGAGCCCACCTGGGGCCGCTTATATTTGGGCAGGTACCGCTGGGCAAAGCTGGGGAAGGTATCGTTCAGCTCCCGGCGGGACTGGGCGGCGATGGTATCCAGCACCAAAGAGGATTTGCCGGAGCCGGACACGCCGGTGACCACGGTGATCTGATGCTTGGGAATATCCAAAGAAACGTGCTTCAGGTTGTTCTGGGTGGCATCGTTTACCCGGATAAAGTCCGGAGCCAATGACTGATTGTGCGCCATGTTGCGTTTCTCCTTAATCGTTAATCTGAAATGAGGTTCTTAGAGGGATAGGAAGCCGTTTTGAAGGCGTTGCGGATGGTTTTTGCCCGGACTTCACCGGCTGCGGCCACTTCTGCAATGCAATTCCGGGCGCTGCCGACCTGCTCCGGGTACAGGCTCACGGCGACGGCAGTGCCGGTGAGGCTGCACTGTCCGGCGGCAGTCTGTCCGTCCCGGCCCAGAAACAGCCAGTCGGAGCCGCTGGCCAGCAAAAAGCTGCCGCCCAGCCTGCGGACAATTTCCCGGACCATATACAGGCCGAAGCCGGAATTGGCCCAGACACTGCGGGAGGGATTTTTGCCGGAGGGCCGGAAAGCTTTGGAGATTCCGGGCTGAATGGCACAGTCCAGGGCATCCCGGTGGCTGAGCACATAGACCTTATGGACGGCGTTCTGCCGCAGACTGGCCCGAATACCGACACCGCTGTCGCAGACGGCCAGTTCCACCAGGCCCTCCGGACTTCTATGGGCGCAGAACTCCCCATAATCGGCCCCGGAGTGCTCCGGAACATTGCGCAGCAGCTCCCGAATCAGGTAGCCCAGCAGACGCTGCGCCTCGTGCTTCGAGCTGAGCAGTGCGGCAAAGCGGTCAGCTTCCTCCTGCACGGTGTCGCCCATCTCCTGCATATGCCCGGCAGCCAGGGCTGCGGCGTGCAGCGCATTAAAGTGCAAAGTCTGCCGGGGAACGGTGCAGTCCATGTCTTCCATGAGCAGCCGGATGCCGGGGTAACGTAAATCCTGTGTCATCTCTATCTCCTCCTGTAATTGCCCTTACTATAGCACAAGTGCCCCGCCGGAGCAAATCCCTGTTTTTTCTCCCCTTTTCGTAGACTTTCGGCGTACCTTATTCTATAATCAAACTGTAGAGAGAAATATCCGAACAGGGAGGAGCGATAGTATGCTGAAAAAATTAGGATATGTGCTGTTGGCCTTTATTGTGCTCTTGGGCTACGTCATGTTTTCCGACGATGAGGACTGGGAAGACGAGGATTGGGAAACCGGCGATGAACTCCAGAGTGAATACGGTCCCATTGGCCATAGCGGTGACCCGGACGAAACCTGGGCCATTTACTGGTACCTTTGCGGCAGCGACTTGGAATCCGACGGCGGCTCGGCTACGGATGACCTGTACGAAATGATGGAAGTGGACTTCCCGGAAAACGTGCAGATGGTGGTGCAGACCGGCGGTGCGTGGATGTGGGAAAACGACTTTGTGGACGCAGACCGCATTCAGCGCTATTTGTATGACGCCGACGGCCTAACCCTGGTGGACGAGCAGCGCCAGGCTAACATGGGCGATCCGGAGACTCTGGCGGACTTTCTGGCCTTCTGTGACCGGAATTTCCCCGCAGATAAAACCATGGTGGTCTTTTGGAACCACGGCGGCGGCAGCGTCACCGGCGTGTCCTTTGACGAAAACTATGACTACGACAGCCTGACTTTGGAGGAAATGTACATGGCCTTTGACGCCGTGTTCCCCCTGAGCCAGAGTGCGCCCCCCATTGACGTCATCGGCTTTGACACCTGCCTCATGGCCACCATTGACACGGCCTATACCTTTGCCGACATCGCCCACTATATGGTGGCCTCCGAGGAATGGGAGCCCGCCAGCGGCTGGGCGTACACGGGCTTTTTGGAAGCGCTGGCCGACGACCCCGGCATGGACGGGGCCAAGCTCAGCCAGGCCATTTGCGACAGCTACATGGAGGGCGTGGGCTGGCTCAGTGAAGACGAGGCCACCTTGTCCGTTGTGGACCTGAGCCGCATTGACCCGCTGATGGAGGCCTACAACAAGATGGGCGCCGAGTGCCTCAGTGCCGCCCTGGACGATCCCGGCTTCTTTGCCGAGCTGGGCCGCATTGCGGAAACCACGGAGAACTACGGCGGCAATACCCGTGACCTGGGCTACGCCAACATGGTGGACCTGGGCCATCTGGCCGAAAATTGCAGCAGACTGCTGCCCCGGTCCAGTCAGGACGTCATTGACGCCCTGGAGGACTGCGTACTGTATCAGGTGAAGGGCGACTATCGCCGGAATGCCTCCGGCCTCAGCTGTTATTACAGCTACAACGGCGACCCGGACGACTTTTACGGCTATCTCATGCAGGGCTGCAGCGACCCCTTCAAATACTTCTTCAATTACGGCTTCACGGGAGAGCTGCCCCAGGAGGGCATGGACTACGTGAACCAGCTGGGCTATGAGGAAGAAGAACTGCCCTACATCCCCGACTTGGAAAATGACGGTGCGGAGGACTACCCGCTGTATCTGGACGACGAAGGCTACGTCATTTTGGAGCTGGATATGGACATTGTGAATATGCTGAAGGGCGTATACTTCCAGCTGGCCTACCTGGACTATGACCGGGATCAGGTGGTACTGCTGGGCCAGGACAACGACATCGACGCCGACTGGGACAGCGGTATCTTTAAGGATAATTTCCGAGGCGTCTGGGGCGCACTGGACGGCCACCTGGTTTATATGGAAGTGTCCTATGAGTGCGAGGACTACACGGTGTACTCCGTGCCTATCTTATTAAATAGTAAGGAATACCACCTGCGGGTGGTGTACGACTACCACGACGAGCAGTTTTATATTCTGGGCGCCCGCAAGGGTCTGGACGACAACGGCATGGCCGATAAGAATCTGGTACAGCTGCAGCCCGGCGATGAAGTGAGCACCGTCCACTATGTGGGCTCCATGTCGGATGATAACGATTTGGTCGCTGTGACGGCCGAGACCTTTAAGGTCACGGACCGCACTTCCTTCGGGGAAATGGACCTGGCAGACGGGGCATACCTGCTGATGTTTGAACTGGTGGACGCCAGAAACAACACCGCAGAGTCTGAGCTGGTACAGTTTACCGTGGATGGCGAATACTTCGACGTGGAAATCATCGAATAAGAGAAACAGAAAAGCACCTGCCGGGCAGGTGCTTTTCTTACGGTATAGGGTCCCTTACAGCCACTGAATGTTGGCTTTGGGCCGCCAGGGAATATAGGTGTAGTGTTCATCGGGAATACCGCACAGCAGGGTGCAGGCCACATGGTAGCCCTTGGGGATCTGCAAATACTCCTTCAGCTGGGGAATGAGGCCGGCAAAGAAGGTCAGGTAGCCGCCCCAGCAGGTACCCAGACCCAGCTCGCTCAGCAGCAGGTCGGCGGTGGTCATGGCCACGGCTGCGTCCGTGTCGGGGGTCTCCACCAGCATTGCGCCCTTGGGGTCAGCATCCGCCGCCAGTGCCATAATGACGGTGGTGCAGCCGCAGGTCACGGAGTCGTGGTTGCCCTTGTCTCTCTGAGCTGCCAGAGCGGGCATATAGCCGGAGTCCCGGCAGATATCGCACACGAAGTTATACAGAGCGTCGCATTTGTCCTTGCCGTACACCACCAGCCATTTGGTGGCGTGCCGGTTCTTGCCGCTGGGGGCCCACTGGGCAACGTCCAGGGCCCAGTTGATGTCCTCCCGTTCGGGGGCTTCGGGCTTGAAGTACCGCACGCTTCGGCGGGACATTATCCGCTTGACCACGGGATTTTCCGGTTCCATGGGCTGCTGCTCGTAGCTGGGCACGTGGTCGAAGCTGATGGCGTGGCCATGGCACACCGCCGTGCAGTGGCCGCAAATGAGGCAGCGCCGATTCTTATGGGTTATGGGGCCGTCCTCGGTCATGGAAATGTGGTGCGTGGGACATACGGCTGCACATTGGCCGCAGCGCAGACACTTTTCAGAGTCGATGGTTAACATACAAAATCACATCCTTTGTCCTTAGTATAGCGGAAAACAAGTGTCCGTTCAAGCCGTCAAAGATGCGTCTTTTGTGGGAATCGACAGTTAGGAAAAAGTGGGTAACACTTGTATTTATGCGGTATATTTGTTATAATTAACTACTAATTTGGAGTATTGTTTCTACTGATGATAGAAGGAGGCTTGCGGATGTTTACCAAAATGGGGATGAGAAATCAGACCAGTCCCAAGTTTTATTTGATTTGTCTGGCTGTGTTTGCTGTGGCGTCCCTGCTGCTGGAGCAGTATGTTTTGGCCGGTGCAGAGGCCCTGATGTGCATCATCCTGGCCATCTACGCTTACATTGTCAGCCGCAGAAACCAGAAGGAACTGGAAAAAATGCTGGAGTCCGTCATTTATAATGCGGACACGGCCCGGAACAACACCCTGACCAATTTCCCCCTGCCCATTGCGGTGTTCCGCATCAACGACAGCCGGGTTATTTGGGCCAACCAGATGTTTTTCGACGGCTGCGGCTGGTCCGGTCAGCGCTTCGACCGTGCCATCACGGACGTGCTGCCCAATTTTTCCGGTAAGTGGCTGCTGGAGGGTAAAACCCAGTATCCCGGACTGGTGGAAGTGAACGGGAAGAAGTACCGGGTCAGCGGCAACCTCATTCACGGCGAAAATGACGAGCAGGCCAGCGACTTCATGGGCATTACCTACTGGGTGGATGTGACCAATTATGAAAATATTCGCCGGGAATATGAATTTTCCAAGCCCGTGGTGTCCATCATTGTGATTGATAACTACGAAGAACTGCTGAAGGGGCTGCCGGACCGCAAGAGAGCGGAAATGCGTGACGCCATTGAGGAAAAGGTGCTGAAGCTCACTGAGGGCAAAAACGGCCTGCTCCTGAAGTACGACCGTGACCGCTACCTGTTCATCTTTGAAGAGCGCCATATGCCCTCCATTCTGGAAGATAAGTTCTCCATTCTGGAGGAAGTACACTCCGTCATGAATCCCGACGGCATCCATGCCACCTTCAGTATTGGCGTAGGCCGTGACGGCGGCAGCTTCTCGGAGAATATGCAGTTTGCCAACCTGGGCATTGAAATGGCCCTGTCCCGCGGCGGCGACCAGGCTGTGGTGAAGAACCGCTTCAACTTCGAGTTCTTCGGCGGCCGCGGCAGTGCCAACGAAAACCGTACCAAGGTGAAAACCCGTGTCATGGCTTCGGCTCTGCGCAAGCTCATTGTGGACTCCAGTATGGTTCTCGTTATGGGGCACAAGTCTGCCGACCTGGACGCCATCGGCGCAGCTGTAGGCGTATACGCCGGTGCAGTTGCCCTGGGGGTTAAGTGCAACATTGTGGTGGATAAAACCGACTGTCCCGCCCTGCCGCTCATTGAAAAGCTGGAGCAGGACGAAAAATATAAGCAGATGTTCATTACCGGCCAGGAGGGCATGGTGAAGGCCGACAGCAAGACCTTGCTGGTGGTGGTTGACACCAATAATCCCGACCAGGCACAGAATAAGGCGCTGCTGGAAACCTGCAACCGGGTGGCCGTCATTGACCATCACCGCCGGGGCGCTTCCTATATTGATAACGCCGTGCTGACCTTCCTGGAGCCCAGTGCTTCCTCGGCCAGCGAGCTGGTGTGCGAGCTGCTGCAGGAATTTTTGGGCAGCGACGAGCTGGAGGTTGCCGAGGCTGAGGCCATGCTGTCCGGTATTATGCTGGACACCAAGAACTTCACCCTCCGTACCGGCGACCACACCTTCGAGGCCGCAGCATATCTGCGCCGTGAGGGCGCCAACCCCACAGAAGTTAAGCGCCTGCTGCAAAACGACGTGGAAAGCAACGTCCAGAAGTACAGCATTCTCCAGTGCGCTACGGAGTACCGGGGCGTGATGATTGCCGCTCCCGAAGTACCCCAGAACCGCATCGTGGCGGCCCAGGCTGCCGACGAGCTGCTGAATATTGCCGGGGCTGAGGCGTCCATCGTCATTTTCCCCACAGCCGACGGCGGCGTGAGAGCTTCCGCCCGGTCTTTGGGCGATATGAATATGCAGCTCATTATGGAAAAACTCGGCGGCGGCGGTAACCGCGCAGCAGCCGCAGTCTATATGCCCGAAACCACGCTGGAGGAGGGCATCACACAACTGTATAAAACCATCGACGACTACTTAGATGAGTAAATAGAAAGGAATTAAACCATGAAAGTAATTTTTTTGGAAGATGTAAGAGGTAAGGGCAAGAAGGGCGACCTGAAGGACGTATCCGACGGTTACGCCAGAAACTTCCTGCTGCCCAAGAAGCTGGCTAAGGAAGCTACCGCCGACAACCTGAACACCTTCAAGCTGCAGGAGAAGGCAAAGGCTGCCCAGATTGCCAAGGAAAAGGCCGAGGCTATGGATAGCGCCAAGAAGCTGGAATCCATCGTGGTCAATGTACACGCCAAGGCTGGCTCCAACGGCAAGCTCTTCGGCGCTGTTACCAGCAAGGAAATCAGCGAAGCTCTGGCTGAGCAGCACGGCCTGACCATTGAAAAGAACAAGATCGTTCTGGGCGACCCCATTAAGACCTACGGCTCTTACGAGGTAAAGTGCAAGTTCGGTTATGAAATTTCCGGCACCATCCACCTGATGGTCAGCGAAGCAAAGTAAAATATCCTTTTGCCTCCGGGGTTCCCGGAGGCAGAGCATTGTAGTATGATAGGAAAGTAAGGGGGGAGGCCAATGGAAGAATTACTGGGCAAGCAGGTGCCCCACAGTGCACAGGCGGAGCAGGCAATTCTCGGCTCCATGCTGATTGACCCCCGCTGCATCGGCGATGTGGTGGGCAAGGTGACAGCACAGGATTTTTACCTGACCACCAATCAGCAGATTTTTGAGACCATTTACACCATGTTCTCCTACAGCCAGACCATCGACCCCATCACGGTCATTGACCAGATGAAGATCAGGGGCTTTTACCGGGAGAACGAAACCGAGCGGTACCTGCGTGAGCTCATGCAGATTACCCCCACGGCGGCAAACGTCATGGAATACTGCGCCATTGTGGCGGATAAATCCATGCTGCGCTCTCTGGGCGATATTGCCGACGAAGTTAAGGAAATGGTCAGTGACGGCACCGGCGAAGCCGGAGCCATTCTGGATGCGGCAGAACGTAAAATTTACGCCCTGCGGCAGGGCAGAAACACCGGCGGCCTGCTGCCGGTTTCCCAGGTGGTCAACTCCACCTACGCACAGATTCAGGAGGCAGCGGAAAACCAGAATGCCATTCCCGGTCTGTCCACCGGTCTGCCGGACATTGATAAACGGATTCTGGGTCTGAACCCCGGCGAACTGATTTTTATTGCAGCCCGTCCCGGTATGGGTAAGACCAGTATTGCCCTGAATATTGCTCTGGCGGTTGGTAAATATACCGATAAAGCCGTGGCCATCTTCTCGCTGGAAATGGCCCGTGAGCAGCTGGTGGCCAGAATGCTGGCCTATGAGGGTCTGGTCAACGGCAAGAAACTGCAAACCGGCAACCTCACCGCTGAGGACTGGCGGCGCATCGGCGATGCGGCCTCTGTAATCAGCGGTACCAATATGTATGTAGACGATAACCCCATCCTCACGGTTGCGGATATGAATGCGGCCTGCCGACGTCTGGATAATCTGGGCCTGGTGGTCATCGACTATCTGCAGCTGATGACGTCTGCAGGGGGCAAGGCCAAATACGCCTCGGAAAGCAGAACACAGGCCGTCAGTGATATTTCCCGTATGCTGAAAATTATGGCGAAGGAACTGAACGTGCCGGTCATCTGTCTGTCCCAGATGTCCCGTGCCAGCGAAAGCCGCCAGGATAAGCGGCCCCAGCTGTCTGACCTGCGTGAATCCGGCTCTATCGAGCAGGACGCTGACGTGGTTATCGGTCTGTACCGTGATGGCTACTATAACCAGGAGTGCGAAAACCCCAACCTGGCCGAAGCCATTGTACTGAAAAACCGTAAAGGCGAGGTTGGCCCCGTAAAGCTGACCTGGCTGCCTGAATACACCGCCTTTGCGCCTTACGAGGGACGCTACGATGAAGACGACTTCTGAGCTTCTTCGGCAGTATGATTTGCTGCCCCGGGGGGCACACATTTTATGTGCGCTGTCCGGTGGGCGGGATTCGGTGTATTTGCTGTACCGGCTGCTGGAATGGGCAGGGGAGCGGGAACTGCGGATTTCCGCAGCCCACTATAACCACTGTCTGCGGGGACCTGAGTCAGAGCGGGACGAACAGTTTGTCCGAACGCTCTGCCGGGAGCTCCGTGTACCGCTGTACTGCGGCTCCGGGGACGTGAAAGCCTACGCCGCCGATAACGGCCTGGGCATTGAGGAAGCAGCCCGCACTCTGCGGTATGCCTTCCTGGCAGAAACGGCCGAAAATATCGGCGCCGACCGCATTGCCACAGCCCACCATGCCGACGATTTGGCCGAAACCATGCTGCTGAACCTCATCCGCGGTGCAGGCACCAAGGGTCTCAGCGGGATTCCCCCCAGACGGGGAAACATCGTCCGGCCCATCCTTTTGGTGACACGGGCGGAAATTGACGACTATCTGGCCCAGCGCCAGATTGCCTACGTGGAGGATTCCACCAATCGGCTGGAGGACTGCACCAGAAACGTCATCCGTCACCGGGTGCTGCCGGAGTTGGCGGCCCTCAATCCCGGCTTTGTCCGCCACGCCGCAGAAGCGGCACTGCGTCTGCGCTGTGACGATGAAGTTCTGTCGGGGCAGGCGGAGCGCTTTTTGCGGGAGTATCCCCTGGAAAGCGGGATCCCCGTCCGGCAACTTTTGCAGCTGCCGGAGCCGATTTCCGGACGGGTTATTCGTCTGGCGTTCGGAGAAAGCCTCCAGAGCGTGCACGTGGAGGGCGTGCTTTCCCTGTGCAAAGGGGAGGGCCTGCACTATTTGAGCGTGCCGGGCGCGCGGGTCCGCGTGGACCGGGAAAGACTCTGGCGGGACGAACAGGCCCCCGCTTACGGGGAATTTACCCTCACCGGGGATTCCGGTAAAGGCCGATTCGGCCCCACGGAAGTGACCTGGGAAAAGGGCGTGCAGGGCCCCGAAATTCACAATTCATTAAACACTTTTTGTCTCAAATGTGAGAACATGAAAGGCGCTGTAGTCGTCGGGGGAAAACACGACGGCGACCGCATAAAATTGCAGGGGAAACCCCATACAAAGCGGATAAAACAGCTCTTTCAAGAAGCAAAGCTCACACAACCCCAGCGTATAGCAGCCGTTGTGGTGCGGGACGAGGCCGGGCCTCTGGCACTGCAGGGCTTCGGTGCAGCTGAACGCTGCAAACCTGAATTCGGCGATGAAATTTTGATCATTCGCTGCAAAGACTATAAAAAGAATGGTGACTGATATGAGCATTCATGACGACATTGAACGAGTATTTTACTCTGAAGAAGAACTGCAGGCAAAGGTAAAGGAACTGGGCGAACAGATTACCCGGGACTATGAGGGTAAGTCTCCCATCTTCGTGGGCGTGCTGAAGGGCTGCTTCGTGTTTATGGCAGACCTCATGCGCAGCGTAAACCTGCCCTGCGAAATTGATTTTATGGCAGTTTCTTCCTACGGCAAGGGCACGACCTCCAGCGGCAGCGTGCAGATCAATAAGGATCTGAGCTTCGATATTGCCGGCCGGGACGTGATTATCGTGGAAGATATTCTGGATAGCGGCGTGACCCTCAACTACCTGAAGGGCTACCTCATGAACAGAAAGCCCAACTCCATTAAAATCGTGACTCTGTTCGATAAGCCAGCTCGCAGAAAGGCACCCATTTACTCGGATTACTTTGGCTATGAAGTTCCCGATGAGTTCATCGTGGGCTACGGCCTTGACTATGCGGAAAAATACCGCAACCTGCCGTATATCGGCGTACTCAAACCCGAAGTTTACGAACACTAATCGGGAATCTATTGGATAAAGGATGTGAAGAATCGGATGCAAACGAAAAAGAAACGGTCCAGAGACATAGCCTTTTATGTGCTGATCCTGGTCATTCTGCTTGCCACCGTCTATACCTTTACTACCCCCGCACAGCCCCCTGAGGAACTGAAGTTCTCTGATATCATCGAGCTGTTTGAGGATAAAAAGGTTGAAGCGTTTACGGTGGAAGGCACAAACCTGATTCTCGACTTGCGAGATGAAGAGGAAGACACCATTTACGAGCTGTACGATGTTCGTATGTTTAATGAGCAGCTGGGCGACCTCATTGAGCAGCAGCGTGCCGACGGCACCCTGAAGGAATACGACTACAAGGTGGGCTGGATTGCTCCCTGGTGGTGGACCATGATTCCTTACCTGCTCATTATGCTGCTGTTTATCGGTCTGTGGTGGTTCATGATGAACAAGGCCGGCGGCGGTGCTCCCGGCGTTGGTAAGTTCGGCAAGGCCCGCACCAAGACCGGCTCCTCCGTGTCCACCGGCGTTACCTTCAAGGACGTTGCCGGTGCTGACGAGGAAAAGGCCGAGCTGGAAGAGCTGGTCGACTTCCTCACCAATCCCAGTGAATTTGCTTCCATGGGCGCCCGTGTGCCCAAGGGCGTTCTGCTGGTTGGCCCTCCGGGTACCGGTAAGACCCTGCTGGCGAAAGCCGTAGCCGGTGAAGCAAACGTGCAGTTCCTGTCCATTTCCGGCTCTGACTTCGTTGAACTGTATGTGGGCGTCGGTGCTTCCCGTGTCCGTGACCTGTTCGAGCAGGCCAAGAAGGTTGCACCCTGCATCATCTTTATTGACGAAATCGACGCCGTAGGCCGTCAGAGAGGCTCCGGCCTGGGCGGTGGCCACGACGAACGTGAGCAGACCCTGAACCAGCTGCTGGTTGAGATGGACGGCTTTGAAAATAACTCCGGTGTTATCGTCATGGCAGCCACCAACCGTGCGGACATCCTGGATAACGCTCTGCTGCGTCCCGGCCGTTTCGACCGCCGTATTTACGTGGGCGCACCTGACGTTGTGGGCCGTGAGGCCATTTTGAAGGTTCACTCCAAGGGTAAGCCCCTGGGCGACGACGTTGACCTCAAGAACATTGCCCGCGGTACTCCCGGCTTCACCGGTGCTGACCTGGAAAACCTGCTGAACGAAGCAGCCCTGCTGGCTGTCCGCAGAAAGCGGAAGTTCATCATGCAGGAGGACATTGACGAGGCCATCATGAAGGTGGAAATGGGTCCTGAAAAGAAGTCCCACGTCATCAACGACAAGGAACGCAGACTCACCGCTTACCACGAAGCAGGCCACGCCATTTCCGGCCGTTACCTGAAGAACACCGACCCCGTTCACTACATTACCATTATTCCCAGAGGCGGCGCAGGCGGCTTTACCCTGTTCCGTCCCGACGAAGACCGCAGCTTTACCTCCCGTCAGGAAATGCTGGATAACATCGTCATGAGCCTGGGCGGTCGTGTGGCTGAACAGCTGTTCCTGGACGATATTTCCACCGGCGCATCCGGCGATATCCACCAGGCTACCGAGATTGCCCGCAACATGGTCACTGTTTACGGCATGAGCGAGCGTCTGGGGCCCATCAGCTACGATTCCTCCAGCCAGTCTATCTTCATCGGCCGTGACTTCGGTCAGACCAAGAGCTACTCCGAAGAGACTGCTGCCATCATCGACGAGGAAGTTAAGCGCATCTTTGACGACTGCTACTCCAAGTGCATCCAGATTCTCACCGACCACGCCGACGAGCTGCGTCTGGTGGCTGAGTACCTGCTGGTACACGAGAGTATGGAAGGCGAAGACTTCGCTTACATCTGCGACCACAAGTGCTACCCTCCTGCTAAGGACGGCGACGAGACCATCGAGCCCGCTGCAAAGCATGTTGCCATGTTCAGCGGCGTGGAAGCTCCCGCAGAAATCCCCGCCCCCGAAGCTGCTCCCGAAGCACCCGCTGAGGAAGAGCCCAAGAGCGAAGAGTAACGCAAAATTACCCAAAAACACTAACCGAGGCAAGGCTTCTTGCCTCGGTTTTTCCATCCGGGGAGAAAATACCTTTCCCCACGCTATTGTGAAACAGGGCCGCCTGTGGTACAATAGCGGAGCTAATTACGTAATATACCATCCGAATGATGAGTTTTAAGGAGATATAGAGACTATGAAACTGGGTATTGTCGGTCTGCCTAACGTAGGCAAGTCCACTCTGTTTAACGCCATTACCAATGCAGGTGCTGAATCTGCAAACTACCCCTTCTGCACCATCGAGCCCAACGTGGGCATGGTCACCGTGCCCGATGAGCGTATGGATTTCCTGGCTGAAATGTACGCCCCCAAGAAGTTCACCCCCGCCGTCATCGAGTTCGTGGACATTGCTGGCCTTGTAAAGGGCGCATCCAAGGGCGAAGGTCTGGGCAACAAGTTCCTGGACAACATCCGTGCCACCGACGCCATCGTACACGTTGTACGCTGCTTTGACGACGAGAACGTCATCCACGTAGACGGTTCCACCGATCCCCGCCGTGATATCGAAACCATCGACCTGGAGCTCATCATGTCCGATGCAGAAATGGTTACCCGCCGCATCGACCGACTGACCAAGGCTGCCAAGGGCGGCGACAAGAAGATTGCCCACGAGGCAGAAGTCTTCAAGGGTCTGCTGGAGCACCTGAACAACGGCAAGTCCGCCAGAAGCTACGACTGCGACGAGGAAGAAATGGACATCATCCGCACCAGCGACCTGCTGACCCTGAAGCCCATTATCTACGCTGCCAACATGGACGAGGACGGCGTTTCTCACTACGAGGACAGCCAGTACTACAAGACCGTGTGCGAAATCGCCGCTGACGAGGACGCTCTGGTTCTGCCCATCTGCGCCCGCATTGAAGAAGAGCTGGCACAGCTGGAAGAGGACGAGAAGGAAATGTTCCTGGAAGAGCTGGGTATGTCTGAGTCCGGTCTGGACCGCATGATTAAGGCTTCTTACGACCTGCTGGGCCTCATCAGCTTCCTCACTGCCGGTCCCGACGAGGTTCGCGCATGGACCATCAAGAAGGGCACCAAGGCACCCCAGGCTGCCGGTAAGATTCACTCCGACTTTGAGCGTGGCTTCATCCGTGCTGAAATCGTAGCATTCGACGACCTGAAGGCCAACGGCACCATGGCAGCTGCCCGTGAAAAGGGCCTGGTTCGCTCCGAAGGCAAGGAATACGTCATGCACGACGGCGACGTTACCCTGTTCCGCTTCAACGTCTGATTGACCCCTAAAATAGTACACAACGACACCTGTTTTTCAGGTGTCGTTTTTCTCTGTTTTAATGCCATGTTTATCTCTTGACTATTTATCTTAACGGCCCTATAATCCCTTGAGAGAAAGATAGAGTAAAGGGAGATTTTGCTCATGGAAACCAGTAATTTCGGCACTGAACGTATCAGTAAAATTCTGTTTAAAATTGCTCCGCCTGTCATGCTGGCGCAGCTCATTCAGGCCCTGTATAATATCGTGGACAGCTTCTTTATCGGCCAGTATTCCGGCGTCGGCCTGACGGCTCTGTCCATCATTTACCCTGTGCAGCTGCTGATGATCGCCCTGGGCGTAGGTACCGGCGTGGGCATCAACACCTATATGGCCTTTAACCTGGGCATTAAGGAAGATAAAAAAGCAGAGGAAACAGCCGGTATGGGTACGCCTCTGGCCATTTTCATGTGGCTGCTGTTTGCGGTGGTGTGCTTCTTTGCCCTGCCCACCTATGCCGCCATGAATACAAAGTCCCCGGAGGTCATTGCCGATGTGGTCATGTATGGCCGCATTGTGTGCGTATTCAGCACGGGCCTGTTCACTGAGAGCATCTGGACAAAGGTTATCCAGGCAAACGGGGACATGAAAACTCCCATGTATGCCCAGATTGCCGGCGCCATCACCAATATTGTGCTGGACCCCCTGCTGATTTTCGGCCTGTTCGGCCTGCCCCGTATGGGCATCGCCGGTGCTGCCGTGGCCACTGTGGCCGGTCAGTTCGTGGCTGCGGCCATCGTGTTCAAGAAGGGCCACAAGCCTCTGCCCGCCCTGATTAAGTTTAAGTCCGGCGTACCCAGAATTTATCAGCTGGGTATTCCCAATATTCTCATGCAGGCGGCCTACAGCTTCTATGTGCTGGGCCTGACCCTGATTCTGTCCGGTTTCTCCGACGCAGCCGTGACTGCCCTGCGCCTGTACTACAAGTGGCAGACCTTCTTGTTCATTCCCCTGGGCGCATTGCAGACCTGCATGGTGCCCATCATCAGCTTTAACTACGCCGCCGGACGCATTGACCGCTGCAAGGGCACACTGAATACTAGCCTGATTTTCGGTCTGGCCCTCATGTTCCTGGGTACCTTGTGCTTTGAGTTCATCCCCGGCCCCATGCTGCGGATGTTCACCGACGATCCGGACGTGGTGGAAATCGGCGTCGGCGCCTTCCACGTCATTGGCATCAGCTTCATCCCCATGGTCACGAGCCTGATTTTCCCTGTGTTCTTCCAGGCCGTGGGCTACGGCGTCAAGAGCTCTGCCCTGACCATCATCCGCACCCTGGTGCTGTTTGTGCCCCTGGGCTATGTATTTTCCCTGTGGGGCCTGGACTACTTCTGGCTCACCTTCCCCCTGACGGAGCTCATCACCAGTCTGGTGGGGGCGTGGTTCTACCGGGGCTTTATCCGCCGGGAAGAGCGCCGCATGATGCAGCAAACCATATAAATACGCAAGACTTGAGCAGCTTCCCACCGGGCAGCTGCTCTTTTTCTATGACAAAATGATGCAGGCATGGTATACTATGCGGGTATACCTTTAAACAAAGCGAGGACCCTATGTACGGAACATGGATTGGCAACGTGATTGCCGTTTGTTATTTTTTGGCCTTCCAGGTCTGCGGCCTGCTTCTGGGCCGTGTGCTGCTGTGGCGTGAAGGCCCCTTTGCCCGCATTCTAGGCGGCAGCGTTCTGGGCAGCGTACTGCTGCAATGGACGCCGGTGCTGTTTGCCTTTTTCCTGGACTTTACCGTTCAGGCACACCTGCTGGCCCTGCTGCTGACTGCAGCGGTGAGCTGCGGTGCGTATTGGCGTTGGGGCAGGGGAGAAGCGCTGCAGAGCAGCGGTGAGCGGCTCTCTTTAGCCTATGGGGCTTTGCCCCTGGCGCTGTTCGGCCTGTTTTGCTGGTTGGTGCTCAGCGGCTTTACCTTCCGGGATGGCCGGGTTTATTCCAGTCAGGCCACCTACGGCGACATGAGCATGCACCTGGGCTTCATGACCAGTATTGCCACCCAGCAGAGCTTCCCGCCGGAGTACTCCATTCTCCCGGGAACCCGTCTGTCTTACCCCTTTCTGTCAGACAGCATATCGTCCAGTCTGTATGTGTTCGGGGCCGGTATCCGGCTGAGCTACTGCCTGCCTATGTTCTTTGCAGGCGCACAGGTCATGGCCGGTGCTTGGCTGTTTTTGCGTACCTGGCTGGAAAAGAAGGGCCGGACCCTGTTTGCCTGGACCTTGTTTTTCCTCAATGGCGGCCTGGGGTTTATGTACCTTTTCGGCACAGAGGGGGGCTTCGGCGCAGCTTTGCGCAATACCTTCACGGCGTTTTATGAAACGCCCACCAATTTCGTGGAGCACAACATCCGCTGGGTGAACACCATCGTGGATATGCTGGTGCCCCAGAGAGCCACGCTTTTCGGCTATGCGGTGCTGTTTTTCAGCCTCTATTTGCTGTATCGGGCGGTGTGGCAGCAGGAGCATCGGCTGTTTCCCGTGGTGGGGCTCTTTGCCGGGGCGCTGCCCATGATTCACACCCATTCCTTTTTGGCCCTGGGCCTGATTTCCGGCTGCTGGCTCATGATGGACCTGGTGCAAAAGTGCGAAGTACCCCATAGCACCAGATTTCTCAGGTGGCTGCTGGTGGGGCTAATCGGCTTCATGCAGCTGCTGCAGTGGGTTATCCTGCCCATAAATGGCCGGGAAAGCTGGGGTCTGGTGGTGATTCTGGGTATATTTGCTCTGATTTTCCTGGGCGCTTTGGCGGCCCTTCTGCGCACCTATACCACCGCAGACGGTTGGAAGATACTCCGGGTAACCTGGGGGCGGTATTTGCTCATTGCCTCTCTGCTGGCTGTGCCCCAGCTGCTCATTTGGACCTTTGGCCAAGCAACCGGCGACGGCTTCTTCCGGGGCTATTTCAACTGGGCCAATATCGACAACAATTATCTGTGGTTTTACCTCAAGAATATGGGCCTGGCGCTGGTGCTGTTCCTCCTGGGCTATCTGACTTTGGAGCGGCGCTTTGTGCTGGTGGGCTTTCCCGTGCTCATCATCTGGCTCATTGCGGAGCTGGTGGTGTTCCAGCCCAATGTGTACGACAACAATAAGCTGCTGTATGTGGCCTATCTGCTCATGTGCGGCATCGGGGCCGAATTTGCTGCCCGGGTCTATGCACGACTTCGCACCAAGGGGCTGCGTCTGAGCCTCACAGGACTTGTGTGCTTCCTGTGCACAATATCCGCAGTGCTGACTCTGGGCAGAGAGCTGAATGCGGAATATGAGCTCTTTGGGGAAAACCAGATGGAGCTGTCCGAGTACGTCATGGTGGAAACGGAGCCCGATGCACTCATTCTCACCGACACCCGGCACAATAACGCCATTGCGGCGCTCACGGGCCGAAACATCCTGTGCGGCTCCGGGTCTTACCTCTATTTCCACGGCCTGGACTACGCCGAGGAGCACGGGGCCCAGAAGCTCATGTACGAAGAACCGGGGCTCTACCCGGAGATTTTCAGCCAGTACGGCGTGGACTATATTCTGGTCAGCGCCTACGAGCGCCAGTCTTACCGGGTGGACGAGCAGACCATCAGCGCCCGTTTCCCCTGCGTTTACGAAAACGGGGATATCCGTCTGTACGCCGTAGAATAACAGTCTGTATAATTCTCCGTACAGTGGGAACACTGATGCACAGAGGAGAAAAGATTGTGAAACGCTAAATTAGTACATTTCACGAAAAATAAATAGGAATCTGTATTGACAAGCGTTCAGCTTGGTGCTAATATGGCTACATTGATTAATAAAAAGCGATGAGGGAGAAGGCCGTGCAACCCGAACTCACAGAGAGTCTGATATCTGGTGGAAGTCAGACAGGGAGGGACACAAGAAGGCTACCGCTCCCGAGCCGGTACCCGAAAAGAAGATGAGTAGGCGTGCCCGGTTAACGACCGATAAAGCGTTGCTGAGTGAATGCTCAGGGTGGAACCGTGTTGTTTACAGCACCCCTGGTACTAATCCAGGGGTGCTTTTTTTATTGAATCATTAATATTTCAGAAAAAGAGGAATTGCTGCTATGGAATTTACTTTTGAAGACAAAGAATATCGTGACCAGTACCGTCACACCACCAGCCACATTCTGGCTCAGGCCGTAAAGCGTCTGTACCCCGATGCCAAGCTGGCTATCGGCCCCGCTATTGACGACGGCTTCTACTACGACATCGACTGCGATGAAACCTTCACTCCCGAAACTCTCACCGAGCTGGAGAAGGAAATGCGCAAGATCTGCAAGGAAAAGCTGAAGCTGGAACGTTTCGAGCTGCCCCGTGAAGAAGCGCTCAAGTTCATGGAAGAACGCAACGAGCCTTACAAGGTAGAACTCATCAACGACCTGCCTGAAGACGCTGTCATCAGCTTCTATAAGCAGGGCGATTTCACCGACCTGTGCGCCGGTCCCCACATGGACTCCACCGGCCGCATTAAGGGCAACGGCATCAAGCTCATGAGCGTTACCGGCGCTTACTGGCGCGGCGACTCCAACAAGAAGATGCTGCAGCGTATTTACGGTACCTGCTTCCCCTCCAAGACCGAGCTGGATGCTTACCTGAACATGCTGGAAGAGGCTAAGAAGCGCGACCACCGCAAGCTGGGCAAGGAACTGGGCCTGTTCATGATGGCCGAGGAAGGCCCCGGCTTCCCCTTCTTCCTGCCTAAGGGCATGGTGCTGCGCAACACCCTGATTGACTACTGGAGACGCGTGCACAAGCGCTACGGTTACGTGGAAGTTTCCACCCCCATGATTCTGAACGAGGCTCTGTGGCACCGTTCCGGTCACTGGGACCACTACAAGGAAAACATGTACTTCACCCAGATTGACGGCGAAGACTATGCCATTAAGCCCATGAACTGCCCCGGCGGTATGCTGGTTTACAAGAACGAGCCTCACTCCTACCGTGACCTGCCCATGCGTGTGGGCGAGCTGGGTCTGGTTCACCGTCACGAGCTGTCCGGCGCTCTGCACGGCCTGTTCCGTGTTCGCTGCTTCACCCAGGACGATGCTCACATCTTCATGACCAAGGATCAGATGAAGGACGAAATCAAGGGCGTTGTCAGACTGTTCGACGAAGTTTACTCCGTATTCGGTCTGAACTACCAGATTGAAGTTTCCACCATGCCCGAAGACCACATGGGCGAACTGGAAGATTGGGAATTTGCAACTGAGACCCTGAAGCAGGCTGTTACCGAGATGGGTAAGGATTACATCATCAACGAAGGCGACGGCGCATTCTACGGCCCCAAGCTGGACTTCCATCTGGCCGACTCTCTGGGCAGAACCTGGCAGTGCGGTACCGTACAGCTGGATATGCAGCTGCCCGAACGCTTCGAGCTGGAGTACACCGGCGAAGACGGCCTGAAGCATCGTCCCATCATGCTGCACCGTGTTGTTTTGGGCTCCATCGAACGCTTCATCGGCGTCATCACCGAGCACTTCGCAGGCGCATTCCCCACTTGGCTGGCTCCTGTTCAGGTTAAGGTTATGCCCATCACCGACAGAACCGCTGACTACGCTAAGGAAATCGCTGCTAAGCTGGATGCTATGGACGTCCGTGTGGAAACCGACCTGCGTAACGAAAAGATCGGCTACAAGATCCGCGAAGCACAGATGCAGAAGATTCCTTACATGATCGTTGTAGGCGACAAGGAAGCCGAGGCTGGCACCATCTCCGTCCGTACCCGTACCGGCGGCGACATGGGCGTCATGACCTTCGACGAGTTCGCAGCTAAGAT